>Ga0315298_1002015_pt1 | contig 35869 bp, 37 predicted proteins | sample WHS_1_MG_FD_203077 | JGI IMG/M metagenome (GOLD analysis project Ga0315298, IMG submission 203077) | Extremophilic microbial mat communities from Washburn Hot Springs, YNP, Wyoming, USA - WHS_1_MG | ecosystem: Environmental > Aquatic > Thermal springs > Hot (42-90C) | place: USA: Wyoming...
CGCAGTGGAACCACCCCTTCCCATCCCGAACAGGACCGTGAAACACTGCAGCGCCCATGATAGTGGGGGGCCTCCCCCCGCGAAAGTCGGTCACCGCCAGACACCTATTACCCCAAAAACCCCGAGCTTTTCTGGCTCGGGGTTTTTGTTTGGCGTTGCCGGGGCAAGGCCCCATAATGGCAAGATGAATTCTGTGCAGGTGCAAATAGGGGCGGCGCTGGCGTGTTCGGAGCCGGCAGAAAAGCTTCGGCGGGTGCAAGCTCTGCGCGCGCCCTCGGCGCGGGATCTCGAGGAGTGGGAGGTAGTGACGACGCCGCGCGTACCGGGGCGGCCGCCGCAACTGCGTCTCGTGGCTCCGCGTGAGTTGCCGCGGCGCCGCGCCCTGAACACGGAGGCAGGACGTTTTGCGCTGTTGCACGCCCTGGCGCACATCGAGTTCAATGCCATCAACTTGGCCCTGGATGCTGCCTACGCCTTTGCCGGATTGCCGCAGTGCTACTATGCCGACTGGCTTCAGGTGGCCCGGGAGGAGGCCCTGCATTTTTCCATGCTGCAAGCGCGGCTTGCGGACCTTGGCGGACAGTACGGCGATCTTCCCGCCCACGATGGTCTCTGGGAGGCGGCCTGCGCCACGGCGGACGATGCCATGGCGCGGATGGCTCTGGTGCCGCGCGTGTTGGAGGCGCGTGGTCTGGACGTGACTCCCGCCCTGCGCCAACGCCTGGAGGCCGCGGGCGATAGTCGTTCGGCGGCCATTCTGGAACGCATCGAGGCCGATGAGCGCGGTCACGTTGCCATTGGCAGTCGCTGGTTTGCCTACCTTGCCGCGCGCGCCGGTGTCGATCCCGAAGCTACGTTCTTCGCGCTCCTCGATCGTCACTACCGCGGTCGCATCGTCGGTCCCTTGGCGCGCGAGGCCCGGTTGCAGGGCGGATTCAGTTTGCGTGAGCTGGAGTTGCTGGAGGCGCGATCCGTGTCCGGGGGAGGGCAAGCCACCCATGCCTGAGCTGATCCTCGGAGTAGAAAGCTCCTGCGATGAAACGGGGCTCGCGCTCTACGATAGCGAGCGCGGTCTCGTGGACGAGGTGCTCTTCAGTCAGGTAGATATTCACGCCGTCTACGGCGGGGTGGTTCCGGAGCTGGCCGCCCGCGATCACGTCCGGCGCTTGCCGCTGCTGTGGCGGGAGCTGCGCCGACGCACGGGTCAGCGCCGCGCCGATGCGGTGGCGGTGACGACGGGCCCGGGGCTGATCGGGGCGCTGCTGGTGGGCGTCAACTTTGCGCGTGCTCTGGCCTACGCTTGGCAGGTACCGCTGATACCGGTGCATCATCTCGAGGGCCACCTGCTCGCCCCCATGCTCGCCGGCATATTGCCCTTTCCGGCCCTCGCACTTCTGGTTTCCGGTGGCCACACCCAACTCATTGCCGTGCACGAGTTGGGCTCCTACACCCTGCTCGGTGAGAGTGTGGACGATGCGGCGGGGGAGGCCTTCGACAAGGCGGCCAAGATCCTTGGTCTGCCCTATCCCGGCGGCCCTGCCCTCGCCGATCTGGCCGCGTCTGGTGACGGACGCCGCTACCGCCTGCCGCGGCCAATGTTGGATCGCCCTGGTCTCGATTTCAGCTTCAGTGGCCTGAAGACGGCATTTCGTCTACAGGCCGAAGGGCTGCCCCAGAGAGACCCACAGGCACGCGCCGACCTCGCCGCCGCTTTTCAGGAGGCGGTGGTCGCTACCCTTTGCGAAAAATGTCGCCGAGCCATTGAAGCGACGGGAATGAAGCGTCTGATCGTAGCCGGCGGGGTTGGAGCCAACCGGGCGCTGCGCCAAGCCCTCGCGCAACTGGCCGAGGCAGAACAGGTCGATCTCTATTTTGCCGATCTTGCCCATTGCACGGATAACGCCGCCATGATCGCCGTGGCCGGAGCGCAGCGCCTCGGGGCCGGGCGCAGCCCCCTCGAAACGGTGGCGGTGCGTCCGCGCTGGCCTTTGCAGGAGTTGATGCCATGACGCAAACGGAGTTCTCCCTGGATGCCGCCATTCAAGAAACGGCAGAGCGCAATCCCATTTTTCAGGAGGGTCTGGACTGGCAGCAGACCGGTCACCCGGACGAGGCCGCCCGCGCCTTCAAGCGCGCCATCGACGCCGGCGAGGAGTCAGCGCTGCTGTGGAGTTTTTATGCCTGGGCGCTGTCCGAGGCTGGCGATCCCCACGCCGCCATAGCCGCCTGCCGCAAGGCCATCGCTCTGGATCCCGAGTGGGGGGTGGCCTGGAACGACCTCGGTGAGTACCTGATGGAGACGGGGCGCATCGAGGAAGCCCTTTTCCCCATTCGCCGTGCCCTGCGCTCGCGCCACTTCGACCGGCCGCACCTGGCGCAGATGAACCTTGCCCGCTACTACCTGCACACCGGTAGTCTCGTGCGCGCCCGGCGGGCTGCAGAGGAGGCGGCGCGGTTGGCCCCGGGTTTTCGTCCAGCGCAGGATCTTTCCCGCTGGATTCGTGAGCGGCAGGAGGAGTGGGGCCTCAAAGACTGAGGCGGTACCCTGGTTCCCGTGACGGTCTAGGAAGGGCGAAAGCCCGACTCCTCGCCGCGCAGCAGGCGGCTGAGGTTGCTGCGGTGGCGCCACAGCACGAGTATCGCCAAGGTCAGCACCAGGCTCTTTGCCGGAAGCGGCAGGGCGAAGGCCCAGGCCAGCAAAGGCGCTATCAGGGTGGCGACGAGGGCAGCCAGGGAGGAGACACGGCGCCAGGCAAAGACCACGATCCAGGTGAGCAGCACGCACAGGCCGAGTAGGGGCACGTAGGCCAACAGTATACCCAGGGCTGTGGCTACGCCCTTGCCTCCGCGAAAACCAAAATACAGCGGAAAAAGGTGTCCGAGAAAGGCGGCAAGCGCCACCGAGGCAAGGGGCCAGCCGTCCAGGCCCAGGCCGCGCGCCACGAGCACGGGCACGAGTCCTTTCAGCATATCGCCCAGTAGGGTCAGGGCGGCGGCCCGCTTGCCGCCCAGGCGCAGGATGTTGGTAGCGCCGGGATTACCGGAACCGTGCTGACGCGGGTCGGGTAGGCGCAGGGCGCGGGCGACGAGGACGGCACTGGCGATGGAGCCCAGGAGGTAGGCGAACAGCACGAGCAGGATCGACTTCCATAGGGGAGCGGCCATGGCCGCGGCGGCGACGGGGTTTGCGGGGCTGATAAAAAGCCTCCTCTTCGCTATGATGGGTGCCGCACTGACGCGGGCGAGGTCCGCGCGGAACGGTTCAGGGAGATTCCGTGGATAGCTTATTCGTGAAAGCCCTCAAGGTCGAGACCCGCATCGGTATCTACGACTGGGAACGACAGGTCCGCCAGCGTGTGGAGATCGACCTCGAGATGGGTGCAGCGGCGGCGCAGGCAGCAGCAGCGGATCGGGTCGAAGCCACCATCGATTATCAGGCGGTTTGCCGACGCGTGGTGGATTACGTGGAAGGTTCCGAAGTACAGCTGGTGGAAACCTTGGCCGAGGGTATCGCCGAGATCCTGCGGCGGGAGTTTGGCGTTGGCTGGATGCAGATCACCATCCACAAGCCCGGGGCGGTGCGCGGGGCCGAGGATGTGGGAGTACGCATTACCCGGGGACGGCGTGCCGACTGAGCTGGGGCCCGCACCGGAGTCTCCCTGGGTCGTCCTTGGCCTCGGCAGCAATGTCGAGGCCGAGCGGACCTTGCCCTGGGCGTTGACGCGCCTGTGCCAGTCGTTTGCGCCCCTGTACATCGCGCAGCCCTGTCAGTCCGTAGACCACACGGGTGGCGCCCGCGCCTACGTCAATTGGGTCGTCGCCTTTCCTTCGGACTGGGAGGATCAGCGCTTGCACGCCTTTGCCAAGACGCTAGAGGCCCAGTGGGGCGCGCGGGTGGATGGCCGCGTGCCTTTGGATGTCGATCTTCTGTACCATGCTGCCACGGACACCTGGCACCGGCAGGCGGGCTGCAGTTACTGGCGCAGCGGTATACTGCAGCTTTTTCCACACTGGCGCACCAGGCTCCCGCCCGGGGACGCCCTACCTATTCAGCCTTGGTTGCCAGAACCGTCCCGTGCAGATCGTGGGTAGTGCTCCCGGTGATGCGGGCCCACAGGCGTTGTCCCGCGGCGGGCCGCCCGCCCGTCGGCGGGTCGAGTTGAATGATGCCGTCGATCTCTGGAGCCTCCGCGGCCGAGCGTGCCATTAGGTGCCCCGACTCGGTAAAACCGTCCACGACCACCAGACACTCTTGACCGACGCGCCGACGCAGGCGGGCGGCGCTGATCTCTGCCTGCACTTCCATGAACCGCTGCCGGCGCTCTTCCTTGACGACCTCGGGTACGGGATCGGCAAGGGCGTTGGCGGCGGCCCCTTCCACCGGGGAGTAGCTGAAGCAACCGACACGGTCCAGTTCCGCCGCATGCAGGAAGTCCAGCAAGAGACGGAAGTCTGCTTCGCTCTCTCCGGGGAAGCCGACGATGAAGGTGCTGCGTAGGGTGAGATCCGGCAGCTGGCGGCGCCAGCGGGCGATGCGATCGAGGGTCTTGTCGCTGGCGGCAGGTCGACGCATGGCCTTGAGCACGGCAGGGCTGCCGTGCTGCAGGGGAATATCCAGGTAGGGCAGGATCTTCCCGTCGGCCATCAAGTCGACGAGGGCGTCCACGTGGGGGTAGGGGTAGACGTAGTGGAGACGGACCCAGGCTCCCAGTGCCGCAAGGCTGGTGCAAAGATCGGTAATGTGCGCGCGCGTGGGACGGCCGTCGGCAAAGGCGGTGCGATAGCGTCGGTCGCTGCCGTAGGCCGCCGTATCCTGGGAAATGATGAGCAGTTCGCGGCAGCCGGCGGCGACCAAGGCCTCGGCCTCGCGCAGGATATCGCCGGGCTCCCGACTCTGGAGCTTGCCGCGCATGCTGGGGATGACGCAGAAGCTGCAGGACTGATTGCAGCCCTCGGCAATCTTGAGGTAGGCGTAGTGACGCGGGGTCAGGCGCAGGCCCTGTGGCGGCACCAGGTCCTGCAGCGGGTCGTGCCGGGGCGGGAGAACGCGATGGATGGCGGCCAGGGTGGCACCATCCTGCTGCGGGCCCGTTACCGCCAGCACCTTGGGCTGGGCTCGGCGAATGAACTCGCCTTGCTCGCGGGCGCCAAGGCAGCCCGTAACCACCACCCGACCATTCTCGTCGATGGCCTCGGCAATGGCGTCCAAGGACTCCTGGACGGCGGCATCGATGAAGCCGCAGGTATTGACCAAAACGAGATCGGCCTCGGCATAGTCCGCCACCAGCAGGTAGCCTTCAGCCCTCAGCCGTGTCAGCAGGCGCTCGGTATCGCTGCCAGCCTTGGGACAACCCAAGCTGACCATGCCGATGCGCGGCGGCTGCGTCCCCACACCCTCGGCAGCGCTCAAAAGGTATTGCTCACACGGGCGACGCCGGGCACGGCGCCAACAATGCGCTCCACCACCTGCTGCAGGTCCAGCACGGCATTGGGACAGCCGGCACAGGCACCCTTCATGCGCACCCGTACATCCCGCTGGGCGATCTCCACCAGCTCGATGTCGCCGCCGTCCCTCTGCAGAATTCGACGGACGACGGCCATGGCCTCGGCCACCGCCTCGGGATCCGGCAGGGGGTCATGCTCCGAGAACTCTTTTTTTCGTCCGATCTGGCGCTTGGCCATGTTCTGGACGTGCTCGATCTTGGCCGCCAAGATCGGGTCTTCGGCCTCGATGGCGTCCAGCTCAGCCTCGCTGTAAAAGCGGATGGGCTGGACCGGTTTGCTAGGCTCTCCATTCATGGGCTCAGTATATCATGCGGCCGCCGTCCACCACGACATTCTGGCCGCTCACATAATCGGCTTCCAGGAGCAGAAACCGCACGGCGCGGGCGATATCGGCGGGGTTACCCGCGCGCTTGAGGGCTGTGCGGTCGAGGATGACAGCGCGGGAGCCCTCCGCCGGTTGCTGGGTTTCGGCCCAGAGTACGACCCCGGGGGCCACACTATTGACGCGGATCTCTGGACCGAGCTCCTTGGCCAGGGCGCGGGTGAGGCTGACCAGGGCCGCCTTGCTGACGCTGTAGGGAAGATAGCCCAGCAAGGGACGTTCGGCATAGATGTCGGTGATGTGGACGATGGCACCGCGCCGCAATCGCAATTCCGCCGCCGCCGCCTGGGCGAGAAAGAAGGGAGCGTGCAGATGTATGCCTTCCATCTCCTGCCAGTGCCGCAGATCTACCTCGGCAAAGGCCTTGGGGCGATACAGGGAGGCGTTGTGGACGATGCCATCGAGACGACCGAAGGCAGCCATGGTCTGCCGTACGAGTTGGCGGGGATAATCGGGCTCCAGCAGATCCCCCTGCAGGAGCTGCACCCGCCGCCCCAGAGCCCGTAACTCATGGGCAAGGCTTTCAGCGTCGTCCTGGGAGTGCCTATAATGCAGGGCGATGTCACAACCGGCGCTGGCCAGGTGGCGGGCGATCTCTGCACCCACGCGGCGTGCGGCGCCGGTAACGAGGATACATTTGGCGTCTTCGGACAAAAGGAACCCATGCGCGACACTGGTCCAGGATTTGTAACCCATAGCCCGGATCGGCGCAAGTTCAGCCTGCCGCCGCCCGACCTCGAAGCGGCGGCGCACTCGGCGGCCCTGCGCGGGCGGATCTTGGCTCGTATCGCTGCCGCCGGTGGCAGCATCTCCTTTGCCGACTACCTGGAAGCGGTCCTCTATACCCCGGGTCTGGGATACTACATGGCGGGGCAGCGGCGTTTTGGTCCCGACGGCGATTTTGTCACGGCGCCGGAAATGGGGCCCGTACTGGCCACGGTGCTCGCGCGCTGGCTCGAGGACTATCGGAATCTAGGGGACGGCATACTGGAATTTGGCGGGGGAAGCGGCGCCCTGGCCCGGCAGTTGCGGGCGATACTGCCATCCACGCCCTATGCCTTTCTCGACCGCAGCGCGGATCTGGTCGCACAGCAAGCGAAGGCCCTGCCCGAGGGGCGCGTCCTGCAGGATCTTCCAGAGGCTTGGCGCGGAGTTTTCCTTGCCCACGAGGTACTGGATGCCCTCCCGTTTTTGGCCGTGGAATGGGACGGCGAGCGACTCTGGGAGCGTCGGGTGGCGATGCAGGGGGACGATTTCTGCTGGACGCTGGCGCCGCTGGCGGCTGAACATGCGGCTACCCTGCGCCCATACGCGGAGCACTGGCCGGCGCCCTACCAGACGGAGATCCGTCCCCTGGCCGAGGCTTGGCTCGCGGCGGCGGCGGCCAGCCTTGCCGAGGGAGCCCTGGTGCTCATCGACTACGGACAGGAAAGTAGCGAGTACTACCATCCCCAGCGCCGCCAAGGGAGTCTGCGCGCTTATTACCGGCATCGGGTGCTGGACGATCCTTTTTTCTTGCCCGGCCTGTGCGATCTGACTGCCCATGTGGATTTCGGTGCACTGCGCCGTGCGGCGGCGCGCCTTGGTCTGCGCGAGCGCTGGTATGGGCCACTGGCCCGCTTTCTGGTGGAGGGTGGTCTCGCCGAGCTGTATCCGGGCCTGGCGGCGGGCCGGGATGGGCGCGGTCTGTTGGCGCTGAACAACGAAATCAAACGCCTCACCTTGCCCCAGGAGATGGGGGAAAGCTTCAAGGTACTGTTACTGGAAAAGACACTCCTCAAATGACCCGGGAGTAGCGCACGCTCTTCTGGCCCAGGTACGCATCAAAGACCATGCAGACGTGGCGCACCAGCAGACGGCCGCGCGCGGTGATGGTCAAGGTCGACCCATCCCAGGTCAGCAGGCCATCGTCGGCCAGCGCCATGAGCTGCGGCCATTCGGCCGCGAAGTGGCGCGGGAAGTCTACCCCGAAGCGCTCCTCGACGGCGCTGCGGCTCAGGCGAAAATCGCAGATCAGGCGGGTGATGACAAAACGGCGCAGCCGATCCTCTGGGCTCAGTACCCAACCGCGCTCCACCGGCAGCTTGTGGGCGTCGATGGCGGCGTTCCAGGTCTCCAGATCCTTGTGGTTCTGACTATAGGCTGTTGCCGTGGCGCTGATGGCGCTCATGCCCAGGGCGAGGAGGTCGGCCTCGGCGTGGGTGGAGTAACCTTGGAAATTGCGATAGAGCGTCCCAGCCCGCTGCGCCAGCGTCAGTTCGTCTTCGGGTAGGGCAAAGTGATCCATGCCGATGTAGACGTAACCGGCGGCCTGCAGCCGGGCGATACTGTCGCTGAGGATATCCAGCTTGAGCGCTGGACTCGGCAGCTCCGCTTCGGCTATCCGGCGCTGTGGCGCAAAGCGCTCGGGCAGGTGAGCGTAGTTGAACAAGGAGATGCGGTCGGGGCGCAGGGCGACGATGGCATCCAGGGTGTTGGCAAAGGAGCTACGGTTCTGCCGTGGCAGACCGTAGATGAGGTCGAGGCTAATGGAGCGGTAGCCCAAGGCACGCGCCTCGGCCAGGACCGCGGCGACGAGATCCAGACTCTGCTCCCGATGCACGGCCCTCTGTACCTCGGGATCCAGGTCCTGTACCCCCATGCTCAGGCGATTGCAGCCAAAGGCCCGCAGACGGGCCAACATGCCCGGCTCCAGCGCCCGTGGATCCACCTCGACGCCGTACTCGCCGCGATCCTCCGGCAAGAGACGGAAATGGCGATCGATGGCGTCGAGCAAGCGATCCATATCCGCCGCGCGCAGAAAGGTCGGGGTGCCACCGCCGAAGTGCAGTTGCACCACGGGCCGCTCACCATCCACGTGGCGGCGCAGCAGGCGCATCTCCGCCTCCAACCGCTGCACGTAAGGCTCTCCCCACTCGCGATGGCGGGTGACCACCTTGGTACAGGCGCAATAGAAGCACAGGTGCTCACAAAATGGGATGTGCAAATAGAGGGATAGCGGCCGACCGTGGTCGTTGCTCCGTTCCAGTTGCTCGATGTAGTCCGCAGCGCCGAACTGCGGACTGAAGTGGGGGGCCGTTGGGTACGAGGTGTAGCGCGGACCCGGGCGGTCGTAACGGGCGATGAGGTCGGTGTCGAAGACCAGGGATTCGGGGGCGGGCATGGACGGCTCTCCGTGAGCTATTTGCCGACATTCTAGTCCGTAGGAGTTGGCTGCGCATCCTCCCGCTGACCTCGGACGCCCGGCAGATCTCGGGGCACGCTGGCGCGGACGTCGTCCAGAAAGGCCCGCAGAAAGTTCTGATCGATGCCGTCGCGCCGCGTCGCGGCCTGGAGATCCTGCCACAACCCGTGGGGGCCGAGGGGCAAGGCGCGGACGTAGCCGCGGTCCCCATAATTGCCCACGGCCCAGGCAGGCAAGGCCGCAAGCCCCTGACCGGAGGCTACCAACTGCAGGATGATGACCGTGAGTTCGGCGTGGCGCCGCCGCCAGGGCTGCACCCCCGCCGGCGTCAGAAATTCGCGGACGAGATCGAGGCGACGGTCGTCCACGGGATAGCTGATGAGGGTCTCCTCGCGAAAGTCCTCGGCCTCCAGGTAGCTTTTTTGCGCCAAGGGGTGGCGGGGACTGACGAGGCCCATGACTTCGTAGCGAAAGAGGGTGTGCAGCGCCAGCTGCGGCGGCAGCGCCTCCGGAGCACTCAAGACCGCCAGATCCGCCTGGTGCTGTTGCAGGAGTGCCAAGGGATCCTCATGGAAACCCGAGACGATGTCCATCTCCACGTCGGGCCACTGTGCGCGAAAGCGGTCCATGGCCGGGGTCAGCCAGTCGAAACAGGTGTGGCACTCCACGGCTATGCGTAGCCGCCCACCGTGGCCACCCGCCAGGCGGCGCAGTTCCTCCTGGGTACGGCGCAAGGCCGGCAGGCAATCGCGGGCCAGGGCGTAGAGGCGTTCCCCGGCGGCGCTGAGACGCGGGGCGGCACCCGGCTCGCGATCGAAGAGGCTGACACCAAATTCCAGCTCCAGGCCGCGCAATTGGTGCGACAGCGCCGACTGGGTCAGGTGCAGGCGCTGTGCGGCAGCGGCAATACTGCCACTCTGCACGATGGCCTCGATGGTGCGCAGATGCCGGATTTCAATGGGCATGGTTCGGGCCAGACCACACTGCACATGGGGGTGTGCTGGCGCAGTCGCTATATATTGACATATATTTCGTCACGAAAGGTTCATAAAACTGTCATCATGTTGTCACAATGCCACGCTATATTGGTCGCGTTTTGAATACACCAGAGAGGAGAATGCCATGATGTCCAAATCGCGGATCGCCCTGGGCGTCTTTGCCGCCCTGTGTGGCCTGAGCACTGCAGTACAAGGGGAAACTCTGAAGGATTTCCTCATGCAAAGCAAGGTGGACGGGCAGTTGCGCTCGTATTACTTCAGCCGGGATTACGGCGCTACGGGGCCCAATACTTACAATCAGAACGCCTTTAGTATCGGCGGCATCCTGAATGCCCAGACCGCCCCCTTCCTGGGTGGCTTCGGCGTCGGGGCGAGCTTCTACACCGCCAATTCCCTGGGGGCCAACAGCAGCAATCCGGCCAAGCTGGACGCTACCCTCATGGGTACCCGCTCCTCCATCAATGCCCTGGGTCAGGCCTACATCCAATACGAGATCCCCAAGGTCCTGCTGATCCGTGCCGGTGACCAGACCCTCAATACGCCCTGGGTCAATACCTCCGATTCGCGTCTCCTGCCGGCCACCTACCAGGGTGTGTACGCCGAGGTCTCGCCCTACTGCGATCTGCACTTCTACGGTATGCGCATCTTCCGCTGGAAGAGCCGCACCTCCAGCGACTACTACCGGGACAACCTGTACTACCAGCCCACCACCTTTGGCGACAACATGTACGGCGGTAGCCCCACGTTGTCCGCTGCCCAATCCGCCAATTTCGCCAGCAACGGTATCCTCGCCTTCGGAGCTTCCGGCTCGGCCATGGGCTTCAAGGGTCAGGCCTGGTACTACGACTACTACCAGTTTGCCAAGCAGGTGTACGCCGACGGTAGCTACACCCTGAAGACCGGTGCTGGCATCGATCCTTTCGTCGCGGCCCAGTACAACCGCGAGTACGGCAACAACACCCTGTTGGCTGGATCGAAGATCAACAACTCGCCCATCGCCGCTACCTCCGTCAACAACGTCGCCTGGGGTGCGCAGATCGGCGTCAACTACGACGCCATGAACAGCATCATCGGCAACGGTCAGCTGGCGCTCTCCTACAATGAGATCTACGCCCACAACTATGCCGTCGGCGGGGGCGCCATCGTCTCGCCCTACACCGTGGGCTACGCTACGGACCCGCTCTTTACCACCTCCATGATCCGCGGTTTGGTGGAATTGGGACCGGGCACCGCCTGGAAGGTCAAGTGGACGCAGAACCTGCTGAACAAGCAGATCCTCTTGATGCTCGCCTTTGCGGAATACCACACCTACTACCAGGGCAAGAGCAACGACGCCTATCTGGATGCGACCTATTTCTTCCAGGGTCCGCTGAAGGGTCTGTCCATTCGGGATCGTGTCGAGGTCTCCAACGGGCTGGGCGCCTACAACGGTTACCTTGGCAATGGTGCCGGCTTCAACAAGGGCCACTCCTTTGTCTATAACCGGGTGATGCTCACCTACGCGTTCTAGGATCCAGGCATAAATGGCTACGGGGGGCGTGTCCCCCCGCGACCTCACAGGAGAAAGGAAACATGTCCAAGCTCAAGACCGTGGTTCTGACTGCCGCCCTGGTCGCCGCCGCTGGCTGCGCCCAGGCCCCCTTCCAGGGTTGTCCCGCCGGCAAGCCGCCCGTTGCCCCGGCACCGGCGCCCGTTACCCCGCCGCCTCCGCCACCGGCCCCTGCGCCCATCGCTCCGGTGCAGAAGACGGTGCTGGAAAGCAAGCCCATCACCATCACGGGCATCAACTTCAAGTTCAATTCGTCCAAGCTCCTGGATCGCGACATCAAGGTTCTGGACGAGGTGGCGGAATTCGCCCAGAAGCACCCGGATGCCGTCATCAATGTCAACGGCTACGCCAGCAAGGTGGGCACCTATGCCTACAACCTGAAGCTCTCCCAGCAGCGTGCGGAAAGCGTCGCGCGCTATCTGGAGCAGCACGGCGTGCCGCGGGATCGGATGGTGCTGAAGGGGCATTCCTATGAGGATCCCATCGCCAGCAATGCCACCCCGCAGGGGCGTTTCGAAAACCAGCGGGTGGAAATCAATTCCACCATTCAGGTGGAGAAAACCGTCCAGCAGTAAGGGCGATTCTGGAGGGGGCATCCGCCCCCTTCCGGGTTGCTGGGTTCAGGGCCTCGGTGGGGTCCTGAGCCAATCACCCCGGTAAATCTGTTCCGAGGGATACGACTTTACCCCTGCAATGCTTCGGCATTGCTCCTCCTCTGCCTCGCCCCGCACGTCGGGGCTTTTTTTGCTCTGGGGAGCGCGATCAGCCTTCCTCGGCAGGCAGGTAGGGTAGGACGCGTTCGACCCCCAGATCTTCCATACAGCGGTGGTGTTTGAGGGGGCAGTTCCGCTTGCCGCAGGGGCTGCAGGGAAGGTCCAGGCGTAAGGCCACGGCCTGCGGTGCCAGCGGCGGGGTCATGGTCAGAGGACTGGAGCCGTAGAGGGCAATGACGCGACTACCCACGGCGCCGGCCACGTGCATGAGCCCGGAGTCGTTGCTGACGGTGACACTGGCCAAGGAAAGCAGATCTACCGCCTCCACCAGGCTGGTCTTGCCGCCGAGGTCGACGACTTCCGGCACGGCGCTATGGATCTCGGCCGTCAGAGGGGCATCCTTTGGGCCGCCCAGAGCCCAGACCGTATAGCCTCTGCGCAGAGCTTCACGCGCCAGGGCAATCCAGTGGCGTGTCGGCCAGCGTTTGGCCGGGCCATATTCGGCCCCGGGAGCCAGCGCCAGGATGGGCCCGCCCGTAGCTAGCCCGAGGCGCTGAACCGCCTGCTCGCGCGCGGCGACGTCCACCCGAAGTCGTGGCGCCGGCAATTGACTGGGTTGGGGTAGGCGCCGCGGAATACCCAGTGCGACGTAGCGATCGACGGTGCGCACGAGCTTGCGGCGGTTCAGGGGGCGACGATCGTTGAGGAGCAGGAGACGCCCTTCCCCGCGAAAACCGGTACGCACCGGAATCCTGGCCCAGTAGGGAATCAGGGCGGATTTGAAGCTATTGGGCAGGCAAATGGACCAATCGTAGTCCGCGGAACGCAGGCGTCGCGCCCAGGCGCGACGTTCGCCCAAGGCCAGCCGGCCATGGCCTACGGTCGTCGCGTAGACGGTGCGGACCTCGGCCATGCGTTCCCCCAGAAGGGCTGCCGGGGCGGGGGCCAGAAGATCGATCTGCAGGCGCGGCCAGCGCCGCCGCAATACCTGCAGGAGGACCTGGGCCATGACCATGTCCCCCACCCAGGACGGGCCGACGAGCAGCAACTGGGCGGGATCGTTGCTGCGCGCGAGGCGCGTGTTGCGGAAAGCGGAATAGCCCCTTTCCAGGGGGTCGTCTTCGCCGCCGTCCGCCATCGGCGCGGCCATGTCTTCCACCGCTTCGATGTGGCTCATACCCCCTTGCCCATGAGCATGATCAGCGCTTCGAGGGCGATGAGGATGATGATGATCCACTCGAGGATGGTCTCGCGATTATGCCGGCTGGCGACGACGATGACCTCCAGACCCTCGCGGATGGCGTCCAGCTTTTCGTCCAGGGCGCGGAAACGGCTGGTCAGCTCCAGATCTGCCGAGAGCTCGCGGGACAGCAGTTCGAGCCCGGGGGTCTCCCAGACGATGTCGGGATTGTCCAGCACCGCCAGACGCGACAGGATTTCCGTGCGTGTGGCCGAGGTGGACGCCAGAAAGCGCAGGTGACTCCCCCGACGACCGGGCAGACGGCCGCTACGCGTCACCTCCGACAGCAGATTCAGGGTGGTCTCGAGGAGGGCCTCGACGGCCTCCTCGTGCAATTCCAGGGCAAGGCTCTGGGCGAGGCGCAGAGCCACGAGGAGCAGGCGCTCATCATCCCAGGCCTTCAAGACCACGCCGTCGCGGCTGACCCCGTCCCGCTCGCCCAGGCGAATGGGCAGTTCCTCCACGTGGGGCTCGGGAATGGGCTGGAACGTGCTCTGTATCCTCGCGATGACGCGGGCTTGGAGCGCTGGGCCGGCCTCGAAGAAGCAGATCACCCCAGCACGAAACAGAACGACGCGGGTATCCCCATCGCGCAGGAGCCGGTGGGCAGGGCTGTCGAAGACCGTCTCCATGTCGAAATCTTCCGCCCATTGCTTGAGGGCGATGTGACGCACCGGCTGGATGGCGTGGAGAATGGGTTGCACGGTTCAGTCCGCAGGAAACAGTTTGCCGGGGTTGAGAATGCCGTCCGGGTCGAAGAGTCGGCGAATGGATCGTTGCAGGGCGAGGCTTTCGGGGGATAGCTCCAGGGAGACGAAGTCGCGTTTGACGCTGCCGATGCCGTGCTCTCCGGACAGGGTCCCGCCCAGCGCCAGGACCTTACGAAAAAGACTGCGCAGACCCTCGTGGGCGCGGGCCATGAGCCCGGCATCGCTGGGGTCCACCAGAAAGTTCACGTGTAGATTTCCGTTGCCTGCGTGGCCGAAGCTGACGATCTGCAATCGCTCCTTGCGGGCAATTGCTTCGATGGCCTCCAGCAGTGCGGCCAGTTGGGTCACGGGCACGACCACGTCCTCATTGATTTTCAGCGGCGCCATGGCCTTGGTGGCTGGTGACAGGGCCTTGCGGGCTTGCCACAACCGGGCGATGGCGTCGGGCGCCTGCGCGTCATCGCACTGCAGCAGGCCGGGTCCGTCCAGGGCCGAGCGCATGGCCTCAACCTGGCGCGCTAGGGTCGCACGGTCCCCGTCCACTTCCACCAGTAACAGGGCCTGGCTCGCGGCCGGGAGGTCGGTGGCGGCGCCCATTCCGCGCACGGCCGCAAGGGCGTGCGCGTCCATGAATTCCAGGGCGCTGGGGGTGACCGACTGGGCCATGATCCGGGCCACCGCCGCGCAGGCGCTGGCGGTGCTGGCAAAGGCGGCACGCAGGGTGGCGCGGCCCTCGGGTTTGGGGAGCAGGCGCAGACTGACCTCGGTGATGAGGGCAAGGGTACCCTCGCTGCCCACCAAAAGGCGGGTCAGGTCGTAGCCCACCACCCCTTTGCTGGTGCGCACGCCGGTGCAGAGGGTCTCTCCGGTGCCGGTGACGGCGCGCAGGCCGAGCACGTAGTCCCGAGTCACGCCGTACTTGACGGCATGGGGGCCCGCCGCATTCATGGCCAGGTTGCCGCCGATACGGCAGTAGGGACTGCTGCCGGGATCCGGCGGGTAGAACAGACCATCGCGCTCCACGTGCGCCTGGAGGGCTCCGGTGATGCAACCCGCCTCCACCGTGATGCGACGCTCTGCGGGAACGTAGTCCAGGATGCGCTGCATGCACTCGAAGCTCACCACCGCGCTCCCGGGCACGGGCTGCGCCCCACCGACATTACCGGAACCCGCACCGCGTGCCACCAGAGGCAGGTGGTGGCGGCGGGCGAGGGCAACGATGGCCTGCACCTCGCTGTGGCTGTGGGGAAACAGCACCACCTCCGGCAGGCAGCGCCCGGGCGTGTCGTCGGTGGCGTAGAGTTCGCGGGTCTGTGGGTCGTCACAGGCACGGTCGGGACCCAGGGCTGCGCGCAGGGCAGCAATGGTGTTGGCGATCTCGCTCACGGTGCAGTCTCCCGTATTCGGCGCAGTAGAGCGGTGGTGCTGCTCTCATGGCGAAAGGGAATGCTCAGGACGCGTCCGCCCCGCCGCAGGACAAAGTCCGCGCCGACGATGGCCTCCCGTGGCCAGTCACCACCCTTGACCAGAATGTCGGGTTCCAGGGTTTCTATGAGCCCAGCGGGGGTGTCTTGCGCGAAAGCCGTGACGAAATCCACCGCCGCGAGGCCAGCGAGGACCGCCATGCGATCTTCCAAGGGATTGATGGGTCGGTCTGGGCCCTTGCCCAGACGCCGCACCGAGGCGTCGTCGTTGACGCCCACCACCAGACAGCCGCCTTGGGCGCGCGCCTCCTCCAGCACCTGCACGTGCCCGCGGTGGAGGATATCGAAGACGCCGTTGGTGAAGACCAGTGGCCGGCGGTGGCGACACATCGTCCGCAGGTTTTGCCAGTCGAGCTGAATTTTGTCCGTCGCCACACTTTCCCCGCCCGTGGGCTCGGCCAGGGCCGCATCGATGCCCGCGCAGAGCGCGTGAATGAGCAGCAGATGGATTTCCTGGATACGCGCGGTGCGCTGGTGCGGCACGCGCAGCTCCAGATCCCCTGGACCCAGCAACTGTCCCAGCCGTCCGCCGTCGCGACCGGTGAAGGCCAGTATCCACAGGCCCTGGCGCTGGGCCGCGGCGACCGCGGCGAGGATGTTGGCGGAATTGCCGGAGGTGGTGAAGGCCACCAGGCAGTCGCCGTGGGCCCCCAGTGCCTCCACCTGGCGCGCGAACACCCGGTCGTAGTGATCGTCGTTGGCAATGGCCGTCAGCACGCTGCTATCGGTGCTGAGGGCAACGGCCGGCAGAGCCTGCCGGTCCCCCTCAAAGCGGTTGACGAGTTCCGAGGCGAGGTGCTGGGCATCGCCCGATGAGCCGCCGTTGCCGCAAGCCAGCACCTTCCCGCCGTGGCGCAGGGTCGCCAGAAGGCGGCTCAGAGCGCTGTCCAGCGGTACCTCCAGGCCGTCGAGCTGGGCGAGACTTGCCCGGTGTTCGTGCAGGTGCTCCTGCCAGATTGATCTCGTCATCGGCTCTCCACCCGAAAGGCATCGCGGATCCAGTCGGCTTCCCGATCCGCATCCAGGGCGATGACGTCAAAGCGGCAGGGACGCAGGCGCTGCTCCGGGTGGCGCAGCAGGTAATATTCGGCCGCGCGAATCAGCCGCCTTTGCTTGCGTAGATTGACGGAGGCGGCGGCTCCTCCCTGGCGATCGTGGGCCCGACTGCGGACCTCCACGAATACCAAGGTCTCACCATCCTCAGCAATGAGGTCGATTTCACCGCTTCGGCAGAGGAAATTGCGTGCCGCCACGCGCAAGCCCTGGGCCTCCAAGAGCGCCTGGGCGCGGTCCTCGGCCTGACTGCCCCGTTGCTGCCGCGGCGATGGCATCTCAGGAACCAGCCGCAGGCAGTTGGGCAAGACCCTGCACACCGCCGGGACCGATCTGTACCCAGTGCATGGCGCGATGGATGTTTCCGTGTGGACCAAAGTGCAGTCGACCCGTCACGCCATCCACGGGATCGGTCGTTTCCTGCGCCAGTATGGCCTGCGTCAGGGCATAGGCATCGAGCCCGACGCCGGCCAGCTGCCACTGTGCCGGGCTGGCCTGGGGGAGCTCCTGGTGCAAGAGGCTCCGCGCCTTGCTGTCCAGAGGCTCGCTGTGCATCGCCCAGGGGGTTTCCAGGCTATAGATGGGGCCTCGGGCGTCGGGCAGGCTCGGCAGGCCATCGCCAGCGTCGGAAGCGACGACAAAGATGGGGATGTTGGCGTTTACGGCACGGATGGCCGCTACCGAGGCGGCCAGATCACCCTTGCCCGCTACCAGGAAAACCATACTGTCCTGACCACTTACCCCAGCCAGAGCCTGTTGCACGGCACCATTCAGGGAGCCGCGTCCGGGGATGAAGCTCGCCACGCCAAGCACCGAACCTTTCTCTTGCTTCCAGCGCGTCAAAAAGTCCGCCTGGATGCTGGCGCCACTGGAATCCTGCGGATACAGGATGGCGGCCTGGCGATAACCGGCGTGGTAGGCGTCCACCGCAATCTGCCGTGCCGCATCGCCACGTCCCATGGGGAGCTGGTACAGGCCGCTCTGCGTCAAACCCTGTACCTCGCCGAGGCTCAGGACCGGGGGGTCCGAGGGCTTGCGGACGCTGGCCACGGCGCGGATATCCTGCTCCAGCCAGGGTCCCACGAAGGCCACACAGCCCGCCTGCACCCCGCGCTGAAACAGCACCGAGGTGAAGCTTGGGTTGCCGGTGGTGGCGATGAGGTGGATGGGTGGTCCAGCGCGCAGTTGCGCCGCCGTCTCCAGCCCCGCCGCCAGGGCCTGGGACAGGGGCGCGTAGGGCGCCGATTGGGGGAGCAGGGCACAGATGTCGCCGCGGGCATCGGCCCTGGCGCTGGGCAGGCTCCCGCTGGCGGACCAGTGGATGGCAGGGTGCCCCGGGTGCTGCTGCAGCCACTGGGCGAAGGCCGCCTCGCGCGCCGCCGGATCCGGATTCTGCCGGGCGATGAGGGCAAAGGCCAGCCACTCCTGGACGATGGGATTGCCACTGCGTCCCTGCCAGTTCTTCAGTTTGGCGCTGGATTGGGCGTCCAGCAGGGCGCGGATGCGACGATGATTTTCCGCCTTGTCCGGACCGGCCAGCAGGCTGTCGCGCTGGACGAGGAAATTCAGGGCGGTCAAGTCGTGATTTTCGTTGCGGAAGATGGTGGCCAGGGTCCCCAGAGCTTCGGCGCGCACCTGCGGCGGGGTGCTGTCGATGGTCAGCAGCTCCTCCAGATTGCCCTTGGCCTGGTCCGTCTGTCCCTGATTCATGAGTCCGCGGGCGCGGACCCAGAGCGCCTCGCCGCGCAGCTTTGGATCGTGAGCTAGACGCAATACCTCGTCGGCCAAAAGCACCGCCACCTGGGGTTTGTTGCCGGCCAATGACGCTTGGGACGCCTGCAGCAGATAGGCCACCTGCGCATCGCCACGGGTCTCCCCCGCCGCCTGAATGAAGGCCTTGGCGGCGGCAAGGTCGTGGCCCTGCTGTTGGAGCCGTTGTGCCTGGGCCGCCAGGGCTTCGGGAGCAGAGCTTTGCACCGGTGCCACCGTCGCCGGGGCAGGCGCCTCCCTCGGCTTGTTGGCAGATTGTGGCATACTGGCGCAGGCACCGAGTCCCAGTGCCGCCAGCAGAGCCAAGAAAATGCGCAATCCCGTTGCGCGCAAGGACGGTCCGTTCATGCCCAGAGTTTATGGAGAAAGGAGTAAGCATTCAATGGAATTCGCCCCCCGTGAGCACTGACGCCGCCCACGCCGGTGGCGCCGGCGAACTCTACGTGGTGGCCACACCCATCGGCAATCTCGACGACCTCTCGCCCCGTGCCGCCGCTACCCTGGCGCGGGTGGATCGTATCCTCGTGGAAGATCGCCGCCACGCCCAGCGCCTCCTGCAACACCTGGGTATCCGCCCGCCCACCGTCGCCCTGCACGAACACAACGAGCGCGAACTGCTGCCCAGGATCCTCCAGGAACTGCGCGAGGGCGCCCGGCTGGCCCTGATCTCCGATGCCGGCATGCCCCTCATCTCGGACCCGGGCTTTCCGCTGCTGGCGGCATTGCGACAAGAGTCGGTGCGGGTGACGGTGATTCCCGGGCCGTCCGCCGTCACCGCCGCCTTGGCCTTGTCCGGATTGCCCAGCGACCGTTTTTGTTTCGAGGGCTTCCTCCCGGCCAAGGCGGGCCCGCGCCGCCGCGCCCTGGAGCAACTGAAAACGGAAGCGCGCAGCATCGTTTTTTACGAAGCGCCCCACCGCATCCTGGATGCCCTGGCGGACCTGTGCGCGCTCTTTGGACCACAACGCGCCGCTGCCCTGTGCCGGGAGCTCACCAAGGTGCACGAAGAGTGCCTGCGCGCCGACCTCGGCACTCTGCTGCGTACCCTGCAGGAAACCCCGGAAAAACAGCGGGGTGAAATGACCTTGGTCGTGGCGGGCGCACCGGCCAGCACGCCCGAGGAGGCGCAGGTGCAGGCGCTGCTGCGGCCACTACTGGCCGAACTGCCCCTCACCCAGGCGGTGCGTCTGGCCGAGGCCCAGAGCGGACTGCCCCACCGCCTGCTCTATCAAAGCGCCTTGGCCTTGACTTTGCAGGCCTCTCCCGATTACATTGCGGCCCTTAGCCCAGGTAGCTCAGTCGGTAGAGCAGAGGACTGAAAATCCTCGTGTCGGTGGTTCGATTCCGCCCCTGGGCACCACCTCTACGCCTTGGTAGCATCCTGCTCCCTTGGGTGTTCGAGGGGTGTGGTCCGGCCCCGGCCCAGCCATTTCCCTGACCATCCTCGCCACCTCGCACCACCCCAACCACGCGCCGGTCATCCTCGAAGACCATGCTTGCTCCCGCTTGGGTTCCCTCCACCCCCATGCTCTTGGGGATGGTTCATCTCCCTTAGGCCCCAAAAAATCGCCCATTTCGTCAAACGATTTTTCTATATAATTGTTTTATATAAAAAAATATAACAAGAACGCGCTTCATAATACTGTCACAATCGCCCGTTATACTACTCCACATGAAAGGGCTCTGAGCCCCAGTGAGGGAGCGTATTTCCGTGAGCGATGCGTGGCTCCGCCTGTTCCGGCGGACGGATGAGGCAAGTTCTTCAGCGGGTGTGGAGGCGAAGATTCGCTTTCTGCCGCCCGAGGGGGAGGTGCCCATTTACCAGCCCCCCCTCGTGGATCGGCAATTCATCCGCCTGGTAGCAGTGTACCGCGTGTCGTGGGCGCCCGGAAGTCGTCATCCATTGGTGGAACCCTGGTGGCGACGCCCCAGCTCCCGCTGGCCCCGGTTGTCCCGCGCCTTTTGTCTCTGGTTGCGCAACAGCGCTGGGGAGTCCGACGCGCGCCATTGGGTCGCCGAAGATACCTTCTGGCGTTTGCGGCCCTTGCACGGCCAGCGTTGGCGGCTGGCCGCCCAGGTCCGTCTGCAGCCCGGTGTCGATCGGGAGCGGGCCATGCAGTCGGTGGATACCCTGCTAACAGCGGTGGTGCGTACCGTGCCCTTCGTCCCTGCCATCCCGGCGGAGGATCTCCCCATCCTGCGCGCCTATATGCGTGGTCAGGAAGGAGAAGCCCTTGCCCAGGATTGCGGAGTCGAGGTGCCGGAGGTGAGGCGCATCCTGCGCCGCGCCCGGGAGCGCTTTGGGGTAGGTGCACAGCGCGATCTGCGCCGGCGCCTGTGGAATGCCTACGCCCGCCGCCGCGCCGCCTTTTTTGCCGATGAGGTCCTCAAGAACATCGCCGTGCTGGTGCTTCTGGCAGCGGCCTGCGTAACCGCGACCCCAGACGCCCTGGCGGCCTCCGCGACCGCTGAGGATAAGGAACCGAAGCGAGAGGAAAGCCGCGTTGCGGCCCCAGTGGCTGCTGCGACCGCGAGTCCGGATCGGGCCACCGGGGAGACCGCTTGTGGTGCAGGGCAGGAGCGTTTTCGCCAAGGCGCGGCTTTCTGCCGCGGCAGGACATAATCGCGTTGTCTAGTGGTATTCGTTTGCAGGTACGGAAGGAGGTGACGGTCGTGTTTATTGGCTTTATGGATAAGTCCCGCAAGGAGCGGGGCCAGGGTATGACGGAGTATCTCATCGTGGTAGCGCTCATCGCCATCAGCGCCATTGCCGTGTTCTCCAATTTTGGTCGGACCATGCGCAACCAGGTGGCTGGTTTGGCCCACGAGCTCGTGGGTACGGACTCCACCAAATACGGCGTGAAGTATGCGCAGAAAGACGCCGGTTACGCCAACGATGCGGCGAGTAAGCAAAAGACCATGGGCGATTACTCGTCCACCAACATTTTGTCCAAGCAGAAGTGATTTTTTTCTTGCGTAAGCAAGGCGGTGTTGTTTCTCTGTCTCTCATCTAAGGAGGTTGTCATGAAGCAGAAGTTTGTTGCGGTTCGTAAGTCGGTTCGCGAGGCTGGTCAGGGCATGACCGAGTACCTCATCGTCGTGGCTCTGATCGCCATCAGCGCCATCGCCGTGTTCTCTTTCTTCGGTCAGACCATGCGCCACCAGGTGGCGGGTATCGCCGCGGAGTTGGCGGGTGAGGATTCCGCTCAGAACGTTAGTAACGCCAAGGGCACGGCCAGTAGCGCCAACAGCAAAGGCACCCAGCCCAAGAACATGGGCGACTACAGTTCCGCCAAAATCCTGAACGGCAAATAAGAGCAACTTGCCGATCGGGCAATCGCGACCGCTTCGGCGGTCGCCTTTTGGGGCTGGGGCTCGCCCCCGGGCTTCAGCCCCAAAAGGATGGGAATGACGCCGTCTGTTGCGGCGTGGTTGGAGGAAACGTGCGCAATGAAGAACGTGGTCAGGGCATGACTGAGTACCTTATCGTGGTCGCCCTTATCGCCATAGCCGCTGTCGCCGTCTTTTCCCGTTTCGGTCAGACCATGCGCTATCAGGTGGCGGGCATCGCCGGCGAATTGGTGGGTGTGGCACCACCCAAGTCCAGCAAAAGCGACAGCGCCCAGGGCAAGGCCCGCAAGGCCGCCAAAGCAGCGGATATCGTCAAGGGTATGGACAACTACGGTGCCACCGCAGATCTGGGCAAAGCCGGAGCAAACTGAATCGGGATTTAGGCAAGTCGGGAGGACGCCATGGCGAACAGCAGGAGCAACCAACAACGTGACGGAGCACGGCGCCGGTGGCGCTTTCTGCCCCACAGACCCCGCGGCGAATCGGGCCAGGCGGCCATCGTCGCCGTACTCCTCATACCCGCCGCCATCGCCGGGGTCCTCCTCGTCTTCAACACCGGCCAAGTCACCGCCAACAAGCTCAAGGTCCAGAACGCCGCCGACGCCGCCGCCTACGCCGCCATGGACCTTCAGGCCCGGCAAATGAACCTCGACGCCTACCTCAACCGCGCCATGCTCACTAACCAAATCGCCATGGGGCAGGCGGTGAGTATCGTCTCTTGGTCCCGTTACGTGGGCCACGTCGGGGAAAACATCAAATATCCCTTTGCCATCTATAAAGGGATCGCTCACCTCATCGACATATTCCTTCCCGGGGTCGGGAGCGCTCTGGCCCAAGGCCTCGATGGCTACCAAAAACTCATCGAAGTCGCGGCCAAGACGGCCAAAATCTCGGGCGAAGCTTATGGGACATATATCGGCGTCGGAAACGGGTATGATGCGCTGTATGCCGGTGCCTCTCAGGCGTTCAATCTCGCTTTAGGGGAATCCACGCCAAAAGGGGCGGTCCAGCAGACCGTTGTCCAGGTCGTCAAGCTCAATGCCGGTCCCAACGCGCGCGTGCTCAATTACGACTCCGTCACGGGCTACGCGACCCTCATCGCGCCCTACTGGAACGCGCGGCGCAATTACGTCACGGATTGGGGCGGAAATGCGGATGCTGGTGGCAGAGACCCCGGTGGCCGCCCCCGCATGGCCAGCATGATCATGGAAGGTTCGCGAGACTTCGTAAAAAAACGCGACCACGATGTGGATCCCCCCCTTTCCTTTTCCCTCACCAATTTTTTCGGTCTTCCGCCGGGTGTCCGGGCGGGTACCTACAAGGGCGGTGGAAGCCAGCTCGCCATGGATGCCAGCGGCAACTACGTGTGGTCCGGTGCGGATACCATCAGCACTGGGATCGACGTAAGGGGTTTCTGTGGCAGGATCTTTCCAAGACCGTGTTGGCAAAACATCTACAGTCAATCTTGGGGCTGGGGTGGCGCGTGGTCCGAACCAGCGCTCGGGACTTTCAATTACTACCGATCGGACTTCCGAAATAGAAACTGGTCTTACCCCTATATGGAACAAAACAGCGCCGTTCCGAAAAGTTTAACGTCCAGAGCAGGCGTGGTCTACCGAAACGACTGGTCCCGGGATGGGCGAGGCATGAATCAGGTCGTCCGGGACTACTCCGGAAAGTTGCTTACCGACAGCTTACCGGATTTCGGAGTAGGCCGTGGCGCCCACAAAGGGATCGCCCGCTATCGAGACCTGAAATGGCAAACCACCGACTCGTCCGGCAAATCCGTCACGCGAGATCAGGTGGACCTTACGGACACCGCGCCCCGTTACGTGGTCGTAGTGGATCTTCCCAGGAATAACGTCCGCGACTCGGCCACAGCCTTGGGCATCAGCCACGATCCCGACGCCAATAACCCGCGCCTTGGGTGGCTTAACATGCACCTCGAGACCCAAGGTGCCGGCAGAAATCCGGGCGTGCGCGCTGCCGCCGCCGCTCAGGTCTATTTCCGCCGCCCGGCTGAACTCTGGCCACGACGTATTGATGGCCTCGACGAGCGCGCCAATCTTTTTAGCCCCTTCTGGACGGTGCGCCTCGTCGATCTGACCGCTCAAGAGAGAGCTTTGGTTCTCGCGCTCAATCAGGGGGAGTGAAAGTGAAAGGGATCCGAAAAATAAGGCGCAACATCCAGGTCCTGTCCTGGACTCTCACGGCCTTGCTTCCTTGCGCGGCTCTGGCCGAGCACGGTCTTGACCTCTCCATCCCGAAGGCCGCGCCGCCGTCGGCGCTGAAGATCGAACGCAAGGGACCCGGTGATCCGTATCCAGAGGCGGATGCGCTCGTGCGACACAACATGGCGCGTATTTTGGATGGCGATTGGCAGGGCCTGCGAGCCTACGATAACTCCGGCGCCGTCTACACTGGCTCCTATTTCCACCCGGACCCCCGCCTTCAGCAAATGGAAGATCGCTTGATGGCCGGACTTTTGAAATGTCAGGGCATGGAATCGCAGAAGTTTCTGCCCGGCGTGAGCCTCACGGATGATCTGCACGACTTTGTTCTGTCCTTGCCTGCTTTACAGGCGACTTTAGCGCTCCGAGGTCAGCTCTTTGCGCCGTGGGGGGTGCGGGATTGGAAAGCCTTACGCGGGTCTATGTACCTCGATACCGATGTTTCTGACGGGGACGGTGGTCGAACGTACGTGCAAACCCGCGCCCAGGGTTTCCAGCGAGTCGTTCTCTTCATTACCACCGCCTCCCCCCGTCAGGTTCACGATGCCGTGGTGCAGCTCGCGGCGCTCCGGGGGTACGAGGAGGTCCGTTTTCCCAAAGTGCCGGGCGTGCATGTTCCTCCCGGCTTGGCCGTGCTGAAACAGCCGGTCACCCCCCACGTGTTCAACAATGCGGCTCTTTACGTGAGCACCGATGAAGATCGAGCAGAAGATCGGGCAGAAGCAGCCACGTTCAAGAAGTTGGCCGCTATGAAAGTGGACTGCCTGATCACCGATGACCTGGGGAGGTCATGGTTGCAAACGGTGAATCCCGTCACGGGCAGACGTTATGAACTTGGGGATCTGCGGTTTGGAACTCTGGCGCAGGGATCGGCTATTCCCCTGGGAGAAAAGACCGAGTATTTCACCAATGCCCACGTCGCGGATCGGCTGGCCCGCGAGCGCAACATGACGCCGGAGCAGATCGTGGCGGAGCGGAACGCCTTGGAGGAGCGCAAGTTCCGGGAAGCGGCGAAAAAAGCGCCTCATTTTCGCGCTCACTTGGAAAAATCCAAAGAACTCATGCTCGAGGCGGCCGCAGCCGGTAAAGCGTACGTCGAGACGACACCTGCACTTCGAGCGGAAATGCGGTCGGCCCTTTCACGCGCGGGGCTTTCTAAGCAGTCCATTGATTATGTGGACCAACTGCTCGCGGGTGCCGGCGAAGCCGCGCAGCGGGCAGCGGATTATGCCAGAACCTATGTCGATTATATCGCTCGCCGTCTGCAGTCCTTCTGGGGGTGAACCATGCGCATGAATTTGGCCGATAAGGCGAACACACAGGAAGAATCCTTGATACCAAGGCGACATCGGTGGAACGCGGGCCGTATTGCCAAAGGCGAAGGGGGCCAGGCCTTGACGGAAACCGTGGTGGTAGCGGGCTTTATCCTGGTACCGCTGTTCATCTTGGGAATCTATGTGGGGAAATGGGCTTATTTGCAAGACCGCGCCATCGAGGCGGCCCGCTATGCGGCCTGGGAGCGTGTCGTCTCCCCAGCGACGCCGCCAAAGAACCGGGACTGGGTCTCCCTCAAGTCTGACGCCGATCTTGCCAATGAGGTGCGCATCCGCTTCTTCGGTGGACGTGCCGAGCGCTTAACCGCCGTCACGGGCAGTGCCGCCGCCGCCGATCTTGCCAAGGGTTCGAGCGACGAGCCTCTGTTGCGCAAGCACGACGGCGAGCCCCTTCTCGTCAAAAGGGAAGAGAACATCACCGTCAACACCCGCGAGGAAGCCTTTGACGGCGGTTGGGCCAATCGCGCCATGAACGCTCTGAACAGGCTGGCGGGCAACCCCATGGAGATGACCGGGCCCACCGTCACCTCGGTGACGGTGTCTGCTGCGGGCCTGCCGCAACGTATCTTCCGTGAGGTGGGTCTGGGCAATCCCCTGCAATTCAAAGCGCAGGCGGCCGTGCTGGCGGATGCGTGGACCGCAAATGGGGAACAGGAAGAGGAGAGGCTGCTTCGCCAAGGATTCATGAGCAAGCTGGACCTCGCCTCGCGCGGAAAGATTCCCTTTTATGGTGCCGCCAAGGCACTTTATTACTTGGGGCTACCTTTGGGCGGTCTGTTCAACGAGGTGAAGGATTTTGTTGTGGACGACGAACACGCCAACGATTTGCGGGTCGATACGTCCATCCAATTCGGCGACCGCCTCCAACCGACGCCCGCCATACCCCCCTACAAAGGACCGTGATATGCGTTGGGGAGTCGCTATCTTGGCCGCAGCGTTGGTCAGCGCGGTACCTGCCGGAGCGCTGGCCGAATCCCTGCCCTTCTGGCCGATGCCCGACGGGCTCCAGGTCACGCCCATTGCCGACGAGATGCGCCTTAATGGGGTGCCCGTCCGAATCGGGCTCGTGTCTGGAGTGGTGAGCGAGCGCCGCTTTCGCGAGGAGATGGAGCGCAGCTGCCAGCGTGAACGGGGCCGTTTTCAGGAGAACAGCTTGGGCATGAAGCAGCTTTGGTCCTGTATCCATGAGCCCTTTTCCCAGACCGTGCAATGGCGTCGCGAGGGGGATCGGATCGTGGGCGAGATCTCGACCCTGCGCATGGATGCCAAACCGCGGCAAAGTCCGCTGCCCACGCCCCTGCCCGACGGTGCCGAGCTCGTCTCCGACCTGGAGAGTCGGGATGGCGACCTGCGCGGTCGCGTGCTCATGGTGGATAGCCTTCTCAGTGTTCCGCAGCTGCGCACTGCGCTGTTGCGGGAGGCGCAGGCGCGGGGCTGGAAGCCGACCGCTCCGCTCAGCGAGAAGCTGGGACGATTGAGCCTGCGCAAGCCCAAGGAGTCTCTGGATGTGGCTTTCCCCGCAGGATCCGCCGGGGGCAGCAGGGCGGTCATCGTTTGGCAGAATCGTTAGTTACGGAGGAGAGCGTATGCGTTACCCAAAGACATCGTTGGCCTGTGCGGTTCGGGGAGAGCTCGGCCAGTCCATGGTGGAGTACCTGGTGGTGTTGTTGGCCGTCGTGGTGATCCTCCTCGCCCCCATACCGTCCATCGTCCCCGGCAAGCTTCCGGACAAGGCCTCGGTGCTGACCCAGCTCTCCGTCGCTCTGCGCGGCGCCTACGCCGACTATTCCTGGGCTGCTGCGCAGCCCGTCGTTGGTCCCAACTGAAAGAGGAGTCTCTGTGGCCACCCCATTGCCCCCGGAGTTTGAACCCGGAACCGTTCAGAAAAAGCCCGCCCGCGCCATTGGCGGCTGGTTGATACTGGCCGTCGCCATTCTGGCCGGTCTGGGCGCCGCCTACCTTGCGGTGCACACCCTGCGTTCGCGCGAAGAGGCCGCCCTGGCCGAACTGCGCGCATCCCAAAAGAACAGCACCATAAAAGCCGTCGTTCCCGTGCAGGATATCGCGCCGGGAACCATTCTGGACCTCAGTATGGTGGCCGCCCGGTCCATTCCCGCCGACACGGCGCCCAGCGACGTCATCACCCCCGAGACCTTCGACCAGTACGCTGGGCACCGGGTGAACGTCCCCCTGCTGCAGGGCCGTCCGATCCTGGCTTCCTACCTGAGCGGACGGCGTACCCTGGCCGATATCGTTGACCCAGACAAGTTGGCCATGACGTTTACGGTGGACAACGTCAGCACGCTGGACGGCTTGCTGCAGCCCGGCGATCACGTGGATGTGCTCTGGTTCTATGCCGGTGGGGGTGCTGACGGGCAGGCGGCGGGGGATGGGTCCAGATCCCGCCGTGTTTCACTGCCGGGCATGGAGGACGGTGCGGAGGGTGCGTTTGGCGCAGGCCCGGGCGGTATACCCGATGGTCTCTCGCTTGTGGATGCGGAGCGGCGAGGTGGTCCCCTCATTTTTCGGGCGGGTCCCAGTGAAGCAGAGAGCCGGCTGCCCAAGGAAACGGTTCGCTACCTGGAACACGATCTCAAGATCATCGCCACCGGTACACGCACCGTAGCGGACGACTCGGCGGCCAACATCAACAACGATCCGGCCCAGCGCGGTCAACCGGTGCAGTTCAACACCGTTACCGTGGCGCTGAGCCCGGAGCAGATTCAAAAGCTGGTCATGGCCAAGCGTGTGGGTGAGCTGCAGCTCGTTCTCCGTAGCCACGATTCCAAGGTGGTCACTCCCGCCAAGGTCTATACCGTGCGCGACGTTCTCGGCATTCGTTCCCGTCCGGGGGGCCCGCTCTACGCCGCCGATGCCATCGAGTACATCGTTGGCGGCACCAGCCAGAACGGCCAGCTCACCCCGCGCCTCGATGTGCGCAATCTGCGCCGCGTTGCCGAGGGGCCCCTGCCGGGCCGCCGCGGTGGATTCCCGCCGCAAGCGCGTCTCGATTCGGGGGGGAACCAGCAGCGGCCCGTACCCGTGGATCAGTTGCTGCCTAGCGTCAATCCGTCCTATCCGCCCGCACTGCGGCCGTAGAAGCTCGATAAAGGAACGATCATGAAGTTGAGAGGAAAAATTTTGCCCCTGTTCGTCGCCATTGCCATGGCCATACCCGCGCAGGCGGCGGAAGACCGCACCATCGACCTTTATGCCGGGCAGGTGCGGGTCATTCCCACCAAACCCGTCAAGCGCGTCGCCATTGGCGATGGCAAGGTGCTCAGCACGACCGTGGTGGACGGCAACGAACTCCTGCTCCTGGGCGATGCCGAGGGCGAGACCAGTCTGCGGGTATGGTTCAAGGACGGTAGTGAGGCGGCCTATCGCGTCTTGGTGGCACCCAAGAACGTCGGACGGGCCGCCGAGGAGATGCGTGAGCTGATGGGCGCCGAAAAGAGCCCGGCCAAAATACGCGTCGTAGGCGATCACGTGGTGGTCGATGGCAAGAACCTTGCGCCCACCACACTGGCGCGCGTCCGGGCGCTCCAGGCGCTTTATCCGAAGACCATAGTCTTGGCCACCCCTTCGCCCTTCGACATGGAAAAAATGGTCTGGCTGGATGTCAACATCCTGGAGATCCGCAAAAGTGTCCTGGAAAACTTTGGCGTGGACTGGAGCAAGCAGATCCCCGGACCCTTCGCGGCCTTCGGCAAGGATTTCGTCGGCCCGCGCAACGTCGCCACCGTTCCCTTGGGACAGGATCTCACCCAGCCTCCCGTGGCGGGTACGGGCGTCCGGGTGACGCCTCCCCTTGGGAGTCTCAATGGCGCCATCGATCTAGCGAATCTGGCCCGACCCATCGCCGGCACCACCAACTTCGGCATCATCACGGGCGTGCTCTCCACCATCAACTTTGCGCTCAGCAACGGCGATGCGTACCTCATTGCCAATCCTCAGCTCAGCGCCCGCAGCGGCGGCAGGACCGATTTTCTGGCCGGTGGTCAGGTGCCCATCCTCCAGGCGCTGGCTGCCGGGAACGCTACCTTTCAGAACTTAACCTACAAGGACTACGGCATCAAACTGGAATTTGAGCCGCGCGTGGACGATGACAACAATGTGTCCATGCGCGTGTTGGCGGATGTCTCGGATATCGATCCGGCCACCAGTGTCAGTTTGAACGGTTTTACTGTGCCGGGTTTCATCACGCGCCGCAGCAAGGCGGAAATCAACGTGGGCGACGGCCAGACCATGGTGATCTCGGGGCTGGTGAATCCCAAGACCGCGAAGAATGTCTCGAAACTACCCTGGCTCGGCGACATTCCGATCCTGGGGAATCTTTTCAAGTCCACCAACTTTCAATCGGGTAATACCGATCTGGTCATTTTGGTCACGCCGCGGGTGGTCAGCGCTGCTTCGCTCGAAAACATCCGCCAGGTTTCTCAGGCGGTCGAGATGAAAGACGAGTACCGCAACACCTTGCCCAAGGGCTCGACCACACGGGATGCCGTGGATCGCACCCTCGGCTCCAAGACCCCCTATCCAGAGACCCAGGCAGTACCGGCACCCAAGCCGTCACTGCCCTTGGTCGTGACCCAGCCCCCGGCAGCAATGCCATCCGATAAGGAGTAAGCCATGTTTCGCGTCGTCGCTGAACACGTAAAGCACGGTCCCATGGTGGTGCGGCCCCACGACGGTGTCTGTCTCATCGGTCGCTCCCCCGAGGCCCACGTTCGCCTCGAGGGCTGGAACATCGGTCGAGAGCACGCGCGTATCGTCCGCCGCGCCGATGGTCCCTACGTCGAGGCCGTCGGTCCGCTCGCGGCGGTCTCGGTCAATGGTGAGAAGGTGCGCTGGTACGGACCCCTGCGTCCCGAGGACGTCGTGGAGGTAGCCGGCGTGACTCTACGTATACAGCCGGAGCCGGCGGCTGCGGACAGCGCAGCGGTACCGGCGGTCACGGAGGCTACTGCGGCGCCACCGGCGGCGCAGACGGCAGGGTCGCCCCTCGCGTCGGTTGCTCCACTAGTAGCGGCGACCGCGCCTCAGCCGCCAGTGCGTGTGGAAAAAAATGTCATCGACCCACAGTGGAGCCGTTGGCGTGCGGCTCTCGAGGAGCGCGTGCGGGCGCAGATGGATCTGCGCCGTATGGATCTTTCCAGCATGAGCCGTGAGGACCTACAGCGGTTCGTCTCTAACCTTGCCGCAGAGGTGTTGCAGGGCATGCGTTTGCCCCCCGAACTGGACCGCGAGCGGCTGATCAAGGAAGTCGTGGACGAGGCGGTGGGTCTGGGTCCGCTGGAGGACTTGCTGGCGGACGAGACGGTCACGGAAATCATGGTCAACCGCTTTGATGAGGTGTTCATCGAGCGGCGCGGGCGACTGGAGCCGGCACCGACGGTATTCAGCAGTGAACAGGCCGTGCGCAACATCATCGACCGCATCGTCGCTCCCATCGGCCGCCGTATCGACGAAAGCTCTCCACTGGTGGACGCGCGCTTGCACGACGGCTCCCGTGTAAACGCGGTGATCCCGCCCGTGGCCTTGAAAGGTGCCAACATCACCATCCGAAAATTCAGCAAAAAGCGCCTGCAAATGGAGGACCTCATCGGCTTTGGCTCGGTGGAACCGCGTATGGCCGAATTTCTGCGGGTGGCAGTGGAGCAGCGCAAGAACATCATCATCTCCGGCGGTACGGGCTCGGGTAAAACCACCTTGCTCAACGTGTTGTCCAATTTCATTCCGCCCAATGAGCGCGTGGTCACCATAGAAGACGCCGCTGAGCTCAAGCTCTACCAGCCCAACCTGGTTTCCATGGAAGCCCGCCCGGCCAACGTCGAGGGGAAGGGTGCAATCCCCATCCGGGAGCTGGTGCGCAATGCCCTGCGTATGCGTCCGGACCGCATCGTCGTCGGCGAGTGCCGCGGCGGCGAGGCCCTCGACATGCTCCAGGCCATGAACACCGGTCACGACGGCTCCCTGACCACGGCCCACGCCAACAGTCCCCGGGATATGCTCTCCCGTATGGAGGTGATGGTGATGATGGCGGGGATGGAGTTGCCCCTCGCCGCTATCCGCGAGCAGATCGCTTCCGCCATCGACATCATCGTGCAGATCACGCGATTCTCCTGCGGATCGCGCAAGCTCACGGCCATCGTTGAGGTCACGGGTACCGAGAGCGGCGTCATTCAGCTCCAAGAGCTCTTTTACTTCAAACAGCAGGGCTTTGGACCCGATGGCAAGGTGCGCGGAACCTTCCGGGCTAGTGGCAGCATACCCGAGTTTTACGAGGAAATGCGCGAGCGCGGCTTGCCCGTAGACATGAGCCTGTTCCTGGAGGCCGAGCATGAGCGCCTCTGAACTGGGCCTTGCGGCGCTCATCTTCTTATCGGTATCGGTGCTGCTCTTCGTCGCGGTGCAAGGTACCCACGCAACCCTGGGGCGCCAGCGAACGGTCTTTACCCAGGAAACCCGGCGTAGTCTGGCCGACATGTTCATCTTTGCCGATCCCGCGGTGTTGTGGCGGCTCAATGTGGCGGCGCTATTCCTCGTTCCCTTGCTCGTCTATCTTCTCGTGCCCTCGGTGCCCATCGTGGTGGTCGCGGCCCTGCTGGTGGCCATAGCACCTCGCTATGTATTGCTTTACTTAAAAAAACGTCGCTTTTTGCGCCTCCACGACCAACTCCCCGATACCCTCCTGATGATGGCCTCCGCCCTGCGCGGTGGCGCCAATCTTGGGCAAACCCTGGAGGGCCTGGCCAAGGACATGAGCCCGCCCATGAATCAGGAGCTTTCCCTCGTCGTGCGCGAGCAGCGACTGGGGGTGCCTTTTGAGGAGGCCGTGAGCCACCTGGCGGAGCGGGTCCGCTCCCAGGATTTCGACCTCGTGGTGTCCGCCCTGCGTATCAACCGCGAGGTAGGCGGTAATTTGGCCGATACTCTGCAGCGTCTGGGTGAGACGGTGCGTCGCCGGCTGATGATGGAGCAAAAAATCCGGGCGTTGACGTCCCAGGGCAAATTGCAAGGCATCGTCATGACCGCCCTGCCGGTCTTGATCATCTTGGCCCTCCTGCGCATCGAGCCCGCCGCGACGGGAGCACTCTTTGACACCTATCGGGGTTGGGCGGTTTTGGCCATCGCCATCGTTCTGGAGATTCTGGGTTATTGGGGTATCCGCAAAATCGTGAGTATCGAGGTGTGACATGAGCGATGGTCTCTCCTACCAGATCTCCAAAAACCGCCGGGGATGGATCGTCTACCTCGTAGGCGGCCTCGTGGTGCTTGTCGCCCTGTTCTTCCTCGGCGGATGGATACTCGACGCCCTGGCCCAAAGTGGAGGATCGCTGCCCTACCTTTTGGTCGGTCTTCTCGTCGCCCTCGTGGTAGCGGGCTCGGTATACGGCATCGCGACCCTGGCCAAAGCGGTGGAGCCCCAGCCACGAGACTATTTTGATCCGCTGCCCAAGGGTCTCGCGCGTATCTGGCCGGTGGTGCGCTTCGTCGACTCGACCATCGTCGCCTTCATTCCAGAAAAAATTGTCTATCGCAGTGCCCCCCGCATTCAAAAAGCGGGTTTGAATTACCTCATCACCCCCCGCGACTTCATGGCCTTGAAGATCCTCTCGGCCCTGTTTGCCCTCTTTTTCGCCCTGCTCGTGTACGCCGCCATTGGGGTATTTCGTTGGGAATTTACGCTCCTTGGGATGGTGCTGACGAGCTTTTATCCCGACCTCTGGCTGGTGGAGCAGGCCAAAAGACGGCAGAAGCGGATCCTCAAGGATCTCCCCGTTTACCTTGACTTCATCACCCTCATGGTGGAAGGAGGATTGAACCTGACCGGTGCCATCCAGATTGCCGTGGACAAAGGGCCCGAAGGGCCGCTGCGTAACGAATTTCGGATCATCCTTCGGGACTTGCGCTCCGGTATGCCGCGTGTGGAGGTGTTCCGCCGTTTTGGCGATCGGGTGGCCATGCAGGAGTTGCGCAGTCTGGTCACCGCCATCATTCAGGCGGAGGAGCGGGGCGGCAGCCTCGCTCCCGTGCTCAAGGCCCAGGCGGAGCAACGCCGGGAGGAGCGTTTCCTGCGTGCAGAAAAGGCCGCCCTGGAGGCACCCGTAAAACTGCTCGCACCCCTCATCATGTTCATCTTTCCCATTGTGTTCATCGTCCTGACCTTCGTGATCTACATGAAATACGTGCAGGAGGTGGCCTCGTGAGTCGGCCGGGGTCCATTTGGCGGGGCGGACAGTGCCTCTGGCCGCGGGCGCGCATCGCCGACGATGCCTTGTCCCGCGCCTGGGGTCTTCTGGGTAAGCACCGGCTGGAGCCGGAGCAAGCCCTGTGGCTTACGCCTTGCGCTGGTGTGCACATGTGGGGGATGCGCTTTCCCCTGGATCTGCTCTGGCTGGATGCCCACGGAAGGATTTTGGCGCTGCGGGAGGGCCTGCAGCCCTGGCGCTGGGCCTGGCCCGGACAGGAAGGTGTCGTAGCAACGGTGGAAGCGGCGGCAGGAAGCATCGAGCGCCTGGGTCTGGCTCCGGGTCAGGATCTGGAATGGCGCGATGCCATGGCTGCAGATCTCCCGCCCCTAGCGGTGTAGGCAACGGTGTATTTGGAAACGATCAAGGCAGGAGCGTGGAACATGGAGCGTACGTATCTCGTGATCGGCCCATCGGCGGAAAAAGGTGCCGGGGCCGTGGAGTTTCTGATCAGCATACCCGTGGTGCTGTTGTTGATTCTGGGAACGCTGCAGGCGAGCCTCCTCTACCAGGCGCGTCTCCAGCTGGAGGTGGCCGCCCAGGAAGCGGCCCGCGCCGGGGCGCTGCACGGCGGCAATATGGCCGCCATGCGCGAGGGCCTCGCCCGCGGTCTGACGCCGCTGTATACCCATGGCCAGGATGTACGAGCCTTATTGGCCGGGCGAGCCCGGGCGGAGTTAGCGGCACGGCAGGCGCAGATCGAGATCCTGAGTCCCACCCTCGAAGCCTTCCACGACCACAAAGAGTTTGGTCGCTTGCCTCTAGACGACGATACCGGCAACAAAAAGCTCACTCCCGACGGTAACTGGGGCTGGGGTATCCCCGAAAGTCACTTGGGCTATCGTTCGACGGAGCTCAAGAAGGAGAGCGGGATCAGCGTCCAGGACGCCAACCTTCTCAAGATCCGTGTCACCTATCATGCCCCCCTCATCATGCCGTTCATCGATCGCCTCTTGGCGCGATTCGATGGCAACAACGAAGGCCGCGGCAGTGTAGTGGGCAGTCCCAAAGGCGGACAAGGCGTCTTCGCCAACCAGAGCGGCTCTGACCCTATACCCGACATCAACCATTTCCACTTGCCCACCTTCCCCCTGACCGCCGAGGCCACCTTCCGCATGCAAACGCCTTTCACGAACGTGCAGGCCCTGCAAAAGGTGGCCAATCTCCAAACCCCCAGAACCGGGGGCAATGAAGATTACACCCCGCCGAAGAATCCACCGTCGCAGCCGCCGGATTACGAGCCGCTGCCGCCGGAGGATCCCGGCGTTCCTGATTACGGCGAGAACCTCCCGCCGCCGCCGACCTACGCCTGCGGCGGTTGAGGGCAATTTTCACAGAGCCTTGAAGCGAATCTTTGGAGGAATTGATTATGAATCGCGCCATCACAGCCCTCGCGGGGCCGCAGTCCCGCAGTTTCATGTTACTTTCGATCTTCGCCGTGGCCTTGACGGACCCGACCACAGCTTCCGCCTTCGATTGCCGCAAAGCGAGCACGCCCACCGAGAAAGCGATCTGTGCGGATCCGGAACTGAAACGCAAAGACAATCAACTCAGTCGCGACTACGCTTTGTTTCGCCAGCACTTCAGCAAGTCTGGTAACTACGACTGTTTGGTTGCGGAGCAGAAAAAAAGACAATTCGAATGGCTCAAGGAGCGGGACGCCTGTGGTGCGGATAAAGCCTGTATCGCCGCCGCTTACGACAAGCGGCAGAATCAGTTGGATTTGTTCACTCGGGCCTGTTTTCCTATGGACTCCATGCGTCCGGAGTGTAAAAAAGACGCTCCGACGGCTCCAGTGACCTCGCCAGTGGCGTCGGATGCATCTGAAACGTCGAACGCCCAGGATTGCACGAAATCGTACAAATACGATGTGCAGTTCACGGCAAAATATGAGGGTGGTCTGGTATTAGAAGGTCACGTTCCAGGGTGGTATATTGCCAAACCTATAAAGGGTGATGACGAAGCGACACATGCTGTATTGGTGAAAAAAATTAATCCACAGCTTTTCAGTGGGGTTACTGTGGATACCGGGTTCGACCTTGCTTATCAGAAGCCTGGAGACCTGAAAAGGACGCTCAATTCCTACATTCGTGAACACGGCAATCCCGGA
>Ga0315298_1002016_pt1 | contig 35855 bp, 34 predicted proteins | sample WHS_1_MG_FD_203077 | JGI IMG/M metagenome (GOLD analysis project Ga0315298, IMG submission 203077) | Extremophilic microbial mat communities from Washburn Hot Springs, YNP, Wyoming, USA - WHS_1_MG | ecosystem: Environmental > Aquatic > Thermal springs > Hot (42-90C) | place: USA: Wyoming...
GGCCGTATCATACGCGAGGGTTCCTAGAGCGATATGTTGAGCGCCTCCGCGCGAGCGGCCGTGCCCATCACGCAGAAAGGCTCCTCGAGAAGCATCGCCCAAGGGCGTAGGATTGATATTCGCGGCAGTCGCCGCTGGTACCCCACCCAATTGAATCGAGCCGCTGTGGGCTTTATTAAAAGGCACAGCGGCTCGATTTGTGCGCTGAATGGCTGCGGGGGTAAGATACATAGGATTGCGCATAGAGGCTAAAGGAGATGCAGAAAGAAATCTATCCACTCACCTTTGAGCCAGTACTTCGTGACTACCTTTGGGGTGGCCGCAATTTGGAGACGCTTTTCGGCAGGCGCCTTCCGCCGGGGATTACCGCAGAAAGTTGGGAAATTTCGGGCCACCCCACGGCACCCACACGGGTAGATTCGGGCTTTTGGGAAGGCCACACCCTCCCCGAGGTGATGGCCAACCTAGGCGAAGCGCTTGTGGGCGCCCGCTCACGCATGATGCTTCGCATGGGGCGCTTTCCGCTTTTGGTGAAACTGCTCGATGCCAACCATGACCTCTCTGTGCAGGTGCACCCTTCGGATGATTACGCCTTGCGCCACGAAGGGGATTTGGGCAAGACGGAAGCCTGGTATATTTTGCATGCCGTGCCAGGGGCGCGCATCATCTACGGTTTAGCGGAAGGGGTTACGCGGGAGACGTTCATCCATGCCCTACGGAACGGCACGGTGGAAAGCCAACTGCATCGCTTGCCGGTCAAAGAGGGGGATACCGTCTTTGTGCCCGCCGGCATGGTTCATGCGCTGACGGCGGGCGTCGTGGCCGCCGAAATCCAGCAGAATTCCGATGCCACTTACCGCGTGTACGATTGGGGGCGCGTTTCGACGAACGGCGAGACTCGCCCTTTGCACATCGAAAAGGCGCTGGATGTGATCGACTGGTCTCGCGTTGCACCGGGCAAGGAGGAGCCTGTTCTCCTTGCCCAAGGGGGGGGGATGCTCCACACGCGCCTGGTTGCATGCGACAAATTCGTCATGGAATGCGTGGCTTTGGAAGCGGGCACCACCTTTCGCGGGGCTTGCACCGGTGAGACGTTCGAAATTTGGGGGTGCGTCTCCGGCAGGGCGAGCATCCTTTGGGCCGGCGAAGCCGTTCCCTTGCCGGCAGTGCGCTTTGCGCTTTTGCCGGCCACGCTGGGCCAATATACCGTGCAGGCGGCCCAAAAGAGCCGCCTGCTACGCGTGTACGTAGGGGAGTGAAAAGGCCTAGTCAAAGAGGAACACGGAGCGGATGTTCCCCTCTACGCCTCGATACAGGCGATCGAACACGGCTTGGCCATCTTCCAAGCGCACATATTCGCTGATGAGGGGATCCACCACAATGCGCCCCGCCGCGATGAGATCCACGCAATCGGGGATTTCACCGTTCGAGGCACACACGCCGTAGATGGTGATCTCGCGGCTGACGATGCTTTGCAGGTCAACCTCGACGCGCGGCGTAACATTGCCGATAAGCGCAAGCGCCCCGGCGCCGCGCGTGAGCGCGAGGGCCATCTCCACCGTGCTAGGGATGCCCACCGCCTCAATGACGGCATCTGCCCCTCGTGGGCCGGTCGCTTCGCGGAGGCGGCTCAACACGTTTGGCTCATCGGCGCGGATGGTAACATCCGCCCCAAGCCGCCGGGCGAGTTCCAGCCGCGCCGGCGAAAGGTCGGTGATGATAACCTTGCCAGCCCCTTTGAGGCGAATGGCCTGCAAGGCTACCAAGCCCACCGCGCCCGCGCCGATGATGGCAACGGTATCGTTCAGTTGGAGCGGCAGCCGATTGGCGGCGTGCACGCCGATGGAGGTCGTCTCCACCAGGGCGCCTTGGGCAAAGGAGAGGTTCTCAGGGAGGTGCACGGCGATCCAATGGGGCACGACGACGTAATCGGCCATGGCGCCGTGGCGGCGATAGGTCCCTTCGGATACGCCGAGCACTTGGCGGTTTTCGCACAGGTTATAGTGCCCCGTTAGGCAGTAGGCGCAGTGCAGGCAGTAGATGGTGGAATCGAAGGTTACGCGGTCTCCGGGGGCAAAGGTCGTTACATTTTCGCCCACGGCCTCGACGATGCCGGCGGCTTCGTGCCCCATCACAATGGGCGGCTGGCGACGGCCCGTCTTGCCCGAGTAGCCCTTGATATCCGAGCCACAAATGGCGCAGGCCTTGACGCGCACCAAGAGGTCATCTGGCCCGTATTCGGGGATGGGCCATTCCTGAAGTTCCATCACATAGGGAGCCGTATGAACAAGCGCACGCATCCTTTTCTCCTCAGCATAGGTTCCTATGCATTATGGGGGCAAGGGGCGGGCTTGTCAATGCATCGCGCAAAGGAGGAAAGATCATGGGTCTTGCGGTCGGCTTGGTGGGGTTGGGGCAATTCGGCCAAGAGTTCGTCGGCCTTTTCAAAAGCCACCCCGAGGTAACGCGCCTGGCGCTTTGCGACCTCTCGGCGGAACGGCTGGGGCGCATCGCCAAAGCGTACGATATCCAGGAATGCTACCAGAGCCTGGACGAGATCTGCCGAAGTGACCTCGATGCCTTGGTCATCATCACCCAACCCTGGTTGCATTTTGAGCATGTCATGCGCTCGCTCCAAGCGGGGAAGCATACCTACAGCGCCGTGCCCCCCGTGTTCGGCGTGGAGGGCGATGCGCTCTTGGAGCAGTGTGACCGCTTGGTGGAGACGGTCAGACGCACCGGGCTGAACTATATGTTGGGCGAGACGACCTTCTTCCGCCGTGAGACGATGTATTGCCGCGAGCGCGCCGCGCGAGGCGATTTTGGCGAGTTCACCTACGGCGAGTGCGAATATTGGCACGATCTCGATGATCCGCATTCGAACCTGCGTCAGGTGGCGCGCAACCGCTGGGGGGCGGCGTGGGGGCCAGATAAGCGTGGGCACGTCCCTATGCATTACCCCACCCATGCCACGGCTAGCATGGTCTCCATTATGAAGGCCCATATGGTATCGGTATCGGCTATGGGCTACCACTACCCAAACGAAGATTGGTTCCTCGAAGAAGCCTATTATCGCAATGCCTTTTGCAATGAGGTGGCCCTGTACCGCATGAGCAATGGCGCCTTGGTGCGCCATGCCGAATTCCGGCGCATTGGGCACCCAGGCCGGGAGGGGTTCCGCCTATTCGGCACGGAAGGCTCCTTTTTGAGCGATCCCTCGGGCGCACGCTGGGCAACGCGAGCCGGCTGGGAACCGCTTGACCTTGCCGGAATCAGCGAGCCGCTCCCGGAACCGCTGACGCGCGACCTCGGCGGGCATGGAGGGTCTCATGCCTATTTGGTGCACGAATTTGTCGATTCGTGCGTACGGGGGAGGTTGCCGCGCATCCATGTGTGGGAGGCCGTGCGCTATATGGCGCCGGGCATCGTCGCGCATCAATCGGCCCTGCGCGATGGTGAAACCCTCCCCATCCCTGATTGGGGTGACCCACCGGCGTAAACTGTTCTTAGGCCGGCTCCTCGAAGGCGATCAGGAGTTCATTCCCTTCCAAGCGCGCCCAAGATGGCTTCAGGCCGCCGAGATATTGGGGCAGGATGATGGAACGGCGAAAAGCCCCCAAACGGATGTGCAGGTCGCATCCTTCCTTTTCGAGTTCCACAGCCCCCGCGGAAAGGCCCGGCGCGCGCAGGGCCAACATGTGATGGCCATCTTGTGAAAAGAAGCGCAAAGGCCTCTCTTCCGAAAGGGGCGGTACGGGGTCAAAGGTGAAGAGCGCCTCTGCGAGGGCCTCGAGCGCCTTCACCCCAACCACCTCTTGGGGGCGCAGGGGCACTTCGAACGTGGGCAAGGGGGCAAAGGCTTCGCGAATCCGCGCGAGATAGTGCGCCTGATCGTCTTTCCATCGGGAGAAGAAAGGGTCGTAGACCGCATCGGGCAAGATACGGTTCACAAAGAGGGCGTCTACCGAGAGGCCAAATAGGCTAAAATACGTAAAGGCGCGCTCCGTCTCTTGTAAAGAGAGGTGTTCCGGGTTCAAGACGAGACGCACCGAGGTGCGTGTCCCATCCGTGAGTAGGGCACGCAAGGCCTCGATCTCCTCAAAGAGGGTGGCGAGTTGCTCTTGGATGAGCGCATCGCTGAGGGCCGGCACTTTGAACGCGTTGCGTACGGCGGGGATGAGCGCTCGCCCCAGGCCCCGCGAAAACCCCAACAGGTTGCGCGTATACCAGCGCTGGAGGTCCGGCGCGCCCAAAAGGCGCATCGCCGCGCCGGTGGGGGCGCTATCTATGATGAGCACATCGTAACGCCCCTCGTCGTGAAAGCGCTTAAGGCGCGCCAAGGCGAGGATCTCGTCCAACCCCGGCAGGATGGCCAATTCCCCGGCGATGGGCGCGCTCACCCCCTCTTTTTGCAACAGCGAGGCGATGCGCCGGCGCAGATCGCCCCAAACGCGCTCCAACTCTTCGGCCGTATCCAATTCGGAGGCCCAAAGGAGTTCGCCGCCGATGGGCCGAGGGGCGTTCCCTAACGGGACCTGGAAGGCATCCGCCAGGCTATGGGCGACGTCAGTGCTCACGATGAGCGTCTTGTAACCTAACGAGGCGCTCTTCAAGGCCATCGCCGCCGAGAGGGTCGTCTTGCCGACTCCCCCTTTGCCCGTGAAAAGGATGATGCGCACGTTCTTACGAGGCGGCGAGGAGGCCTTCGATGGCCTTCAGGATGGCCAAACGGCCGGCATGTTCCTCTTCATAAGCGCGCACCGTGCGCAACTGCTCGGCCGAAAGGCTCGGCAAGCGCTCGATGATTTCCGTAACGCTCAACGCATCGTAATCTTCGATGGGCAGGATGCGAATCTTCCCCGAAGGGGCTGCCGGGGCTGACTGGCGCGGGCGCATCCACTGCACCACGGTGTGAGGGAGCGTCCCAGGGCGTTCGGCAGCCTGCGTGCCCGCTTCGTGGGCCACTTCTACCGCTCGCTTGATCCCTCGCGCCACGAGGATGCCTACGCCCAGCCCGGTGATGATCGCCTCTTCCGCCACCTTGCGCCATGGCTCCCAATCCACTTTGGGGAGTTTGATTTCCTCGGGGCGGGGCAGGCGCAGTTCGAACTCGACCACGCGCTTAGGCGCGGCTTTCTCTGCAGATCCTTGGGGTTCCATAAAACACCTCCGTTACATGGTTGGTAAGATCCTTCTGTTCATTATACGCACAAAGCGCTCGCGCGTTGCGCCGCGCAATCATGCGCGAGGGGGCACCCCTGGCAATTGGGGCGCTTGCGACAGTGAACCTTGCCATGAACTACGATGAGGGCGTGGAATTCGTTATACAAGGGGATATCAAGGGGCAGGCGCTCCATAAAATAGCGCCGCACGGCCTCGTAGGGGGCTTTTTCCATCCAATCCTCTCCCAAGCGCGCAAAAAGGCGCCGCGTGTACGCATCCACGACGAAGGTAGGGCGATCAAAGGCGTACAGGAGGATGCTATCGGCCGTTTCGGGGCCGATGCCGTGGATGGCGAGAAGTTGGGCGCGGGCCTCTTCTACAGGGGCCGTTTGGAGGTACTCCCAAGCCCCTGGACAATTCAGGTAGCCGAGGAGCGCCTTCAGGCGCCGATATTTCACATGGTAAAACCCCGAAGGCGAAATCAAAGGGAGCACCGTATCGGCCTCCGCCGCATGGAGCGCATCGAGCGCTAGAAGATGTGCCTCTTTGAGGTTGGCAATGGCGCGGGAGACGTTGTTCCAGGCCGTGTTCTGGGTGAGCACGGCGCCGACGATGATCTCAAAGGGCGTTTCACCGGGCCACCAGTGCTGAGGCCCGTACGTTTGAAACAGAATGTGGAATACCTCGAATGGGTCTACAGGCATCTCGCATCCTTGGAATGGGGTGTGCCCTTATTCTAGGCAAATCGGCGCGGTTGAGGAAGCAGGCCTCTACCGAAGCGGAAGTAAAACGTGTGCACTCCATAGGTGTTGCGGAAGTAAGACCTCTACCGAGGCGGAAGTGAGATCCTCCACACTCCATGGCGGCCAATAGGTTTGTGAGCCATCTACGATTATGCTACAATCCTAATGAAGGATGCGGCTATGGCGCAGGAACTGCACGAGGAATTGAGCGCCCGAGAACTCGAGATCTTGGAGCAGGTGGCCACCGGGGCCACGAACCAGCAGATCGCCGTTTCGCTGCGGATCAGCGTGAACACCGTCAAGGCGCACCTGCGCAATATCTTTGCCAAATTGGGCGTGGAATCTCGCACGGAAGCGACGCTCTATGCCATCCAGCATGGCCTCATTGCCGTAGCCCGGCCAGAAGAGACCGCTCCCCCTCTCTCGGAAGGTGCCCCTGTTAGGGCGTTTCCTCTCGAAGAGGTCTGGGCGCTGGCGCGCGGACCGCGCCTCGCCCTTTTGGCGGTGTTCGTGGCCATCTTGGTGGCGGCGCTGTGGCCGAACGCGCGAGCCAGCACGTCCCAGCCCGCTGGCTACTTGGTAGATGAACCGCGCCCCTCAGCGGCCGAGCGCGAGGTGAACGCCAGTTCCCGCTGGCGCAGCAAGGCGCAAATGCCCACCCCGCGCGGGCGCTTTGCCCAGGCCGAGGTGGGGGGCATTATCTATGTCATCGCGGGCCTTACCGATGAGGGGTGGACTTCGCGGGTGGAGGCCTATGATCCCTCGCAGGACCTGTGGATGCGGCGCGCCTCCAAGCCCACCGCGGTGGCCAACGCCGGCGCCGTAGCCGTGAATGGGCTGATTTACGTGCCCGGCGGCTTGGGAGAGGATGACCGCGTGCGCGATGTGTTGGAGGTATACGATCCCACAGGCGATACTTGGAGCGTGCGCCGCCCCCTGCCGCGCCCCTTATGCGCTTATGCTATCGCCCCGTACGGTGCGGGGTTTTATCTTTTCGGTGGCTGGGATGGCACAACCTATCAAGATCGCACCTATTACTACGATGCGGTAGCCGATGCTTGGCGCGAAGAGGCGCCTTTGCGCAAGGCGCGCGCCTTTGCCGCGGCGGTTACAGTGGAAAATCGCATCTACCTCGTAGGCGGGTATGATGGCGAGCATACGCTGAGGCTTTGTGAATCCTATACGCCGGGTGCGTCCGATCCCTGGCAAGAGCATGCCCCGATGCGGTTTGGCCGAGCGGGCCACGCGGCGGCTACGGTGCTGGGGAATCTGTACGTCATCGGCGGAGGGTGGGACGAGCCATTGGCTTACAATGAGCGATATGACATCAAGAACGATGCCTGGTCCACCTTCGATAGCCCCATCGTTGGCCCCTGGAGGGCACTGGGGGTCTCGCCCATCTCCTCGGGGGATGGGACGTTCCTTTACGCCGTGGGCGGCTGGAATGGGCGCTACCTCAGCAGCGTCAAGGCCTACCAAGCGGTGTTCCGTATTTACGTCCCCTAAGAGGGGCATAGCCTATTGATAGAGCAAAGGAGCATTCCATCATGGCAGAAGAGAACGCAGTGCATGCCCAGTTAACCTGGGTGGAGGGGATGCAATTCGTGGGCCGGGCCGACGCTTCTGGAGTGGCCGTCGTACTGGATGGAGCAGCCGGCCATGGCGGTTTGGGGAGCGGCCTTCGCCCCATGGAGATGGTCCTCATCGGCCTGGCCGGGTGCACGGCGATGGACGTCATCTCCATCCTCCAGAAAAAGCGCCAGGAGGTTACCGCCTTTCGGATGAACCTCAAAGGGTACCGCGCCGCCGAACATCCCAAGCGCTATACGCGCATCGAGATCGAATACCTCTTAAGGGGGCGTAACCTTTCAGAAGAAGCCGTTGCGCGTTCCATCGAACTTTCACAAACCAAGTACTGTAGTGTCTCGGCCAGCCTTAACGCGGAAATCACCTATACCTACCATGTAGAACAGGAAGGCGCATAGGGGCGAGCGATGGAAGATCTTTACGATCTCGTGATCATCGGCGGCGGGCCGGGGGGATACGTTGCCGCCATTCGCGCGGCCCAACGAGGGGCTAGAGTGGCCCTTGTGGAAAAGGATCGCCTCGGCGGCACGTGCCTGAATAAAGGGTGCATCCCCACCAAAGCCATGGTGCGCGATGCGGAGGTCTATCGCGAGGTGGCTTCGGGCACCTATTGCGTTGAGGCCGATGCGCCGTTTCGCGCAAACTTTGCGCGGCTGATGGCCCGTAAGGAGCAGGTGGTCAATACCCTTGTGGCCGGCGTGGAACATCTGATGAAAGTGCACCGCATCCGCGTGGTGCACGGGATGGGGCGGCTGGTGGGGCCACGCACCGTGGCCGTTGAGGCGCCCGAAGGCTTGCTCACCCTACAAGGGCGCGCCATCATCTTCGCCACTGGCTCGAAACCGGCCGAGGTGCCCATCCTAGGGACGGATCTCCCCGGCGTGGTAACTTCCGATGGCCTTCTACGACTTGAGCGACAACCCAAAAGCCTCGTCGTGGTGGGGGGGAGCGCGGTAGGTGTGGAGTTTGCCTGCATTTTTCACGCCATCGGCACGCAGGTTACCATACTTGGCCGCCGCACCTTCCTGCGCGATGCAGAACCCCAACTGGCCAAGCGATTCCGCGGAATGCTCGCACGGGAAGGCGTTTCGATCAACATCGGCCTCGAGTTCGAGAGCATCACCCGCGGAGAGGATGGCCTTCTGCACGTGAACTACATCCAGCGCGGCCAAAGGCTCCATGCGGCGGGAGAGGTGATCCTTCTTGCGACCGGGCGCCAGCCCCAAACGGCAGGGCTAGGCCTTGAAGAGGTAGGGGTGCGTTTGAATGGCGCGGCCATCGCGGTGAACGAATACCTCGAGACGAGCGTGCCCGGCATCTATGCCATCGGCGATTGCATCGGGGGCTATATGCTCGCTCACGTCGCCTCCTATGAGGGCGAGGTGGCCGTGGAGAACATCTTGGGGCAGAGGCGGCCGGCCGATTACCGCGTGGTGCCCAACTGTATCTTTACCATCCCAGAGATGGCCACGGTAGGCTTGACCGAGGAGCAAGCCAAAGAGGCGGGCATCCCGTATAAAGTGAGCCGCTTCCCCTTTAGCGTGAACGGCCGTGCCGTGGCGATGGGCGAGGTGGAAGGGCAGATCCGCATGATCTGCGAACAGGCGGGCGATGGGCGCGGGGGGCACGTGTTGGGGGTGCATATCATGGGGCCTCGGGCGAGCGACCTTATTGCCGAAGCGGCGCTGGCGATGCGCTTGGGCGCGACCGCCGAAGACATCGCGCGAACGATTCACGCCCACCCTACCGTGCCCGAAGCGCTGATGGAGGCGGCGATGGCCCAGACGGAAGGGGCCATCCATTACGAATTGTTATAACGGGCGCCCTCAGGGCGCACAGTGCTTTGTTTTCTCGAGGTGATGGGCGTGATGGTCATCGGCGTGTGTACCATTGAACTGCAAGTTCCGGGTAGCGCCTCGCTCAAAGACAAGCGGCGCATCGTGAAATCGGTTATCGCGCGCGTGCGCAATACGTATAACGTCTCCATCGCGGAGGTGGATCATCAAGACAGTTGGCAACTCGCCACCTTGGCCGTCGCCTGCGTTGCCACCGATCCAGGGTACGCCCATGGCCTCCTCGAGCGTGTCGTCAGCAGCCTGGAGGAGGGGCGCCAGGGGCTGGTGTTGCTGAATTACGAGACGGAACTCCTGTAAAGGCGTGGGAGGTTTTGCCATGGCTCTCTCGAACATTTTGGCAGTGGCCCGCGATTGGGGCATCCTCATCCTGGCCGTTGAGGGGTTGGTGATCTTGACGATCCTCTATATTCTGACGTACAAAATGGCGCGTGCTTTGGGCCAATTTTTGCCCAAGGTGCGGACCTTTTTACGCACTGCGCAAGGCCATGTCGAGAAAGTCAGCCGATCTGTGGCGCGTATCACGGCCTCGGTAAGGAGGCCCTTTATCTGGCTGGAAAGCACCGCACAAGGCCTCAAGGCCGCCAAGGGCGCGTGGAGCGCCCCAAACATTCGGAGGAGGTGAACCTTGCGAGACGATCTTAAAAACCTCATGAGGGGAGCGGTGATAGGTGCGCTCTTGGGGGCACTCGTGGGCCTGTTCGCTGGGCGGGCCTTGAGGAAGGGCAAGGCACCTCTCGCCGCCGGCGAAGGGGCACAGAGGCTCGATGTAAGCCGCCTTTTGCGGCTGGGGATGTCTTTCGTGGGCATCGTGCGGCAGATGCTCGAATTGTAACCGAACGGGGATGCTCCCAACCGCCTCTCTTCTGAGAGGCGGTTTTTGCAATGCGCCAAGGGCGGAGTATCCTTTTACGGCTATGCTCTGTGCTCGGGAGATACTTGGGGTTGAAATCTCCGATAGGGGAGGGAAGCGCGTGTATCGCATCGTGCATAAAGAAGTTTTGACGCCCGTTACCAAACTGTTTGTCATCGAGGCCCCTGAAGTGGCGCGCAAGGCCCAGGCGGGACAATTCGTGATGGTGCGCGTTCACGAGAAGGGCGAGCGCATCCCGCTCACCATTGCGGATTATGATCGTGCCGCGGGGACGATCACCCTCATCGCCCAAGAAGTGGGCAAGACGACGCACCTCCTCGGCGCGATGGAGGTAGGGGAGAGTTTGGCGAGTTTCACAGGCCCTTTGGGGCGGCCTACCGAGATCGCGCAGTACGGCACGGTAGCCCTCGTGGGAGGAGGCCTTGGCATCGCGGCCATTTACCCCATTTGCCGCGCCCTTCGCGAGGCCGGCAACGAGGTGATCGGCATCATCGGGGCGCGCAGTGTAGATCTCCTCTTCTGGGAAGATAAAATGCGCACCGTTACCGACGAGTTGATCGTCTGTACGGACGATGGCAGTTACGCCCGCAAGGCCGTGGTTACGGTGCCGCTCAAAGAGTTGCTCGACGCGGGCCGGCCCATTCGGCGCATCTGGGGCATCGGCCCAGCGATTATGATGAAGTTCGTCTCGCTGACCTCTCAACCTTATGGCGTACCCACCATCGTAAGCCTCAACTCGATCATGGTGGATGGCACGGGGATGTGTGGCGCGTGCCGGGTCTCGGTAGGGGGGCGCACGTACTTTGCCTGTGTGGATGGCCCCGAGTTCGACGGCCACCAGGTGGATTGGGACCTCCTTTTGACGCGCCAACGCATCTATGTGGATTTGGAAAAACAGGCCATGGAGGCCTATGCCGCCGCAGTCGCCTCGCAGCATCACGCTTAGGAGAAGGTCATCGCATGGCTGAAACAAGAAAAGGCGCCAAGGGCCGCCATGAAATGCCCCGTCAAGATGCGCGTGTGCGCATCCACAACTTTAACGAAGTGGCCTTGGGGTATCCGCTTGAGGTTGCCATCGAAGAGGCCAACCGGTGCATCCAATGCAAAAATCCCCAATGCGTAACGGGTTGCCCCGTGGGGGTGCGCATCCCCGAGTTCATCAAGGCCCTACGGGAAGGGGATATGTGGAATGCCGTCTTTCTCCTCAAAGATAAGAATAGCCTGCCGGCCGTCTGCGGCCGCGTGTGCCCCCAAGAGACGCAGTGCGAGGAGCGTTGCGTCTTGGGCAAGCGCGGTGAACCCGTAGCCATCGGCCGGCTGGAGCGCTTTGTGGCCGATTGGGAACGTGCCCAAGGGATGCACATCCCCGAGCGCGCCGCGCCCGTGGGCAAGCGCATCGCGGTGGTCGGCTCTGGCCCGGCGGGGCTGACCTTGGCCGGCGATATGGCGAAAAAAGGCTATGAGGTTGAGGTGCTCGAATCTCTCCACGTGCCGGGGGGCGTGCTGGTGTATGGCATCCCCGAATTCCGATTGCCCAAAGAGATCGTCTCCGCCGAGATCAACTACCTCAAGAGCCTGGGCGTGAGCATCCGCACGAACGTGGTCGTGGGCAAATTGTATACCCTGCGCGAGTTGGTAGCGCACTATGACGCCGTGTTTCTCGGCACGGGCGCGGGGTTGCCCATCTTGCTGAATATCCCTGGTGAGAACCTAAACGGCGTCTATTCGGCCAATGAACTCCTCACGCGCGTCAACCTGATGAGGGCCTACCTCTTTCCGGAATGGGATACGCCGGTCAAAGTGGGCGAGAAGGTGGCCGTGGTGGGCGCGGGGAACGTGGCCATGGATGCCGCGCGCTCGTCATTGAGGCTGGGCGCCAAAGAGGTGCACATCGTCTACCGCCGATCGCGCGAAGAGGCCCCCGCGCGCGCTGAGGAACTGCACCATGCGGAGGAAGAGGGGATCATTTTCGATTACCTGACAAACCCCATCGCGATCTATGGCGATGAGAAGGGTTGGGTGCGCGGCATGCGCTGCATCCGCATGGCCCTGGGTGAACCCGATGCAAGCGGCCGCCCGAGGCCCATCCCCATCGAAGGGTCCGAGTTCGATATGGCCGTGGATACCGTGGTGATGGCCTTGGGGACGCGCCCGAACCCCTTGGTCTTTTCCGACGCGCCAGAACTCTTGCGCACGCGCCACGGCACCGTGGTAGCCAACCCGGCCAACGGCCGCACGCGGATGGAACGCGTTTGGGCGGGCGGCGATATCGTTACGGGGGCGGCGACGGTTATCAGCGCCATGGGGGCTGGGCGCATCGCGGCGAACGATATGGATGCTTACCTCTCGAATGGCTGCCCAGAGCCGTGGTGGGAGGAGGAGAAATCATCTTAGGGAGAGAAAAAGGGGTATGAGCCGACTGCTTCAGGAGATTATGGAACAGCCCTCGGTGTTAGAGGGGCTGTTGGGCACAGAGTATCCGGTCATCCGAGAGGTGGCTGCGGCCATTCGAGAACGGCATGTGCAGGCCGTGCTCATCGCAGCCCGTGGGACCTCCGACAACGCGGCCACCTATGCCAAATACCTTTGGGGCGTTTTCAACGGGTTACCCGTGATGCTCGCCGCGCCCTCGCTTTACACGTTCTATCAACGGCCACCTCGCCTGCACGATATGCTCGTCGTGGGCATTTCGCAATCAGGGATGTCTCCGGATGTGGTCGCGGTCGTCGAAGATGGGCGCGCCCAAGGGATGCTCACATTGGCGATTACGAACGATACCCAGTCTCGCCTGGCGCATGCCGCGGAATACGTCCTCCCGTGCCGAGCGGGGGAAGAGCGCAGCGTGGCCGCCACCAAAAGTTACACCGCCGAACTCATGGTCATCGCGCTCCTTTCGGTGGCCCTGGCTGACGATAGCCATCGCTTAGAGGAGGCCCGCCGTGTGCCAGAGGCCGTCGAAAAGGCGTTAGCGTTAGAAAAGGCCATCGCCCAACGCGCGGAGCGCTATCGGTTTATGACCAGTTGCGCCGTGGTGGGGCGCGGGTTCAACTATGCTACGGCCTTCGAGGTGGCGCTCAAGGTCAAAGAATTGACCTACGTGAGCGCTCAACCCTATTCCTCGGCGGATTTCATGCACGGCCCCGTGGCCATCGTGGGGAGGGATTACCCGGTGATCGCCATCGCCCCGAGCGGCCGCGTGTATGACGACCTTGCAGCGCTTGTAGCCGAACTGAAACGCCGAGAGGCGGAACTCGTCATCATCAGCGACCGCGAAGATCTCGCGCGCCAGGCCCAAGTGCCCTTGATCTTGCCGGCGGCGCTCCCCGAGTGGCTCTCGCCCATTACGGCGGTCATACCCGGGCAATTGTTGGCCTATCACCTAGCGCTCACCAAAGGGCTTGATCCCGAGCAGCCGCGCGGCCTGCGTAAAGTAACTGAAACGCGCTAGTTTTGACTTTATCGAGGGAGATTGCTCCGACGGGCCTATCAAACGGCCCGTCGGAATGTTTGAGGCGTAAAGCGAGAGCACGGGACGGTTGCCCCGCAAAGGGCCTGTGGTATAATTCACCAGAAGCGGCCTGCAAAAGGGAAGGAGGGCACAAGCATGGGTGAAAAGAAGCGCCTGCTCTTGATTGACGGCCATGCGCTGGCCTATCGGGCCTATCATGCCCTTCCGCCGATGACCGGCCCGACCGGCGAACCGACGAATGCCGTCTTGGGGTATGCGAATATGCTCCTCAAGGCCATTCAAGATTACCAGCCCGATTACGTCATCGCCACGTTCGATTCGGGCCGTACCTTTCGCCATGAGGCCTATGCGGAGTACAAGGCCAACCGTGCCGAAACGCCCCCTGACCTGCGCGCCCAGTTCGAACGCATTCGCCAACTGACCGAGGCGTTGGGCATCCCCATTTACGTCAAAGAGGGTTACGAAGCGGACGATCTCTTGGGCACCTTGGCAGAACAGGCTGCCCAACAGGGCCTGGAGACGATCATCGTTACGGGCGATAGCGACACCTTCCAACTCATCTCACCGGATATCAAGGTGCTCACGCCACGGCGCACCCTCGGCGATATTCAGTTATATGATGTGGAAGCCATCCGCGAGCGCTATGGCCTGGAGCCGAGCCAGTTGAGCGACCTCAAAGCCCTCACCGGAGATACCTCGGACAACATCCCCGGCGTCTCGGGGGTGGGTGAAAAGGGCGCCATTGCTCTCCTGCAAAAATATGGCTCGCTCGAAAACATCCTGGCGCACCTCGATGAGATCGAGCAGGTCCGCTATCGCAAAGCCCTGGAGGCCGGGCGCGAGGCCGCGCTCCAAAGCCAGAAACTGGTGCGCATCGTGCGCGATGTCGACGTCAAACTCGACCTGACCCGCAGCCAATGGGGCCGCTACGATCGCGATGCCGTAATGGCCATCTTGCGCGAGTTGGGGATGCATTCCCTCGTGGCGCGCATCCCCGAGGAACGCCCACAAGAAGTGCGCCAATTGGGCCTTTTCGAGGAGGCCAAACCGGCATCCGTGGCGCCGCCGGAGCGGCTCCTGGGCAATTACCGCGCCGTGATGACGCTCCAAGAACTGGAAGCCTTGGCCGAACGACTCCGGGGCGCTCAGGGCGTCGCTTTGGATACGGAGACGACGGGCACCGACCCGATGCGCGCCCAACTCGTGGGCATTTCGCTCGCCCTGGAGGCCGGAGAGGCCTTCTATATCCCCATTGGGCACATCCGCCAACGGGGAGAGAAGCCGCTTTTGAGCCTGGAAGAAGTCCGAAAGGTTTTAGGGCCGTATTTGGCCGATGAGCGCCTCGCCAAAGTGATGCATAACGCCAAGTTCGACATCCTTGTGCTCGAAGAGCAAGGGATGCCCGTGCGCGGCACGCTGTACGATACGATGCTCGCGGCCTGGCTCCTAGCCCCCTCCGGGCGCGGCATCGGCCTCAAAGAGCAAGTGTGGCAGAGGCTGGGGATTGAGATGACCCCCATCGCCGACCTCATTGGCTCGGGGCGGAACCGCACGACGATGGATCGCGTGCCTATCGAGCAAGTGATGCCATATGCCTGCGCCGATGCCGATATGACCCTCCGATTGATGGACGTCTTGCGCGAGGAACTCAACAAGACGGCTCAATGGTCGCTCTTTGCCGATTTGGAGATGCCCCTAGTACCCGTCCTCGCGCGCATGGAACGGCGCGGTATGATGGTGGATGTGGAATACCTCCGCGAGATGTCTCGTGCCTTGGGCAAGCGCCTTGAGGGCCTGCAGGAGCAAATCTATGCGGCGGCCGGGCACCCCTTCAACATCAATTCGCCCAAACAACTCGGCGCGGTCCTCTTTGAGGAACTCAAACTGCCCGTGGGCCGCCGCACGCAGACGAGTTATTCCACCGATTCGAGCGTCCTTGAGGAACTGCGGGCGCATCATCCCATCGCCGATCTCATCCTCGAATACCGCCAGGTGGATAAACTCAAGAGCACCTATGTGGACGCGCTGCCCGCGCTCGTCAACCCCCGCACGGGGCGAGTGCACACCTCGTTTAACCAGACGGGCACGAGCACGGGGCGCCTCTCGTCGAGCGACCCGAACCTTCAGAACATCCCCGTGCGCACCGAATTGGGTCGCCAGGTGCGCCGCGCCTTCGTGGCGCCACCGGGGCACGTGCTCCTCAGTTGCGATTACTCTCAAGTGGAACTGCGCCTCCTGGCGCATCTCTCGGAGGACCCCGAATTGATGAGCGCCTTCCATCGGGGGGAGGACGTCCACGCCACGACGGCGGCGGCGATCTTTGGCATTCCCTTGGCGGAAGTAACGTACGAACAGCGCAGCCTGGCCAAGGCCATCAACTTTGGGCTGATGTACGGCATGTCCGACTATGGCCTTTCGGCGCGCACCGACCTCACGCGGGAGGATGCCCGCCGCTTTATCGAGAACTATTTCGCGCGGTTTGCCCGCGTCAAGGCCTATCTCGATGAGACCATTCGCATCGCCCGCGAGAGGGGCTATGTGGAGACGGTGCTGGGCCGGCGGCGATACTTTCCCGAGTTGCGCCCATCAAGCGCCGCGAATCAAAACCTTCAACGCGCCGCCGAACGGGCCGCCGTGAATATGCCCATTCAGGGTAGCGCGGCGGATATCATCAAACTGGCCATGATCCGTTTGGATGAGCGCCTTGCCGAGCGGAGATTGCGGAGTGCGATGATTTTGCAAGTGCACGATGAACTCGTGCTCGAAGTGCCCGAAGACGAGTTGGACGTGGCACGGGCTTTGGTGGTGGAGACGATGGAGACCGCTTACCCCTTGCGTGTGCCCCTCAAGGTGGATTCTGCTGTTGGAAAAAACTGGATGGAGATGACGTCGTGACGATGCTCGCTGAAGATGCACTGCGCCAAGCGCTTGGCCAAGCCCTTCGCCAGGCCCAAAAGGAGGGCGCGTTGCCCCATTTTGAGGTGCCGCAGGAGGTTCCTCTGGAGCGCCCCAAACAGGAGGATTGGGGAGATTGGGCGACGCCCGTCTGTATGCAACTGGCGCGGTTGGCGCGCATGGCCCCCATCAAAATCGCCGAGGCGATCGTACCCCGCTTGGATCGCCTGGATTTCATCGGGGAGATCCAAGTGGCCCCGCCGGGCTATATCAATTTCTATGCCGCCAAAGGGTGGCTCCAAAAGCAGGTGGATGAGATTTTGCGCCAGGGCGCCGAGTATGGCCGCGTGGCCTATGGCCAAGGGCGCAAGGTGCAGGTCGAGTTCGTCAGCGCCAACCCGACGGGCTATCTCCATATGGGGTCGGCGCGCAACGCCGTGTTGGGAGACGCGCTCGCTTCCGTATTGAGCGCGGCGGGGTATGATGTCCAGCGCGAGTACTATATCAACGATTCGGGCAGCCGTATGCGGTTGTTCTATGAGACGCTCCTCGCGCGTTATGCCCAAGCGCTCGGCGAGCATTGGGAAGTGCCCGAAGAAGGGTACCACGGCGCCGACATCATCGAGATGGCGGGAGCCATCGCGGCGGAACACGGTCGGCGCTTTTTAGAAATGCCCCGCGAAGAGGCCCTGGAAGCGATCGGCGCCTTGGGGCTGGAAAAGGTTATCCAACGGGCACGCGAAGACTTGGCCCTGATGGGCATCCAATACGATCGTTGGTTTTCGGAAAAGTCGCTTTATGCCAACGGCCAATTCGAACGGATCATGACGATCCTTCGGGAGGGCGGCTACCTCTATGAGCACGATGGGGCCGTATGGTTCAAGGCCACAGCGCTTGGTGGGCCAAAAGACGAGGTGATCCTCCGTTCCGATGGGTCGCCGGGGTATTTCGCCTCCGATATTGCCTACCATTACAACAAGTTCATCGAACGGGGCTTTGATACCGTCATTAACGTGTGGGGGGCCGATCATCAAGGCCATGTGCCGCGCATGAAGGCCATGATGCGCGCCTTGGGGTTGGACCCCAATCGCCTCATCATCATCCTCTACCAACTCGTAACGCTCAAACGGGGCGGCGAGATCGTGCGCCTCTCCAAAAGGACGGGCGACACCATCACCCTGCGCGAGGTGCTGGAGGAAGTAGGCGCCGACGCAATGCGCTATTTCCTCCTTTCGCGTTCGGCCGATAGCCAGATGGAGTTCGACCTCGACCTGGCCAAAGAGCAATCGGAAGCGAACCCCGTGTACTATATCCAATATGCCCATGCGCGCATCGCCTCGATCTTGCGGCTGGCCAAGGAGATCCCTTACCAAGGGGGAGATGTCTCTCTTCTGAACCATCCCGCCGAGTTGACCCTGCTGCGCCGCATGGTGCGCCTGCCCGAAACGGTCAAAATGGCCGCGGCGCAACTCGCGCCGCACCTGTTAGCCTATTATGCTTACGATCTCGCCGCGGCTTTCCACGCCTTCTATCGGGATTGCCGCGTGGTGAGCACTGAGCCGGGCGATGAAGCCCTCACGGCCGCGCGCCTCAAACTCGTGGCGGCGTGCAAAGTGGTGCTCGCGCGTGTGCTGGGCTTGATGGGGATGACCGCGCCAGAGACGATGTAGAGGAGTTTTTTTGACCGGACGGGCTTCTTGTGGTATAGTAGCCTTCGCTTCGGTGTGCCGCATTCGTCTAGTGGCCTAGGACACCTCCCTCTCAAGGAGGAGATTCGGGGGTTCGAATCCCCCATGCGGTACCAGCGACGCGGGCCGACCACGAAGGATCGGCCCGCATCGTTTTTTCAGCCTCAGACGGCGGCCAGGGCCTGATCGAGATCGGCGATGAGGTCGGCCACCTCTTCGATGCCCGTGCTCAAACGCACCAACCCCTCGCCGATGCCGATTTGGGCGCGCACCTCCGGCGGCACCGAACGGTGCGAAGACTGCGCGGGGTAAAGCACTAGGCTGTAAATATCCCCCAACGTGGTGGCCGGCTGGATGAGCCGCAGCGCCTCCATAAAGCGGAAGACGGCCGCACGGCTCCCTGCGGCTAATTCAAAACTGAGCACCCCACCATACCCTCGCCCTTCGAACAGGCGCTCGGCGAGGGCATGTTGGGGGTGGCTATCAAGGCCGGGGTAGTTGACGTGGGCTACCTTGGGGTGCGCCGAGAGGTATTCCGCGATGGCCTGGGCGTTGGCGCACTGCTCGCGCAGGCGCAAGGGCAAGGTCTTGAGGCCGCGCAAAAGGAGCCACGCCTCAAAGGGGCCTAAATTGGCCCCCATGATCTTTTGTTGATCGCGCAAAATCGCGGCACGGGTGCTCGAACAGGCCACCACGCCCCCCATAATATCCCCATGGCCGCCGAGGTACTTTGTAGCGGAATGCACCACCACATCCGCACCCAGGGCGATGGGCTGCACAAGGTAGGGGCTGGCGAACGTGCTATCTACGATCAAAAGGGCGCCTTCGGCGTGGGCGATTTCGGCGAGGGCGGGGAGGTCCGCCAGGCGCAAAAGGGGATTGGAGATCGTCTCACAGAAAAGGGCCACCGGTTTGGTGCGCCGCACTGTTTCCGCTACCTCTTCGAGGTGGTCAATGCGCACAAAGGCGGTCTCTACGCCCAAGGTGCGCAAGACCTTATCGAGCAGGGTATAACTCGCGCCGTAAAGATCTGCCGCGGCCACGATCCGCGCCCCCTGGCATGCCCCTGCGCCGAGCAAGGCGCCATGGACGGCGGCCATCCCCGTGGCATAGGCCACGGCTTCTGCGCTTCCTTCCAGGGCGGCTACGGCCTGTTCGAAGGCGTTCACGGTGGGGTTGCCGTATCGCGTGTAGACGTAGCCGGGGCGCTCGTTGGCGAACACCCCATCGAGATCTTCCATGGTATCGTAGGCAAAGGCGACCGAGGCGTAGATGGGCGTGCTCACCGGCCTAAAATCCGGCCGAGGGGCACGTTCCCCGGCGTGGACGGCGATCGTACGAAGGTTTCTCATGATCCTCTCCTCACCGTATTCACGAGGCGAGGCCCCGCAAAAAGGCAGCGGCCTCGCGCGCCTCTTGAGCGAAATCCTCTCCCCAACGGCACTCGACGGATACCTTGCCCTGATAGCCGATCTGCCGCAACAGAGCGAACAGTTCTCGCAGAGGATAGGTGCCCGTACCGGGGTGGCGGCGGTCGCTATCGGCCACGTGGACGTGGCACAACCATTCGGGGGCTTGGGCGATATCCTCCAAAGGCTCGCCATCCTGCATAAAGTGGTAGAGGTCCGCAAGGACGCGCACCTGCGGGAGCGCGACTTCACGGGCAAGTTGCACGCCCTCTAGGTAGGTGTTCAGGATGTTGCATTCCCCTTTGTTCAGCGGCTCGATGGCCAAGAGAATGCCGTACTCTTGAGCAAACCCCGCACACAGACGCAGGAATTCGACTAACTGTTCCCAGGCCCTTTCGCGTGGGAAGCCCTCCGGCACAGCGCGCGCTCCGCCACTCCCAAAGACGATGCATTCCACGCCCAGGGCGCCGGCACGCCGAATAGCGCTCTTGACATAACGCTCTACCAATGCATGGTCTACTGCCTCGCCGACGAGTTTGATCTCGCGCGGGATGAACACATTCAGGGCACGGATGGGCACGGGGAGTTCCTGGAGCATTTTCAGGCGAGGGGCAAAGGCTTCGTCCCCCTCTAAAGGCGCGAGGGAAGCCACGGTAAGTTCGACATAATCATATACGCCGGCCACAAGGGGCACGCGTTCCGGCGCCGTGCATATACCGATGCGAAGCGATGGGGCCATAATCACCTCCTACGATCAGATGGATACCCACGCGCCCTCTTGGGCGGTGAGGATTTTATCATGGGCCGTCATGATATGAAGCATCTCGACGAGGTTGCCGTAGCGCGGCGGCTCGCCTTTCAGCAACTGCTCGGCGAAATGCCGCAGGCACCCCACATAGCCGTTCATCAAAAGGCCCCCATCGAGGTGCCCTTCGCTCACTAGGGTTGGCTGCCACACGTGTTGGGCACTTGCCTCCGCGCCAAGGGGATCTTCCCAATCTCCGGGGGCACTGGCCGCATACCGCTGGTAGAGGACTCGCGTCCCCCCTTCTACAGAGATCCACCCGGCCGTTCCATAAATCTCCAGGCGTTCCCAGGCATCGTGTGGGGTAGGGGCGCCCGTCAGGGTGAGGCTACCCACCACCTCCCGAAAGCGCAGAAGGAGCGTCATCACGCCGGGGGGATCACTCCGTACAAGCGTAAACCCTTGCGCCTCCCCAAAAAGGTAAACGAGAACGGAATAAGGATGAACAAACCGCAAGAACGAGGTGTCTTTCGAGAAGGCCATCGGATAGTGCAGGCTGAAGCCGACGGCTTTGCCGAAATCCGGGCGCGCTAGCAGGTCCTTTGCCCGGACGTAGGCGGGGGCAAACATGCGCCGAAAGCCGGTCATAATGTAGCGGCGCGACCTCAAACAAGCGTCCGTATAGGTACGGATATCGTTCGCGCTCGCGCAGGGTGGGGCATCTATCCAGACGTGCAGCCCGGCTGCGAGGGCATCCGCGGCGATTTCGGGGTAGCGAGGGCGCCCTTGGGCATCTGGCCCGACTACAATGAGCAGGGCGTCGAGCGTCTCTTTGTTGAGCAAGGCCTTATGATTGGGGTAAAAGCGTCGCGCCCCGAATTGGCGGGCTACGGCCACGCCGCGCTCGGTGTTATGGTCAGCCAGGGCTACAAGTTCGATGGGCGCATACCGTAAGCAGGGCAAGATGTGCCGGTAGGAGTGCTCTCCTGCACCAATGTACCCCACCTGCAGGCGCTTCTCATAGGCATAATTCAGCGGCACGGCAATACCTCCTTGCCGGAGAGTTTATGAGGCGATTAGCCTTGATCGTGCTGGGCCTGGCTGGGTTCCTTGCCCAACCAAAGGGCCAACCCAAGGCCTACGGCGAAGGCCAAAAGGAGTATCAGGAACGAATCGGCTCCTCGTTGGCGTGGCACAAGGACGTAGATGGAGCCGAGAATCATCCCCAACACGCCATAGTAGGCAACAGCCGGCGACTTTTTGATCAACGTGTCGATCAATTTCGAGAAGGCAAAGATACCCAGAAGCGTGCATACCGCTGTGGTCAAGATGGGCCACCAATGGATGACCAAATTCTTGAGGGCGCTGATGGCCTGCAAAAGAGGCTCGTAGATGCCGCCCACGATGAGCACCAGAGAGCCATCCAACCCCGGCGTAACGGCTGCACCCCCTGCGAGAAAACTGACCAGCCCATTATAGGCCACGCCCATCGGCTGATTGAGCGCTTCGAGCGTCCACTTTTGGCCGTGGCCGGCGCGCAGGGAAGCCTCAAGGCCTCTTAACCCTAGAACGAGAATAATTCCCAATGATGAAGCCCCCAGGCGCGTTCCCGAAAGATGCATATCCTTATGCATATGCAGGACCGAAGGAATGGCACCGACCAAAAGCCCCACAAAGAAAGCATTCGTCGCCGCGGGGTGATCGGCCAGCAACCTTTCAAAGACAATTGCCGCCAAAAGGATGCCAAGCACCATCCCCACGCCGAGGGGAATCAAAAAGGCGGCAAACTCACGCCACCGATGCCTCTGGATAAAGAGGTTCCCTACCGCGTCTACAAACGGCTCATAAATGCCCATCAAAATCAGCGCAATAGCCCCTCCTAACCCCGGCAGGATATGCGTGATGCCGTAAGCCATCCCCTTGAAAACGAGCACGATGCGTTTCATAATCTCCTTTGCGGCGCGAATCTCCAATCGCCTCGATTATAGCCAAGCCACGCAGAAGCGGCAATCGAACTATGGAGTGCGGAGGGCAGCGCTTCCGCAAAGAATCAGACTATGGAGTGCGGAAGCGCTGCTTCCGCAAAGATTCGCTTGCTCGCTTGCCAAAAAATGGTATGATGGAAAGGCGCGCCCAGAGAGCGCTCCTAGCGAAGGCGCTAAAGTATTTTAGAAAGGAACGGAGCATGAAGATCGTCGTACTCGATGGCTATACGCTCAACCCCGGTGATCTCTCGTGGGAAGGTCTGTCGGCCTTGGGCGACTTGACGGTCTACGACCGCACACCCTATGACCAAGTGGTCGAACGGCTGAAGGGCGCGGATATTGCCCTCACGAACAAGACCATTTTGGATAAGGCCGTCCTTGAGCAATCACCCAACCTCAAATTCATTAGCGTCCTGGCGACTGGGTATGACGTGGTAGACGTCAAAACGGCGCGAGAACGGGGCATTGTGGTGAGCAACGTGCCCACGTACGGCACGCTTTCGGTGTCTCAAATGGTCTTTGCGCACCTTTTGAACCTGACGCAGCACGTGGCCGAGCATGCCCAAGGCGTGGCCCAAGGGCGTTGGCTCGCTTCGCCCGACTGGTGCTATTGGGAATATCCCCTCATCGAACTCGCGGGGCTGACTATGGGGATCATCGGCTTTGGGCGCATCGGTCGCACCACGGCCAAAATCGCCAAAGCCTTCGAGATGCGCGTCATCGCCTACGATGCCTATATCAAAGATTCGGGCGATCCCGAAATCGAGATGGTCAGCCTGGACCGCATCTTCCGCGAGAGCGATGTCATCAGCCTGCACTGCCCCCTCACGCCGGAGACGTATAACCTAGTGAATGCCGAACGGCTCAAGATGATGAAACCCACGGCCTTCCTGATCAATACGAGCCGCGGTGCCGTGGTGAACAATGCGGACTTGGCCGAGGCCCTCAACCGGGGCATCATCGCCGGCGCCGGGCTGGACGTGCTGGAGGTGGAACCCCCTGCGGCCGATAACCCGCTCCTCACGGCCAAAAACTGCTACATCACACCGCATATTTCGTGGGCAACGCGGTCGGCGCGGGCGCGTTTGATGCAGGCCACGGTCGAAAACGTCGCGGCTTTCCTCGCCGGCAAGCCACAGAACGTCGTCAATTGATTCCAAACACGCGACAGGGGAAAAGTCGTTTGAGGCGTCTAGCGCCCCGACGATCGGGCATCGTTCACATCTATTTTAGGAGGACGGTTACATCATGGCCATTCTAAAAGCACACCACATCGCTCTGAGGACGCGCGATTACGCCGCGAGCAAAGCCTTTTACACCGAGACGCTCGGGTTCAAGGTGCTCGGGCAAATCCCCGGTCGGACGCCCGGCCAGGATATCCTCTTTGTGGATATCGGTGGCACCACGATCGAACTCATCGGCGTCGAAGGGGCCGAGCCAACCAAGCCCACGTGCGGGTTCGTCCATCTCGCCTTTGAGGTGGACGATGTGGATGCCACCTATGAGGCCCTCAAGGCCAAGGGCGTCGCCTTCCACGTGGAGCCGCGCAGCGTGGGCGATATTCGCTTGGCCTTTTTCCGAGACCCGGATGGCAACGAATTGGAACTGTTCCACAGCCCCTCGCTGAGTTGGAAATAATCTCGAGGCCTGGAGATGGAGCCTAACCCCCCATTGAGCCGTACGCTTCCGTGGCCCGGAAGGGGTTTGAGGGCATCATGACCAAGGCCATCCGCCGGGATGATGGGCTGGTGGATATCTATGATGCCTGCGATGGGGTTTGCGTACAAAAAAGTTACGCGGACTATGTCCACTATCCCAAAGTGGTAAATGCCAAAGAAGCGGTTGGCTCCGTTTTGTGGGCTGCGACGATCATGGAAAAGCCGGCGGGGCGCTGAATGGAGCGCCCCGCCGAACGTATGCCTAGAAATAGGCAGAAAAATCCTCGCAGGCGCGCTTGGTCTTTTTTTGCGCCCAATAGGCATTGGCGCGAAAGAGGCTCTCGAAGGTCCCGGCATCCGACCAAAAGCCGCCGAGTTCGGCCCAACGCAACTCACCCATGGCAATGTAGGCATTGTTGACATCGGTGATCTCGAGTTCGCCCCGTAAAGAGGGCTTGATGCTGCGGATGATGTCGAACACGCGGTGATCGTAAAGGTAAAGGCCCGTTACCGCGTAACGGCTTTTGGGTCGGGCGGGTTTTTCTTCGATGGCGATGATCCGCGTGGGGTCTTGAGGGTCGAACACGGGCACGCCAAAGCGCTCCGGGTCGGGCACGGGCCGCAAAAAGACCATCGCGCCCGACGTGAACGAGGCCACGGCTTCGCTGATATCCGCATCGGTGGTATTATCGCCGAGGATGACGGCGATGTTCCCCCCATCGGCGAAATCCTCGCAGAGGCTGAGCGCCTCCGCAATGCCCCCTTCGCGCTCCTGATAGGCATATTCGAGGTGTTTGACGCCTAACTCGCGCCCATTTTTGAGGACGGCGATGAAATCGCCGGCATGGGGGCCGCCCGTTACGACCATGATCTCTTTGATGCCGGCCTGCACCAAGGTGGTGATGGGGTAAAAGATCATCGGCTTATCGTAGACCGGCAACAAGTGCTTGTTCGTCGCGTAGGTTAGGGGGTAAAGGCGCGTCCCCAACCCTCCAGCCAACACCACTCCTTTCATCCTTCCCTCCATAGTTCGCCTGAATGGATAGCCACATCCTACGGAACATATCTAGTGGATAGTATAGCCGCCATCTACGAGAAGTAAATGGCCATTGATGAGATCCGCCGCGCTGGAGAGGAGAAAACGCACGGCACCCAACACATCCTGGGGCGTACCGAACCGCCCAGAGGGGATGCGCGGGAGGTTTTCCGCAATGAATGCAGGGTCTGAGAACATGGCCGTGGTAAGGGGCGTCGAGACGAAGGTCGGCCCCACGGCGTTGACCGTAATGCCGAACGGCCCAAGTTCCAACGCAAAGGCCTTGGCCAAATGGGCTACTCCGGCCTTGGTGATGGCATAGATCGAGCGGTCTTTCATCGCGACCACGGCCAGTTGTGAGGCGATTTGGACGATCTTGCCATGCCCTTGTTTGACCATCTCGCGCGCGGCGATTTGCGTGCAGAAAAAGACCCCCTTCAGATTGACCGAGACGATCTTTTCCCATTCGGCCTCGGTATATTCCAAGACGGGCTTGCGGATGTTCACGCCGGCGCAGTTCACCAAGAAATCGATGCGGCCAAAAGTCTCGACCGTGGTGCGGATGGCCGCCTCGATAGAGGGTAGGGAGGTTACGTCGAGATCGAGCACGAGGGCCTGCACCCCGCGGGCCTGAACCTCGCGGGCCGTATCGAGGGCATTTTCGCGCTGAGAAGGGAGGTCCGCCACGACGATGCTCGCACCCGCCTCAGCCAGGCCGATCGCAAGCGCCTTGCCGATGCCGTTGGCAGAGCCGGTAACCATCCCCGCTTGTCCATCCAGACGGTAATCAAGGGTCGAACTCATTTTCTCCTGCCTTTGTGAAATGGTATTTGTATGATAAGACGTTGGAGCGCAGATGTCGAGCGCGCCTATGGGGTTTATGCATACTGTGGATATATCTCGTTTTGACGCCTATGTGGGCACGTGGTAGGATAATATTATAAGAGGATAGCATGATGAGCGAAGAAGAGCGGCCAACGCCGACCGTAGAAGATTACCTCGGTGTGATCTATACCTTGGCGCGTGATGGTGAGGTGGTCATCGGGCGAAAACTAGCCGATTGGCTCGAAGTTTCTGCGCCCACGGTTACCGCTACTTTGCAGCGCATGGTGCGCGATGGTTGGGTAACCATGGCCCACGATAAGACGATCCATCTCACCGAGATGGGCAAACGCGCCGCGGCCTCCGTCATCCGCCGGCACATGCTCACGGAACTCCTTTTGGCCCGCGTGTTGGGTGTGCCATGGTCCAAGGTTCACGCTGAGGCCGATCGTTTGGAGCATAGCCTTTCACCTGAGACGACGGACGCCGTCGAAAATCTCGTGGAAGATACGCGCTTTTGCCCTCATGGGAACCCTTTGCCCGGCCATGAGGCGCTCACGCAAGGCCTTATCCCCCTTCTCGAGGCGGAAGTTGGCCAAACCTACATCTTGGCGCGGGTGCATGAAGAAATCGAGCAAAACCCCGACCTCTTGCGCTTTCTCGAGACGCGCCACCTCATGCCCGGCACGCCCCTTTGTGTTACGGCCGTTCTACCCTTCAATGAGACGATCACCGTCCAAGCGGGGGGTATTGAGACGGTTCTAGGCCTGAATATCGCCCGCCATCTGTGGGTAGATAAATCCTCGGCCGAAGGGTGCCCCTGCAGCACGTCCACCGAGTAACCCCCTTCAATCCATCCTTTAGGATGGCGTTTGTTCCTTTTTGTTCTTTTGCGCAGTCAAGCGGCGCGCTTGTGCCTGGGAAGGGGTCAAGCCATAGGTTGCGATCATATCGGCCAGGCGCTCTTCTTCCGTCTCCCACGCATACACGATGCGCGTGGTATCGGGGTGCTCGTGCCCCAAAAGGGCCGCGACCCACTCTAGGGGCATGCCTTCGTCCAACAAATCTTGCGCACGGCGGTGCCTTAAGGAGTGGGGCGAGGTATTCGCATAGAGGCCCTCGGCCTCAGCGGCCTTTTTGACGATCAGCCATGCATGGCCCGGTGTGATAGCGCCCCCTTTGCCTCGGCCATGCGACGCAAAAAGCGGTGCGTGGACGCTGTCTTCGCGTTCCTTGACATAATCTTTGATCAATTGCTGTGTCTCTTCGGAAAGAAACACCGTGCGCGGCTTGCGATTCTTGGTGATCGTCAGCCGTATGCGATGCGCGCGTCCGTCGAGCACATCCTCGCGCGTAAGGGCCAGGGCCTCGCTGATGCGCATCCCCGTATCGTAAAGAAGAGCCATGAGCGCGCGATTGCGCAAAAGGGAAAGGCGGCGCGCACCGCGCTTTTCGGGCAAGGGTTGCCTCAGATAATGGGTGAGGACGCGCATGACCTCAGGGTCAACCTTGCGCTGTTGGTAGCCCATGCGGCGGCTGCCACGCCCCTGGTCAATGCGGCGCACCATGCGATCGTACGATACGCCTTGGGGGAGCAGGCCTTGGAGATCGAGCCAGTTCATCAGCCGCCGTGCGGCGACGAGATAGGTGCGGCCCGTGCGGCTGGGCTGGGCGCCCGACTCCGGGCGGCTATGCGGGTCCGGATAAGCCTCCCGAAGCCAGCGGTTGAAGGCATAGAGCGTCTCCTCCGTGAGCCATTCGAGGGGGCAGGGCGCTAGAGCCTCTGCCGCGGCATCATCCTGCCGGGAGATGTGCAAAAAGCGAATGAGCGCGTTCAGGCCATGGCGATAGGTGCGCTTCGAAAGATCGCTCAATTCGAGGTCATCGAGCATGCGTTCCGCCGCTTCGTTCACCGTGCGGATGTCATCCCTCTTGAGCGGAGTAGGGGTATTGGGCGTCTCATCAGGCGGGGTAACCATTTTTCTATGCTCCAAATCGTATTTAATTTTCAATAAATCATATAATTTAAAACCTGCATTGTGTCAAATCTTGCCACTTCTTGGGGTGGACCCCTACCCCACTCGGCCACACCAAAGCGCCTGGCCAAGGGCCATGCTTTTCGTGGTATAATATGGGCGTATCCAACAAGGGCATCTCACGCACCAAAGGAGAAACGCCATGGGCTTTTGGGAAAAACTCCGCGCTTTCTTTGGGGGTCAACCGGCTGGCAGTGGAGAAAAGCCGAGGGCGCCCCGAACCCAGCCGACGGATCCGGACGCCCTCTGGTTGTACTTTCGTTGCAGCCGCTGTGGCAGCATCGTGCGCGTCCGCGCCCACAAGCGGAACGATCTCAACCGCGTCGAAGAGGAAGGGTTCCCCGGCGTCTTTGAACTTCACAAAGACGTCATGGATAACAAGTGTTTTCAGTTGATGCACGCCGATATCTATTTCGATGCCTCGTATCAGATCGTCTCGGCCGACGTGCAAGGCGGCCAACTGGTCAGCCAAGAAGAATACGAGGCGGCCCAGCAATCCACCGCTACTCCGAGCGGCGCGTAAATGACCCCCCGTGGCCCTCTTCGCTCGTCGCCTCGTAAGTTAGGATGATGGCTTGGGCGATCTCTTTCATGGACTTGCGCGTGTTCATCGACATCTTTTGGATACGCCGGAAAGCCGCGGCCTCCGTCAGCCCTTGGGTATCCATCAAAATGCCCTTGGCGCGATCCACCAATTTGCGCGTCTCGAGTTGGTCTTTGAGGTTATCTACTTCCTTTTCCAGGGCGCGGAACTCTTGGAAGCGCGCCAATGCGACCTCGATGGCCGGCGCTAAATCTGCCTCTTGGATCGGTTTGACCAAGTAGCCCACCACACCCGCGGCCTTGGCCCGCTCGACGAGGTCCTTTTGGCTATAGGCCGTGAGGAGCACCACGGGCGCGATGCGCTCTTCCGTCAAGATGCGCGCCGCTTCGATGCCATCCATATCGGGCATCAGCACATCCATCAGGACGACATCGGGGCGCAATTCGCGCGCCAAGTTCACCGCGCTTTTGCCGTCGCCGGCCTCCCCCACTACCAGGTAGCCCAGGTTGTGGAGCATCTCGCGCAAATCCATACAAATGACCGATTCATCATCCGCTATGATTACCCGTACGCGTTCCAATGCTTACCTCCTCCAACCCCTGTTGCGCCCCTACGGCAAAGTTTTGGCAAAGCGCACGTGCGCTTGAACGCCGTATGGGCTATTATGTAAAGTAAAGTGCCCGCGCAGGTCGCGCTGCACCATATTGCGCACGATCTGTAGCCCCAAGTGGGCGTCGGTCGCCAAATCAAACCCTTCGGGCAAGCCCTCGCCGTTATCCGTCACGAGGATGCTCACCGAATCGCCATGATCGACGAGTTCTACATCAATGCGCCCCGTATCGCGGTGCGCCATGCCATGCTCGATGGCATTCTGCACCAACTCGTTCATCACGAGGGCGCACTGCGTGGCCCGTTCCGCCGGCAACCAGATATCCGGCCCTTGCACGGTCATATGGATCGTCTTATCGGGGCTGATCAAGCCCCGCTCGATCTGCGCCATGATACGATGCGCCACCTCTTTGAGGTTGATCGTCCCCTTGGCGTTCTGTGAAAGGAACTCGTGCACCACAGCCACGCTGAGGATGCGGTTCACACTCTCTTCGAGCATAGCGCGCGCTTCCCCATCGGGGGTACGCCGCGCCTGCATGCGCAGAATCGAAGCGATCACCTGCAAGTTATTCTTGACGCGATGGTGCACTTCGCGCACCAAAGCCATCCGTGCCTCGAGTTCTCGTTGGGTGCGCAGGGCTTCCGTCGCATCGTGGATGAGGATAAACACGCCGCGCACGCGTCGCGCTCGGGCCTCCAAACGCTTGGGGCGCCTGCCGAATAACCCTCTTTGGGGCGGTGCCACGATGGGGATGGCCTTGCGCACCCAGGTTAGCCCTCCCTGCTCTACCTGCACCTCATAGCAGCGGCGCTCGTTGATGGCGCGCATCACGAGTTGGTGATCGATCGTCTCGATCTCGCTGATGCGCCGGCCGATCAGGCTATCGCGATAGCCCAGGTTGCGGTAGAGTTCCGCGGCGATCCCGCTCATATATTGGATGCACCGATCTGGCCCCACATAGAGGATGCCATCGTGCTCGCCAAAGGGTGAAAGGCCCTCGGCCCCTTCCAGGTCGCCCCGCAAGACAGAGCGCGTGAACTCATCCAACGCCCGTTGAAAGACTCGGCTGCGCCGCCGATGCCGCTCGTAGGCCAGCCAGTAGGCATCGCGCACCATATAGCCAATGACGTGCGCGTGATCCGCATCATAGACGGGGAAGACCTGGCGCGCCACCGTAGCCCCCCGCACCAGCAAGGTGTGCACACGGCGCACGTGGATCCGCCCTCCCAAGGCCGGCACCGAGGCGATGGGCGCGCGTTCTCCCAACGTCAATTGATCATACAGCGGCGTCGAGGAATGCGGCCGGGCATGCGCCCAAAGGATCACGGCCTCTTCGCGCGGCAAGCGCGCATAGAGAAGGAGATCGGCGCGGCTCATATCGGCCAAGATGGGCAAATCCTTGGCGATCTTGTCAAACAACGCCTTATTCTCTTTGGGCAGATCGGCCTGCACTCCCCCCTGGGCTTCCATAGTATATCATTATAGCACGGCCTTTAGTCTGACACCAAAGGCCGCCCAAAGGGCTTTGCCCCCCGATGCGTTGTCGATATTTTGATTATGTCGAATTGGCATTCGTCAAGGGCTGATCTTTCACCTGGCGGTATACGTCGTACATGCGGTGAAGCGTCGTCCAAACGGTGCCGACGGCCAGAACCCACAAAGCCGGCAACAGGAGGGTATGAAACACTAACCCTACGATGAGCACGATACACCGCTCGACGCGGGTCAAAATACCCACTTTGGTGGAGACCCCCAACCCTTCTCCGCGCGCCCGCGTGTAACTCACCAGCATCGAGCCGACGATGGCGATATAGGCCAAGAGTTCCTCCCAAAGGCCGGGCACCCTCATGGCCCATACCGCGATGCCCAAAAGGACGGCCGATTCGGAGACGCGATCTAACACCGAATCTAAAAAAGCGCCGAATTTCGTGGGGCGACCCACGCGGCGGGCCACGGTGCCATCCAAGGCATCAAAGGCCGAGGCGATGATAAGCAACACCCCGCCCCATCGAAGGTACCCCATCCCCACGATGACGCCCACGAGGATATTGAGCGCACAACCGAATACCGTGAGCGTATTGGCATGGATGCCATGCCGCGCCAAAAAGGCGGCGATGGGTTCGAGGATTCCTTTTGTGATACGGCGTAGCCAGTCTGTGAACATCCTCTCCTTTCCTCAATCGGGTTTAGGGTTCGGTGCCCCCTCCGCCGGGAGGGTCTTCGGCCGATTGCGCGAGCACGCCTTCCGCTTCCCAGGCGGAAATATGCGCGCGCATACGTTCCCAGTGCGTGCCTGGCCAATAGATGCGCCCGCAGTTCGGGCAGATGAAAAAGGTGCTTTGCGTCGCGTACACATAGGCCGGCACGCGCTCCCGCACAGCCCACGGCGAAATGGGCCTCACCACAGCATTGCAACAGAGGCACCGGCTGAAAGGGGCCACGGCTCGTACGTTGACCGTGGCCTTCAATTGGGCCAGTTGTTCGACCAGCACCTCGCTCTCGATCAAGATGGCCTGTGCCCCTGCGCGCTGGGCGAGCGCCCCATCGCGTGTGAGGAGAAGGCGCCCCTCTTGATGGGCAATGCGCACGAGGGCCTCATCTTCCCACGAGGCGTCATAGAGCGTGTCGTATCCCAAGGCGCGCAGCCAACGGGCGAGCCGCCCCAGCATAGAATCGGCCACAAAAGAGAGCGCCATCTCGTCCCCTCTTTCAAGGGATTATAAATCAAGATGGCGCTGCGCAAAAGGGCAAGAGGCCCCGACCTCACGGCTATTCAAAGGTCAACGCATCCTCCGGGGGCAACCCGCACGCCGAGACGGGGCAACAGCACAGGCCGAGCGTCCCATTCCCCACATGGGCACCGAGCACCGGCGGCAGGGGCCAAATGCGCGCGGCAGCCACATTGAGATACTGGGGCAAAAGGTCGCGCAGGGCCTGGGCGCGTTCCATCGCCTCCGCCTCGATGATGACCGCTTGCACGGGTTCAGACCCCATCCACTCCCGCGCCACCTCGGCCATGCGCGTGAGGACGCGGTTGGAAGAGCGTACGCGCTCGAGGGCATCAATGCGCCCCTGGTTGAAACACAAAAGCGGCTTGAACTGAAGGAGAGACCCTAACAGAGCGGCGGCGCCGCCGATACGCCCGCCTTTATAAAGGTATTCTAGGGTCTCCACCCCAAACACGACGCGCTGCTTTTCGACGACGGTTCGCGCGATGGCCACCACCTCGTCAAAGGACTTGCCCTCCTCCGCTGCGTGCACGGCTGCCTCCACCGTCAACATATGGCTGGCAGAGGCGCTTTGCGTATCCACGATTTCGATGGGCGTCCCTTCGAATTGCTGTTTGGCCAGTTCCGCCGAGTTGACCGTGCCGCTGATGCCCGAGGAGAGATGGATCGAGATGATCCCCTCCACCCCACTCGCGATCAGTTCCCCATAGACTTGAGCAAAATCCCCCGCCGAGGGCTGAGAGGTCGTCGGCAGGGGATCGCAATGGGGCAACTGGGCATAGAACTCTTGAGGGGTGATATCGAACATATCCCGCAAGGTCTTGCCTTGCATATGAATATAGAGCGGCACGATGCGCACACCATGCCGCTCGGCAAAGGCGGTTGAGATGCAGGCGGTGCTATCCGTTACGATGCCGATACGGGCCATGATCCACCTCCTCGCACTGAATGGCTCGCCAAAACGCATACGGTTTGCTAACCGTATAACCCCGCGAGGCTCATGGGGTTGCTCATCGGCGGTTAGAATCCTTCCATTACCGTCAAATCGACGATTCCATCCGCCAACCGGCTGATCGCCTGCAGAAGGCCTAACCGATTGTTGCGCAGGGCCTCATCTTCTGCCATCACCAAGACGTCATCAAAAAAGCGGCTGATGTGGGGTTTGAGTTCGACCAAGGCCCACATCAACGTTTCGATATTGGGCTGCGCTTGAACCCTGGGCGCCACGGCCTGATACCGTTCGTAGAGGGCAATCTCTGCTGGCTCGCGCAGGGCCTCTCTCTCGACGGCATGCCGATAAGGCTCGGCCCGTGTGATGCGCACGCACCGCGCATAGGAATCGAGGAGATCGCCCCAATCTGGCCGGGCGACCCACGCCTCCAAATCGAGGAGCGTGCGATAGGCCAAGGCGGGGTCATACCCCCGTTCCGCCAAGACGGCGTCAACCATATCATAGCGATGGCCATTATCCAAAAGCCAATTGCGGTAGCGCTGCAGGATGTACTCATACACCTGCCGAAGCGCGTCTTCTTCCGCCTTGACGGGCAATCCCTCGGCGGCCAGCGAGATCGCCTCAGGCAGGGCCAGCGAAATCCCTTTCTCGACGAGGATCTGCACGATGCCCAACGCCGCTCGGCGCAAGCCCCAAGGATCCGCAGCACCCGTGGGCCGAATGCCCACGGTGAACAGGCCCACGAGTGTATCGAACCGATCGGCTAGGCCGACGACTACCCCTGCCATCCCTTCGGGCACGCGGTCACCCATCGAGGCCGGCCAATAGTGTTCTTCAATAGCCTGCGCCACTTCGGGTGCCTCGCCTGAAAGGAGGGCGTAATGCCGGCCCATCTTCCCTTGCAAAGAGGTGAGTTCCACCACAAGTTGGGTAGCCAGGTCGCTCTTGCAGAGGGCCGCCGCCCGCTCGGCCCAGGCCCTTTCCTGAGGAGTCAATTTGAGCATCTCGGCGAGGTCGGGCACCAGGCGCTTGATGCGCTCCACCTTGTCGAGCATCGAGCCGAGTTGCTCTTGGAAGGTGAGCGTGGCAAGGCGCGGCGTAAAGGCCTCAAGGGGCTTTTGCGTGTCGGCATGATAGAAATACGCAGCATCGGCATAGCGCGCCCGCAACACTTGTTCATTCCCATCGCGGACGAGATCCCTATCTAACCCCTGGCCGTTGGCGATGACGATAAAATAGGGCAAAAGTCGCCCTTGGCGCATTACGGGCAGGTAGCGCTGGTGTTTGCGCATCACGGCCAAAAGGACGACGTCCGGCAGGCGCAGATATTCCTCCGCAAAGGTCCCCCGGATGGCTAGCGGCCACTCGACCAAGTTGGCCACCTCATGGACGAGTTCCGCATCCTCTGGAATTTTTCCCCCCACCTCTTCGGCCAGCCGCTGGGCCTGTTCGCGGATGAGCGCCTCGCGCGCCCGCCCATCGAGCAAAATGCCGGCCCGTTGGATCACCTCCTCATAGGCCGCCGCGGTAGGGATGGAGATCTCCGGCGACCCCTGTGGGCGAATGCCCCGCGTCACGCGCCCGCTCCGCACGCCGGCATACTCGAAGGGCACTATGCAATCCTCGAGAAGGGCCACATACCAACGGATTGGCCGCGAAAAACTCACATTGCTGGCGTTCCAACGCATGCTCTTGGGGAACGTGATGCCCCCAACGACCCTCGGCAAAAGGTCCGCCAAGACGTTGGCCGCCTCACGCCCTTTTTCGACCATCACGGCCACGACGTATTCCTTACCATCCAATAAGCGTTTCTCCAAGGCACCTACCGAAACGCCTCGGCTGCGTGCGAACCCCTCCGCCGCGCGCGTCGGCTTGCCCTCCGCGTCATAGGCAATGGCAGCCGCCGGCCCTCGGATGATGCGCTCTTCATCGCGCTGGCGCGTGGCCAGCCCCCTCACGCGAGCCACGAGCCGGCGTGGCGTGCCCAGAACATGCAAGGCCTCATAATCAAGGCGCGCTTCGCGCAGGGCTTGCGCCAAACGTTCTTGCAACTGGGCCAGAGCCACATCGAGGTCGGCGACCGGCAATTCCTCCGTGCCGATCTCGAGCAGAAAATCGAACGGCCCATCGCCCGCGGGCTGGGTGGGCGCTGGCAGCGGCTCTACGGTTGCCGCAGGGATAAGGATCTTTTCTTTGAAGGGGTAGCCCATTTCTTGCCGTTGCGCCACATAGAGGGCCGCCACCTGCCGCGCCAGATCGCGCATGCGCACGAAATAGCGGGCGCGCTCCGTTACCCCCACGGCCCCACGCGCATCCAGCACATTGAACAAGTGTGAGCATTTGAGGACATAATCGTGCGCCGGCATGACGAGGCCCCTGGCCAGGGCATTCTTGGCTTCGGCCTCGCAGAGGTCGTACATTTGCCGAAGGCCATTGACGTCTGCCACCTCGAAATTGTAGATGCAGTGCTCAATCTCGCCCCGCAAAAGGAGATCGCCGTAGGTTACCGCGCCGCTCCACCGAATATCCGGGAAGCCCTGTACCCCCTGCAAGACCATCACGATACGTTCCAAGCCATACGTCAGTTCCACCGAGACGGGGTTCATCTCTTGGCCGCCGGCCTGCTGAAAATAGGTGTATTGGCTGATCTCCTGCCCATCCAGCCACACTTCCCAGCCCAGCCCCCAGGCGCCGAGGGCAGGAGATTCCCAGTTATCTTCGACAAAGCGCACATCATGCGCGCCCAAGTCGATCCCCAACGCCTCAAGGCTCCCCAAATATAACTCCTGCGGGTTCCCCGGATCGGGCTTGAGGATAACTTGATACTGATAGTACTGCTGCCAGCGGTTAGGGTTCTCTCCGTAGCGCCCATCATCGGGCCGCACCGATGGCTCCACATAGGCAACGTTCCATGGTTCCGGCCCCAACACACGCAGGGCCGTAGCCGGGTTCATGGTACCGGCGCCTACCTGGACGTTATGCGGTTGCCACAAGAGGCAACCCTGGGCAGCCCAATATTCATTGAGGCGCATGATGACGGTTTGAAAATCCATTCTC
>Ga0315298_1002017_pt1 | contig 35848 bp, 26 predicted proteins | sample WHS_1_MG_FD_203077 | JGI IMG/M metagenome (GOLD analysis project Ga0315298, IMG submission 203077) | Extremophilic microbial mat communities from Washburn Hot Springs, YNP, Wyoming, USA - WHS_1_MG | ecosystem: Environmental > Aquatic > Thermal springs > Hot (42-90C) | place: USA: Wyoming...
TACCGACTGCCTGTGCGAGGCGGAGACGGTGTGGTGTGTGAATGCAGTCGCCTGGGGGGAGGCCACCGCCGACGGCAGCCTGCTCCACGCCCGCAACCTCGACTTCCCCTCCGGCGGCTACGCGCAGCGCATGGCCGCGGTGTTTCACTACCGGCCGGCCTGCGGGCACGCCTTCCTTTCCGTGGGCCCATCCACCGGCAGCCAGGCCAATCGCATAATGCCATCTGCAACGCCAACACTGTGCAGGCGGTGGTCTTCGTGCCCGCAGAGGGCCGCGCCCTGGTCGCGAACACCGCCTCCCCCGCGCCGGAGGGGGAGTTTGAGGAGTATCGGGTAGGCGAATAGGCGCATGGGCGGATGAGCGGATAGCAGAGGGATAGGGCGTAGGGTCTGGGGTTTGGGGTTCGGGGTCGGCAACAGCCAGCATGGGGCAGGGTGTCGGGTTTTGCGGACGGTGGTCCGAGGCCCCAGGGAACCGACAAGGTGCCAGTGCCCGGCAGGGCCGCCCTGTCCTTCCCCCGAACATGCTCTGCCAGAGCAACGCCGGGAAACGGCTCTGGTTTCGGCCATCGCTTCCCTCCCGAAACCCGAAACCCGAGCCCCGAGCCCCGGCTTTGAGGAGAGTGCCCATGCCCGAGCATGTCGCCGATGTTCCCTACCTGCAGGAAAAGAAGACCGTCTACACTCGCCGTGAGGGCCTTCCCGCCGACCCGGTGAGCGCGGTGGCCATCACCGCTGACGGCACCGTCTGGGCGGCCACCCACTACGGCCTCGCCCGCCTGCATGACGGCCGCTTTGAAACCGTGGGCCAGGACCACGCCGCCTCCAGCATGGCCCTCTCCACCCTCTGGGCCGACGGCGATGACCTCTGGACCGGCACCTCCACCGGCGTGAGCCGGCTCTCGCTGGGTGAGTGGCGGCACTTCTGGTGGGGGGAGGGTGCGCCCACCCGGGCCGTGCGGCAGATCATCAAAGGCCGGGACGGGGCGGTCTGGGTGCTCACTGGCCTCTGGGTGGCGCCCGAATCCACCCCCGACCCCATCGAGTTATGGCGCTATGACGGCGAGCGGTGGCAATCCTGGGCCAAGGGGGACCGACCGCCGGTCCTCTCCCTGGCCACCGGGCCCGCGGGCACCTTCGCCGTGTGCCCGGACCGCATCTTGCGCCTGACGGGCGCCGGGCCAGAGCCCTACCCGCTGGACCTGCCCGCGCCCCTGGCCGGCGCCAACCTTACCTGCCTGGCCTGTCCGCCGGATGGTGGTCTCGCGGCGGGCACCGACCGCGGCCTGCTCCTGATCGCCCCGGATGGCCCCCAGGAGGTGCTGCAGGGTGCCCAGGGCCTCCCCGCGGAGCAGATCACGGGCCTTGCCTGCGGTCCCGAGGGTTCCCTGTGGGTGGCGGACCACTTTGGGCTCGCCCGGCGCAAGGAAGGGGAATGGCGCTATTACCCGGCGACCCGCTGGATGCCCGCCAGCCCGGGCCGGGTGGTGGTGGACGCTGGGGGCGGCGCCTGGATCCCCACGGGGCAGGGGCTCTGTCATATCGAGTTCGTGCCGATGACTCTGGCCGAGAAGGCCGAGTACTATCACGCCCGCATGAATGAGCGCAACCGCCGCCACGGCTGGTATTGCCTGGTGGAGCAGGTGGAGCCCCACCCCGACAGCCCCTATATCCACGAGGTCACCGACAACGACGGCCAGCACACCGGCATGCAGTTGGCGGCCCAGGCCTTCCAGTACGCGGTCACCGGCGATCCCGAGGTGCGGCGGCTGGCGCACGAGTCGTTCCTGGCCTGCCTGCGGCTGGAGCAGGTCACCGGCAAGCCCGGCTTTATGGCTCGTTGCGCCTTTCGCTATGACGAGCGTGCGCACCCCAGCAGCGGAGAGTGGCATCCCTCACCGACCATGCCCGGCTGGTTTTTCAAGGCCGACACCTCGTCGGACGAGGTGGACGGCCATATCTTCGGCTATGCGGTTTACCACGACCTGGCCGCCGATGAAGACGACAAGCGGGAGTGCGTGGCGGTGGTGGACCGCATCGTGCGGGCCATCATCCGGGATGAGTGGTGGCTAATCGACCTCGACGGCAAGCCTACCCGCTGGGGCAAGTGGAGCCCGATCTACTTCGAGACCCCCGAGGGCCGGGAGGCAAGGAAACTGAACAGCCTGGAGGCCCTGAACTACTGCAAAGTGGCCTACCGCCTGACTGGCGACGACTTCTTCCAGCAGGCCTACCTCGATCTGATCAACCGCCTGGGCTACCTGCGCGCGGTCACCGAGGTCACCGTGGCCTGCTTGCCCGGCGGCGAGCCCCAGTTTGATGATCTGCTCACCTTCCTCACTTACTACAACATTTGCCGATACGAGGACGATCCGGCCTACCGCCACCTGCTGCTGGGCAGCCTCGAGCAATCCTGGCAGGCACAGCGGGTGGAGGCCAATCCCTTCTTCAATTTCGTCTACGGCGCCCTCACGGGCCGCCCGTGCGACGCGGAGCGCGGGGTGGAGTCGCTGCGCTCCTATTCCCTGGACCAGCGCCGGTTCTCCGTGCACAATAGCCACCGTGCGGATTTGAAGTTCATGCCGGGCGAGCGGGGGCAAATTCCCGTGCCCCTGCCCCCCCGTGAGCGGCCCGGGCTGGACTGGGAGAGCGACGTCTTTACCCTCGACAGCGGCGGTGACGGCCGCATCGAGGCCTATACCCACTGGTGGCTGCTGGCCTACTGGCTGGGGCGCTACCACGGGTTCCTCGGGTGAGCGGGTGAGCGCATCGCGGCGCCGCACAATTCCCCCAGGGAACAACCGAACAATGTGAGCCATCCTCCCGTCTAAGGAGAAGGACGGGACTGGAAGACTCCGCCGGTAGCCCACAATGCGGGCTCCGGGAAAGGGGTGGTGAGATGAACGGCCTATGCAGGTGGACGCTCTGGTCCGTTACCGTAAGCCTCTGCTTGGCGCTGCTCGGTTCCTCGGCCCTGGCCGACAAAGAGCCCGAGCGCAATCACGACAAGAAGAGCGACAGCAAGGGCCAGGCCGTCACTCGTGACGCCAGAGCCAACCGGGAGCGGGCGGTCACCCCCACGCGCGAGTGGCAGCGCCCCTCTTCCCAGAGCCCGGGCAACCAGAGTCGCGGGGGATACCAGCCACAGTATAACTCGCGAGGTGCCTACCAGCCCTACACCTCTGGGGGCACCGGTAGCCGCACCCCGGGCTGGCAGGGCTGGGAGCGCAGGACGGGGCAGCCCAACCGCCCCCCCACCGCAGGTTGGCGCAGTGGCAGCACCGGCGACAAGGATATGATCTGGCCGCGCCGCAGCGACCCCACGGCCGAGCGCAAGCCCACCTCGAGCAACGGTTGGGAGCAGGGCAGTCGCGGCACCGGCACCTCGACCTGGCAGCCGCGCCGTACCGACCCGCAGCCGGAGTCCCGGCCCAAGCCGACTGAGACCAGGATTGGCTGGCAGCAGGGAAATCGGGGTACCATCGCCTCGACCTGGCAGCCGCGCCGCACCGACCCCACCCCGGAGCGCAAGCCGACGCCCGGTACCTCTACCTGGCAGCGCCCCGGGCATACCCAGCCGGGAACTAATGGGACTCCCGCCACAACCGCCGGCCCTCATCCGGGCACCTTCCGCGGTGGCTGGGAGCGGAGCACCCGCGTGCTGCCTCAGCCCAAGCCCGCGTCCGGCTGGACCGTCGGTCGCCCCTCCACCTTCACCGGCGACCGGGATTGGCGCAGCCACCATGCCGGGCTGTGGGATCGCTTCTCCCATTACCGGAGGGATTGGGGCGAGCCTCACTACTTCTATCGCTATGTCCCGTTTGGGCACAGCCGCCCGATTGAGATCCACTACTACTACCCGTGCTACTACTACCGGCCGGGCCCGGTGATTTTCTATCCCTATCGGCCCTACCACTTCGGCTACTACCCGGCACCGTTCTGCTCCTATGGCTGGTTCTCGTTCTGGCTGCCCGCCTCGGTGGTGATCATCGAGCGGACGGTAGTACTGGATGACGACTACTGGTACCCGGGCCGCGACAGCAGTTACCCGGTGCCCGACAGCGCCCGGGATGCCATGGCCGACATCCGGGACGCCTGGCTAGATAACCGCCCGGAGTTGATCCAGGATCACTTGCAGCAGTACGGCAACGTCCGTATCTACTTCCGCGGGCGCTATGCCTACTCGATCGTGGGCGAGGACTACTACCAGATGGTGCAGGATGCGTTCTCCATCCTTGACACGGAGCGCTTTGAGTTGGGCCGCATGCACTCCCATGCTCGGGATGAGGCCTTCGTGCAGGCGCGTCACACTTTCTATGATCCCGAGGGCGACCGCCGGACCGTGGAAGTGGGCTACACGTTGCGCCGGATGGATGGCAACTGGTACATCACGGCCGTGGACTCCTCCAGCGACTACATGGAAGTGCGTGACAACCGTTAAGCGTAACGAGGCATGACAGGGACGGTTACCTGCTCAGACCGGGCTCCCAAGACCGGGCAGCCACCTGCGGCAGGCAACTGTCCCTGTTGTCCCCCCTCTCCCGCCGGGGGAGGGTGAGGGGATCGGGGCGCTGTGACAGCAGTCTCGGCCCCCTCCCTGTCCGTCTGTCCCCTGGCCTGGGCAAGTTTCTCGAACCAGAGTCCGGAATGCCACGGCGCTGCCCGCCGCCCGGCAGGCCCCGCCCCCTCCCTGGCGAATAGCCCCCCTAATCGGTCCGGGGGTCTCATCCATGGCGTTTGTTCCCATGGCTAACCTGCTGGCGCACGCCCGCGCCGGCGGGTACGCCGTCCCCTCCTTCTGTTGCTGGAATGCCGAGGTGATGCGCACCGTGCTGGCGACGGCCGACCGCCTGCGCTCGCCGGTGATCATCATGAACGGCTGGGCGGAGTACGGTCTACTCGTCCCCGCCGACCTGGGGCGGATCGCCCATGCCCTGCTCGGGGACTACCCCTGGCCCGTCGCCCTGCACCTGGACCACGGCCAGGACTTCGCGCAGGTGGAGCAGTGCCTGGCCGCCGGCTATACCTCGGTCATGCTCGACTATTCCTCCCGCCCCTTTGCCGAGAACGCCGCCGCCCTGCGTAAGGTGGTGGAGATGGCCCGTCCCCACGGGGCCACGGTGGAGGGGGAGTTGGGGATGGTGGGCAAGACCGACGATCCCTCAGTCTCGGTGGAAGGGGCAGTGGCCAGCACGCTCACGGATCCCGACCAGGCTGCCGAGTACGTGGCGGCGACCGGGGTGGATGCCCTGGCGGTCTCCATTGGCAATGCGCACGGACGCTATGCTGGCCTCCCGCAACTGGATTTCGACCTGCTTGCGCGACTGCGCCGGGCGGTGTCGGTGCCGCTGGTGCTGCATGGAGGCACGGGCACCCCGGAGGCGGACCTGAGGCGGGCGATCTCGCTGGGGGTGGCCAAGGTCAACGTGGCCACCGACCTCATCGCCGGGGTGCGGGAGTCGCTGCTCGCCCAGTGGCAGGCGGGCCGCAACCTGTGGACCCCGATGGCCCTGGCGGAGGCCATGCAGTCGGTAGCCATAGCGGTCGAGCGCTGGATCGGCCTGCTGGGCAGTGGGGGAAGGGCATAGGCGGGCAAACCGGGAAAGGGGTCCCCACGATTCACCACTCCTCAACCACTTTGCTTACGGCTACTTGCCCACTCCCAGCCTTTCCGCCAGGGCTGAGGGCAGGCCCAGTTGCTTCATGCGGCGCTGGGTCAGGTTGAGCGGGTAGTTCACCCGCCGCACCTCCACCACTTCCTGGCTGGTATCCCAGACCGCATAGGAGGCCCGCGGGTTGCCGTCCCGGGGCTGGCCCACGCCCCCGGGGTTCACAATGTAGCGACGGCCCAGTTGCAGTTCGATGCGCCCGCCCTTGGTTAGCAGCGCGTGGCCTATCTCCCCGCTGTAGTTCTCCCGCCAGTAGTACTCGGCAACATGGGTGTGTCCCACCAGGCACAGCGGCTCGGTCATGGCCTCGAACGTGCTTCGGGCCTCCGCCTCGCCCACCAGGTACTCCATCGGATCAGGCAGACTGCCGTGCACGACCACCGCACCGGGCACCGTGGTCTTCGTGGGGAGTGAGGCCAGGAAGGCGCGATTGGGCTCGCTCAGTTCTTCCTGGGTCCACATGATGGCTTCGCGGGCGTAGAAGTTGAACCAGTCGGTGGCATACTTGCCGATGGCGGCCAGGTCGTGATTGCCCACCACGCAGTGGACTGAGCCCAGCGCCCGTACGGTCTCCACGCATTCGTTGGGGTTGGGGCCGTAGCCCACGAGGTCGCCCAGGCAGAGGTAGGCGTCCACCCCGGAGAGTTCCCGCAGGACCGCCCGTAACGCCTCCAGATTGCCGTGGATATCCGAGAGTACACCGTATCGCATGGACACCGCATGCCTGCTGCGCGGCCAGTTGCCCGGGGCGCCCAGGGGACCTGCCTGAGGTTGGCGGCATTATAGCATTCCCCCCGAAAAAAAAGCAAAAAAGTGAGGGGGCCCTATTGACAGCCGGTGGGAGCCAGTGGTAGATTAGGGCACACTGTGGTGCCAAAGTGGTAGAACTGCCCAAAATCCGGGGGAAGAGGGGCTGCGGTGGTCCTCACCGGGGAAGCGTTGGTGCAAAGCGACGACAAGGGCCGGATTGTGGTTCCGGCGCGCTGGCGCACCATGCTCGCGGAGGGGGCCTTTCTGGGCCCGGGGTGGAATAACTGCCTCTTTCTTTTTCCCATGAGCCAGTGGCAGGAATATGCGAGCCGGCTAGGCGCCATTGCCCTTACCGACATCGAGGGGGTGGCCATCCAGCGCCTCTTTGGGCTGGGCACCGAACTGAGAATGGACGGACAGGGGCGCATCGCGGTGCCCGCCAAGTTGCGGGAGCGGGCGGGGCTGAACCGGGACGTGCTGCTTTGCGGCGCTATCAACCGCATCGAGGTATGGAACCCGGAGACCCGGCGTCAGTACGAGGATCGCGAGCTTTCCGACGAGGCGGCGATTGCCAAGGCCCGAGCCGCCCAAGTGCTGTAGCGCATCGCACCTTGCAAACAGGAAAGGGACCGGCGCAGGCGGATGGCTGAGATTCGTCACCAGCCAGTGATGCTGCGGGAGGTGCTTGAGTACCTGCGACCGGAGCCCGGCGACGTGATCGTGGATGCCACCGTGGGTAGTGGCGGGCACGCGGCAGCCATTCTGGAGCGGATTCAGCCGGGCGGACGGTTGATCGGCATTGACCGCGACCCCCAGGCGCTGGAGCGGGTGCGCTCCCGCTTTGCGGGCGCTCCGGTGACGCTGGTCCACGGCAACTTTGGCGATCTCGCCCAGTTCCTTGACAACTTGGGTCTGGCAGCGGTGGACGGGGTGCTCTTTGACTTTGGAGTCAGTTCGGAGCAACTCGATTACGCGGAGCGGGGGTTCTCCTTCCGGGAGGAGGCACCTCTGGATATGCGGATGGACCCTACTTCGCCCACCACGGCTGCCGACCTGATCAGCGTGCTCTCGGAGGCTGAGTTGCTCCGCATCCTCCGGGAGTATGGTGAAGAGAGGTGGGCACGCAGGATAGCGCGTCGCATCGTCACAACAAGACAGCACACTCCCATTCGCACCACCGCAGCACTGGCAGCCCTGGTTACCGCCGCGATTCCACCAGCAGCCCGCAGCCGCCGGATCCATCCGGCCACCAGGACCTTTCAGGCCCTGCGCATCGCCGTAAATGACGAACTAACGGCTATCTCCCAGGGACTGCATGCAGCCATTCGTCGCAGCAACAGCACAGCCCGGATCGTCGCTATCTCCTACCACAGTCTCGAGGATCGCACGGTTAAGGAAACATTCAGGAACCTTGCCAGGTCCTGTCGCTGCCCGCCTCTCTCCCCCACCTGCCAATGCGGAGGTGCGCTGATCACCGTTCTCACCCGGAGGCCGGTCGTCCCCTCCCCGGAGGAAGTGGCCGGCAACCCCCGCTCTCGCAGCGCGAAATTGCGCGCCGCGGAGCGGATCTGAGTAACCTACAACTTGGCAGTCATCCCCAGCGGTCCCGCTAAGCCTCCGGCGGGACCAGGCGGTGAGCGCAATGTCACAGCACGCGACACAGCAACAGACACGGCCGGACGTGAGCTTAGCCCCCAGCGAGCGTACGGATGTATGCCGTCCAGCCTCGGCAAGGTCTCGATTAGCATTCGTAGCCCTTGCGCTCACCGCCACCCTCTCCGTGCTTATCGCGGTTGTCTACGTGGGCGCCTATGCCCGCGTCACCGAGAACGAGTACACCCGGCAGGCCCTCTATCGCGAGTTGCGCAGCCTGGAGGTGGAGAACGCCCGCCTGCGCTGCGACATTGATGCCCTGCGCTCCCAGGCCCACCTGGTGGCGGCGGCCACCGCCCAGCAACTGGTGCCCGCGGATCCCGCCACCGGGGTGGACTACGTCCTGGTACCCTCTCCCGGCCAGGGAGAGGCGAACCCCGCCGGTACTGCTCCCACCTGGCTGCTCGCCCGCAAGGAGCAGGTGGCGGCTGCCCTCACCGGTGTGATCTCGCCTCCCGGCCTCAGAGGAACCCAGATCAGCGCGGTGTATCCTCTGAAGTGGAAATAACGCTCTTCCTGGCCGCAGGCGCTCTTTCCGCCGAGCCTGGAGGCGGCTTACCGAAATGCTGGCAGGCAGCACCCTGGTCCGCAACCGCATCAACGCAGCCGTCGTCTTTCTCATCTTAGCCGGCGTGGCCCTGCTCTTGCAGCTTGTTCACCTCCAGGTCTTCCGCCACGGCTACTACCTGGGGCGCGCCCAGCGCGTGCAGGCCCGCGAGATGCAGCGCTTTGCCCTGCGTGGCGCCATCACTGACCGCAACGGCCTTCCCCTGGCCATCTCCACTACCGCCCGCTGCGTATATGCGGATCCCGGCCTGCTCCATAGTGAGCACCACCGCCGGGCAGTGGCGCATGCCGTCGCCCCCCTGCTGGGCATGACCGAAGGCGTCCTGCTCGCCCGCCTGCACGAGCCGGGTCGGTTCGAGGTGCTTGCCCACAAGGTGAGCGAGCAGACGAGCAACGAGATTGAGAAGCGCATGCGCGCCCTGGCCAAGCGATTCCAGGGCGATCAGCCCAAGTTCAACAGGCGCAGCATCGCGGCCATGCCTGAGCCCGTCCGCCTCTATCCCCGGGGCGCCCTCGCCTGCCACGTGCTGGGTTTCGTGGGCCGGGAGCGCCGGGGTGGGGCCGGCATCGAAGCGGCCTATGACCGCGTCCTGCGCGGTCGTGATGGGCGGGTGCTGGCCGACGTCGACGCGCTCGGCAAGATCATTCCCGGGCGCCGCTTCGAGGAAGAGGAGCCCGTTCCCGGCGGCAGCGTCCGCCTCACCATCGATGCGACTATCCAGGAGGCGGCCGAGCGCGCTCTCGCCCGGGCCGTGCAGCAGACGCACGCCGCAGGCGGCACCGTCGCCGTCGCCGACCCTGCCTCGGGGGAGATCCTGGCCCTGGCCAACTGTCCCGTCTACGACCCCAACCAGTACCAGCGCTTCAGTCCCGATTGCTGGAATAACCGCGCCGTCACCTCTCCCTATGAGCCCGGTTCCACCTTCAAACTGGTGGCCGCGGCCGCGGCCCTCGAGGATCGGGTGGTCGCGCCGGGCGAGATCGCTGTCCACTGCAGCGGGGCCCTTCGGGTGGGGAATCACACCCTGCACTGCGTGATGCACGGCAAGAGCGGGGGCCACGGGGCCAGTGACATCTGCCGCATCCTGGTCAAGTCATGCAATGTGGGTGCCGCGACGCTGGGCCTGCGGCTCGGTCGGAAGACGCTTTATGAGTATGTGCGCCGCTTCGGGTTCGGCTCGCGGGTGGGCCTGGGATTGGGTGGTGAGACCCCCGGCATTGTTGCGGATCTTGCGGACTGGCGCAGCATCACCACGGCCAACGTCGCCTTTGGTCAGGGCATCAGCGTCACTCCACTCCAGATGCTGGCGGCCTACTGTGCGGTGGCCAACGGTGGCGTGCTCCCCCGCCTGCATGTGGTCTCCAGCGTGCGCCAGGGGGACCGGCTGGAATGCTATGCCCCCTCTGGCAAGCGCATCATCTCTGAGCATACGGCCGCCCTCCTCCGGCAGTACCTGGCTAAGGTCACCGAGCAGGGCGGCACCGGCACGCTCGCGGCCATTGAAGGCTACCGGGTAGCAGGCAAGACCGGCACCGCCCAGAAGGCCCCCTACCACAGTGGGAAATGTGTCGGCTCGTTCGTCGGTTTCCTGCCCGCCGAGAAACCCCGACTCGCCATCATTGCGGTCATTGACGAACCCAAGGGTAGTCACTACGGCGGCGTAGTGGCCGCTCCGGTCTTCCAGGAGGTCGCCAAACAGGCCATCGCCTACCTGAAGGTGCCGCCCCCCGGCCTCCAGCCGGTTCCGGCCACCCGGCCGGCGGCCGCCCCCGCTCTCCCGCCGCTGCCCAGGGCAGCCGGTTAGCACCCGCCCCCGCAAGCACGGCTTCTGTTATAATGAGAGAGATAGGATACCGGTACGGCGCAGTGAAGACACTGGCAGAACTGATCAGGGAGGGCAGCGGCCTCCGCGTGCACGGAGACCCCGGCGTACCGCTGGCCGGGTTAGCCTGCGATTCCCGGCTGGTGCAGCCGGGTTTTCTTTTCGCCGCCCTCCCCGGCACGGCTGCCGATGGCGCGCAGTACATCCCCGACGCCCTGGGCCGTGGCGCGGTTGCCCTGCTGGTGCCTGCCGGTCGGACCTACAACGGATACCCCGTGCCGGTCGTCGAAAGCGCTGACCCCCGGCGGGAGTTGGCGCGCATGCTCGCTGCGTTCTACGACCATCCTTCCGGCCACCTTGACCTGGTGGGGGTGACCGGCACCAAGGGCAAGACCACCACCACCTACCTGACCGAGGCGGTGCTGCGGGCTGCCGGGTGCCGCACCGGCGTGGTGGGCACCATCGCCTACCGCATCGGGGACGAGGTGCTGCCTGCCACTCACACTACGCCCGACGCCTGTGCCCTGCAGGCCCTGCTGGCCCGCATGGTTGCGGCCGGGGTCACCCATGCCGCCATGGAGGTATCGTCTCACGCTCTTCACCAGCACCGGGCCGACTATCTCCAGTTCCGGGTGGCGGTCTTCACCAATCTCTCGCGCGACCACCTGGATTACCATCGCGATTTCACCGAGTACCTGGAGGCCAAGGCCCGGCTCTTCGTCGCTCCCGAGTTGCAGCCCGGGGGCCGGCCCCGACTCAACGTCATCAACAGCGACGACCCCGCAGGCCGCAGCCTGCTCCCCCGCTGCGTGGGCGAGGTGGTCACCTTCGGAGTGGCAGAGCCGGCTGATTACCGCGCTGCCAACATCCGCCTGGATGCCGCCGGCACCACCTTCGACCTGCAGGTGCCCGGCGGAGAGCGACGGGAGGTGAGACTGCCCCTGGTGGGCTCTTTCAACGTGCACAACGCCCTGGCCGCCCTGGCCGCGGGGGTGGGGCTGGGCGTTCCGCTCGACACCGCCCTGGCCGCGCTGGCTGCGGCGCCCGCCGTGCGCGGCCGTTTCGAGCGGGTGCCCTGGTCGGCCGGACCCACGGTCGTGGTGGACTATGCCCATACCCCTGACAGCCTGGAGCAAGCCCTCACCAACGCGCGCGCCCTTGCCCGGGGCCGGCTACTCGTGGTCTTTGGCTGTGGGGGCAACCGCGACACCGGCAAGCGTCCCATGATGGGTGAAATTGCGGCCCGCCTGGCCGACCTGGCCTGGGTGACCTCCGACAACCCCCGCAAGGAGGACCCGCTCACCATCATCGAGCACATCCTTGCCGGGATTCCCGATCAGGCCCGGCAGCACTGCCGGGTGGAGCCCGACCGCGCCCAGGCCATCACCGAGGCCATCGCCGAGGGGCGGGAGGGCGACCTGGTGCTGGTGGCCGGCAAGGGGCATGAGGACTACCAGATTTTCGCCGACCGCACCATTCACTTCGACGACGCCGAGGTCGCCCGTGCGGCGCTGGCCCGGCTGCACCCTATACCCGAAGCAGGCTGAACGTGTTGCCGCTAACCGTCGCAGAAATCGTGGCAGCCACCCGCGCCGAGGTGGTGGGGGGCCCCCTGCCCGAGGGCCCGGTGACCATCAGCACCGACACCCGCGCGCTGCAGGCGGGCCAGGTGTTCCTGGCCTTGCGGGGGCCCAACTTCGACGCGCACGATTTTGTGGACCAGGCCTTTGCCCGGGGGGCAGTTGCGGCCCTGGTTTCACGGCGCCCTCGGAGGGCGGCTGGTCCCCTCCTGCTCGTGCCGGACACCCTGCGCGCCCTGGGAGAGGTCGCCGCCTCCTGGCGTCGGCGCTTCACCTGCCCGGTGCTCGCCGTGACCGGCTCGACCGGCAAGACCACCACCAAGGAACTGGCGGCCGCCATCCTGGCCCGCCGCGGCCCGGTGCTCAAGACCGCCGCTAACTACAACAACGAGATCGGCGTGCCCCTGGCCGTGTTTGGTCTCGCTCCCGAGCACCAGGGTGCCGTCTTCGAGTTGGGCATGCGCGCCCCCGGCGAGATCACCTACCTGGCGGGTATCGTGCAGCCCACGGTGGCGGTGATCACGAACGTCGGCCACTCCCACCTGGAGCGTCTGGGCTCGCTGGAGGCCATTGCCGACGCCAAGGCCGAGGTGCTGGAGCACCTGCCCCCCGACGGCGTGGCCGTGCTCAATGCCGACGATGCCCAGTACCTCCGGCTACGCCAGCGGGTGGCAGGGCGGGCGCTAACCTTCTCCGCCCACGGGAAGGGAGACGTGCGGGCGGAAGGCGTGGCCTTCCGGGAAAATCTGTACCCCGAGTTCCGACTTTGTGCGCCCCAGGGCGAGATTCAGGTGGCCATGGCCCTGCCCGGGCGGCACAACCTGGCCAATGGGTTGGCTGCGGCCGCCGCCTGCCTGGCCGCGGGCAGCACCCTCCACGCGGTGGCTGCCGGCCTGGCCCAGCCGCTGGTCCTGAGCAAGCGCCTTCACTTGCGCACTGCCCCCTCGGGGGCGGCAATCATAGACGACTGCTATAACGCCAGCCCGGCCTCCATGCAGGTGGCCCTGGAATTGCTCGCCGGGATGTCGGCCGATACCCGGGTTGCGGTGCTGGGAGACATGAAGGAGTTAGGGCCAGACGAGGCCGACCTCCACCGCCAGATCGGCGCCCTGGTCGCCGATTCCGGAGTGGATCGCCTGATCGCCCTGGGCCCGCTCGCCGGTCACTATGCCGAGGGGGCCGGCGACCTGCCGCAGGGGGTGGTTTGCACCCTGCAGGTGGAGGAGGCCGCCAGTCTGGCTGCCGAATCAGCGCGTGCGGGTACCATCATTCTGGTGAAGGGCTCGCGGGCCATGGGAATGGAGCGCATCGTGGAGCGACTGCTATCGTGAACGAGGCCATCGCACTGGCCCTGGGCGTGGTGCTGGCCGCCGTGCCGGCGCCCGCTTACATCAAGTGGCTGCGGGGGCGAGCCTACCGCCAGCACGTGCGGGATGACGGCCCCGCCAGCCATTCGGTGAAGGAAGGCACTCCTACCATGGGCGGCGTGCTCATCCTGGCCGGGGGGCTGGTTGCCGCGGTGCTGGCCGCGGCCATCCGCAGCCAGATCAACGCGGCTTTCCTGCTGGTGGTGCTGTTAACGCTGGCCTATGGCGCTCTGGGGGCCACCGACGACCTGCTGATGGTCCGCCGCGGGCGCTCCCTCGGGTTGAAGGCCCGCCAAAAACTGCTCTTTCAGTTCGTCTTCGCCGGGCTTTTCCTGTGGGCGTGGCAGGTCACCTGCTTCCCCGACGGCAACGTGCACAACCCCTTCGGTCGCGGCCTGCTGGCCCTGGGCGTCTGGTACTGGCCGCTGGCCGCGCTCTTCCTGGTCGGCACCTCCAATGCCGTGAACCTGACCGACGGCCTGGACGGCCTGGCCTCCGGGCTGGCGGCCCTGGCCCTGGTCTGCCTGGGGGCGGTCGCCCTCCATTACCAGCACCTGGGGCTGGCCATCTTCTGCTTCGCCATGGCGGGCGGCTGCCTGGGCTTCCTCTGGTTCAATGCCCACCCGGCCCGCATCTTCATGGGCGACACGGGCAGCCTGGCCCTGGGCGGGGCCCTGGCCGGGGCCGCGCTGGTGCTGGGGCTGGAGGTGCTGCTGCTGGTCGTGGGGCTGATTTTCTACCTGGAGGCGCTCTCCGTCATCCTGCAGGTGATCTCATTCAAGACCACCCGCCGGCGCATCTTCCGCATGAGCCCCCTGCACCACCACTTCGAGTTATCCGGCTGGCCTGAGACTGCGGTGGTGGTACGTTTCTGGGTAGTGGCGGCGGTCGTCGCGGGGGTGGCCGTTTCCCTGGTGAGGTAGCGGTGATCGAACTTGCGGGCAGGGACGCATACGTGATCGGGTTGGGCAGCCATGGCACCGGCCGGGAGGTAGCGCGCGCCCTGCTTGCCCACGGCGCCCGGGTGACGGTGGCCGACCGGAAGCCGAGGGCGCAACTCACGAGTGAACTGGCCAAACTGGAGGGCTTGCCGGTCACCCTGGAGTTGGGAGATGAGTACGGCAGCAGCGCCGCTGCACACGATCTCGTGATTCTCTCGCCTGGCGTGCCCTTGCACGCCCCGCCGGTGCGTGCCGCCCGCGCCGCCGGCGCCCAGGTTATGGGAGAACTGGAACTGGCCTGGCACCTGTGCCCCGCCCCCATCGTCGCCATCACCGGGACCAAGGGCAAGACCACCACCACCACCCTTACCGGCCGCCTGCTTGCTGCGGCCGGGCAACCTGTGCTGGTTGGCGGCAACATCGGCGACCCCCTGGTGGGCATCGCCGAGCGTGCCCGCCCCAACGACCTGGTGGTGGCCGAGGTGTCTTCCTTCCTGCTCGAGGGCACCCGTGACTTCCGTGCGCACGTGGGGCTGCTGCTCAATCTCTACGAGGACCACCTGGATCGGCATGGCAGCATGGAGGAGTACCTGGCGGCCAAGGCCCGCCTCTTTGCGAACCAGGACGGCACGGACTTTGCGGTGCTCAACGCCGATCAGCCCCTGGTGGCTGCGCTGGCCCGCGGGCTCCGGGCCCGGGTGCTGCATTTCGGCCTGCAGCCGGCTACCGTCGCCGAGGGCGCTACCGTGGTGGGGGAGACCATTTGCGCCGTGCGTGGGGGTAAGGCCGAGCCCATCTGCCCCGTCTCCGCCCTTCAGGTTCCCGGCCGCCACAACCTGGCTAATGCGCTGGCCGCCATCTGCGTGCTGCTGGCACTCGATCTCCCCCTGGAAGGCACGGAGCAGGCCCTGCGCGAGTTCCCGGGTGTGCCCAATCGGCTTGAGCGCGTGGCCGAGGTGGGTGGCGTGCTGTTTGTCAACGACTCACAGGGCACCGCCAAGCAGGCGGTGGCCTGCGCCCTGGAGGCCTTTGCCCCACGCCGCACCGTACTCATCGCCGGGGGCCGGGCCAAGGTGGCTGACTTCGCCGACCTGGCCCGCGTCATCGCCGCCCGGGCCTCGGCCCTGGTGGTCATCGGCGAGGCTGCCCAGGCCATCGCGCAGGCGGCCGGAGAGGCCGGGCTGCGTGAGATTCAGCACGCCCCCAGCCTCCCCCAGGCCGTGGCCCAGGCCTACGCCCTGGCCCGCCCCGACGGGGTGGTGCTGCTCTCGCCTGCTTGCGCTTCTTTCGATATGTTCGAGAATATGGAGCACCGGGGGCAGGTTTTCCGGCAGGCGGTGGCGGACCTGAAGAGGACGGAGGTACCCGATGCCGCGTGAGCGCCCCCTCAACCTGGCCTTCCTCGGCGCAGTGTTGGTGCTGGTATGCATTGGCATCGTCATGGTGTACAGCGCCTCCTATGCGAAGGCCAGCGTATACGAGACGCAGACCGGGGGCGACAGCGCCTATTATCTCAAGCGCCAACTGCTCTGGGCCGCCGTCGGCTTCCTGGTGCTCTTTCTGGTGCAGGCCCTGCCCTACCGCTGGCTGCGCCATGCCGCCTATCCCCTGGCCGTGATGACCATGTTCGCGCTGGTGCTGGTGCTCTTTGTGGGCAAGGAGGCCCAGGGCGCCCGCCGTGCTTTCGACCTCGGCTCCTTCTGCTTCCAGCCCTCCGAACTGGCGAAAGTGGCGGTGGTGCTGGCCGGTGGAGCCTTCCTGAGTCGCAACCGACCATACCTGCGCACCAGCGCGGGCTTTGTGGTCTGTTGCGTGGTGCTCTCCATCACAGCCCTCCTGATCGCGGTCGAGGACCTGGGGACCGCAACCGCCCTCGTCGCCGGCGGGCTCGGTCTCTTTTTCCTCGCGGGTGCCCGGCGCAAGCACATTCTGGCCTATATCGGTCTCTGCGTGCTCGCCGCGGTGATCATGGTCAAGGCCGAGCCCTACCGCATGGTGCGCATCACCGAGTGGCTGCACGGCGGCTCCTACCAGTTACAGCATGCCAAGATGGCCCTGGGTACCGGTGGCCCCCTGGGCCGGGGGCTCTGCGAGAGCCGGGAAAAGTACTTCTACCTCCCGGCCAGCAGCACAGACTGCATTTACGCGGTAATCGGGGAGGAATTGGGGCTGGCCGGCACCGTGGGGGTGCTCGGGCTGTTCCTCTTCCTGGGCTGGCAGGGGCTTGCCATCGCCCGCGCTGCCCCCCACGATTTCGCCTCCCTGCTCGCCGGTGGCGCCACCGTGATGGTGGTAGCCCAGGCCCTGCTCAACATGGCCGTGGTCACCGGGCTCGCGCCTACTACCGGGGTACCCTTGCCCTTTGTCAGTTACGGTGGCTCCTCGCTGCTCTTCACCATGGCCAATGCCGGGCTGGTGCTCAATGCCTCCCGCGGGAAACCGGCGCGCGCCCGGGATGCCCGCCCCAGGCCCCAGCCTGCCTACGAGCGCCGGGGCGGTGGGCTCCACCGCCGCCGCCCGGTGGTGGGAGCCCGCTGATGCCCCGCCACACCCACTTCATTGGGATCGGCGGTATCGGCATGAGCGCGCTCGCGGAACTGCTGCTGGCGCACGGGGAGCAGGTTTCCGGCTGCGACCGCACCCCCTCTCACATCACCGAGCGCCTTCGCTCCCTGGGCGCCACGGTGCATCTGGGGCACGATCCCTCGCACCTGCAGGGCGTGCACCGCGTGGTCTTCACCGACGCCATCCATGCCGATAACCCGGAGTTGTTCGCGGCGCAGGCGCAGGGGCTGGAAGTGCTGCGCCGCAGCCAGCTCCTGGGGGCCATGATGGCCCAGGTCTGTGGCGTGGCGGTCACCGGCACCCATGGCAAGACCACTGTCACCGCGATGATTGCCCTCATCCTCATGGCCGCCGGGCGCGACCCCTCCGTGCTGGTGGGCGGGGAGATGCCGGAGTTGGGTGGCAACTTCCGCGCCGGCGCGGGCCCCTTGCTGGTAGCCGAGGCCTGTGAGGCCTATGGCAGTTTCCTCGAGTTGCGGCCCCGGTGTGCTGTGATCACCAACATGGAGGCCGAGCACCTTGACTTCTATCGTGACCTGGCCGACATCGCCCACACGTTCATGCAGTTCGTGCGGCGCCTGCCTGCCGACGGGCTGCTGGTGACCTGTGCCGACCGCCCGGAACTGGCCCCCATCGCCGCCGCTGGCCCCGCGCGGCGCAGCACCTACGGCCTGACGGAAACGGCCGACTACCGCGCCCACGACCTGCGGGAGGGCGACCCCACCCGCTTCGCGGTCACCGGGCCGGCGGGCCTGCTCGGGGAGGTCAGCCTGCCTGCCCCCGGGCAGCACATGGTCGTCAATGCCACGGGCGCGCTCGCCCTCTGCCTCGAACTGGGGGTGGACTTTGCGGTGGCCGCCCGGGCCCTCGCCGGCTTCCACGGAGTGGGCCGTCGCTTCCAGGTGCTGGGGGAGGTGGACGGCATCACCGTCATGGACGACTACGCCCACCATCCGACCGAGATCCGGGCCACCCTGGCGGCCGCCCGCGCTCGCTGCCGGGGCCGGCTCACGGTGGTCTTCCAGCCGCACCTCTACAGCCGCACCCAGCAGTTCATGGCCGATTTCGCCCGCGCCTTTGCCGACGCCGACCGCCTGCTGTTGGTTGACATCTACCCCGCCCGCGAGGACCCCCTTCCGGGCGTCTCCTCAGAAGCGCTGGCCAGGGCGGTGCGCCAGGCCAGCCCGGGGAAGGAAGTGGCGTGGGTGGGGCCGAAAGAAGCCGCCGGTCCACGGCTCGTCTCCATGCTCGCGCCCGGGGACTGGGCAGTCACCATGGGGGCGGGCGACGTGGATACGGTGGGACGCGCGGTGCTTGCCGCGCTACGGGCACGCGCACCTGCCCCGGAGGGCCGCTCTTGACACTCGTGAACCCTGGCACAGGCCCCGAGGGCGTCACCGGACGCGACCTCGCCCGGGAACTGGGCGCTGGGCTGAAGGGCAGACTGCTGCTGGACGAGCCCATGTCCCGCCATACCACCCTGCGCGTGGGTGGCCCGGCGGATTACCTGGTCTTCCCCCAGGATCTCGACGATCTGCGTCTGGTGCTTGGTCTCTGCCGCCGGGAGGGCATCCCCGCCAAGTGCCTGGGCAACGGTAGCAATGTGCTGTTTGGCGACAAGGGCTTCCGCGGGATGGTGGTGAAACTCACGCCCCGCTTCAATGACATTCACTTCAACGCTGAGGGCGTGGTGGTGGGCGCCGGCGCCAAGTTGGCGGCCGTGGTGGAGGCGGCGGCGGTGGCCGGTTGGAGCGGCCTGGAATCCACCGTCGGCATCCCCGGCACCATGGGCGGCGCCATTGTCACCAACGCCGGCACCGATACCGGCTCCGTGGGCGACCTGGTGGCCGAGGCGCTGCTCCTGGATGAGAGCGGCCAGGAGCGCTGGGTGCAAGGCAAGGACCTGGCTTACGGCTATCGCAGCAGCGCCCTCGCGGGAGCCCGGCTGGTGGTGCTTGCCGCCCGCCTCTCGCTCACCCCGTCCCCGACCAGTGAAATCCGGGCAAAAATCGAGCGCCTCCGGATCAAGCGCAGCAGCCGCCAGCCGTTGGGCTGCCGCACTGCCGGCAGCACCTTCAAGAATCCACCCGGTATCGCTGCCGGCAAACTGCTCGACCGCGCCGGGGCCAAGGGCAAGACCATCGGCGACGCCCAGGTATCCACCAAGCACGCCAACTTCATAGTCAACCGTGGCAGCGCTACTGCGGCCGACGTGCGCGCGCTCATGGAGTGGATGCAGGATCTCGTGGAGCGCGTGCATGGCATTCGCATGGAGCCGGAGGTGGAGATCGTCGGAGAGTGGTGACCGCTTGTCAGCCCTCAGTTCTCAGTCTTCTCCGGAGCAATCGTGTTTGAACAGCGGTACAACCAGTTCACCAACCGCCACCAGCGCCGCCGCCGCAGGCAGCGGCTGGTAGCCGCCCTGCGCTGTCTGGGCCTCCTGCTCTTCGTTGCCCTGCTGCTCCAGGGCATAGTAGCCCTCTTCACTTCCCCCCGCTTTGCCGTCACCACGGTGCGCGTGGCTGGCCGCACCTGGATTCCCGAGGCAGATATCAAGTGGCTGGCCCAGGTGCCCCCGGGCAGCAATATCCTACGGTTGCGTACCTCCCGCCTGCGCCGCCAGTTGGAGCGCCATCCGGCGGTGGAGCATGCCACTGTGCACCGCCACCTGCCCGGGACCCTGGTCGTGCGCATCCAGGAGCGCAAACCGCTGCTATGCCTGCACGGCGCAAAGGGTATAATCTACGTGGACCGCTGGGGTCACGCTTTCACCGGCCCACCTGCCCTGGCGGCGGGCGTGCCCGCGTTGTACGGCCTGCGTCCGCCCCGGCCCGGGGCTGTCATGCAGGGCGCCCGGCTGGAGTGCGCCCGCCGGGCTCTGGAGGCGTTGCGGGCGGAGGGCCTGCGGCCTATCGCTCTGGCCCTGGATGGAGAGGGTCGGCTCAAGGCGCGCCTGGCGGGAGGGACGGAGTTACGCCTGGGCACCGCCGCCGAGGTGCGCAAGCAGGCCTGGATGGCAAGGCTGGCGCTGGCCCGGCTGGCGCCGGAGCACGAGATCGAGTACCTGGACTTGAGCAGCACCGAGGTGCCCGTGTGGAAGCCGCACTTGGCGGGCCCGGCCACCCTGCCCGTGACCTCCACCCAGGCGCCCTAAACTGGAGCACAGCATGGCACGGTTGGTGAGGAAGGACTGGATCTGGAGCGTGAGCGTCGTCTGCCTGGTGCTCGGCGCCATGCTTGCGCTGCAATTTCGCACCCAGATGCTCTCTGGCGACATCAGCGGCTTCCGACGAGCCGACAAACTGGCCCAGATGCTGGCCGGCTCGCGGGTGCAGGTGGAAAACCAGGAGAAGGAAATCGCCAACCTGCGCGACCAGTTGAATGCTTTCATGGCCAGTATTACCAAGAAGGACGAGTTGCTCGGGCTGGTCAACAAGCGCCTGGAGGCTGACCAGATTGCTCTGGGGCTGGTTGACGTCAAAGGCCCGGGTGTCGCCGTTTCCCTGGAGGACTCCCGCCTCAGCAGCGAAGCCCGGGGCACTGCCGAAGCATTCCTGGTGCACGACTATGACCTCTGGCCCGTGGTGAATGAGTTACGCGCGGCCGGCGCCGAGGCCATCTCGATCAACGGCCAGCGGGTCGTGGGCAGCACCGCCATCCGCTGCGCGGGTTCGGTGATCAAGGTCAACGACGTGCCCATCGCTTCGCCTTTCGAGGTGCTGGCCATCGGCAACCCCGACACCCTCTACAGTGCGCTCACCATCCCCTTTGGGGCCATTGATTCCTTGAAGTCCCAGCAGTTCCCGGTAACCGTGGCCAAGCGCCAGGAGATCATCATCAAGGCCATCGGGGTGGAGCCCAAGTACAGTTATGCCCGCCCCATCAAGGCCTCGGCTCCCCAGGCGGCCCGGCCCTGACCAATAGTCTGTAAGAGAAGGGGGCCAAGGTTCCGGAGGGCTCTTCCTTCCTTCCGAAACCCAAACCCTGAAACGCATATAAGGAGGCTCCGGATCGGGCGGCTTATCCCTCCCGAGCCCCGAGACTGAGACCCGAAACCCTGGAGTGTTGCCATGCTTGTCCTGCCGCTACTCGCCCTCGCCCTGGGCTTTGGGCTGGTGTATGTGTGGGGTGTTACCATCCCCATCGCCTATTCCGACTACGTGGCGGTCGCCATCCTGGCCGGCCTGGACTCCGTCTTTGGCGGCATCCGGGCGCACATGGAAAAGCGCTTCGAGCAGGCCATCTTTGCCAGCGGCTTCTTCACCAACGCAGCGCTGGCCGCCCTGCTTGCCTACACCGGGGACCGGTTGGGGGTGAATCTCTACCTCGCTGCCGTGATCGCCCTGGGCATCCGCATCTTTTCCAACCTGGGCGCTATCCGCCGCAGCCTGCTTGACCGGCTGCTGCACCGCCCCGAGCAGGCCGGCAGCGTCTTCGCCCAGACCCCGAGGTAGCCGGTGGCCGGTAGCCCTCTGCTCCTCGCCCTGGACGTCGGCACCACCAAGGTGCTGGCCCTGGCGGCCTCCCTCGAGGCAAAGCAGCCGCGCCTGGTGGCCCACGGCCAGGCCCCGTGTGCCGCTCTCCGGCGTGGGGTGGTGGTGGACCTGGCCGGGCTCACCGAGGCGGTCGGCCAGGCCATCGCGCCGGTGCTTGCGGCCATCCCCGGCAAGCCCCCGGGCGCCTGGGTGGGGGTCACCGGGGCCCATTTCGCCTGCTGTAACCTGCACGGCAGCACCGCAGTGGCTCCCCCGGCGGTGACCATCACCCAGCAGGAGGTGGATGCCGCCCTGAAGGATGCCGGGGCCGGGCTTTCGCTGCCCCCCGACCGCGAGGTGGTGCACGCCCTCCCCCGCTCGTTCGCGGTGGATGGGCATGACGGCGTGCGCAACCCGGTCGGTCTCTCCGCTCGCGCCCTGGAGGTGCACACCCACGTCATTACCGGGCTCACCACCCTGCTCGACAATCTGGAGCGGGGGGTGACCATGGCCGGAATCACCGTGGAAGAACTGGTCTTCGAGCCGCTGGCGGCGGCCGCCGCCCTGCTCACCCCTGCCGAGCGGGATATCGGCTGCCTGCTGGTGGACATCGGCGGAGGCACCACCGACTTTGCCCTGTTCTGGGAAGGGGCGGTGTGCCATTCCGGGTCCGTGCCCCTGGGCGGCACCACCATCACCCGGGACCTGGCCATGGCCCTGGGCACCGACCTGGAGGAGGCCGAGCGCCTGAAACTACATTTCGGCCACTGCCTCTGCGACGAGTTGCCGGAGGACGAGCAGGTTACCTACCACCCCCTGGAGGGGGGTGAGGAGCAGGTCTCCCGCCGGTATCTGGCCGGGGTGATCGCGGCCCGCCTGGAGGAGACTTACACCCTGCTCCGGGCGGCCGTGGGCAAGGCGGAGTACGGCCGGCACCTCGCCGGCGGGGTAGTGCTCACCGGTGGCGGCTCCCTGCTCCCCGGCGCCCGCACTCTGGCCGGGCGGGTGCTCGGCCGGCCAGCGCGCACCGCCGCGGTGCAGGGCATCGCCGCCGATCCCGCCCTGCTCGCTGACCCTGCCTGGGCCACCGGCCTGGGCCTGCTGCTGTACGCCGCCTCCCAGCAGTCCCTGCCAACCTGGCGCCCGTCGGCCACCCTGTGGGAGCGGATCAAGCGGTTCCTGCGCCGATAAATAGGACAGTCACCTATTTCTTGCGGTCAGAAATAGGTGACTGTCCCTATTTATACCTCGGCCTCAGCGGCACGGGCGCGGGCCTCGGCCTTCATGTGGTCGTTATGGGAGCGCAGCAGCAGCACCAGGGGGGTGATGATGACGAAGAGCACGCCGATGAGCATGAAGGCGTACTCGAATGACATCACCGCGGCCTGGCGCTGGGCGAGGCCGTTGAGGAGGGCGAGGGCCTTGCGGGGGGCGAGGGCGGCTGGGACGCCGCGGGCGATCAGCCCGTGCACTGCGGCCTGGTAGCGGGTGACGAACTGTGCGTTGTAGGGGTTAAGGTGGGCCATCAGGGTGGTGGCGCCCACCGCCTGCCGCTTCTCCAGGAGGGTGGCGAAGATGGCGATCCCAAAACTGCCGCCCAACTGGCGGATGAGGTTATAGAGGGCGGTGGCATTGGTCATCCGGTGGCGCTCCACCCGGGCCAGGGCGGCGGTCGAGAGGGAGACGAAGATCAGGGAGAAGGCCACCCCCTGCCACAGTTGGGGCATGATCAGGCCGGCGTAACTGGTGTCGGCGGTAAAGCGCCCCATCTCGAAGGCCGCGAAAGCCGATAGCAGCAAACCCGTGCCGATCATCAGCCTGGGCCCCACCCGGTTGTAGATGCGGCCGGCGACGGGCATGGCAATCATCATCACCAGCGAGCGGGGGAGCATAGCGATGCCCGACTGGGTGGCGTCGTAACCCAGCAACTCCTGCATGAAGAGCGGCATCAGGAACATGCTGCCAAAGAGGGCCAGGCCCAGCATCCCCCCGAGCAGGGTGCCAGAGGTATAGGAAGCGTTGGCCATGATGGAAAGGTCAACAGCCGGCTTCTTGGTGCGCAGTTCCCAGGCCACGAACCCCGCCACGGTGAGTGCGGACAGCAGGGCCAGGCCGGTGATTACCGGCGACTCGAACCAATCGTTGCTCTGCCCCTCCGAGAGCACGATCTGCAGGCTGGAGAGCCCGACGGTCAGCAGCAGCACCCCGAGGTAATCCACGTCGCTGGCCCGCTGGCGGCGCAGGTAGGGCGGGTCGGTGACAAATTCGGAGGCCATGAACATAGCGACCAAGCCGATGGGCAGATTGATGAAGAAGATCCAGGGCCAGGAATAGTTGTCGGTGAGCCAGCCGCCCAGGGTGGGGCCGATGGCCGGGCCCAGCAGGATGGCGATGCCGAAAAGCCCCATGGCCATGGCCTGCTCTGCGGGCGGGAACGATTCCCGCAGGATGGCCATGGCGATGGGCTGCATAAAGCCCGCCCCGATCCCCTGCACGATGCGAAAGAAGATGAGCATGGGCAGGGAGGTGGAGAGCCCGCAAGCCACCGAGGATAGGGTGAACAGCGCCAGCGCAGCCAGGTAGAGATTGCGCCGGCCCACCACCGCGGCCAGCCACGCGGTCAGGGGTAGCACCACCACCACCGCCACCAGGTAGCCGGTGGCGACCCAGGAGATCTCGGTAAGGGTGGCGCCCAGGCTGGAGCGGATGGCGGGCAGGGCGACATTGATGATGCTCATATCAATGGCGCCCATCAGGGTGCCGATGATGATGGCGGTAGTGACCAGCCACCGCTCCATCCCGGTGGGGGCGCCCTCCATGGCCGGCGCGGTGGGAGGCGCAGCCATCAGCGGGGCCTGGTCTCCACGGTGACGACTGCGCTCATGCCCGCACGCAGCACGCGGTCCGGACGGCCGTCCACCTGAATGCGCACGGGTACGCGCTGCACTACCTTGGTGAAGTTGCCGGAGGCATTCTCTGGTGGAAGCAGACTGAAGACGGCGCCGGTGCCCGGGCTGAGTGAGCGCACGTGCCCGCGGAAGACAGTGCCCGGGTAAGCATCGATGCGAAAGGTGGCGCGGTCCCCGGGACGGATATCGGCAAGTTGCGTTTCCTTGAAGTTGGCCTCCAGGTAGGCGCTGCGGTCAGCCACCACCGCCATCAGCGGCGTGCCCGGGGAGACGAACTGGCCGGGCTCAACATTCTTCTGGGCCACCACCCCATCCGTCGGGGCGACAATGCGGGTGTAGCCCAGGTTCAACTGGGCCTGGTGCAGCCTGGCCCGGGCCTCGGCGATGCGCTGGGTGGCGGTGCCGGCTTCGGCACGGCGCACTCCGGTCTGGCCGGTGCCGGCCTTAGCCAGTAGCACCGCAGACTGCGCCTGGCGCACCCCGGCCTCGGCCTGGGCCACCGCGGCAGCCGCGGCGGCCAAGCGCTGCTCCGCCTGGTGCACGGCCACGTGCGCCTGCTGTTGCTTGCTCTGCGCCTGCTGCAGGCCGGCCTGGGCGGCCTCCAGTTGGGCCTGGGCGCTCTCCACCGCGGACTGGGCGGTGACATCCGCGGCCTCCGCCTGGTCGCGCTGCTGCGCGCTGACCGCACCCTCGGCCAACAGCCGGGCGACCCGGCCGGCGGTGGCGTGCGCCTCCTTGGCCTTGGCCACGGCGCTGGTATGGGCCGCCTCCGCCGCGATGATTTGCCGGCGGGCAGCCTCTACCGCGGCCGCGGCAGCCCGCTCCTCGGCGCGAGCCACTGAAATCTGCTCGGCTGCGCTGTCACGCTGGCGCTCACTTGCCTGCTCGGCCGCGGCCGCGGCGGCCTGGCCCGCGATAGCCTGCTGGAGGCCGGCCGCAGTACTCTCCCGGGTCACGCTGACGGTCCCCCCGGCCGCGCCGGCGGCACTGCTGGCCTGAGCCAGGGCGGCCTGGGCCTGCTCCAGCGCCACCTGGTAGTCGGTGGGATCAACCTCCGCCAGCAGCTGGCCGGCGTGCACGCGCTCATTGGTCTGCACCAGGACACGGCGTACATATCCCGAGATGCGGGCACTCACCGGATAGATATCCGCCCCCACCTGCGCATCATCGGTGGTCACATGTGTGGCGTTGTAAAGATGGCGCTGCATCCCCCAACTGCCGCCCACCAGCAAGACGATGGCGGCAGCGACGGCGAGGTGTCGCTTGTGGATACGGCGCTTGCCATTACCATTACCGTTGCCATTGCCGTTGGCGGGTGCAGGAGGGGAAGAGAGGTCGGTCACAGGCACACACTCCCGGAATACTGACCCTACAGATTACCCCCGCCTGCGAGGAAACGTCAATTGCAACAGCGGCTGGCAATTCGGATCATAGGTGCTTGGCCAGCCAGGCGAAGGCGGCCTCCTGCATCTCCCGGTTGAACTCGTGGGGGACATCCCAGAGACGGGTCTCCAGGCGGTCGCCGGCGCCCTGGGATTCCCATACCCGGCGCATCTTGGCATAGGCCTCCTGAACCGAGGGGATGGGGAAGAGTCCATCTTGCAGGCCGTTATAGAAGAGCATGGGCTTGGGGCAGGCGATGGAGGCCACGTCGGGGTAGTCGAGCCAGCGGCGCAGGCCCGGGTGGTTCATGGTATAGGCAGAGGAGCCCACGGTCTGGTTGTTGCCGGGAACCATCAGCCCCTTCACGGTGGCCATCCAGCAGATGGCCACCCCGGCCTTGATGCGGTCTGATAGGGCGCACACCTGCCAGGTGCGAAAGCAGCCCATGGAGAGCCCCAGGGCCGCCACCCGCTTGGCATCCACCTGGGGCAGGCCGGAGAGGAACTCTGCCGCGCGCATGTCCTCCCAGGCGATGGTGCCCGCCAGTGATGAGCCCAGGTGGAAGAGGTTGCTGGCCAGCGCCTGCTGACCCTCCAGGCCGGCGCCGCCGCGGTCGGACCAGTTGAGGGCGTCGGTGCAGAAGCAGACATAACCCCGCCGGGCCAGTTCATCCCCCACCCAGCGCCCTCCGTAGCAGTACTCCACCCATTCCCGGGCCGAGGCGAGTTTGGCAGGTGGCTCATCCCAGGGCTCGATCATCTTCTCCTTGCCGATGTCCAGGCGGGCGCCATGATCGTGCAGCAAGAGCACCGCGGGGTGGCGGCCGCCTCCCTTGGGCAAGAGCAGGTAGCCCAGCACCCGGCTGTCGGCCGTGATGTTGAGCGCCACCTTGCGGGCGACGTAGGATCCCCGATCCTGCTCCGCCAGCACCACGGGGTGAAAGGGTGCCTTCGGTGGCGCCGGGGGCAGGCAGGAGATCACCCTGGCCCGGGCGGCCCGCCGCCAGGCCGCAAAGTCACGGTACTTGCCCGCCTCCCAGGCCAGGGGGAAGGTCAGGCGCTCACCCAGGCGCCCGTAGAAGATGGGGAGGTCGGCCACGGCCCCGGGGGTCTGGTAGTAGTGATCCAGGGCGGTCGGGAAGTCCTTGCCCACCCGGGCCAACAGGCGGTCCGGGTCGTTCTCCAGGGCGTAGATCTTCACCCGCCAGACCTGCTTCTCGGGCGGGGCTCCGGCAGGCAGCCAGGCGGCGTTGTTGTGCAGGCAGTCGTGCCAGGCCTGGGCCATCAGGCCGGCGCTATCATTGGCGATGGCCGCCAGATACTTCCGGTCACGGGAGATCGCGCCGATGACCGGCGTGGTGTAGCGGTCAGGGCTGTAGTCGGCCCAGGAGGCGGCGTCGGCCTTGGGCGCCTGTTGCCAGGTGCCCACGTACATCTGCACCCAGGGCGGGTTGTTATAGGCATCCTCCGGCGGGCGGCAGGGGATGGGGCGGCGGGTGGTATCGCCCAAGAAGGTCCGCCCCTGCCGGGTGAAGATGAAGCAGCGCTTGACGAATTCCGGGTAAGGGTCGGGGGCGCTGCGGAAGCCCTCGGCGCGGCGCAACTGACAGCACAGGTTCATGAAGGGCATCTGCGGGGGGAACGTCGCCCGCGACGCCGGCGCGCGGCGCAGGACCGCCCGAAACTCCACCGCCCCCGGCTCGGGCGTGACCGTGGTCACCACCAGCACCCCGGGCTCGGCGTGCAGGCGATGACGCAGTTCCAGCCGCCCGCCGGAGAGGGGCTTGGCCGCCACGAAATCCATCTCGCTTTCGTAGCACCAGCAGTCACACACCAGCCCCGGCACGTTGGGGAACTCAGCCGAGACCAGGGTCCGGGTGTCCTCCTGCCACACCCCCAGGGTGGGGAGGCGGGCAGGGGCGGGGTTCTGGGCAGTGCAGAGCACCTCTTGCGCTCCTTTCGCAGGCAGGCCCGCAAGCAGCAGGATCAGCAGGAGCCAGGGTTTTTTCATGGCTTCCCCTTTGCAGGCAGGCGAGAGAGCACCTGCCCCAGCGGGCTACCCGGCTCCGGGGGGGCGAGTAAGCATGAGGCCGGCCGGTGCTCCAGGTAGTATGCCAGCACCTGGGGGAAATACACCAGCCCCTCCGGCGAGGCCCCGCCGATGCCGGGCGCGCCCTCGGTATAGTCGCGGGTGAAATCGCGGTCCTCGGGCCGCCGATAGCGCTCGTACAGTTCGCTCCGGTTCCTGGCGACGCCGGTGGCGACCTCCCAGCCGTCCAGTCCGCCCAGAACGGTGCCCGTGCGCTGCCAGGCCAGAATGCGGGCGCGTAGCGTGCGCTCGATGGCGTTCAGGTGGGCCGGCTGTGGCCCGAGCAGGCGGTCGGCCTGCACCAGTTGCCAGGCGTGCTCCATCGCCTGACAGAGAATCATGTGTGACGAGCGGGGGTGCGGGTAGCGCCACCCACCCAGCGGGTCCTGCGAGCGGGCGAGGAAATCGGCCACCGCCTGCACCACCTCCCGCAGGCGGGGCTCGTCTGGCGCGTAGGGAGCCAGCAGGGGCAGGCCCGCCAGCGCATAGCCGATGACATAGGGCTTGGCAAAGGGGTGCTTGTAGCCGACCGCGTCGTCGTCAATGAAGGTATCGTCCGGCAGCAGGGGATCGCCGCTCTGGCTGAAGAGGCCCTCAGGTGACAGTTTGGGCTGCAACTCCCGAAACAGCCGCAGCGCCTCCCCCAGGTAGTGCCGGTCTCCCGTCCATTCGTACAGGCGCACGAAATCGCGCACGTCACCGATGTTGCGCACTTCGGGGGTGAGGCTCAAGTGCTCGGCGACGTAGTGGACCTGTGCCTGCAGGGCGTGCAGCATCCGCGGGTCGCCCGTCTCCTCGTAGGCCAGGAAGAACGAATCGTAGCCCTTGGTGCAGAAGGTGACCGCGGTGTCGGAACGCCACATGTAGTCGCTATCCGGCGGGGTCTGGCCCATGGCGGCTAGGTTGTTATACCGGGTGCCGCCGGTCTGGTCCGGCCCCCACCAGATGGAGAGGTCGTAGAAGTTGTCACACCAGGCCAGCGCGGCCTCGAGCAGGTCGGCGTCGCCCGTGCGGCGGGCCTCCCGGAAGATGGCCGGGCAGTGGTTGAGGCGGTTCATGCCGAAGGGCACGCCATGGGGGCGGTTCCAGTCATAGGCAGTCACGTTGCCCCAGTCGTCGCCCACCAGCGCGCTGTCCACAATGGCCTGGTGGTGGAATTGCAGGCATTTCGCCAGCGGCCCGGGCAGGTCGGGCATGGGCGCCGGGCCGTAAAGCGCATCCCAGACGCGCTGGCCGACGCGCAGCGCGTGGGGATAGCGCAGGGCGGCGGTGAGGGGAGCCGCGTCGGCGAGCGAGATCACCACCTCGGCCCGACGCCACGCCGCCTGCTGCAGGGGAACATGGTCCTCCGGGGTGCAGCGTAGGTAGCGGTAATTGACCGCCTGCCCGCCGCGCGAGACAGTCAGGCTGCCCCGCCGCTTCAGTGGTGCCGCCGGGTGGTACACCACCCAGCGGCCGCCCCCCGTCTCCACCCGACAGGGGTCGCCGTTGGCAAACGAGTGTGAGAGTTCGCTCGCGCCCAATACCTGGGCCCGGTCCCCCTCCACCAGCCGGCACTCGCCCCGGGGCAGGTCAATCTCCCAGCCCAGGGCGGGGGCATAGCCGTCGCCGGCATCGCCCCGCTGCAGATGGGCGACCAGCACCACCGTGCCCAGGGCGTCTGCCCGCACCTCGATCACCCGGGGCCAGCGGGGGTCGGGGAAGGTCCAGCGCCGCCAGAGGAAGTGCGGGCTCCTCTCGACCGTCTCCACCTGCGGGGGGTCGGCCGAGGTGCGCGCGGGCGCGAGCAGACGGGCGGTGAGACGCATTCCTCCGGGCGCCCGCACTGCGACGACGTCCTCGGCGACCCCTACCGATACCGGCACGCGGCCGGAGGGGGCCTTGATGGCAGGAGTCAGCGTAAAGCGGACCGGCTTGCCGCCGGCAAAGGTGAATGGAAAGGTTACCAGGCCGCGACGGACGGAGCGGGCATGGCCAGCGTGGGCGGGATGCCAGGTCAGCGGCCGCAGCGAGGCCGGGACGGCCTCCTCGCCCGCGCGCACCTGGACCGCCTGTCCCTCCTGCAGCCAACCGGGGGGAAACGGGAGCGATACCCGCACCAGTTGCCGGCCGGACGCGGCCGGGGTGATGGTGAAGGGGAGCATGGCAGCCTCCGCGGCGCCGGCGAGCAGCATGGCGAGCACGAACGAGATGGGAAACCGGCAGGCTTGCATGGCAAGGTCATGCATTCGGCACGGGGCGAGGGTTGCCTGCCCGAGAGGGGTAAGTGGGGATGAAGCCCCTCTGGCATCCCATGCCGCCAAGGCTTTGTGGGGACAGGCAGGCCGCTGCATCCCTCCGCCAGGGTGGTCGAGCCGCCCCGGTCCACAGGGAAGATGCAAGGTAGCCGCTCGCCCCAAGCCTTTCCCGCGGGCACTCCAGGGAGAGGGGAGCGGGCGCAGAAGTGGGTGGGGTTGCGGCGCTCCCCCTGACCCTGGCCCTCTCCCTCCAGGGAGAGGGAACTGGTGGGGGTAAGGGGCCGAGCGGGTTCCCTTCATCTGCAGCCCCCCTCACCCTGACCCTCTCCCTCCAGGGAGAGGGGAGCGGCTGGATACTCCGCCCCATATTGGCCGATACCCTCCAGGGTGCGGCGGGAGAGCCTGTCTCGCAACCGGTCTCGCCACTTCACCCCGGTGCCGCGGGGCGGTATGATGGTGCTGCCATGCCGAAGAACAACCATGCCGCGGGTCCCCTCGCCCCCATTCCCGGCCGCAATGCGGTGCTGGCCGCGCTGCAGGCGGGGCGGGGCTTTGCCGAGGTGCTGGTGGACGCGCACGCCCGCCCGGACCCGAAACTGGAGGCCATCGCCGCCCAGTGCCGGGCGCGCGGCATAGCGCAACGGGAGGTGCCGCGGGCCGACCTGGAGCGGCTATGCCCGGGCCTGCCGCACCAGGGGGTGGTGGGAATGGCCCTGCCCCGGCCGGCAGTTACGCTGGAACAGATCCTGGCTCGCTGCGCCCGGGAGGGCCGTGACCCCTGCCTGCTGCTCTTGCGGCGGGTGGCCTTCGAGCAGAACCTGGCCGCCGTCCTGCGCACCGGCGACGCCTGCGGGGTGGACGCGGTGGTGGTACCCAGCAAGCAGGGGGCGGGGGTGAGCGCCAACGTGGCCCGGGTGTCCATGGGCGCGAGCGAGCACGTGCCGGTGATCCGCCAGAGTCTCTTGGCGGCGGCGGCGGTGCTGCGGCGGACGGGGGTGCGCCTGGTGGCCGCGGAGGCGGGCGCGGGGGAGCCGCTATGGGAGGCCGATCTCACCGGGCCGCTGGCCCTGGTCCTGGGAGGCGAGCACGAGGGGGTGAGCGATCCGCTCTTGGCCCGCTGCGACCAGGTGGTCAGCATCCCCATGCGCGGCCATGTGAACTCGCTCAATGTCAGCGTTGCCTGCGGCATGCTGCTCTACGAGCGCCTGCGGCAGACGGAGAAGGGCCGGTGAGGCGCGCCCTGCCCCAACCCCTGCCCATGACCCGCGAGGAGGCGCAGGCCCGCGGCTGGGACGAGTTGGATGTCGTCCTGGTGACGGGCGACGCCTACGTGGACCATCCCTCTTTCGGGGCGGCGGTAATCGGGCGGGTGCTGGAGGCCGCGGGCTTCCGGGTGGGGATCATTGCCCAGCCCGACTGGCGCTCGGCCGATAACTTTCGCCGCCTGGGCCGGCCCCGGCTCTTCTTTGGCGTCACCGCGGGCAACCTGGATTCCCTGCTCAACCACTACACTGCGCTCAAGCGCCGCCGGCGAGAGGACGCCTATACCCCCGGTGGGCGGGCAGGAGCGCGGCCTGATCGGGCAACCATCGTCTATGCCAATCGGGCGGCCGAGGCCTTCCCCGGGGTGCCCATCGTGCTGGGTGGGGTGGAGGCCAGCCTGCGCCGCATCTCCCACTATGATTTCTGGGACGACGCGGTGCGCCGCTCGGTGCTCCTGGACAGCATGGCCGACCTGCTGGTCTACGGCATGGGGGAGCAGGCGGTGACGGCCATCGCGCGCCGGCTGGCCGCGGGCGAGCCGGTATCGGCGCTGCGGGATATCCCCGGCACGGCCTACCGCTGTGGGCCTGGCCAGGAGCCGGCCCAGGCCCAGCGCCTGCCCGACCACGAGCAGGCCGCTGCCGACCGCCAGGCTTTCCTGGAGATGCACCGCCAATCCGTGGTCCAGGCCCGCGGCAGCGGGCGCGCCCTGGCGCAGCGGGCGGGGAAGTGGTGGGTAGTGGTAAACCCGCCTGCCCCGGCCCTGGAGCCCGCCGCGCTGGACGCCAGCTACGCCCTCCCTTACTCCCGCCGGGCGCACCCCTCGTACGCAGAGCCCGTCCCCGCACTCGAGATGATCCAGTTCTCGCTCACCAGCCACCGCGGATGCTTCGGGGGGTGCGCCTTCTGCTCCCTGTATGCGCACCAGGGGCGCGCCGTGCAATCGCGCACCCGCCAGAGCGTGGTGGCGGAGGCGCGCCAACTGGCAGCGCACCCGGACTTCCGGGGGACCATCTCCGACGTCGGCGGCCCCACCGCCAACAGTTACGGCATGACCTGTCGCAAGGGCCGGGCAGAACGGGGATGCCCGCGCCCCTCCTGCCTGTACCCCGAGATCTGCCCCAGCCTGGAGACCTCCCACTCGGCGGGGTTGGCGTTGCTGGAAGCGGTAGCCAAGGTGCCGGGGGTGAAGCATGTTTTCGTCGCCTCCGGGGTGCGTCACGACCTGGCGCTACGTGACCCGGAATACGTGCGCGCGCTGGCCCACCGCTACGTGGGCGGGCACCTGAAGATTGCGCCCGAGCACTTCACTCCCGAGGTGCTGGCGCTGATGCGCAAGCCGGGCCCGGAGTGCTACTTGCTCTTCGACCGGGAGTTTAGAAAGCGTTCCGAGGAGGTAGGAAAAGAGCAATACGTACTCCCCTATCTCATGGCCGGGCATCCAGGCTGCGGTCTCCACGACATGCAGCAGACGGCCGACTTCATGCGGCGGCAGGGGATCCGCGTGGAGCAGGTGCAACTCTTCACGCCGCTGCCGATGACGGATGCCGCCTGTATGTGGCACACGGGACGGGACCCTGCGACGGGGCGGAGGGTGCAGGTAGTGCGCTCGCCCCGGCAGCGTGCAGCCATGCTTGCCCTGCTGCAGGGCAAGCCCCGAGGGCGGTCGCCCGCGCAGACATGCGGGCACAGGAGGATGCGGCGGAAGTAAGCAACCCATGCGGTGGAGCATCCGAACAAAACTGGCGGTGATCGCGCTGTTGGCGCTGGTGCCGCTGGCGGTGTTCTTTGGCTTCGCCACCCAGGGCCTGTTGCTGGGCTCCCTTGATGGACAGATGGACTATATGCGGGCCTATATCTTACTCGAGGCCCGACGCGCTGAGCGAAGAAACGCGGGGACCCTGTCCGCCCTGCTCGCCGAGCACCAGGCCGAGGTGAGTGACGAGGCAAGAAACGTGGCCCTGTTGCCTGCCGCCAGGCAGGCAGCGGCGGGCCGCGCGGGCCGGCCGGCAGGGGGTGAGGAGTTGCGCGCCCCCGGCAGCGGCGTGGACGTACTGGTAGTGGTGAACCGGGCTGGCCGGATAGTGGCCGGGGGCCGGAAGGCCACCACGGATTCCCTGCTTGTCTCGCCGGGGGTGGGGCCGCCGCTGCGCAAGGCCCTGGCCGGCATGGCGGCAGCGGGAGTCGAGGCCATCCCCTTCCGGCTGCTCTCCGCCCTGGTGGCAAATCCTCTGCGCTTGACCAGGGCGCGCCTGGTGATGGAACTCTCCCCTGACGGTGATCCCTTCGGCCTGCTGAGCAACGGGTTGGCGCTGATCGCGGCTGAGCCGGTGCGCGAGGGCGGGCGCGTAACCGGAGCAGTGCTGGCCGGCTATCTGCTGAGTGGAGACCGCAAGGTGCTGGCGGCCTATCGCAGTGCCACCGGGGGGGCGGCCGCCATCTGCCTGGGAGGGGTGCGGGTGACCACCACCCTGCCCCCTCGACAAGGACACACGCCCGGAACCCGGCTGCCGGCTTACATCTTGCGGCAAGTTGCCGCCGGCGGTAGTTATGCGGTGCAGCAGGACGGCCAGGAGGAGGGTGGCGCTAGTGCCTGGGACTACCGCCCCCTGGCCAACTCCTCCGGGCAGGTGGTGGGCTGCCTGGAATCCGAAACCCCGCTTTCTCACCTGTACGGCGCGCTGAGGGAGATGGAACAGGTGCGGCGGCGGATGGCCGCCGATGGCCTGCGCAGCCTGCTCTGGCGCCTGGCCTTTGCCATGGTGGTGGCCTTCATCCTCTCCGGCGTGGTGGCCAACGGCATCGCCGCGCCCATCCGCGCCCTGCGCCGCGAGGTGCAGCGCATTGCCGAGGGGGACTACGAACAGGCGGGCAAGACCAACATCGAGACGGGCGACGAGATTGAGGAACTGGCTGCGGATTTCTCGGTGATGGCGCAGCGGTTGCGTGAGGCCCGCGACCAGGAGCGCATGGCCCTCCTGGGACAGATGGCGAGCAGCGTGGTGCATGACCTGCGCAATCCCCTCACCGCCATTCGCGGGTTCGCCGCCATGCTGGCCGACCCCGCCACCACTTCCGAGGAGCGGGCCGAGTTCCTGGCCACCATCGAAGCCGAATCCGAGCGCATCTCGGGCATGCTCTCTGACCTGCTCGAGTTCTCGCGCGGCCGGGAGGCGCCGGTCAAGGCCATGGTAGCGCTGGATGACTTTGTGGCGGAGACTGCGGATCTGCTGGGCCGGGACCTGAAACTGAACGGCGTCACCGTGGAAACCCGGCTGGCCTCCGGGGCGCAAGTCCCTATTGACCGCAACCGGATGGCACGCGTGCTCGCTAACCTCGCGGGCAACGCGCGGGACGCCATGCCCCAGGGGGGCACGGTCACCTTCGCCACTGCCCGCGAGGGCAAACTGGCGCTGATCACCGTCAGCGATACCGGCCCCGGCGTACCCGCGGAGATCCGCTCCGACCTCTTCGAGCCCTTCCGCACCTACGGCAAGGCCAGCGGGACGGGCCTCGGGCTGGCCATCTGCCGGCAGATCGTGACCGCACACGGCGGGGCCATCACCCTGGAGCAGGAAGAAGGCAAGGGCGCCAGGTTCGTGATCACCCTCCCCATTCCGGAGGCGGGCGAGAACCCGGCGCCCTGAGCACCTGGGCTTCCTTTCTCCCCTACGCTACAGTTTGATGTCGAACGCCCGGCACAGGAAGACCGCCATCTGTCCCCGCGTCACCGTGCTGTCGGGGCAGTAGCGTGGGGGGCTGGTCGAGCAGCCGGAAGTGATGCCCTCCAGGTAGACCCTCTCCACGTAACCGTAGATGCCGCTGGTGGAGGCCACGTCGGTGAACGTGGGGACGACCGGGCTGTAGGGGGACAAGCCTGCGGCCCGGCACAGGAACACCGCCATCTGGCCCCGCGTCACCGGACTGTTGGGGCAATAGAGTTTGGGCGTGGTGGAGCAGCCCGAGGTCACCCCTTCCCGCACCAGGGCCTCCACGTAGGCATACTGGCTGCTGCTGGAGGGCACGTCACCGAAGGTGGGTGTGGGGTTGTTATAGGGCTCGATGCCAGCGGCCCGGCAGATGAACACCGCCATCTGCCCCCGGGTGATGGAGTTGTTGGGGCAGTAGCGCGGCGGGCTGGTGGAGCAGCCGCTGGTGATGCCCTCCCGATAGACGGCCTCCACGTAGGACCAGATGCTGGCGCTGGTGGGCACGTCGTCAAAGGACGCCAGGCCGAACAGCGGCCCATCGTAGTAGGCAGCCCCACTCGCCGCGCCCTGCCACTCCACGCGGTCGATGATGAAGGAGCCCGGGGTCGCAGCATCCGCGTTTACGGTCAGGCTGATGCTACTGCCGGAGGCCGCGTTCGAAGTGACGCCAGTGCCGGAAGTGGTCCAGTCGTTGCCGCTCGAGGTAGTCAGGTGGTCGGCATCATTGCCGAGGTTGAGGGAGGAGAAGTGCACGCGCACCAGGGTGGCCCCGGGCTTGGTGATCACCCCCCGGCGCGCCCAGTTGTTGCCGTAGGAGACGCCCCAGTTGACATTCTCCGTCTGCCAGCCGGCGGAGGGAACAAAGATG
>Ga0315298_1002018_pt1 | contig 35839 bp, 23 predicted proteins | sample WHS_1_MG_FD_203077 | JGI IMG/M metagenome (GOLD analysis project Ga0315298, IMG submission 203077) | Extremophilic microbial mat communities from Washburn Hot Springs, YNP, Wyoming, USA - WHS_1_MG | ecosystem: Environmental > Aquatic > Thermal springs > Hot (42-90C) | place: USA: Wyoming...
AGCGCGCGCCGGCGATGTTCGGCGATGAGGTCCTCGGGCATCATGGCGCGCAGGTCTTCATCGCTGAGCACCTCTATCTTGCTCACCTCGTGCGAGGTGCGGAACCCGTCGAAGAAATGCAGAAAAGGTATGCGGCTGCGCAGCGTGGCCGCGTGAGCTATCGCCGCCAGGTCGTGCACCTCCTGCACGCTTGCCGAGCACAGCATCGCGAAGCCCGTCTGGCGGCAGGCCATGACGTCGCTGTGGTCGCCGAATATCGACAGCGCATGCGAAGCCAGCGTCCGCGCGCTGACGTGCATGGTGAAAGGCAGCAGTTCCCCGGCGATCTTGTACATGTTGGGGATCATCAGCAGCAGGCCCTGTGACGCCGTAAACGTGGTTACCAGCGCCCCGGCCTGAAGCGCCCCGTGCACCGCGCCGGCCGCACCGCCCTCCGACTGCATTTCGGTGACCTGCGGAATGGTGCCCCAGATGTTCTTCCTGCCCATGGCCGACCATTCGTCGGCAAACTCGCCCATCGGAGAAGAAGGAGTGATGGGATATATGGCGATGACCTCGCTTACGCGATGAGCCACCGATGCGGCGGCCTCGTTTCCATCCAGCGTCACTATTCGACGTTCCGACATATGTGATGCCTTCCTTCCAGGTCCTAATGCCCGAGAAACCGGCGTCAAGGACTGCCCGCGGCCGGTGAAGACGTGGCATCATATGCGACATGCGCATTTCGCACAAGCGGCGTTTCGCCATTGCGCCGCGCAGAGTGCTTCGCGCACCGCGCAGAGTGCGTACAATGCGCCCGCGGCGCCAGCGCAGGCCGCGCCTTTGTGCCGCGCCGCGAAAACGGCGCCGGCGCCGCCTGCGGCGTTGCCGGACAGGCCTCCGCCCGGCGCCGAAGCACGCTCCATCGCTCCATGTCGCGCGTAGAACTGATCTTCCTCGGCACGGGCACCAGCGCCGGCATACCCATGATCGGCTGCGGCTGTCCGGTATGCACCAGCTCCGACCCCCGCGACCGGCGCACGCGCCCCTCGGCGGTTGTGTGCTGCGACGCTAAGCGCGTGCTCATCGACGCCGCACCGGAACTGCGCCTTCAGTGCGTGACCAACGGCATCGACGACATCGAAGCGGTGGTGATAACGCACCCCCACGCGGACCACATCATGGGCCTGGACGACGTGCGCCGCTTCAACACCATACGCGGCGCGCCGCTGGAAGTGTGGGCCGACCGCCAGACCCACGACGTGCTGGCCAGCTGCTTCGGATATGCCTTCCGGGCACCCGACCCTTCAGAGGAGGTTTACAGACCGTATCTGGTGGCGCGCGAAATCAGACAGGATTTCGACCTTGCCGGGCTGCGCTGGACGCCCATTCCCCTGCTGCACGGCCGGCAGAAGGTGCTCGGCTTTCGCGTGGGAAATCTGGCCTACTGCACCGACGTAAGCGCGATCCCCGAAGAGTCGCTGCGCCTGCTCGGCGGGCTGGATGTGCTGGTGATCGACGGTCTGCGATTCCGGCCGCACCCGACGCATTTCACGGTGGAACAGGCGGTGAACGTCGCGCGACTCATCGGGGCCGCCCGCACCTATCTGACGCACATCGCACACGACGTGCCCCACGAACCCACGCAGCGCAGGCTGCCGCAGAACGTGTTTCTGGCATACGACGGGCTGCGCGTGAGCGTCGGCGGCTGACGCGGCACAGAAAACCACGGCAGACCGCAATTACGGACGGTTCAGGTGAGGCTGGACAAGTGTTAAATGCGCGCATGGCGCGCCTGGACCCGATGTGCATCTCGCTGTCGCGCCGTTGCCGCAGCGACGTGCGAAACGTAAAATATGTCATGAGAGCAGCCATATCTGTTCGGATCGGAGCGCTCATGTCTCGTGCAAAACGCCCGCGGCGCGGTTTTACGCTGGTGGAATTGCTCGTGGTGATTGGCATCATAGCGCTGCTGGTGGCGATACTTCTGCCGGCGCTGACGGCCGCCAAGCGGTATTCGGAACAGATGAAATGTGCCTCCAACCTGCGCACCGTGGGGCAGGTTATGCACATGTACGCCAACGACAACAAGGGCTGGATACCGCTGGATTACTGGCACACGGATCAGTATCTGGCCGGGCATATCTTCTGGGCCGAGTCGTTCGCGAAGTATCTGAACAAGATTCTGCCCGCGGTGCCGCCCACGCCGGACCGGGATAAGACGCTTGCGCCGTATCTGGCGAAGATCGAGGTTTATCAGTGCCCGTCGCACCCGAATCCGCAGCAGCCGCTGGATCACGCCATAAACGGCACGTGGAAAGGCGGATCGACGGGCATGATCCGGCTGACGAAGATGCGCAATGCGTCGGCGGTGGTTTATCTGACCGAGGCCAACGCCAAACGTCCTGTGGATTACTTCATGCAGAACGACATCTTCGACGCGTCGCACCTGCCCACCAGTCCGCCGGGGTCCAACAACATCAACCCCAATTCGCGCATGCTCAACGACATGCGCCACCGCGGACTGTGCAACGCGCTGTATTTTGACGGGCACGTGGCGGCCAAACACTTCCGGCTGTACACGATGAAGGATTTCACGATTTCGCTGAACTGAGGCCGGGCGAAAAGGGCGGGAACAGCGGATCTTGTCGGACAATCGGACCGCCGCACAGGCACGTCATCGGGGGCGTTGCAATCGTTTCCGCCGCCGTCAGAGTCGGTTCGTCATTCGTATGCCCTGCGCACTGCTCATCGGCGCGATAATTGACGAATCGCTGTCCCCGCGCAAGATAATATCGTGCAGGGTACTGCGTCACGACAGGTCGTGACGGGTGCGCGGGATTGCAGACATGGCTGAGCCGAACGGTCTGAAGCGGGTAGAGGAGCTGCGCGAGGGGTCCGACCGCCATGGTGCAGGAGCAGGCCGGCGCAGGTGGGGGCGGCCTGCTGCCTGCTGAACATAGCGAGAACGGCGGCTGCCCTCCCTTGTCGTTTCGGGTACGGCGCACATCCGCTGGGATGCAGGCACAACCGGACGCCCGCAACAAGGCGCTGCCGAAAAGGAGGTCATAGGAATGAGCCAGGCACCTCCCATCCGCGAAGGCCAGGTGCTGACCGGCCCGATCTTCAACGAACCGATGCGCGTGGAGACGGTGCGCGACAACGGCAACGGAACGTGGGTTGTCGGTCTGGTGGGCACCCAAAGCGAGCGATTCCGCCGGGTTACGCTGGACGCCCGGCAGATCGAAGAGCTGAACGTCCTTGATGCCGGTTTCAAATACGACGGAGACGGACGGCTTCTTCGGCTGGGTCTTCAGGCGTATTCGCTCGGCATCGCATGGGAGTTCGACCCTTATTTCGGCCTTTCCATCTCTCGTGTTGACCCCCTGCCACACCAGCTCGAAGCCGTTTATGACTATCTTCTGAAGCTGGCCCGCGTTCGTTTTCTCCTTGCAGATGACGCCGGAGCCGGAAAAACCATCATGGCCGGACTGCTCATCCGCGAACTCCAGTTGCGCGGTCTGGCCGAACGCATTCTTGTCGTCTGCCCGGCGAACCTTTCCTTCCAGTGGCAGCGCGAGCTGAAGGAAAAGTTCGATGAGAAGTTCCTGGTCCTCAAGGGCGACGACATCCGCGACCAGTTCGGCGTCAACCAGTGGCTGGAGCGGACAAAGGTCATCACCTCGCTGGACCTTGCCAAGCGGACCGAGATACTGCCCGGCCTGCGGCAGGTCCGCTGGGACCTGGTCATTGTGGACGAAGCGCACCGCATGTCCGCCGCCGATGAAAGCCATAAGAGCCTGCGATACAAACTCGGCGAGATCCTTCGCGACACCACAGACCATCTGCTTCTTCTGACGGCGACCCCTCACAAGGGCGATCCGGAGAACTTCTCTCTGTTCCTTCAACTGCTCGATCCGGATGCGTATGCCGACGTCTGCTCCATCCGCGAGGCGATGAATCGCCGCCGCGCGCCGTTCTACCTCCGCCGCACCAAGGAGGCGATGGTGTATTTCCCCGAGCGGCGGCCGGATGGAACGTGGGCAGCCCGAAGAATCTTCACAAAGCGCATCCCGCGCACCGTGGACTTTCAGATCGACGGCGCGGAATTCGAACTCTACCGGGAAATCACCCGTTTCGTGAAGCGACAGAGCGCCGCGGCCGCCGCCCGCGGCGACGACCCCCGCGCCCGCGCGGTCGGCTTTCTGATGTCCCTTTATCAGCGCAGGCTGGCCTCCAGCACGTATGCCATGCGACGCAGTCTCGAGAACCGCGCTCGCAGGCTCGAGGAAGGCCTTAAACGCGCTGAGGAGCTGGTCCGGCTGGCCCCGCCCAGCCTGCCCGACCCGGAAGAAATCGAAGAGATGGAGGAGAACGAGCGCCAGCGTCTGGAAGAAACGCTCGAAGCGATCACGCTGGCCGGAAGTGCTCAGCAGGTGCGCCAGGAGATTGACGAGCTCCGCCGACTTGCCGCGCAGGCTCAAGCCGTGGAACACGCCGACTGCGAGGCCAAACTGTGCAAACTCAAGGACCTGCTCCACAAGGAGGGCTTCTTCGACCACCCCGACAAGCGCCTGCTCATCTTCACCGAATTCAAGGACACGCTCGACTACCTCGTTGGAAAACTGAAAGGCTGGGGATTCCGAGTCGGCTGCATCCACGGCGGCATGAGGCCCGGCTCCCGCGACGAACCCCAAACCCGTCTCTACTCCGAACAGCAGTTCCGGGAGGGAGCGATCCAGATTCTCGTAGCCACCGAGGCAGCCGGCGAGGGCATCAACCTCCAGTGCTGCAACATCCTCTTCAACTACGACATCCCCTGGAACCCCAACCGCCTCGAACAGCGCATGGGCCGCATCCACCGCTACGGCCAGCGCAACGACTGCCTGATCTTCAACTTCGTAGCCACCAACACCATCGAGGGCCGCGTCCTCCAGCGGCTGCTGGAGAAGCTCCAGGAAATCCGCGATGCGCTCGACGACGACGCGGTGTTCAACGTCGTCGGCGAAATCCTCCCCGCATCCCACGTCGAGCGCATCCTGCGGGATTACTACGCCGGCAAACTCGGCGACGCGGACTTCGAGGAGCGCATGCTCCAGAACGTCGACGAAGGTCGCTTCCGCGCCATCTGCCAGAACGCCCTGGAGGGTCTGGCCTCCAAGAAACTCAACCTCGAGATGCTCATCGAGCGCCGGGCCCGGGCCCAGGAGCACCGCGTCGTGCCGGAAACCATCGCCCGCTTCATCCGCGAGGCCGCCGAGTACGCAGGCCTGGAGGTAAAGGACGTTCCGCATCTGCCGCATACCTTCGAGCCCGGGCGCACGCCTCCGAAGCTGCACGAGTATGAAAAGGCGCCGGACTGGAGACTGCCGGCGCTGGCAGCGCGATATCCCCGCTGCTCGACCGACCGCGAGACCGCCGAGAAACACAACCTCGAGTGGGTCACTCCAGGCCATCCCCTCTTCGAGGCCGTCCGCCGGCATACCTGCGCGCGGGCTGCCGAGGCCTTCGGCAAGGGGGCCTGTTTCTACTCTCTTCAGCACGAGGAGCCTTCGCGCATCGATTTCTACCGCGCCCGCGTGGTGGACGGCCTCGGCCACGTGGTCCACGAGCGGCTCTTCGCCGTGGAGATTCAATCTCACCGCGGAGACGCAGAGGGCGCGGAGAAAGAGAAGAATCCAGAAAACCCACTGCCTTCTCCGCGCCTCTGCGGTGAAACGGTATTGTCCAACCTGATGCCCTGTGATCCGCCGGCCGGCCTGCCGCCGGTTGCGTTTGAACCCGAGGCCTCCGCATGGCTGCACGAGAATGCCCTCCAGCCCTTCCTGGAGGAAACCCGCAAGGAGCGGCTGGCCGAGGTCCAGCGGATCGCCGAGCACGTGGAATTCTCGCTGAAAGAACTCGTCCAACGGGCGGACGAGGAAATCGGCAAGGCGAGCGTTGACAAGGAAAAGGGCGTCCCCGGCGCGGAAGGGCGCCTCGCCCAGGCCGAGAACCGCCACGCCGAACTCCAGGCCCGGCGCGAGCGCCGCCGGCAGGAACTCCAGCAGCAGCGGTCGCTCACGCTTCAAGCCGTCGAACGCATCGCCAGCGTTCTGGTTCTGCCGCACCCCGAACGCCAGTCGCCCGAAGTCCGGCGGTTACAGCCGAATGCCGAGACCGAGGCCGTCGCCATGCGCGTGGTCATGGAGTACGAGCGGGCACAGGGCCGCCAGGTTTACGATGTGCACGAAAAGAACCTCGGATATGATCTGACCAGTCTGGATTTGAACTCGGGAGAACTGCGCCTTATAGAAGTCAAGGGCCTGGCCGGCGCGACGGGGACCATCCTGCTGACGCCCAACGAGCGCCGCGTGGCCGAAGACCGGCGCGACTGCTACTGGCTTTACGTGGTTACGAACTGCGCCACGCAGCCCATTCTCCAGGAACCCGTCAAGGACCCGGCCCGCTTTCCCTGGCACGAAGTCACCAGGGTCCAGCACTACTGGTTGGAAGTGAATACCATGACCCGGCCAATGCAGGTGCGGGAGGATTCGCCGGATTATGGAACTCACCGCAGAGACGCGGAGGATGCGGAGGCGGGAACCTATGATTAACCTCTCTTCTCTGCGTTCTCTGCGCCTCTGCGGTGAAGGGATTTACGCATGATCCCCAAGGAATGCAAACGCCTGGCAGAGGTGGATTTTCCGATTGCCAAGGTCGGGGCGGCGGTGATGAGCTGCGAAAAGAAATTCCCCGTACCCCGCGGTTTGCCTTCCACGATGCACCAATGGTGGGCGCGGCGGCCGCTAGGCTCGTGCCGGGCGATGCTCTTGGGCCTCCTGCTGCCCGACCCCTGCGACCGGCACTGCCCCAGGGGGTTCAAGGTTAAGGCGGCGAAGGTACTGCTTGACGTGCCCGGATGGAACACTCAGCACAGACGGGAGCAGGTAAAGTCCGACGAAGGGCTGCGCCGGGCGCTGCTGGATTTCATCGGCGAGGTGGCCAACTGGGATGTCGCCAACAACCCCCGCTGGATCGGCGTGGCGCGGGAATTGGTCAAGGCCGCGCACCCGGACGAGACGCCGCTCGTCGTGGACCCGTTCGCGGGCGGCGGGTCGATTCCGCTGGAGGCCCTGCGGCTGGGGTGCGAGGCGTTCGCCAGCGACCTCAACCCCGTGGCGTGCCTCATCCTCAAGGTCATGCTGGAGGACATCCCGAGAGAGACTCACCGCAGAGACGCTGAGGGCGCAGAGAGTTTGGCCGATGAGTTGCGAAGGGTTGGCAAGGAGATCAAAAAGAAGGCCGAGAAGGCACTGGCTGAGTTCTACCCCGAGGACCCCGACGGGGCTATTCCCATCGCGTACCTCTGGGCGCGGACGGTGCGCTGCGAGTCGCCCAACTGCGGCGCGGAGATTCCGCTGGTCCGCTCGTTCTGGCTGTGCAAGAAGGCGAACCGCAAGCGGGCGCTGCGATATAAGGTTCACCGCAGAGGCGCAGAGGGCGCAGAGGTTGTGTTTGAAGTCTTTGAGCCGAAAAAGGAAAATGAAGTGCCGGATGGCACCGTCACCCGCGCCAAGGCGACGTGCCTGTGCTGCGGGACGGTTCTGCCGCCTGAGCGTGTGCGCGCGCAACTGGCGGCGCAGCGCGGCGGAGCCGACGTTATCTTTCACCGCAGAGACGCAGAGGGCGCAGAGGAGAACTTGAATATGAATGGTAGTTCTCTGCGTTCTCCGCGCCTCTGCGGTGAATCCGCTGCCCGCACCGGTGGCGCGCGGCTGCTGGCCGTGGTGACGCTCCGGCCCGGCGAGCCGGGGCGTTACTACCGGTTGCCGACCGAGCGCGACTACCAGGCCGTCTGGAAGGCACAGAAGCGACTGAAGGCGATTCTCGATCAGTGGGAGCGTCGCGGCAGGAAGGGCCTTTGCCCGGTACCGGATGAGCCAACGCCCGCCGGCGGCGGCTCCGGTGCCGGGCGCGCGTTCTCAGTTCAGAAGTATGGCATGATGAAATGGGGCGACCTCTTCACGGCGCGTCAGAAGGTGGCGCTGCTTCTGCTAGCCGAGAAGATCGCAGGTCTCTATCGCAAGGGTGACGCCACGTCCGTGGCGACGGCCGAACTCCTGGCCATGGCGATGGACAAGGTGGCAGACTTCAACTGCTCTGTTTCCGCATGGCGCTCATCGAATGAGGACGTTGGGCACTTGTTCGGCAGGCAGGCGCTGCCCATCGTCTGGGACTTCGTGGAAACGAATCTCTGCTGCTCGTCCTATGTGGATTTCTGCCGCGCCGTCAGGCACGTCGTGGAGGTGGTCAGCCACACCGCGAGCGCGGTCAAGCGTTCGGGACAGGTGCAGATATCCGACGCCCGCAGGCCGATGCTTCCCGAGGAATCGGCTCACATCCTGTTCACGGATCCGCCATACTATGATGCTGTTCCCTACAGCGATCTCTCGGATTTCTTCTTTGTCTGGCTCAAGCGGGCGCTGCCGGGGCATCCGCTGCTGCGTGACCCGTTCAACCCGGCAAATCCGCTGACGCACAAGGTCGCCGAGATCGTCCAAGATGAGACCAGGAAGGTGGACAGCGGGGCGAAGGACCGGCAGTTCTTTGAAGACTCGATGGCCGAGGCCTTCCGCACCGGAAGGCTCGTCTTGCGGGAGGACGGTGTCGGGAGCGTCATTTTCGCCCACAAGACGACGGAAGGGTGGGAGGCACTGCTTTCGGGCATGATCCGCGGCGGCTGGACGATCACGGGTTCCTGGCCGATTGCCACGGAGATGGCGTCGCGCCTTCGCGCGATGGAGTCGGCGGCGCTTGCCACCAGTGTCCACCTTGTCTGCCGCCCGCGGCCCGAAGATGCGCCGGTGGGCGATTGGGGCGAGGTCCTGCGCGAACTGCCCAAGCGCGTGGGGGACTGGATGGAGCGGCTCCAGGGCGAGGGCATTCGTGGGGCGGACCTGGTCTTCGCCTGCATCGGCCCGGCGCTGGAAATCTTCAGCCGCTACCGGAAGGTCGAGACCGCCGACGGCCGCGAGGTGAAACTGCCGGAGTTCCTGGAGAAGGTCTGGGAGGTGGTCGGCCGCACGGCGCTGGAGCAGGTGCTCGGCACCGGAACTCACCGCGGAGGCGCAGAGATCGCAGAGGAAAAATCGGGGAAAAAAGACTCCGCGTCCTCTGCGTCTCTGCGGTTGAACGGCGCGGCCGGGGCGGTGGAAGAGGACGCCCGCCTGACGGCCCTTTTCCTCTGGACGCTCCAGTCCACCAACGGAGAAGAGGCTCACCGCAGAGACGCGGAGAGCGCAGAGGAAGAAGAAGTTGAAGATGAGGATGAAGAAGACTCTGCGTCCTCTGCGTCTCGGCGGTGCAAAGGTTTTTCCCTGGTCTTCGACGTGGTGCGCCGTTTCGCCCAGCCTTTGGGCATCGACCTGCCCAGGTGGGAGGGACGGATCATCGAAACGAAAAAAGGCGTGGTGCGCCTGATGGCCGTGTCCGAACGGGCCAGGCAGCTTTTCGGCGAAGACGGCGCGGACGCCGTGGCCGACTGGATCATGGAGGACCCGAAGAAGAACCACCAGCAGGTGCTCTTCCCGGAAATGGAGGAAGATGCGCCGCAGAGGCGCAGAGGACGCAGAGGTAAGAAGAAGGTAATCTTGGATGAAGAATCTCAGCGCACTCTGCGCCTCAGCGGTGAGAAGGAGGCGACCACGCTCGACCGCGTGCACGCGGCCATGCTGCTCCAGGCCGGCGGGCAGGCCAGCGCCCTGCGGGAGCTCATCAAGGCCGAGCAGCAGCGCGGTCCGAACTTCCTGCGGCTGGCCAACGCCCTGTCGGCGCTGTATCCCAAGGAAAGCGAAGAGAAGCGTCTCCTGGACGCGATGCTTTTAGCGGTGCCGACGTGAAGATTCACCGCAGAGACGCAGAGGGCGCAGAGGAAGACGAGATATGAAAGAGATAACGGAAAAGATAATCGGGGCAGCCATCGAGGTCCACAAAACCATCGGGCCGGGACTGTTGGAATCGGCCTACGAGGAATGCCTGGCCCACGAGATGCGGATTTGTGGGTTGAACTTCGAGCGGCAGGTTCCGCTTTCCGTGGGCTACAAGGGCGTGACGCTTGATTGCGGATACCGGCTGGACTTCCTTGTCGAAAAGGCTGTCGTCCTTGAACTTAAGGCACTCGACGCTCTTCAGCCCATCCATGAAGCCCAGTTGTTGACATATCTGAGGCTCGGCGGATGGACCGTAGGCCTGCTGATCAACTTCAACGTGCCCGTTCTCAGGGACGGCATCAAGCGCGTTGTCCTGAACTACAAGGACGTCTCCGCGTCCTCTGCGCCTCTGCGGTGAAAGGAGTTGAAATGGAAGCCTGGTACAAGGTCGCAACGCCGCGCAAGGAGGTCCGCGAGGGCCGCTCGTTCAACCCGGACGAGTTCGCCATCCATCTGGAACAGGTCGTCGCCAGGACCGCGCCCGAGGACTACCGGGAACCGAAGCAGTTCTTCGCGCGAACCTGCTTCACGCGGGCGCTGCGGGAGCATGCGGGGATGGTTCTGCGGCGGCTTGCGGGCGAGACGGCGAACACCTCGCCGGTGATGACGCTCATCACGCAGTTCGGCGGCGGCAAGACCCACACGCTGACGGCGCTGTATCACCTGGCGACCTGCGGCGACAAGGCGCGCCAGTACACCGGGGTGCCGGAACTCCTGCAAGCGGCGGGGCTTTCCTCGGTGCCCAAGGCGAAGGTGGCTGTGTTCGTCGGCAACGCCTGGGATCCACAGGACGGCCGGGAAACGCCGTGGATCGATATCGCCCGGCAATTGGCTGGGGACGCGGGGGTGCGCGAGCTGGGGGCGGCGGCGAAGACCACGCCGCCGGGGACAGAAACGCTTGGCAGGGTTTTCAGGGCCGCCAATGCGCCTGTCCTGCTGCTCTTCGACGAGGTGCTCAATTTTCTGAACCGTCACCGGGAAATGGCGGAGCATTTCTATGCCTTCATTCAGAACCTGACGGGGGCAATGACGGGCATGACCCATGGAGCCGCCGTTATCAGCCTGCCGCGCAGTCAGGTCGAGATGGCCGACTGGGATATGCAGTGGCAGGAGAGAATCGGCAAGATAGTCCGCCGGGTGGCCAAGGACCTGATTGCCAACGACGAGACGGAGATAAGCGAGGTCGTGCGGCGGCGGCTTTTCGAGGACATCGGCAGCGAGCGCACTCGCAACAGTGTGGCCAGGGCCTATGCCGACTGGTGCTTCGAGCGGCGGGCGCAGCTGCCGCCGGAATGGACAGCGGTGGACAGCGCCGCGACGGAGGCCAGGGCCAGGGAGTACTTGCGCAGCCGGTTCGAGGCCTGCTATCCCTTCCACCCGGCGACGTTGTCGGTGTTCCAGAGGAAGTGGCAGGCGCTCTCGCAGTACCAGCAGACGCGCGGGACGCTGGCCATGCTCGCGCAGTGGATTTCGTGGGCCTCCCGGACGGGGTTCACCGAGGCCCGTCGCGAGCCGCTTATAACGCTGGGATCAGCGCCGCTGGAGGTGCCGGAGTTTCGCAGCGTCGTGCTGGGCCAACTGGGCGAATCGCGGCTCGTAGCCGCGATTGACGCGGACATCTCCGGCGAGCAGTCGCATGCCCGGGCGCTCGACGCGGACACGAAAGGAGCCTTGCGGAACATCCATCGCCGCGTGGGGACGACGATTCTGTTCGAGTCTTCCGGCGGGCAGGTGGACAAGGTGGCGCATCTGCCGGAGCTGCGGTTCGCCCTGGGCGAGCCGGGGATGGACACCACTTCGGTGGACAACGCTGCGGCTGCGCTTGAGGCGAGGTCTTATTTCATCCGCAAGGTGGGAGCGGACGGGTTCAGAATAGGCTATCAGCCGACGATGAAAAAGGTCGTGAGCGACCGGCGGGCGTCGCTCGACGAGCAGTCGGAGATCAAGCCCGCCATGCGGATGATCGTGAGGAAGGAGTTCGAGCGCGGTGCTGCGGTGCCGCTGGTGTTCTTCCCTGACGACGGCACGGCCGTGCAGGACACGCTGAAGCTCACGCTGGTGGTGGTCGACCCGGAGTCCGAATGGACGGGAGGCGGCGAACTGCGCCGGCAGATAGCGGAATGGACCAGGCAACGAGGCCAGTCGCCCAGGCTGTATCCGGGCTCGCTGGTGTGGTGCTTAAAGAAGCCCGGTCGCGACCTGCGGGAGAAGGTCGAACTGTGGCTGGCGTGGAAACGCGTGGCGAAAGAGGTGGCCGACGGAACCCTCGGCGGGGACTTTGACCGCAGCGACCGGGCGGAACTTCAGTCAAAGGTGACGGATGCGGAAGAGGCGGCCAAGGATGAGGTCTGGGCCGGTTACCGCTTCGTGGTCATCGCGGACAGTCAGCAGCCCGATGGCCTGAAGACCATCGACCTTGGTGCCGGGCATTGCAGCGGCAGCGAGACGCTCTGCGGGCGGGTCATCGCGGCGCTGAAATCGCAGGCCTTGCTTAATGATTCCGTCGGGGCGGGGTATATAGAACGCAACTGGCCGCCGGCGCTCAAGGCGTCCGGCGCCTGGCCGCTGGCCAGTCTGCGGCAGAGCTTCCTGAACGGCTCTCTCACGCGGCTCCTGGACCCCGACACGACCCTGCGGAGCAGAATAGTTGAGTTCGTGCGCAAAGGCGATTTCGGGCTTGCATACGGCCAGAAGCCGGACGGCGGGTATCAGCGGGTTCTGTTGAGGGAGTCCATCGACCCGGCGGATGTCGTCTTTGAATCCGACGTTTTCCTGCTCCTGAAGAACACCGCAGAAGCCCTGAAGAGCGCGCCGGAGGCTCTTCCCGCCGCCGCTGCTGCTGGTCCGGAAAGTGCAACCAAACGCGAAGTGCTCGTCGCTCCCGAACGCGAATCGGCGCCGCAACCGGCGCCCGGGGCGGGGACTGGCGCGCGAACGCTGAGAATCCGCGGCGATGTGCCGCCGGAAGTGTGGAACCGGCTGGGAACAAAGGTCCTCCCGAAATTGCGCAGCGGCTCGGAGCTCAAGATCGGCGTCGAGTTTGCCGTGACCGCGGAAAGTAGCGTCGCCAACAGCCTTCAGACGGAGCTGGCGCAGATTCTGCGGGAACTCAATTTGGCCGACCGTTTGCGGATCGAGGCGACGGACACGCTCTCCTGACAGCCGCTTCGCCGAGAGGTTCGCCCTCTCTTTCGGGGGCGTACGCACAGAAGCGGCGACCGTGGCGGTAGTGTTCCGAAGTGCAAAAGACCATTTCCGGCAACTGAGGAAGGGTAAACCGGCTTCGTTTTCCGAGAGCCCCCTTCCGACCGATCCCGCCCGGATACGTGCAACGGAGAGGGGGGGATTCGAACCCCCGTGACCCTTGCGGGCCAACCGGTTTTCGAAACCGGCCCGTTCAGCCGCTCCGGCACCTCTCCGTAAATGCGCCGACGTCGGCCGGCGCCGGTACAGCGCATACTAACTGTGCCGTCGTCGGGCGTCAAATCGGCGTCGGGCCGGCGCAGCGCCCGCATGCGGCAGCATCAGCGTCGAGGGCGAGATAAGCCCGCGCCATAAGCCCCGTGCTCCGCACGCCGCCTCGGTCTGCGCCCGCAGCGCGATGGGGTTACGTTTTTTGCCGCCGGCCACATTCCAGGTTCAATGCGCCGCTGGTGCCCGCCCTCAGGCCCGATGCGCCCTTAAAAAGGGAATGACGCGCCGCCGCCAATCGATCGCCTCAACGATTCTGTCGTATGCGCGCTCGCGCAGCAACGCCATGGCGCATTTCGCGCCGATGACCAGACCGGCAATGTTCGCGTGTGCGGCCAAATCCCGCAGCGAATGGTGCCGGACGCGCTGTGGGGCGATCTGCTTGTGCGTGCGTTCAGCTGACCGTCCACGTATCGGGACCCCTGAGGAGCGATTGCAGATCGCCTTCGCCCTGCGTGCGGATGGCCTGTTCGATCTGCTTTGCGACGACCTGTTCATACGTCGGCCGCTCCACGGCCCGGAACACGCCGAATGCCTCCGGATACCGCGGATAAGTCATGCATCCCAGAGCCATGGCCAGCGTTATCTCCGGAAGCGTTTCATCATGATGGAGGAGGTCGTCCGGACGAACGGTCTTCAGGTCCACGACTTCGGGCACCGTGTTGTTGAGCCTGATGCCGCGGTCGCGGTTTTCACCGAATATGAGGGGCTTGCCGTGTTCCAGATACACGGTGTTGTTGGCGCGAAGGGTTTTATCGGTGGCCCAGCTGTAGGCGCCGTCGTTGAATATCACGCAGTTCTGATACACCTCGATGAACGCCGCACCCCGATGTCTGGCGGCGCGCTCCAGGACGTATTCCAGATGCTTGACATCGGCGTCCAGCGCGCGCGCCACGAAGCTGGCCTCGGCGGCAAGAGCGATGGTGACCGGTCTGATGGGCATCTCGGGCACGCCGGCGGGGCTGGATTTGGTCTTCTTGCCCTGCTCGGTGGTAGGCGAATACTGGCCTTTGGTCAGGCCATATATTCTGTTGTTGAAGAGGATTATCTTCACGTCGATGTTGCGGCGGAGAATGTGGATCAGGTGATTGCCGCCGATGGAAAGCCCGTCGCCGTCGCCGGTGGTGACCCACACGTGCAGATCCGGCCGCGATACCTTCAGCCCGCTGGCGATGGTCGGCGCACGCCCGTGGATGGAGTGCATGCCGTAGGTGTTGACGTAATACGGGAACCTGCTGGAACACCCGATGCCGGAAATGAACGCGACCTTGTGGCGCTCGATGCCCAGTTTCGCAAGAACGCGCTTGGTCTGCGCCAGTACGGCGTAATCGCCACATCCAGGACACCACTTGACCTCCTGGTCGCTGGCGAAATCGGCGGGTTTGAGTTCCACGGGAGGAAGACTCATGATTGCTCCTGTCTGCTACACTCTGGCGGCCTGCACGCGAACCGCCGCCAATGGACGGCGTGTCGGGTCGGCAAAGGGCACCGGCCCGCGCGCCTGGTTCGATTATTCACCCTGCGAGCGTCGCTTTCACCGCTTCAACTACCTCACGCGCCCCGAGCGGCTGACCGGTAACGCGGTTTATCCCGCGCACGTCGATCAGATACGCGGCCCGCAACACGGTCGCCAGTTGCCCGAGGTTCATTTCGACCACGAACACATGATCGAACCGTCTCAGTATTTCGCCCAGGTCTGACGGAAGCGGATTCAGATAGCGCAGGTGACAGTGTGCGACGCTCAAGCCTTCAGACCGGAGGCTCTCCGTGGCCGCCCTGATGGCGCCGAAGGTGCCCCCCCAGCCTACCAGCAGCACTCTGCCGCTCTCCGGACCGTCCCAGACATAGGGCCTGCCGGCGGGCTTGATGCCGGCAACCTTCTGCGCGCGCAGGCGGCACATCTTATCGTGGTTGGCCGGGTCGTGGCTGACGTTGCCGATGACGTCCTGTTTTTCCAGCCCGCCGATGCGGTGTTCCAGTTGCGGAGTGCCCGGGATACACCACGGGCGCGCCAGGTCCGCGTTGCGTTTGTATGGCATGAAGCGCACGGGGTCGTTGGGTCGGTCAGGATGAGACACCTCGATGCGAGGCAGGCTGGACACATCCGGTATCAACCAGGGTTCGGCGCTGTTGCCCAGGAAGCCGTCGGAAAGAAGTATCACCGGCGTCATGTAGCGGACGGCGATGGTGGTGGCTTCGATGGCGGCCTGAAAACAGTCGGCCGGCGAAGCGGCGGCGATCACCGGCACGGGCGATTCGCCGTGGCGCCCCCACATGGCCTGGAGAAGGTCGGCCTGTTCGGGCTTGGTGGGCATACCCGTGCTGGGACCGGCGCGTTGAACGTTGATGATGACGACGGGCAGTTCGGTCATAACGGCCAGGCCGATGGCTTCTGTCTTCAGCGACATGCCCGGGCCGCTGGTGCCGGTGCAGGCGATAGCTCCCCCGAAGGCCGCGCCGATAGCCGCCCCCATCGCGCAAATCTCGTCTTCCGCCTGGAAGGTGATCACGCCGAAGTTCTTCAGTTCGGCCAGAGTGTGAAGGATTTCGCTGGCGGGGGTTATCGGGTAGCTGGCATAGAAGAGCGTCTTGCCGGCGAGTTTTGCGGCGGCCACCATGCCCAGGGCCACAGCCTCGTTGCCGGTGATCTTGCGATAGGTGCCGGGCGCCAGTTTCGCCGGCTCGACCTGAAACTGGCACTGAAAGTATTCCGCAGTTTCGGCGTAGTTATAGCCGGCCTTGAGCGCCGCGGCGTTGGCCAGAGCGACCGCCGGCGACTTCCTGCCGAACTTGCTGTCGATATAGCGAAGTGTGGGCTCGAGCGGTCTGTCGTACAACCAGTAAACCAGCCCGAGCGTGAAGAAGTTCTTGCACCTTTCGGCTTCTCTGGCGGACAGGCCGCTATCCTTGACGGCGGCTCTGTTGAGCGAGTCTATCGGAACCTTTATCAGGCGGTATGCGGAAAGGGCGTCAGTATCAAGCGGGTTTTCGCTGTAACCAGCTTTCTTGAGTTCGGCTGGCGTGAAGGCGTCGCTGTTGACAATAAGGATACCGCCTTTGCGCAGGAACTTGAGGTTGCTGCGGAGAGCGGCCGGATTCATGGCCACCAGCGCATCTACCTCCTCGCCCGGAGTGTATATGTCGGTGCTGGCGAAGCGCACCTGATATCCCGACACGCCGGCGACAGTCCCGGCCGGAGCGCGAATCTCCGCGGGATAATCGGGCAGCGTGGCAATGTCATTGCCGGCAAGCGCGGAGGCATCGGCGAACTGCATCCCCGCCAGCTGCATGCCGTCGCCGCTGTCGCCGGCGAACCTTACGGTAACCGACGGCACCTTTATGACGGTCTTACGCGAAGAAGCCCCGGCCCCTCTCTGACCCGTGACGTTACTGGTGTTGGCGTTGCTCATTTTTCTGATGCTCGCAGCGCAGCCGCGGCAGAATACACATAGCGCCGAAAAACTCAATGGCCGGGGCATCGCTGACGCCGCGCGCTCTGAAGCCGATGCCCGAAATGCCGGGTCAACCGCACGACGCAAAGGCAGCGCCGCGCGGTTCACTGATATAGTACCATCTATTTCCTGTATTGACCATATCAACATTCGTTTAATACCCGCTAACGCGTGAGACGGTACGCGTCGGCGGCCAACAGCGAAGAAGCGGCGCTGCGGGCAGTGCCGTTGGGGCTCGATGGTCTGCCGCGCCGGGCGGAAGGACCGCTTTAAAGGGGTTCATTTTCGGCCAGTTCAGCTACCCGCGCGCTGTGCACGAGAACATGAAAACCCGGCGCGGAAAGGTGAAGAAACTTGACAGTCGGTTAATGCCGATTTATTGTTTATCCAGATAGAGCAGCCAGGTGCTGCTGGTCCGCGGGCGCGGCGGCAGTCATATCCGCGGGAGTTTGGCGGTTGTCATGTCGGCCTTGAGGGCGCCCGGTACGGAGTCGAAAGCGACAATTCAGCGGAGAAAGACCGACATCCCCGGGGCACTGCGGCGCGCGGCAAGTGGGCGGAAATGCCAAGCGCTCGTGTGGCGCACGCGGAGCCCGGGATGGTGGACGCTGTCGCGGTTTCCGGCCACCTATCGTCGGAGAGCATCGGACGCGGCAGCAGGGAGCACAGTCGCTCCCGGGTGTGCAATAGAACATATCGGAAGGTCCGGCGGAAGCGAGCAGCCATATGAAAAAACATCGCGCCTTTACCCTTGTCGAGCTTCTGGTTGTCATCGGCATCATAGCGCTGCTGATCGCCATTCTGCTTCCCGCGCTGAACCGGGCCAAGGAGGCCGCCAATCGTGCCCGCTGCCGGTCCAACATCAGCCAGATCGTCAAGGGGCTGCTGATGTACGCCGACGAAGACAAGAACGGCGTATTCATCCCGGGAAGCCGCGGAGGGTTCAACTACGCCATACCGGGCAATTTTCCCGACGGCTCGGGCGGCCTGGCCGGCGATGATTTCCGTCTGCTTTATCCAAAGTACGTCAGCACAACCAAGGTATTCGTGTGTCCCAGCACGCTTAATGTGGTCCGCGCCGACTATTCGACGTGCAACAATCCGGCCAGTCCGTTCTATCGCAAGCCCGACGATTTGGCGCGCTACGCCAACGGCGGGCCGGTTGACAGTTCCGGAGGGCACAGCTACGAGTGCCGCGCGTGGATCTGGGCCGGAAACTATCCCGGCGAGGGGCAGGTGCCAGACGGCATCAAGACCCGCAAGAACGTGCGCAGAGCGTCGGAAACGTTCATCGTCACCGACGGCGACCAGGGCGTGGGCGGGGGCAAGAACAACTGGCCCGATGAAAACGACAACCACGGCGCTACGGGCGTGAATGTCGGTTTTCTTGATGGGCACGTGGAGTGGATCCCCACCGGCCATCGGCTGTGGATGGTGTATGTGAAGGGCCACTATAACCCCAACTGCGGCACGACGATCACCAACGATCTGACGATCACCAAGGGCATAAAACCCTGGTGAACGAACCCGCGGGCGCGTTCGTCGATCGCGGTGAACCTCGATCGCGTTGCATAAAGCGCGCATCGGGCTGAAAATCGCCGGCATGGATGTCGATGAACTGCGCCGGCGCGTGGCATCTTTCCCGTACTGGTATCACCGCATGGAGCTGCCCGGCGGCGTGGTAACGCCCGGCTGGGCGCCGCTTAATGTGCAGGCGTATCGCGTGCCGGCGAGTCTGGCGGGCAAACGCGTTCTCGATGTCGGCGCATGGGATGGCTTCTGGACGTTCGAGGCCCTCAAGCGCGGCGCCCGGCAGGCCGTGGCCATTGACGACTTTTCCGATTATCTCGGGCAACTCCGGCAGTCCGACCGCAGAGGCTGGGATACGTTCGACCTGTGCCGCGAGGCGCTGGGCTACGACCCGCAGCAGTGCCAGCGCTACGAGATGCAGGTTTACGACGTTGACGAAAAGACTCTGGGCAGGTTCGACATCGTTTTCTTTTTCGGAACTATCTATCATCTGCGCCATCCGCTGCTGGCGCTGGAAAGGCTCGCAGCGGTGTGCGACTCGGAGATTTACGTCGAGTCGGCGATACTCGACGATTTCAGCCCCTACCGCGGCGGCCTTGGCAGAGGCTATCCCGGCGGACAGATGGTGATGGAGTTCTATCCGGACGATCAGTACGGCGCCAATCCAACCAACTGGTGGGTGCCCACGCTGCACTGCCTCGCGCACATGGTGCGCGCCGCGGGGTTTGCCCACGTCGAGGGATGGAAACTCACGGATAACCCGCAGCACGTGTCGCTCTGCCGCGGGTTCGTGCGCGGGAGAAAACAGCCGCCGGCGACGCCGGCTGCCGGCGCATAGCGCGACGGGAAAAGCGACTGCCGGCCGGACCTATTCCTGCATCTTCCTGGCCTGTTCGCGCACCTCGTCTATGCTGCCCACATACAGGAAAGCCGGCTCGGGCAGATCATCGGCCTTGCCCTCGCAGATCTCGTCGAAACTGCGGAGCGTGTCGGCGATCTTCGTATAGTTGCCCTTCTTGCCGGTGAACTGTTCCGCGACGAAGAACGGCTGGCTGAAGAAGCGTTCGATTTTCCGGGCGCGGGAGACTATGAGTTTGTCTTCCTCGCTAAGTTCATCGACGCCCAGGATGGCGATGATGTCCTGAAGATCGCGATACCGCTGAAGCATTCCCTGCACCTTGCGCGCGATGCGGTAGTGCTCCTCGCCGACGATCTGCGGGTCGAGCGCCCGGCTGGCCGACGCCAGCGGGTCGATGGCCGGATAAATGCCCTTGGCGGCGATGCTGCGCTCCAGATAGATGAACGCATCAAGGTGTGCGAAGGCATTGGCGGGAGCGGGGTCGGTCGGGTCGTCGGCGGGCACGTAAACGGCCTGCACGCTGGTGATGGCTCCGCGCTTGGTGGAGGTGATGCGCTCCTGAAGCTGGCCCATTTCGGTGGCCAGCGTCGGCTGATAGCCCACCGCGCTGGGCATGCGTCCGAGCAGCGCCGAGACCTCGCTGCCGGCCTGCGTGAAACGGAATATGTTGTCGATGAACAGCAGTATGTCGGCGCCGGTCTCATCGCGGAAATACTCGGCCATGGTCAGAGCGCTGAGGCCCACGCGCAGGCGCGCCCCCGGAGGCTCGTTCATCTGTCCGAACACCATGACCGTCTGGTCGATGACGCTCTTGCCGGTGGAGCCGATTTTGGCGTGCTGCATTTCCAGCCAGAGGTCGTTGCCCTCGCGTGTGCGCTCGCCCACTCCGGCGAACACGGAATAGCCGCCGTGCTGCTGAGCGATGCGGGCGATGAGCTCCTGAATGACCACGGTCTTGCCCAGTCCGGCCCCGCCGAAAAGCCCGGCTTTGCCCCCGCGCACAAACGGCGTCAGCAGGTCGATCACCTTGATGCCGGTTTCGAATATCTCGGCCTTGGGAATCAGGTCCACGAACTCCGGCGGATCGCGATGTATGGGACGGCGCTCTCTGGCGTTAACCGGTCCGCGGTTGTCGATGGGTTCGCCCAGCAGATTGAAAACGCGCCCGAGAGTCTCCTTGCCCACGGGCACGGTAACCGGCTGGCCGGTATCCACCACCTCCTGCCCGCGGCGCAGACCGTCGGTCGAACCAAGCGCTACGGCGCGCACCTTTCCCCCGCCCAGATGCTGCTGCACTTCGCCCACCAGCAGCGACGTCTGACCGCCTATCGTCAGTTGCACCTGAAGCGCGTTATATATCGACGGAAGCTGATCTTCCGGAAACTCGGCGTCGAACGTCGAGCCGATGACCTGAGTAATCCTGCCGGCGGCTGGCATCGCTGACCTCTCTATATCGACACACTTGAACGCTGCGGCGGCGATCCAGCCGCCGCTGACAGTCGGGATTGTATAGAGCGCCGCCGACGTGACAAGTTCCAGCGCCTGCAATCGTGGGTGCTGTCGCCGCGTGCCGCGCCGAAACGACCGCCGCGCGACGCGTCGCTTCCGCGCTCCGACGCCGTATCCGCAACAACGGAAGAAACCCGCTCCTTCGCGGAGCAGGCCCGGCAGCGCCCCCCTGCCACGACGGCTCGCCGGCGCAATCCCGCCCTCACGCCCCCTGGCGCCGCGCTGCCCGGGCTATCCAGCGGCGGACGGCGGCGACGTGCGCATCCCACGCGCCTGCGAACCGGACCTTCAGAAACGCTTCGTAAAGCGCATCTATCGTTTCACACAAATCGCGCAAAGCATCGATACGCTGCTCGAACACCGCGCGCGGACTTACGGCCTGTTCCGCAGGCGGCAACCTGACGCCCGCACATGCAAAGCTTTCGGCCGACAGCGTCAGCTGCCACTGGCTGCCGCCCGATTCGACGATCAGTCCGATCCGCCGGGGCACCTTGCCGCTGAACAGCGCATCGACGGCCTCGGGCATGCGCGTCGGCCCCGAGGCGCGGAAGACATCGCGACCGGTCTCGCCGAACGCACAATGCATTTCCAGCAGCTCATCGATGACGACGCCCAGTTCGCCGCGGCCGGTCGCAACCACGCCCCCTTCGGTTTCGGTGTGGTGCCAGAGCCATACCAGAAACTCGTTGCCCAGCCAGTCGCGGGGATAGTCGCCCCTGGGAACCCAGGGGTATTCCGGCGCCCGCTCCTCGCCGTCCGGACCGCCTGCGAACCGCGTCGGATGCGCATCCTCGTATGAGCGACGGTTGCCGGCGGCCTCCATCCGGCGCAGCGCCAGCCGGCCGGCGCTGAGCGGTTCCAGCCGCAGTTCGAACGTCCGCTCGAACAGATTCAGAAGGTATTCCTGTGCGGCGGGCGATACGGCCGCGTACACCATAGCCCGCGGCAGGTCCCACAGAACCGGCATGAGCCGGCTGCGGCGATAGCGCCCGCTGCGCAGATCGGCTTCTATCCTGCGCTGAACGGCATGCTTGACGCCTTTTTTCCCGGCCGCATTGCCGAGGCTGGCGGCTTCGTCCTCGATGATCTGATACGCCCGGCGGATCTGCGCCGGGACGCGGTTGGTATCGACGCGCAAAGCGAAATGCAGCGCCTCGCCGAAGACGTTGTGCTCGAAGCTGAAGGACGTATCCAGCACATGTCTTCCGCCCGACCAGCCGTATTCCACCTCCTGCGACGCACCCGATCCGCCGGGCGCGAAGGACATGCCCTCGAGCGTCTGGAGCATCTTCTCCGACGGCTCGCGCGGCGAGCGTCCCATCACCGCATACCGCCGGAAACTCACCGTACCTGAGTCAAATGCCATGGGGCGAGTTTGTAGCGGACAAGCGCCCCGAGGGCAAACACCGCGGCCGCCCGCCGAATCCGAACGCTCCCGCGGGCGCGACCTTCGACGTGCGCCTTCTGTCGCAGCCGGCCGCACCCTCTGCTATAAATGCCGCGGTGCAGACCGGAGCAATCGAGAACATTCTGCGCGACCTGCCGCACAGGGGCACTCTCGTGGCCGACACCGGCCGGCGGCAGACGTGGCGTTTTGAAATGCAGGGACGGCCTTACTACCTGCGCTTCTACCCGCTGCGCCGGTGGCGCGAGCGGATGGCGCGGGCCGTGCGCGGCAGCCCCGCGATGAGCGAGTTTGCCCGTCTGCAATGGCTCCAGAAGGCATCGGTGCCCGCCCCGCGCGCGATAGCGTGCCTGCTGGGCATGCGGGTTGGCGGAATCCGGGGCGATGCGGTCGTCATCGAAGGGCTCGAGCCGTCGCAAGCGCTCGACAGATATCTCCATGCGCACGGCGCGGCGGACGCCCGCAGCGGCCGGCGACGTGCCCTGGCGAAGTGTCTGACCGAAATACTTGTAGCCATGGGCCGCGCCGGTCTGGGGCACGACCGCCTGGGCCCGGACAGTTTCCTCGTGCACCGGGGCGGGGTCTATCTGCTGGATGCGTGCGGCGTGCACAAGGGCGGTCTGCGCATGAACGAAGTGGAGCGCCTGGGCGTTCTGAGCCGGCCTTACGCATCGCGCGCGGAACTGCTGCGCGTGTGGCGCGCGCTGGAGTTGCCGGGAGTGCCGTCGGCGAACCCGCGGCAGCACCGCCGCCTGTGGGAGCGCGTGCTGGCGAATATGTTCGCCGACGACAGATACTTTCGCCGCGTGTCGGCCGGGGCATGGAGCGGCTGGTGCTTCCTGCGGACCGCGCTGCCGCGGGAATGGTCCGACGCCAGCCGGCTCGACGTGCCTGCGCGGGACTGGGAGAGGGTCGCCCGCGAGATACTGGCCGACCTGTCGGCCGATACGATGGAGATTCTGAAGCGCTCCAGCAGCGGCGATGTGCTGGCGACGCGGATTGTGCTCGGGGGCCGGCCGCTGGATGTGATCGTGAAGCATCCGCGACGGAAGTTCTGGTATCGCCATCTCACGGAAATCTGGCGCGGGACGCGCGCGCGGCGGGCCTGGAATCGGGCGTGGCAGCTGATAATCCGCGGCATCCCCACCGCCTGGCCGCTGCTCATGCTGGAAAAACGCGTGTGCGGCTACGTTACCGACGGCATCGTCGTCTTCGAGCGGATTCCGGGCCGGGCGCTGTCGGAAACACGCTACTGGAAGGAGGACCCGGATCGATACCGCACGCTGCTGCTGCGTTGCGGACGGATGCTGCGGAGGATGGAGGAGAGCGGTCTGTATTTCTACGACTCCAAGACCACCAACTGGGTGGTGCGCGAGTATGAGGGAAACGACCCCCTGCCGCTTCTGGTGGACGTGGAAGGCGTGCGCATTTTCAACCAGGGTGGCGGAGTGCGGCGTCTGCTGCGCAGCCTGCGCGAATCTCCCGACGGAGAGTTCGAGCCGGCCGACGGCGCGGCGCTTCTGCGCGGCTACTTTCCGTTCGCCGCCGCGTCGCAGATCGAGCGCATGCTGGCGGAAACGCACGCGGCGCCGCGCAGGCGCACGCCGCTGCCGCAGCAGGAGGCAGGCGTATGAGCGTGATCGCGCCGGACCTGCGGCCCGGGCGCATTCTCATCGTCAAGCCCAGTTCGCTGGGCGACGTGGTGCACGCGCTGCCGCTGGTTCCGCTGCTGCGGCGGCGCTGGCCGCAGGCGCGCATAAGCTGGCTGGTGGCGCCGGCGTATGCGGATCTGCTGCGCGGCGTGCCGGGCATCGACGAACTGATCATTTTCGACCGCCGTCGTCTGGGAAAGGCGTGGCGCAGCCTGGGGGCGCTGGCCGGTCTGCTGAGTCTGCATGCCGATCTGCGCCGCCGGCGTTTCGATCTGGTGATCGATCTTCAGGGGCTTTTCCGGAGCGGGTGGCTCACGTACAAGACGCGCGCTCCGGTTCGCGTGGGCTTCCGCAATGCGCGCGAGATGGCCTGGCTCTTCTACACGCATCGCGTGGAACTCAGGTGCGTCGATCTGCACGCCGTGGACAGATACCTGGCGCTGGCCGGGGCGATCGGGTGCGAAACATTGCCGGTACATTTCGACTTCTCGGTGCGCGTCGAGGAAAGACAGCGGGTGCGGTCGATGCTCGAAGCCGCGGGCCTGCCGGCCGGCGCGCCCTATGCGGTGCTTCTGCCGGGCGCGGCGTGGGAGAGCAAACGGTGGCCTGCCGAAAGATTCGCCACTCTTGCCCGCGCGCTCAGGGAGCAACTGGGGCTGGAGGTGGTGGCGGCGGGCGGCGACGATGCCCGGCAGCCGGCGCGGCAGATCGGCTGCGGAGCGGACCTGACCGGCAAGACCAGCCTGCGCGAACTGACCGCCCTGCTGGAGATGGCGTCGCTGGTGGTCGCCAACGATTCAGGGCCGATGCACATCGCCGCCGCTCTGGGCACGCCGCTGGTGGCCATTTTCGGACCCACCAGCCCCGTGCGTACCGGCCCCTACGGGCGCCCCGAATGCGTCGTGCGCGCGGAGGTGCCGTGCGCGCCGTGCTACCGGCGGCGCTGCCGGCCGCTGCGGTGCATCGAAGCGGTAACGGTGGAGATGGTGCTGAAGGCCGCTCGGAGGCAGCTGGCGCGACGCGAAGCGCGGTCCGCAGAGCTGTCAGATACACATCGCTCCGCGGGAACTTGACAGGTTCGCCGGTCCTGCTGACGATGCGGGCAGCGGCGGGCATATGCCGCCGGAGCGTTGCGCACCGAGGGAGAACCATGTCCTTCGACGGTCTTGTCGTCGGCCTAGCCAACATTCACCGCCTTGCCGCAGCGCAGACCAGGTCCATATCGCCGGAGAACTTCACGGGCGAGAAGGGCGCCGGAGGCATGGCCGCCACCGGCACCGGCGCACATTGCGCGCGCGAGCTGGGGGCCGGCTGGAAGATATCGCCGAGCGTCAAGATCGAGCCGGGGCAGACGTTCACGCTTGCCGACATCGCCGGCAGCGGAGCCGTTCAGCACATCTGGATGACGCCGACGGGCCACTGGCGGTTTTCCATATTGCGCATCTACTGGGACGATCAGGAGCAGCCCTCGGTGGAATGCCCGGTGGGCGATTTCTTCGCCTGCGGCTGGGGGAAGTACGCGCAGGTGTCGTCGCTGGCGGTATGCGTGAATCCGGGCAGCGCTTTCAACTGCTACTGGCCGATGCCTTTCCGCAAACGCTGCCGCATGACCATGACCAACATCGCCGCCGAGCCGATGACGCTCTATTATCAGATCACCTACGCCCTCGGACCGGTGGGCGACGACGCCGCATATTTCCATGCGCAATTCCGCAGAACCAACCCCCTGCCGTACAAACAGGTGTACACGATAGTTGACGGCATACGCGGGCGCGGGCATTACGTCGGCACGTATATGGCGTGGGGCGTGCACAACTGCGGATGGTGGGGCGAGGGCGAAATAAAGTTCTACATCGACGGCGACCGCGAATACCCAACCATCTGCGGCACCGGCACTGAAGATTACTTCTGCGGCTCCTACAATTTCGATGTGGGCAAGGAGAACGGCGGCTACCGCGAACACACGACCCCTTACAGCGGCCTGCCGCAGGTGATCCGCCCCGACGGGTTGTACCAGTCGCAGATGAGATTCGGGCTGTACCGCTGGCATCTGGCCGATCCGATCAGATTCGAGCGGGATCTTCGCGTAACGATTCAGGCGCTGGGATGGCGCTCGGGCGGGCGGTATCTGCCTTTGCAGGACGATATCGCCTCGGTGGCATACTGGTATCAGACGCTGCCGACGGCCGCATTTCCGCCGCTGCCCGACAAGGACGCGCTGGAGGTGATCTGACCGTCTGAGCGTGAGCACAGGCTGGCCATCGGCGCAAACGCCCGTCCGGCGCGAATGTCCCGCATCCTGATCCGACCGCACTGGTGCCACAACACCGGAGCATGGGAGTGCCGGATGATGGACGACGCTGCCGATCTCGAGGCGGTCATCAGATCGAGGCTGGAACAGGGGCGTTTCCGCATCGAACGAGCCGACCCCGCCGGCGTTATGGAGGACCTGCGCCGCACGACCATACCCTGGAACCGGCTGGTGGAGGAAGCGCGGCGCATCGTCAGCGCTCACGGAGAGTTCGACATAGTGATCGGCGAGTCCAGATACCACTATGAGCAGGTGGCCGCAGCGCATCGGCCGTCCGTTGCCGGCAGTTCGCGGCTGCCCTACGACATAACCAGCCACGTATATCGCTGGGCGCAGGCCGACGCCGACGACTACGACCAGAGCGCCTGCCAGAACGTGCGGGTTTTCGACGGCGTCGAGATACGCATCGTGCCCCCGCGATGAGCGTGCGGACGGCTATCGCAGAAGCGTCAGGAAAACCCACGTTTCGGAGCGCTCCTCAACCGTGCGTTTCAGCCGCTTGCCCGCACCGGGATCGAGGTCAACCAGCCCGCTGAACGCTCCGCCCATCACGACGGCGCCCGAAGGATCCGCCGCCATTCCGTAAGGCACGATTCCGCCGTCGCGCCCGCCGAGCCGCCGCACGTATTTGAAGCGGCCTTCGCCGTCCAGTTTCACCAGAAAGGCGTCGGTCGGAGCTATCTCCAGCGGCGAAAACGGCGGCACGCCCAGCAGTCTGCGAACGGTACCGGCATCGCCGGACTTATCCGCGTCGATGAACCTGGCCCGCGGTCCGGGATCGAAATCCACCGGCCCGTAGAAACTGCCCGATACATACACATTGTCGGCCGCATCGACGGCAACGCCTCTGGCCCATACGTACCCGTCGTCGCCGCATGCCAGTTGCTTTGCCCACACGAAACTGCCGTCGTCGCGGTATCTGGCGATGAACGCATCGCTGTCGCCGGTGCTTTCGAGGATGGTCTGCTGCGGGCCGGGATCGAAGTCCACGGCGTCTTTGAAGTTGCCCGCCAGCAGCAGGTCGCCGCCGCCAGCGCGGGCGATGGCGACGGGCGCTTCGTTCTTCGCCCCGCCGATGGTGGTGAGAAACGTCCACTGTCCGTCGGCGTCGAGGCGGCCGAGGTAGATGTCGATGCGTCCGACGCTTTTGCGCGTCCAGCGGCTGTCGGTCCGGTCGAACTGCACCCGGCGATAGAATGAACCCGCCACGAAAACCCCGCCCTGGTCGTCGCTCACCATGGCATGGACGCTTTCGAGGGTGTCGCTCTCGCCGTAAACGCGGGCCCACTCCAGGTCTCCCGTCCCGTAGCCGATGCGCGCCACGAACGTATCGTCAACACCGCGGCACTCCACGCGGCGGACGCGCCGTCCGGGATCTATATCGCCCACCATCCTCACCGTGCCGGCGATGAACAGGCTGCGGTCCGCGCCCACCGCAATGGCGTTTATGAAATCGTCTTCCGGCCCGCCTGTGCTGCCGGCCCACAACAGCCGGCCCGACGGGCTGAGCCGCGCCACGTAGGCATCCAGCTCGCCATTGGACGTCAGACGGACAGTCTTTCCTCCGGCGCTCAACACCATCGTCCCCTCGAAACTGCCGCTGAAGAACACGCTGCCGTCGGGGCCGATGCGGATATGGTCGCCGCTTTCGTAGTTCGGCCCGCCGAAGCGCCTGGCCCACAGAAGCCGGCCCTGCGGGCTGTATCTGGCGACAAATACATCGGTCTCGTCGTCGCCGCGGACGGTCTTCAGCCATACCGCGCGCCGCGGGCTGGGGTCGGCGTCGATACGCCCCTGAAATGTGCCCACCACGTAGATATTGCCGTCGCCGTCGAAGGCCACATCGCCGGCGCAGTTGAACATCTCCGCCTGCCCGTATGCGATGGCAAAGGCGAGATTCCCGGCCAGAAGCTGCCGGCCCTCGAGCGACTCGACCACCGGCCGGCGCTGCGGCCGATTTGCGGACTGTTGGCAGTGCATGACGACAGATGATGGCACAAGCGGGCGGGGCGTTCAATGGGCGGCGCGCTGCCGCAGAGGCACGGGGCGGTATGAACCCGGCCTGCGATACGCGGGCGCGGCCGTGACAACCGGCGTCCGGCGCGATAGATTGCCACGCGTGCGACGTGCGCCCCGGCGGTGCGGGCGCCGACGTCGCCCGCAGGAGTCGAGCCATGAAAAACGCGCGATGGACCGCGATATGCGGCTGCCTTATTTTCACAGCGGCAGCGGGCGCGGACGACGGGCGGCCCTTCAAACTCGCCGTCGAGCCGCAGCGGCCGAGCGTTTATGCGCTGCCGACGCCGCCCCCGAAGGACGAGGGAGCCAATACCGGCGGCGTCAACATAGACATCAAGGTCACCTACTTCAGCGACTACTATTACCGGGGCGTTGACAGGTCGTCATTCATAAGCGACGTCACCACTCCGCGGACGACCAACACGGCCAACTTCCAGTTCGACGGCCGGCTTCAGTTCAACCTCGACAAACTGCCGCACCCGTTCATAGGGATTTTCGCCAACGTGCTCGACAGCGATCCGGTCTCCAACTTTCAGGAGTTCCGGCCCTATTTCGGCGTGGAATGGCGCGTGCGGCCGCTGATACTCGCCGGCGGGGTGAACATCTACGAGTTTCCCGACCGCAGCGAGCTGAGCACCTCCGAGGGCTGGGTGAAGATCACGCTGGACGATTCGATGCTGTTCAAGACCGACGAGCCGGTGCTCTCGCCGTACATCTTCGCCGCCTACGACTATGATCTGTACGACGGCTGGTACATCGAGGCTGGCGTTTCGCACGATTTCGCGATCGAGGGCACGGATATAACCATCACGCCGCTGGCCAACGTGGCGTATGTCGCCAGCCACGGCGCCTTTGCCGGGCCGACCGGGCGCGACAGCGGTTTTCAGCATTATGAGATAGGAGTCATCGGGCGCTACGCGCTCAACAATCTGCTGAACATCCCGCAGCGCTACGGAACGTGGAGCCTCAACGGATATCTGTACTACACCGACTCCATCGACGACGACGTCCGCGGCGACAGCGCGGTATGGGGCGGGGTGGGAATACAGTTCCGCTATTGAACGTGCGGCGGGCGTGCCGCACGGCGATGGCGCGCGATGCCCGCTTGTGACAGGGCACGGCGCGCAGCCGGGCACGAGACAGCGGGGTTTGCTGACGGCGGAGAAACCATGGAAAACAGGTCCAGCCGATTGTTCCTGCTGCTGGCCGTGGTTCTTGGCGTGCTGGCCACGGTCACCACCTTCGCCTTTCTGGAGAGTTCGGCAGGCAGGGAACGCGGGCCGAAAACCACGATACTTGTGGCCAAGCGCGATCTGCGCGCCGGACAGGCGATAGATCCCGACAAGGACCTTGAGGAAATGGAGATACCGGCGCGGATGACGGACCTGCGCCTGCGCTCGCTGGTGCCCGAGCATCGGGCCTCGTACAAGGGACAGCGCGTCAACCGCCGCATACTGGCGGGCACGCCGGTAATGCTGGCGGACCTGGCGGAGTTCGCCGAACTGACGCTCAGTTCGCCCGACAGCCGGGCGCTGTCGCTTCCCGTGCGCGGGGCGCACGCTCTGAGCGGGCTGCTGGTGCCGGGCGATTACGTGAAATTGTTCGTGACGCGCCCGGTCGTCCGCATGCGTACGATCAGCGCCCAGGGCGCCGATGACGTGCCGGTGCCGGTTCCCGAAGCGTCGGGCAAATACGAAACCACGCTTGTGCTTCCGGATGCCGTGAAAGTGCTGGCGGTGGGCAGGAGACTGTCGCGTTCGCGGCAGCAGTTCGGCGCGGCCGACCAGTATGAATCCGCCGGCGAGGGCGAAGCGCAGCAGACCGTGACGCTGGAAGTGACCGAAGCCCAGGCGAAAACTGTTCTGGAAGCTACCGGCGCCGGACAATTGCCGCTGACTCTGGTGTTGTGTCCGCCGAAATAGCGCCGGGGGCATCGCCCGACCGCTGCGGCGTGTGCGCCGGCGGTCGGGAACGTGCGGCCGACCGCGCAGCGCGAGGCGCGGGGCAACTGCCCATGAAAGTGCTCGTTCAGAACACCCTCACCAACCGCCAGTGGGTCGCCTTCGACCGCGCGGCGGGCTTCTCCATAGGGCGCGACAGCGGCTGCGAGGTCCGGCTCGATTCGCGCTTCGTATCGGCGGTGCACGCCCGCGTCGAACGCGCCGACCGCGGATGGGAAATCGAAGTCCTTCCCGGCGCCAACCCGGTGGAGATAGACGGAAAACAGCTCTCCAGCGGACAGAAGGCGCTGATCACCGGCCCGGCGCGCATGCGCATCATGGAGTTCGTGCTGACGCTCATCGACGAGGAGCGTCCGACCCGCCAGGTGGACCTCTCCGAACAGCTCAACGAACTTCAGAATCTGCTGCACGCCAATGTCCTGCGCCGGCTGGATCTGCGCGCCGGCTGGTCGCCCTCGGAGTTCTCCCCCGAAGAGGCCGAGCAGCTCAACAGGCTTGTGGACGACCTTCTGCTGGGCGAGTTCCGCTCGCAGGTGTTCGAATCGGAACTCACGCCGCTGATCATCCGTCGCGCCATGCGCTCGAGGCTGGGCGACTGGGTTTTCCGGCGCATCAGCGGCGAAAAGAAGGAACCGGCCGCGTGGCAGACACTCGGTCAGAACGCCGACATGGAAGCGGCTGTAAGGGCAGCCGTGCTGAAGGTGGCGGCCAGACTGGGTCTGGCCGAGAACCGCCCCCTGCCGCCCAACGCCGAAGACATCATCGACGCGGGGTTCGAGGGCGCCGTCGCGCCCGTCGTGCAGGAAATGCTGGAGAACGTGCGCACGTATCTGGCCGCGTCGTACCTCAAGAAATCGCTGTACGACATCATCTTCGGACTGGGTCCTCTGGAAGACCTGCTGCGCTCGCCGAGCATCACGGAAATAATGGTGACGACGCCCTCGCAGATATACATCGAGCGCAACGGGCGCATAGTGCGCGTGGCGCAGGCGTTCCCCTCGGCCGAATCGGCCATATCCGTCATCGAGCGCATAGTGGCGCCTCTGGGCCGCCGCATCGACCGCTCGCGCCCGCTGGTCGATGCCCGCCTGCGCGACGGCTCGCGCGTGAACGCCATAATCGAACCGCTGGCCGTCCGCGGACCGTGCATCACCATACGCAAGTTTCCGGTGTTTCACGTGAGCGTCGAGGACCTGCTGCGCTGGGGATCGATCACCCGCCCGGCGGTCGCCCTGCTGCGGGCGTGCGTGCTCAACAAGTGCAACATCCTCATCTCCGGCGGCACCGGCTCGGGAAAAACGACGCTGCTCAACGTGCTCAGCGCGATGATCCCCGGCTCCGAACGGCTCATAACCATCGAGGATTCGGCCGAACTGCGCCTCCAGCAGGAACACGTCGTGTCGCTGGAAACCAAACCTCCCAACGTCGAGGGCACCGGCGAATACCGCATACGCGATCTGGTGCGCAACGCCCTGCGCATGCGCCCCGACCGCATAATCGTCGGCGAATGCCGCGGCGACGAGGCCGTTGACATGCTTCAGGCCATGAACACCGGCCATCGCGGCTCCATGACCACCATCCACGCCAACAGCGCGCTGGACGCGATATCGCGCCTGGAAACCATGGTTCTCATGGGCGCCGACATACCCTTGGCGGCGGTCCGCCGGCAGATCGCCCAGGCCATACATCTCGTGGTGCATCTGGAGCGCATCAGCACCGGCGAACGGATGGTATATCAGATAAGCGAGGTGACGGGGCTGCATCCGCACACCGGCGAAGTGGAACTGCGCGACATCATGCTTGCCAGACGTTTCGCCGACGGTCTGCGGCTGCATCCCACGGGCTACATGCCTACCTTCCTGCCGGAAATGGTCGATCGCGGTTTCCTCGAGTTGCGCTCGTGGTTCGAGCAGGTGCGGGCATGACGCTGGCAATAGCGGCGATGGTCGGTCTGGCTGTAGCCCTGGCGGCATGGGGGCTGCGCCACTGGCTGCAACGGCGATTCCAGACCGATGTGGCGTGGATCTCGTCAACCCTGCTGCGTTTCACGCCCCATCCTCCCGACGCCCGCGCGGTGGCCGTCGCCGTTTACATCGTGTACGCGGCTCTGCTGCTGATACTGCTGGCGGCCGTGCCCGGCGCCCTGATGGCTGTGGGCATATGGCTTGTGCTTCTGGCCGTGCCGCGCGTGCTGGTGGAGGTGGCCTGGCAGCGGCGCCGCGCCAGAATAGACCAGCAGCTGGTCACGGCCATAACCATGATGGCCAACAGCATCCGCGCGGGGCTGACCCTGGTGCAGGCGCTTCAGCGGCTGGCCGAACAGACCCCCGAACCGATCCGCACCGAGTTCCGCATAATGGCCGGGCACTACGCCCTCGGGGCCGACGTCGAAACGACCGTCCGCGAGGCCAAACGCCGTCTGGCCCTGCCCAACTTCAATCTGTTCGCTTCGGCGCTGCTGCTGAACCGCGAGATGGGCGGCGATGTGGCCGACACGCTCGACCGCGTTTCGCGGTCGCTCGAGCGTCTCCACCAGATGCGCCGGACGGTCGAAGCCCATACCGCCGAAGGGCGCACCAACATAAAGGTCCTGCTGGTGGCACCGGTGCTGATGCTGGCCATGATAGCCGCCGTTGACGCCCCGGGAGTGGAGATGCTCTTCACCACCTCGCAGGGCTACGGGGTGCTCCTGGCGGCGGCGGTTCTGGCAGGCGCGGGGGTGTACTTCGCCGCCCGCATCGCGCGATCGGAGGTGTAGCGCATGACCGCGAGGCGTACCGTATCGATGCGAAGCCGGCGCTTTTCCCGCCGGCACAGTTACACTCAAACCGGCCGGAGGTTGCAGCGTTGGATCCGCTGATGCTCAGAATCCTTGCCGCGGTGTGCTTCGGGCTGGCGGCGGCGCTGCTGGTGCTGACGATGCAGCGCCTCGTGCAGGTTGACGAAGAGACCGTGCGCCGCTTCGGCGGCGATTCCATGCGGCGGGCAGAAATGCGCCGCCGTGCCGTCACAAACTCCCCGCTCTGGGCCGTGTTTCTTCCGCTCGTGCACGGCGTATCGAGGCTGGTGGGCGCCGTCAGCCCCGAACCGCTCCGCGCCTATCTGCGCGGTCCGTACGCGCGGGCGGGCTATCCCGGCGGACTGGACGACGACGAACTGGTTGCCCTGGCGCTGCTTCTGGGCATAGCCTTCATGGTGCTGATCGGATTCTCGGCGACGGTCCTCGTCGGCCACTGGCTGACATGGACCGGGCTGCTGGGGCTGCCTCTGGGATTCCTGGCGGTGGTATCGCATCTGAAGACCCGCGCCGCCGAGCGCGAACAGGAGATACTCCGCGCGCTTCCATACGTTCTGGATCTGATCGTGCTGATACTGCGCTCGGGCACGGCGCTGGGCATAGCCCTGGCGAGAGTCGTGGAGGACTACCGCGAACATCCCCTGGGCGATGAACTGGGACAGGTCCTGGCGGAGATCAACATGGGCAGCCCGCGGGCGACGGCCTTCAGGGAAATGTCGCACCGCCTTAAGATCAACGACGTGACCGCGCTGGCCGACAGCATCGTGCAGTCGGAGGAACTGGGCTGGCCGCTGGCCGACACTCTGGAGCGGCTGGCCGACCGCCTGTCAACCGAGCGCATGCTGAAGGCGCAGGCCACGGCCGGCGCGGCCGGCGTGTATGTGATGCTGCCCTCGACGCTGGTGCTGATGTCGAGCGTGCTGCTGCTGTTCGGGCCGGTAATCGTGAGGCTGCTGCGCGGAGAGTTCCGGCTCAGATGAATATGAATCAGCGCGGGATGACATGGACTGCGTGATCCGCGTAATCGAAGGTCCCGACAAGGGCGCCGAAGCGGCGCTGCCCCCCGGCACGGCGCTGGTCGGGCGCTCGCCGCGCGCAACGCTGCGGCTGACGGCGCCCGATGTGTCGCATGAACATCTGCTGATCACGCGCTCGGGCGATGAGTATTTCGCCGAGAACCTCTCCGCCCGCGGCACGTTCATCGACGGCAGGAAAATAACCGGCCAGGTCAGGCTGCGCCCCCGGCAGCAGATCCGCCTCTCGGAACAGACCGTATTGCGTCTGGAACAGCCCGGCGGCAGCCCGTGGCAGAGATGGAGGATAGCCATCCTCGCCGCGGCGGTTGTGCTTGTCGCCGCGATCGTTTTCGCCCTGACGCGCGCTCCGTCGCCGCGCAAGACCGAGAACGACTGGCAGGGCGCGTGGATCGTCCTGCACGACTGGCTGCGCCGGCAGACCGCCGCCCGGCGCCTTCCCGCCGATGCGCCGGCGCTTTTTGCCGAGGCGTGGCGGCTGGAACAGGCCGCGGTTTATGACAGTTCGCAGAAACTCTGGCTCAAACTGCAACTTATGATCGACACCGCCGAGGACCGGCTGCATATGAAAGCCCTCTCGGCTGAGCATCCCCTGGCGCTCCAGCGGCTGCTGACGCCGGCGCCGGAGGACCCGCAGCCCACCGATGCCGAGCTGGCCGCGGCGGTGGTGCAGTTCGTCAATCGTCGTCTGGCGTGGGCCGCACGACATGCCGCCCAGCCATCGTCGGGGTGGTTCAGGTGAAGAGAATAGACCGCTTCCACATCGTCAAACGTCTGGGCGAAGCCGGCCCGGCCGTGCTTTACAAGGCACAGGAGCAGCTGGCGCCCGATTTCTGGCGCAACGTGCTTCTGAAGGTGTATGCGCCGGCAGCCCGCGACGCGCCGGACCCCGCCATGCTGCGCGAGCTGCGCACTCTGCTGGCCGTCGATGGTCATCCCTTCATCATTGACCTGTACGCCGCCGGACAGTCCGAAGCCGGATCATGGCTGGCCGAGGAATGGCCCGAAACCACCCTCGAGAGCCGCATCGGCGAACAGGGCGGCGAGCCTGAGGAAACGCGCAGATTGCTGCACGACATCGGCGCGGCGCTCGGCGCGCTGCATACTCTCGAGCCGCCTGCGCTGCATAACGAGGTTCACCCCGGCAGCATCGTCATTGCACCCGGCGGGTTCTACAAACTAGGCGGTTTTGCGGCAGCGGCCCGAACGACCGAAGAGAGCACCCTTCCCGCGACTATGGCTCCTTACGCGGCCCCGGAACTCCTCACCGGCGAACTCGGTCCGCCCGGACCGCCGGCGGATCTGTACGCGCTGGGACATGTGGCGTATCTGCTGGCGCTGGGGCTGAAGAATCACCGCCGCCAGTTCGCCGGCGTGTTCGACGAACGGACCGGCGGTCGCGACGCGCCCCCGGGCAAGTGGCTGGCGTGGCACTGTTCGCTCAACACGCCCCTGGCACCGGTGCACGAGGTGCGCAAGGGGTTTCCGCAGTGGCTGAGCAAGGTGATCGCCAGACTCACGGCCAAGAACCTCGAAGCCCGCTACCGGTCGGCGGCGGAAATGCTCGACGACCTGGCCGCCGGCGCTGGCGCTGCGCAGGTCTCCGCGGCGCAGCCGGCGGCGCCTCTGCCTCCGGCGTCGCCTCTGAAGCGCGGCATTCTTTCCGCGAGCGCAGCACCGTTGCGCCCGGAAGGTCGCACGCCGGTTTCGCCCGCGCCCGCAACCCCGGCCAGCGGAATACCGTCCCCGCCGCAGGTGGCTCCGGCTGTGCCGGCTTCCGCCGGGCAGCCACACCCAGCCGGCAAGACGCTGTACTACGTCCGTCTGCGCGACCGGCGCAGCGGACCATTCGACTGGGCGACGCTGGTGAAACAGGCGCGCATGGGCCT
>Ga0315298_1002019_pt1 | contig 35832 bp, 24 predicted proteins | sample WHS_1_MG_FD_203077 | JGI IMG/M metagenome (GOLD analysis project Ga0315298, IMG submission 203077) | Extremophilic microbial mat communities from Washburn Hot Springs, YNP, Wyoming, USA - WHS_1_MG | ecosystem: Environmental > Aquatic > Thermal springs > Hot (42-90C) | place: USA: Wyoming...
TTATCCGCCCAATCCGCATATATATTCTGTTCCTCCCTGCTGGACGGAATCCATCCGCCCAGTCCGATATCGCGAATCGCAAAGTCGGGTTTTGACTGTAAATCTGTATCCGGAAATGTAATTGTTTTCTGTTCGGGAATGACCTCACCCCATTCTCCCGGAAAATACCAGCGGCATCCAAGTCGTTCCAGAAATTCATAGGCAGCGTAGAGAGTTCCTTGATACGGACCATCAGAATTACCGCCAATGAAAATTTTGTTGTCCCTGGTCTTAATTACGAACCCTTCCTCATCAAACGCCTCGGGACGAATGCCAGGATTGAATCCAGCAGGAATCTTGACACCGAGATTTTGTGCAGTGGTAGTGTGACCAACAAAGATAGAAACAGGGGCGCTAACTTGCTCACCTTCCTTGACGATCGGAATCCTGGCCCGACTCATTTTTTCAATGTATTTTTGGATTTCAGAAGCGGCTTTGTCTGCCTTCGGCTCACTGGCAGCGACCACAATCACTGCCCGCGGCTGCCCGTTTTCTACGATAGTCATTGGTTCGGCTTTCAACAAAAAAGTACTTGTTAACGCAAATCCTATACAATAAATTAATTCCATTTTCATTTTTCTCTTCCCCCTTTATTCTAATATTTCATATTTTTCCTTTTACTAATAAAATGTTTTTCTGCTTATCCCAAAATGTCGACGGGTTAATGATGTGTTCTGGCTATGCCCCGAAGTTGGCCATATCAAACCGAATAGATCCCTTTTCTATTGTTCCCGCGGATAGTTTATTATACAAAATAGCGTATGTCAAGGAAAATCTCCAGATTTTACAAAGATTTTTCCATTTATCGTTTTTATCTGAAAATTCAGTCAGTCCTGCTGAACCTATGCCTTTATAGATAATATTCTTTTCCTGTTTTCTGTCGGTTAGATAATCTTCAGTCAGGGTTGTCAGTGCTGCTCGTTCATCAAGTTCTCGCTTAGCAATTAATCCACTATCTGACGTTACTTCTGAACCTTTGAAAAAATCTTCAGTTTATCTGCAAAATGAAACCTGATACCGCATTTTTTTGTTTCACTCATTGGGTTCTCTCCTTTCTTACTCTTAAAATCTTCTTTCATCTTATTTTATGCTGCGTTCAAATCTTTTGACGACTCCTTTCCAGGTTTGATATGACATGTAAGGATTATACATTCTCTTGTCAAAACGCAATAAACTTCATACAATTAAACCATGGAACCGCGACTTGTCCATAGCCAGCGACACGAACTCCTCAGAGTGAATTTGCTTTATCAGCAGATTCTCCATGCGCCCATTATTGAGTTGCAAAGGATTGTTGAAACGAATGTTGAGGAAAATCCATTTCTTGAAATCTCAAATCTGGATCTTCGGGAATCCGGAATTTCAGAGTATTTTATCCAATTGATTGAAAGGACCTCCGGGACCGAAACATCATTCAGGGATTATCTTGATGAGCAGATTTCATTTCTTGATATTTCTGACGAGCAGGCAGAAATTGCGAGATTTATTGCTGGATGCCTTGATTCTGACGGATATCTGCGAAACACGCCCGAAGAACTGGAAGCATCTTCAGTTTTTTCAAGAAAGCAGATTAGAAATGGAATTAAAATCGTGCAGACGCTTGAACCGGCTGGTGTCGGCGCAAGGGACTTCAGGGAATGCCTTCTTCTTCAGATGGAAAGAAAGGGAATGCAAAAAAGCGTGGCATACAGGATCGTTCGGGATTATTCAGAATACCTGGCGGCTGGAAAGATTTCCAGGATTGTTCGCCTCTGCAAATTATCTGAATCTGATGTAACCGAAGCCATCGCAGAAATCCGGAAATTGAATGCTTCGCCGCTGGAAGGATGCGCCGGTAGTACAAGCGCAAGGCCGTGCATTCCAGACGCATTGCTGATTTCTGTTACGCCGCAGTTGCGTGTTGAACTTACCGACAGGTATTTCTGCGGGCTTGCTCTCAATGAAAAATATGCTGCGCTTCTCAAGAAAAAGGCAATGCTTTCGCAGGAAGAAAAGAAATTTCTCTCTGAGAAGTTGGCTGCGGCGCGCCGGCTGCTGCTATGCATCCAGAAACGCCAGGAGTTTATTTCAAAAATGATTAACGAAATTGTTTCGGTTCAGAAGGATTTTTTTCTCGGTGGCGCCCTTGCAGCACTGACTGAAACAGAACTTGCAAGGCGGCTTGGTTGTGCTGTGTCGGTTGTAAGTCGGGCTGTATCCGGCAAGTATCTTGCGACTGCCAGAGGGGTTTATCCCCTGCGGAAATTTTTTAGCGCGTCGGTTCGTTCTCACAGCCGCGATGAAATCCTCAAATTGATAGCAGCGCTGTTAAACACGAGCAACAAGATACTTTCAGACCGCGAAATTGTTGAGCAACTCGCCTCGCGCGGGATTCATCTGGCTCAAAGAACAGTCAGCAAGTACCGCAGGATAGCGAGGATTCCAAATTCTTACCTTCGCGGGACTATCAGACGGCTGGGAAAGCAAGTGTGAATATGGTTCCTTTTCCTGCCTCACTTTCCACCTTGATTTGTCCTTTATGCGCCTCCACTATTTTTTTTGTAATCGCAAGACCCAGTCCTGCGCCCTTGCCTGGCTTTGTTGTGAAAAATGGTTCAAAAATTTTCTCAAGCATCTCCTGTGGAATTCCCGTTCCTGTATCTGATATTTTCAACACCGCAGATTCGCCTTCTCTTGAAGTACTCACAGTAATGGTTCCACTGTTGCCAACTGCCTCTATTCCATTCAAAATCAGATTGAGGAATACCTGTTGCAATTGATTCGGCTCACCAAAAATACAAATTGGTTCTTCTGCGAGGTCAAACGAGAATTTTATGCTTTCAGCAGTGGCGCTCTGTGAAAAGAAGGAGGAAAGATTCTCCACGAATTTGTTCAAATCAATTTTCTCCCTGTTTACTCCGCCGCGTGAAATATCCAGAAAGCTTTTTGCGATTGTCTGGCAACGTTTCACCTCATTTTCCACAAGAGACAGGTACTTTCTTGCATCATCCGGGTTGACCGCTGATTTGCGATGGATATCTTTGAGAAGCAACTGGATATAGCCACCGATGACTGTGAGGGGATTATTGATCTCATGAAGCAGTTCCAGGGATAGTTCCCCAACCATTGCTTTTGATTCCATCTGCTGTGATTTTTTCTGCAGCATCTCATTGAGTTCTGCAAGCCGCGCAGTAAGATTTTTGGCTGCAATCTGCATCCGTCTTTTCTGCACGGCTGACTCAACAATATGTTTCATTTCATTCACATCAAACGGCTTGCTCAGGAATTCATGCACCGTATGGTGCACGGCTTTTTGGGCCGCTTCAAGCGTGCCATAGCCGGTCAGAATCACAACCAGGACTTCACTGTTTATCGCCCTGATTTCTTCAAATGTCTCAAGACCATCTTTTCCTGGCATGTGCAAATCAAGCACCACCACGTCAACCCAGTTGCGCTTTAATAGTTCTATCCCCTCATCCCCGTTGCTGGCAAGGAGCACTGTATACTGGTCCTTAAAAACCATTTTCAGAGATTCCCGGGGACCAAGTTCGTCATCAATAACAAGAATGACTGCGCGTTCTGGAATGTCAGAATGATTGTGCATACTGGAGTCCGATGAAACTGCCTGAAGATTTATAGGTTCCAAGAAAACCTCCTGTTTTGATTTCTCTTGACTGAAATAGGTTGTACACATACACAAGTTCAATGGTTGCTTTCCTAACAAAAAAAGTGCTCCCGAGCGAAAATATCGTCCTGTCTGCATCTGGCAGCGATGGGTCAAATGTTGCGTCAGGTACCGGGGTTCTGATAAACCCAACTCCACCAGAAATTTCCCAGTTTGGTTTTACCCGATATGCAATACCAAATGAGAGGTTCCAGACATCCTTCCAATTTTTTGGTATGTCGGTTAAGAACCCTGGAAGCGCATTGTCGGGCCCAATATCAACAGGGATACTCTTGAGGCAAGAGTATCTTACATATTCCGCCTCTGTCTGGAGCCGCAGGCGATTCTTTGACCAGGCATATCCGAATGAAAATATTTCAGGATACTGGATCTTGACCCTGCTATCGGTTTGTGGGAAAAAGCCGGGAATTGGAATTTCAGTCAGAAAGAAACTCCCGCTATAGTCAATTGAGAATGGGGCGTTCCATACCGCTGCAATCCTGTGCGGGCCATTATGATAATGCAGCCCAATCTTGCCGCCCAGCGCTGTTCCGTCGCCTTTCAACGTGGCGGTTCCATCTGTAAAAGGACCTAAGAAACTCCATGGATATATCTGAACGGTTTTTACTGCACTCCGGTAAAAATCCAGAGCAAATCCAACGCTGAACTGCTCATTTACAGCCACCGCAAGAGCAGGGGAGACATCATAAAAACTCATCTCAGAAAGATACGGCACCTGGCATAGCCATGCATTTTTTGTGAGTGCAGGGTCCCACTCGGTCTTCTGTCCATAGGGTGTTGTAACCGCAAGACCGAAACGGTATTTTGCTCCAGTTGGCGCAATGACCAGGTAAATATCGCCCAGAAATGCGCTCTCATTCTGTTTCTCTCCTGCAAGAATGCCATTTGAGAATTTTGTGGATGACATAAGAAAATTGGTTGAAATAAGAAACTGGTTCTCTTGAATCTGGACAAGTCCTGCTGGGTTGATGAAAACCGCAGAAGCGTCATCTGCCTGCGCGGTGAATGCTCCGCCCTGGGAAAGCGCTTCCATGCCCGGAGGCGGATTTCTGAACCCCTGGCCAAACGACCCGGCCGCAAAAATCATCAGCACAAGACATAACGCAACTGCCATTTGCCTGACCATAAAACCCTCCAGTAAACAGGCCGGAAAAATTCCGACTATTAATGTTGCATATTTCTTGTAAGAGACCCGCGCATAATTCTATATTGCAAAAACCGTGCCAAATGATACAGAATACTGCCCGAAATTCATTTCATTGAAATGTGGAAATCGTTGAGATATAAAGGTTTTGGCGGAAAATTCAGCATACGCTTGATGTAGTTTACTATCAGTGATTCTAAAAAGTTACCTGTGTGCAACTCCTATAAGAAGCGGACATTTTTGTACATATTTTGACAACAGGACTTTAAGGAGTAGAATAGAGTATAGATATGACAGGGAATAGAATGATTGGACATTTTTGAACATATGAGTACAAATTCGTTACTTGTCACGCTTGCCGGGATGCCGAAGATTCTTTCGGACTTTATTCCAGATAACGGACTTGCAAGCCTTGCGGCATGTTTGCGTGAAAATGGTCATTTTGTCAGGATTCTTGATTTCAACCTCCCTGATTGCCTTGCGGAAATTTTTTCCCTTAAATCACTGCGCGGTCTTCAGCATATTGGAGAAAAGGTATTCCTGGAACGTAGAAAACCCTCACCAATTGATGTCATCAGATTAAGAACATTGTCTCGTATCCTTGAAGAACGGAAAGATAAGGTTTTTGATTCAATTATTGATTCAATTGTTGACACTGCTAAAAGGGAGAAAATTGACTTTGTCGGGATTAAACTGTGGGCCGGTGATGGTTTTCGCTACTCACTGAAACTTGCGGCGTCCCTGAAGAAAAAATGCCCAAAACTTAAGGTGTTCGGAGGAGGTCCACAGGTTGACATTTTCCGCGAGCATATATACAGGGTAAGCCGGGACTTTGATGCTCTCTGTTTTGGCGAAGGCGAGGAGACAATCACTCTTCTTGCGGATTATACTGCCGGCAAGATAAGCCAGGACCAGATACCCAATCTCATCCTTCCGGGCAATGGAAGGCCAATAGCAACGCCTCGCAGATATATTAAAGCCCTTGATATTCTTCCGAAACCAGAATACAGGCCGGAGATTTATGAAAATATAGTCGCGAAAATCCGGCTGTTTGTGCTTGATGAAAGCAGGGGATGTCCAAATTCCTGTGCGTTCTGTATCCATCCAATCAAAAGTGGCAGGAGAAGGACAAGGTCTCCATTAAGCGTGGTAGCAGAGATAGAGCATGGCGCACTTGAATACGGGGCTTCATTATTCAGGTACGCGGGTTCAAGCACGCCTGGCTCGCTTATGAAGGATGTGGCACAGATATTAAAGGAGAAGAATTTTAATGTTTCTTACACAAGTTTCGGCCATTTTCGGGATTTTGCAGGGATGGACTTTCACCTGCTGCGGGAATCCGGCTGCAGGTCTCTCTTTTTCGGTGTTGAATCTGCCAGCCCGGAAATACTCCGCAGGGCAATGAACAAGACAAACAACCCTGATGAAATGGCGCAGGTGATAAAAAATTCAAAAGATGCCGGCATTTTTACTGTTGTGAGTATTATTTTCCCGGCGCCGTTTGAAACCGAAAAAACCCGCGCTGAAACTCTTGATTTCCTGAAAAAGACAAGGCCTGATTCAGTGCTTGTCCAGTTTCCTGGCCTGTTTCCAGGGACTCCATGGGCGCAAGAGCCCGAGCGATTCAATTTCACGCTTGAAACGGATGATTATGCAGTTGCTGTTATGACCTACCAGATTAAGTCGTTGTTTCCTCCCAATTACTGGAAACCGCTTCCTTACAGGGTTAATGGAATGAATTTCCATCAGTTTGCTAATGAGACCGCGCGTTTTCAGAAGGACTTGCAGGCTGCAGGCATAGGAACATTTGTTTCAGACGAGGCATTCCTGCTGAGTGTTTTTGCTGGATTTAAAGACCTTGATGAGTTTGTTGCAAAAAATCGTTACTGGCTTTTTGCAGGCAGGGCAGAAGAGTTAAAAAAGGAAATAGAAAGCATCAATAAAGCATCTTATGCAGGAGGCAATTGATGCACCAGCACAGGGTAGTCGTTACAGGCATAGGAGTTATCGCCCCAAATGGAATAGGGAAAGATGCGTACTGGGATGCCCTTGAGCGCGGCAAAAGCGGCATCAAGCGTATTACTGGCTTTGACCCTGAAGGACTCTCATGCAAAATTGCAGGTGAGGTGACGGATTTCAATCCTTTAGCATATCTTGACCCAAAAAAATCAAGGCGAATGGCACGCCACACACAATTCGCTGTATCGGGCGTGCGCATGGCGATTACGGACGCGGGCGTGGATATCCATGCGATTCCGGAGAATGACGGGCTTCTTGCGTTTGGCGTGAGTACGAGCGCCATGGATCTGATTGAGAACCAGATGAAGGTTTTGATGAAGCATGGATACAGAAGAATCGTTCCATATGGGCTCGTCGCTGCAACACCGCACAGAGTGATGGGTGAAATTCTGGAGCATCTTGCATGGAAGCCGCGTACAATTCTGCTTACGGCAGCCTGCGTGTCCGGTTTGGATGCTATCGGCACGGCTTTTACAAGAATACGCAACGGGGAAGTGAAGTTTGCGATCGCGGGAGGTGCGGAGGCTGCTATTACACCACTTACTATGGGAGGTCTTTGCGCCGGGGGCTTGATGCCTGAATTCAATGATCACCCCGAACAAGCGAGCAGGCCGTTCGACAAGTACAGATGTGGAGGAGTCCTTTCAGAAGGGTGCGGGGTTGTGACATTGGAGGACAGGGATTACGCGATGGCTCGTGGAGCACATATCTACGGAGAAATCTCCGGTTATGGTTCGGCCGGAGATGGGTACGTGGAACCCGGAATGCATGCTGCCGGTTTGAAGGATGCCATTTTGCGAACACTTGATGATGCGAACCTGTCGCCGAAGGCGATCGAAGCGGTCGCCGCGCACGGACCTTCGGATCCGCTTATAGATCTGGTGGAGACCGATTTTCTCAAGGAGGTTTTCGGTGCCCACGCATACAATGTTCCTGTTAGTTCGATCAAGTCCATGGTTGGCAACCCGTTCGGATGCGCAGGTCCCCTCCAGTTGATCGCGGTGATGCTCTGGTTCGCAAAGGACATTGTTACACCCACGATAAATTACGATTTTCCTGATCCTGAGTGCGACCTTTATTATGTGCCGAACATAGCACAACCGTTGCGCGTGTCCACGGTGCTTCTTGACTGCAGCGGTCTCGGAGGCACGTGTTCATCCCTTATCTGCAAACGGAGTGAGTTGTGAAATACTGGATTGCGAGTATCGTTTTCACTATCGTGATGAATGTGGTGCTCGCATGCGTGGTTTACTTCAGAAATCGTTACCGGATTCCCAATCGGCGGTTCCCGATATTCGTCGGCAACCTGATGGCATGGGATGCTTGTGTACTCGGGATCATGGTGGCCAGAGATCAAGCGACGATCAACTGGCTTTTACGTTGGATTTCCATTATCTGCGCATTTCTCCCTGCCACATTCTTTTTCTTCGCCATCGGTTTTACTATTCCGTCACATGCCGATGAAAGGTTAAGCAGCAGGAAATATGAATGGTTTATTTCTTTTGCGCTTGCGCTCCTCAATTTCTATCTTGCCCTGCGTCCGGATTTTATTCTGAGCATAAATTTGCGGCCTGACCTTGCCAATGCCTTTCCTGGCCCGGATGTCCGTTATGGTTGGCCATTTTTGCCGTTTGCCGGTATCATCATTTATTCCATGACTGCAGGTCTCCGTTCTCTTTATCGCACGATGCGCGGTGTTACCGGCGCGATGAGAACAGAAATCCAGTACATATTTCTTGCATTTATCGCAGGAACCATTTTTGCCTTGAGTACAGCAGTTATACCGCCGCTTTTTGGAAACACGATTCCTTGCAGATTCGGCCCGTTTTCTTCAATCATCATGAATGCGATTATCGCTTATGCAATTGCGCGCTATCGCATACTTGACATTTCCTTCGTCCTTGAAAAGACCGTTGTGTTTAGCATCGTGACCGCGTGTCTTTTTGCAGGTTATCTTATTTCTGTCTGGTTTGTTTCGCGCGTCATTGGCATTTTTGTGCAGGGTGCCACATTTGCCCCGGTTTTGATAAGTTGTTTTCTTGTCGCCATTGCGTTTTCACCGCTAAAAGAATTGGTGCAGAAATGGGTAAAACAAAAGATGTTCAGCGACCGTCACAATATTGAGGATGTTCTTTTGCAAATGCGCGGTTTTCTCGGTGCTTCACTACACGTAGAAGACAGTTTTTCCCTTCTTCTTGAAATGCTCCATTTTGAACTGAAAATCTCAAAGAAGGTGCTTGTCCTCATAGAAAATCCTGAGTCATTCGGCATACGAGCTTTGATGGCGATTGGCCGGATTTCTGGTTGTAGCGTGAAGGAGAACCCGCATTCTGCCATCCTCGCCCTGATGAAGACGGAAAAAGTTCCATGCTATCGCGAGGAACTGATTAGGTTTTCAGGGAGACAGGAAATCCGGGCTGTAGTGGAGGAACTTGACCATCATGGATTTGAAGCCGCCATTCCAATCGTGGTGCGGGAAACGCTGGTTGGTTGCATGTTGCTTACTGCCAAAGAGCATAATATCCCATTTACAGAAAAGGATAAACGGATACTTGATGCTCTTGCACTCTACTTTGGGATATTCCTTGAAAACAGCCAGCTCTACACCACGCTTCGCGAGAGTAGAAGTTATCAAGCCAGTTTGCTCGCGACTTTACCCAGTGGGGTTATCGCTGCGGACCGGGTTGGCCGGGTGATTGTGTTCAACAGGGAGGCCGAGCGCATTGTTGGTCTTACCAGGGAAAGGGTGCTTGATAGAAATTTCCAGGATGTCCTCCCACCTGAATTCCAGGAAATGTTCCAACTATTGCTTACTGAAAAAGAAGAAATCAGGAACAGTGAATTGCGCCTATCCGCAAACGGATCAACGATTCCGCTTAGAGTGAGCGGGATAAGATTCCATAATGAGGACGGGTCTCTTCTTGGCGTGCAGATGATTTTTTCTGATATTTCACAAATCAAACTTTTACAGGAGCAGGTTCTGCGGAATGAAAAACTTGCTTCTCTTGGCGTTCTTGCTGCAGGCATTGCCCACGAAATCAAGAATCCGCTTGTCGCGCTCAAGACATTTTCCCAGTTGATGCCAGAGAAATATGAGGACAGGGAGTTCAGGGAGAATTATGTGAAGGTTGTGATTCCTGAGATTGAAAGGATAAATAAACTCGTTGAACAGTTGCTTCTGTTTGCAAGGCCGCGGCCAGCCCATTTTCAGAGGTCTAACCTTATTGAGATACTTGACAGCACGCTTCTTTTAATTACCACGCAGGGAGCATTCCGCTCTATCCGGTTAGAAAAAGAGTTTCCATCAGCACCAGTAAATATCGTTGCGGACCCGGAGAAACTCAAGCAGGCGTTTCTTAATGTCCTGTTAAATAGCGCGGAAGCCATGACTGGGGAGGGAGGCATAATAGTTGTACGCGTTTCTTCAGGCAAGGACATTGTTAAGGTTGAAATTAAAGACAATGGCTCCGGGATTCCTGAGGAAAATCTTGACAGGATTTTTGACCCGTTTTTTACAACAAAGCCAGAAGGAACCGGACTTGGGCTTTCAATCGTTAATGAAATTGTGGCGCAGAACAATGGAAGAATTTTCGTGGAAAGTTCGCCAGGAGATGGTACAAATGTGACGATTGAATTGCCGCGCATCAGAGAGGGAAATGATGAAACATATTATGCTGATTGTTGAAGACAGGGGTGTGGCAAATTCGCTTGAGATGCTTTTGAAAGATAAGTTCTTTGTGTGTCCGTCGGCTCCTGACCAGAGTTTGCGGATGATTGAAGAACATTCGCCTGACCTTATTATTCTTGACACTGAACTGAAAAGCGGAAGGGGTCTTGCGCTGCTTGAAGAGATTAAGACGCGCATTCCTGCAGCCACAGTGCTTGCACTTGTAAGCAACTTTGACCGCAACGCACGGAGAAGTATGGAATTGGGGGCTTACGAGTTTATTGAAAAACCATTCAACCCCGAGCGACTGATGTATGCGGTCACCAGGGGGATTGAACGAGCGCAATCTCTGCGTGAAAGGGAGCGCCAGACACCAGCAATTTCAGAGCCGGTTGTTCAGACAATTCCTGCCCATCCTGTTAAGGATTATGAGTTTTTCCGCGACTTAAGCGAACTCCTTGCAGAAAGTTTTCCAGAACCGATGAGATTTTTTGCGTCCTTTCTCAGGAATCTCCAGCGCGGGTTTTCCCTTACAAGTGTTTCTCTTTTCCTGGAACAAAATAATGTTTTTACGTTCATTGAAAGTAGCGGAGCAGACAGAGAGTTTATGGAGAAGGTGCGATTCACGAGGGAGAGTGCGCTTGCGCGATGGTTCACGCGTGAGAAGCGTGTCGTTGTGCGGTCCCCTGATACATCTGCGGACTTGCTCTCTGAACTTGATATACTTCAATCGCACCTTGTTCTGCCTCTTTCCAGTAGAAACGGTCGTATTTTTGGGTTTCTTTCTTTTGGGCGGCAGATTATCGGCGATTTTCAGCCCGAACAGATTCGTTTTTTTGGCATGCTCACAAACTATTTGAGTTTTCTCATTGAGGATTCGCTCCTTTTTCAGGAAAATGCCTGCCAGCGCGAATACCAGCGGGTTATCTTTGAAAATGTTCCAAGCGGAATTCTTGTGACGGATGAGTCGGCTCGTATTGTGTCGCTCAACCGCCACGCTGAAAAGATACTCGGCACATCCCAGCAGGAAGTGGCAGGGCTGCCAGTTGAGCATGCAGGCGCGGAAATCGCTGCGATAATTCGTTCTTCCCTTAATTCCGGGGTGCCTGTGTACAGGAACGAAATCCATTCCCCAGGAACCGGGAAATGGCTCGGGATGAGTTGCGATTTTGTACGGGATGATGCGGGCCGGATACGTTCTGCGATTATGATTTTTCAGGATTTGACACATATAAAAACCCTTGAAGAAAAAGAGCGCAAGGTTGAGGAAGAACGTTTGTGGACACGGATTGCGCAGCAACTTTCACACGAGATAAAAAACCCGCTTGTTGCAATCAAGACATTTGCATGCCTTTTGCCAGAGAAGGCAGCCGATGAGGAATTCAGGACAAGTTTCTTTTCAGTCGTCAACAGCGAGGTTGACCGGTTGACAGGGCTTGTAGAAAAGATTGCACGGCTTGCGGACGATGAGAGTATGATTTTTACTGCGACAGAGATGGATAAACTGGTCCGCGAGGCAGCAGAAAAATTTGGCGGCAGGATTGGTGTGGAATCAGTTGGTAATGGTGCTATAAGAGGAGAATGCGATACTGCGAGATTGAAAGAAGCGTTTGAGTTTATTTTTGATTTTTGTGCGCAGGATGCCGGAGATAAAGGGAATGTCCGCCTTTCATACAGACAATTGCCGGACGGCATGCATATTGTTATTGAGGAAAACGGCAATAATATCCCTGTACCAGAACCGGATGATTTTTTCGTTCCATTTTCCAATAGGTTTGATGGCATCATGTCATTGAATCTCGCAATCGCGCGCAAGATTATTGAACGGCATGCCGGCCGCATTGTTTTTGGGATAACCGCAAATGGATCCCGGAGATTTGAAGTGCACCTACCGCAGGGAGTATCTGATGAAAAGAATTCTGGTCATAGATGATGAGGCAGGTACCCGCGAATCATTGAAATTGGTTCTTTCCGATCGTTACAAAATTGTGGGTGCAGAATCAGCGCGCGCAGGAGTTGAGGCGATAAAGAAAAATTTGCCTGACCTTGTGTTTCTTGATGTTCTTATGCCGGATAAGGATGGACTTGAAGCGTTAGCGGAAATTCGGGCGATTGATCCAGACATCCCGGTTGTCATGCTTACGGCTGTTTCAAGGATAGACACTGCCGTAAAGGCAATCAAGGCCGGCGCTACAGATTATCTCACCAAGCCGTTTGATGTAGAAGGTATCCGCCTCCTTACAGAAAAAATTTTCAGGGAGACAAAACTTCGCGAGAGGTGCGAATTTCTCAAAAATGAAATAGAGCGCGAGTTCAATCTTTCTGAAATTGTATACAGAAGCGAGAAAATGGCGCATGTTATGGAAGTGGCGCGCACCGCTGCAGTCCATGATTCTCCGGTTCTCATCACCGGGGAGACAGGAACGGGCAAGGAATTGCTTGCTCGCTTCATACATAGAGAAAGTCAGCGGTCCCGCGAACCATTTGTTGCGATACACTGCGCCGCAATTCCTGAGACATTGTTTGAGAGCGAATTGTTTGGCTATGAGAGGGGCGCCTTTACGGGAGCGTTCAAGAGTAAACCCGGTCGTCTTGAGGTTGCATCAGGGGGCACGGTCTTCTTTGATGAAATAGGAGAGATGCCCATTTCACTTCAGGTGAAACTTCTCAGGGTCCTTCAGGAGCGCGAGTTTCTCCGTATTGGTTCAAATGAAACAATTCCGCTTGATGTACGCGTTGTGGCAGCCACAAGCCGGGACCTTAAAAGTGAAATCAATCATGGGGCGTTCAGGGAGGACCTGTTTTATCGTCTCAGTGTTATACCTGTGGAGATTCCCCCGCTGCGTGAGCGAAGGGAGGACATACTTCCGATTGCCGAGCACTTCATTCGTTTCTTCGCATCGCAGATGAATGCAAAGGCGCGAGGGCTTTCTCCCGGAGCAGGAAAACTTTTTACTTCTTACGACTGGCCCGGCAATGTTCGCGAGGTGAGAAACATTATTGAAAGAATTTTGGTATTACGCGGTGATAAGGTTATAATAGACACTGAGGATTTGCCGGTTGAGATGGGCGCTCAGGAAAAAAGTACTGCGCAGTCCGCAGGTGCATTTTTTGAACGCGTGCAGGAATTTGAGCGGAGAATCATTATTGACGCACTCAAACGGAATAACTGGAACCAGACAAGGGCCTCTGAAAGTTTAAACATGAGCAGGCGCATACTGGGTTACAAAATCAAGAAATATGGGATATGTGCAGGAAAGAATGGGACAACCCGGGCACCTGGCATTTCGGATAAGATATGAAACAAACAGTTCAGCCGGAAATTTCCTGATTTTTTTGTTTGATCAATATGAAACATATTCTTGTCGTTGAAGCAAATCCTGGAGTACGCAACCTTTACAAGGCAGCGCTTGAGCCGGAAGGGTATGTCGTGTCGGCTTATTCTCTTGCAAAGGATGCGCTAATGAGCGTTTCAAATAATACCTATGACCTTGCAATTGTTGATTCCCGTCTTCCTGATATGGACGGGTTTTCATTTATTGAGGAGATGCGCAAAAAAACCGACCATCCTCCGGTGGTGATTGCAACCGGCCTTGCAACAATAGAAAGTGCTGTGACTGCCGTGAAAAAGGGCGCGGATGATTTTATTACAAAACCATTCACGGTCCAGACGCTGCTTGTTGCAATTGAACGTAATATGCGGCTTGCCCAGTTGTCCCGCAGGATATCCGAACTGGAAATGATTCGCTCAATTCTTTCTCTGAACCGGGTTATCACATCTTTAACAGAGATTGGTGAGTTTTCCAGCACGGTTCTTGACCAGATTTATTCGCTGCTGCATCCGGATGAAGCGCTTCTTTATTTTTTTGATGAAGACACAGGTCTTTTCTTCCTGCGCAAAGCGCGGGGTGCGGTTGGGGATACTCCGCCTGCAGTTTTTCCGAGGGAGATAGCAGAAAAAATTGTCGGGAATGCCAGAGAATCAGTATTTCTGGAAGGCAATGGAACCCTTGATGTGGCGCTTCAGGGAAAGATGAATCCTGTGGTCGGGATTTTGCGGCTGGGAAGCCACGAGCGGGAGTTTTCCGAGAAAGAGCGGAATTTTCTTTCCATTTTCGGCACGCAGGTTGGCATTGCGCTTGAAAATGTCCGGCTCCTTGAAAGGATTAAAGATTCGTATATCAGCGCAATCCGCTCCCTTGTCAATTCCCTTGAAGCAAAAGACAGGTATACAAAAGGACATTCAGAACAGGTTGCATATTATGCGGTTGCCATCGGCAAGGTGCTCGGGCTTGACCAGCAGAATCTTGAAAGCCTTCGCAATGCGGCATACCTGCACGACCTTGGAAAACTCGGCATCAGGGATTCCATTATCCTGAAAGACGGTTCTCTCACAGTTGAGGAGTTTGACCTTATTAAGAAACACCCTCTTATCACGATGGATATTCTCAGGCCATTGAAGATGAAGCGGGAAGAACTGGAAGCATGCCTTTATCACCATGAAAGACCGAGTGGCAAGGGATACCCGGAAGGATTGAAGGGCGATGAAATACCCTTGATGGCAAAGATTCTTGCTGTCGCAGATTCCTTAAGCGCGATGATTTCAGAGCGGCCGTACCGCAAAAAGATGGAAATAAACGAAGCAATCAGAGAACTAAAACGCAACGTCGGCGAGCAGTTTGACCGGAAGGTTGTTGACGCTCTACTTGTTGTGTTGCAGGATAGCACAGATGTCCATACATTATAGTTGCAAATTGAAAGTATAAAGGAGATGACGATATGTTCAAATGGATGAGAATGTTTTCAAGTGATCTTGGCATTGACCTTGGAACTGCCAACACTGCTGTTTATCTCAGGGGCAAGGGCGTTGTCCTGATGGAGCCGTCTATCGTCGCTATCAACCGCGACACCAAACAGGTCAGAGCAGTCGGCAATGAAGCGAAAAAGATGCTTGGCAAGACACCTGCAAACATCATTGCAATGAAACCGATGAAAGACGGTGTTATCGCCGATTTTGATGCGTGTGAAGCCATGCTCAGATATTTCATCAATAAGGTTAAGAACCCGAGACACCGGTTTCTTATGTTTCCGAAAATGATCATTGCGATCCCATCAGGGATAACAAGTGTGGAACGAAGAGCAGTACGTGAAACCGCGCTCAAGGCGGGTGCCCGCGAGGTGCGGCTTGTTGAAGAGCCGATGGCTTCAGCAATAGGCGTGGGTCTTCCTGTTGAAGAGCCGTGTGGCAGTTTCATCCTTGACATAGGCGGCGGAACCACCGAAATGGCAATCATTTCTCTTGGCGGGCTTGTTCTTACCAAGAGTTTGCGCATTGCTGGAAACGAAATGGATGAGGCGATTGCCGATTATCTGAAGAAAAAATATAACCTGCTCATTGGAGAGAGGACTGCAGAAGAGATTAAGATTCACATCGGTTCAGCGTTTCCGCTTGACGAGGAGATGGTACTGGAAGTTCATGGCCGCGACCTCGTGGAGGGGCTGCCTAAAATGGTGCGTATCCGTTCAGAAGAAGTTCGCGATGCGCTCAAAGACACATTGATGGCAATTGTGGGAGCGGTGCGGGATATACTTGAGGAGACACCTCCGGAACTTTCAAGCGACCTTGTGGAACGAGGGTTGGTTGTTGCCGGAGGAGGAGCGCTTTTGAGAAACATTGACCGCCTCATATCTCAGGAAACGAAACTACCTGTCGTGATCGCGGATTCGCCCATGCTTGCTGTTGTGAACGGTACCGGGAAAATGCTGGAAGAAGACAGATATTTCCGAGAATTCCCTTCTGAATGAAATGAGTGGTTTTCAATGCTCTGGAGATTCCGCAGAGAAATTATTCTTCTTATCTTTCTGGGCGCAGGGTTCGCGTTATTGCGCCATGGATTTCATTTTCCCCGCCCTCTGTTTCATAAACCGGTGCAGCCATCATCAGTACAGACAATTGAGGGCCTTGTCCGGGAAAATGAGCGACTCCGTTCCCTTTTGAAACTGACAAACGAGAAAACCTATCGGAAGATTATCGTATGCTCTGTAGTTGGGATTTCACCATGGGTTTATCCCACAGAGGTGACGGTCAATCGCGGGAGCACCGACGGTATTGAGCCGGGAATGAGCATTATCAGTGGAAAGGGTTCCCTCATAGGGCGAATCGTGTCTGTTAGCGAACACAGTGCATCAGGGATTACGCTTTTCCATAAGGATAACAAGGTAAGCGTCCTTATCTGCTCAACAGGTGAAATTGGAATTCTTGAAGGGGGGTCATTCCCATACCTGCGGGTTAAATTCCTGCCTCCCAACTGCCGCGCTGCACCAGGGGATATCGTGGAAACTTCAAATATGACGCAACTATTTCCTGTGCATACCCGCATTGGAAAACTCGTAAGGGTGTCCGGTTCATCAAAGGAATTGACAATGCAGGGTTTTCTCAGGCCATCTTTCTATGAAGAATCTTTTGAAGACGTCGCAGTGGTTAAATAAGAAGGACGCAATAATTTTTGTATTGTTGCCCGCTGCATTGCAACTTGGATTTCCGCGTTTGTGGCTTGAGCCGTTTCTGGCTGGACTTTTTGTGCTGGCGTGGCGCGGTAAGACATTTGTCACATTTCCGTTTGTTTTTGTCTGGAGTATAATATCGGCATTTGCGACCAGGACCAATCCAGGCATAGAAATCTTAGGATTTGGACTTGTCTGGTATCTGCTGAATCTATTTTCTTTTAGCAGCAGAATTGGTCGCTTTATAACCGTTATAGTTGGAGGGGCGATTTTCCTTTCTGTGAAAATGTTTTTTTCCACATTTTCATGGGCGTGGAGCGCGGTTGTGACTCTCAAATTTTTTGCTGTTTTTACGCTTGCCAATCTCATTCTATGCTGGTTGCTATTCGCTATGGATAGGTACAGGGGTTTTTCAGAACAATGGAACAGCGTCTGAAGTTTTTTCAGCAGGTCACAAGGTTTGCACTCGGGATTCTAATCCTGCAATGCTTCAATTTGCAGATTGTGCATTACAGGTATTATCGCGACCTTGTGAATAGGAACTGTATCCGCACAATTGAACTTGGAACTCCCAGAGGGCAGATTCTTGACCGGAATGGGCGGGTGCTGGCTTTTGACAGGCCGTGCTACAATCTTGTTTTTGTGCCGTATGATTTGAAGGACAGCGAACGCGTGGCACGTTTATTATCCCGTCTGCTCGGATTTGATGAGGCGGATTTATTGAGTCAATTTTCAAAGAAATACGGAGACCCATATGAACGAAAAATTCTCAAGCGCAATCTGAATGAAGAAGAAATTTCAAAAATTTCAGAATACGCATATCAATTGCCGGGTGTTTTCGTTCAGGCAGGGATAGACCGGCAGTATACGCTCGGAATAGACACATCCCATGTATTGGGTTATGTTGGAGAAATCAGCCAGGAACAACTTGACAGGATGCGCGACGGTTCTTTTAAGGCAGGGGATTTTATTGGCCAATACGGGCTTGAGAAGCAATATGACGATTTTTTGCGCGGCAAATCAGGAGGATACCAGGTGGAGGTTGACGCTCTTGGACATCAGCGGAAAATTTTGAGATCCACAGACATGATTCCAGGCAATAGTTTGGTTCTCACAATTGACCAGTCCATCCAGGAAGCATGTTCTGCCGAACTCGGGGATCAGGATGGCGCTGTCATCGCAATGAATCCTAAAAATGGCGAGGTCCTTGCCCTGGTGAGCAAGCCAGGATTTGATTCTGATGATTTGCCAAGGTATCTCAGGTCTCCTTACAAGGAGAGAAAGCCCTTCTTGAACAGGGCTATTGCAGGTCAGTATCCGCCGGGCTCAATTTTCAAAATCATCACTGAGATTGCCGGCCTGGAGAGCGGTGAAATCACAGAACATGACAGGATTGAATGCACGGGCACTGTGGAGATAGGGGACCGCATATTTCACTGCTGGAAAGAGGATGGACACGGGTGGATTGACATTGATGAGGCGCTTCCTTATTCCTGCAATATTTTCTTCGGCACGCTCGGAACAAAGGTGGGTGTGAAGCAGTTGCTTGATTACGCCACGCTTTTTGAGTTAGGGAAACCCACAGGGGTGGATTTGCCTGGTGAAAAAAGCGGGAATATCCCGGATCCTGACGAATCGGGTGGTGCAGTAAATGTGGCAATTGGACAGGGTGCGGTCAATGTAACACCGATACAATTGTGTTGTCTTCTTTCAACAATAGCAAATGGCGGCAATATCTGGACTCCGTTTATTGTGCAGAAAATAGTTGACCCGCGAGGCCAGGTTATAAAAAGTTTTTCTCCAGTTCTGCGGAAAACAGTATTCATTTCTGATGACACACTTACAATCTTGCGTAAAGGGCTTGAGAATGTTGTGGCATTTGGAACCGGAGCCGGCGCGCGGGTACAAGGCATCGCTGTGGCAGGCAAAACCGGCACCGCTCAGACCGCCCAGAGCGAACTGGGGTTTCCCACGCATGGTGCGTTTGCCTGTTATGCCCCTGCGGATAGACCCACAATTGCCCTTGTTGTGTTTCTTGATAGGGCAAGTTCTGCGCAGGCGGCAAGAATTGCAGGGGCAATCCTTAGCAGGGTTCTTCTCCCGCAGCAGAGCGAAACAACAGGCGTGGAAACAGATAAAGTGGAGAGTGTTCCATCAAATAGTGATGCGTCCGGAGGGGTTAATGCAGAATAAGATGAATTCCGGGAATCTTCTTTTTGTGCAGGCGGTTGTTCTTACGCTGCTGGGAATACTGCTTCTTTTCAGTGCCTCGCACGGCATAGGCGCACAGGGCGTTTTTCAGAAACAGATTGTCTGGGTTGTTTTTGGCGTGGTACTTTTTTTTGCTTTCAGGAATCTTGATTACCGGCACTGGGCAAAACTTTCAGTGGTTCTATATTTTCTCTTACTTTTCTTTCTGCTGCTTGTTCTGGCATTTGGAACAGGACGCGCCGGCAGATGGATCAGAATTGGATTTGTCAATTTCCAGCCATCAGAATTTATGAAAATTATCCTTGTAATCCTTCTTGCGAGATATTTTTCAGGAAGGGATGTGAGCAGATTTCCAACGCTTTTTGGAGGTCTGATTATTACGGGCATACCATTTTTGCTTGTCCTTGCTCAACCAAACCTCGGCACAGCCGGGCTTTTCCTCATTATCTTTTTCTCCATGGCATATCTTGCCGGTGCACAAAAGAAGCATCTTGCAGCAATATTTCTTATCGGGATACTTATGAGTCCGTTCATGTGGATGGCGCTTAAGGATTACCAGAAGCAAAGAATTCTTATTTTTCTCAATCCAGCGCGAGACCCGCTCGGTAAGGGATACAACATTCTTCAATCCAAGATGACCATCGGGTCCGGCGGAATAATCGGCAAGGGTTTTCTCCATGGAACTCAGACGAAACTTGCGTTTCTTCCTGAGTACCACACCGATTTCATTTTCTGTCTTCTTGCAGAGGAGTTTGGACTTTTCGGAGTGGCCCTTCTCCTATTTCTATACTATTTATTTCTGAACAGGATCTGGAACATCAGTTTAACAACACAGGATCCATTTGGCCGGCTCGCAGGCGTGGGCATGATGGCAATGTTCCTTACTCAAATTTTTGTCAATATCGGGATGGCGTGCGGAATTCTGCCTGTTGTCGGTATTCCCCTGCCATTTTTGAGTTATGGCGGTTCAGCGCTTCTGGTCGCGTTTGTGGCAACTGCCATTGTATACAACCTTGACAAAAACGCTGCACTTTTCTGATGCGATACAATCTGCATCTGGTTCGGACGTTTCGGTCGTTGCGTACCTGCACGGACATTTCTGGCATTTTGCTGCCAATTTCTACCAGCCATGATTGATATTGAAAAAATACCGCCACGCATCAGAAAGCCGTCCACATATCTTGGCAACGAGATTAATGCTTTCAGGAAGAACCTGAACAACTGTAATGTTACATTTGCACTCGGATATCCTGACATTTACGAAGTAGGCATGTCAAATCTTGGCATAAGAATTCTTTATGATATTCTCAATGGTTTACCTGATGTAGGTTGCGACAGATTCTTTGCGCCTGGCGCAGATATGGAAGAGTACCTGCGTAGCGCTGGCCTTCCCCTGTTTGCGCTTGAATCAAAAAGGCCTCTGCGCTGTTTTGATTTTGTAGGGTTCAGCATTTCATCAGAACTGAATTACACCAATTTTCTCAATCTTCTTGACCTTGCCCGGATTCCACTTCGTAGCCAGCAGCGCGCAGAAAAAGACCCTTTTGTTGTTGCTGGTGGAAACTGTGCATTTCAACCCGAGCCACTTGCTGATTTTGTTGATATATGGGTTGTCGGCGAAGCTGAAGAAAGCATAGTTGAACTCGTCAATGTATTCAGGAGCATGAAAGGAGCGCCGAGGGCCGAAATGCTTTTCTATTTCCAGCAAATTCCAGGCGTGTATGTGCCCTCGCTATATGTCGCAGGGAAAGATGGCGCGGTCAGACCTGCGAATGGGCAGATACCCGGGCGTATTGAAAAGCGGGTCATGAAGGATTTTGAAAGTGCCTGCTTTCCGGTTCGCTGGCTTGTGCCGCAATGCGATATTGTACATGACAGAATATCGCTTGAAATCATGCGGGGATGTCCGCAGTTATGTCTTTTTTGCCAGGGCGGGTTCTGCTGGAAGCCGGTAAGAAAGCGGAGTGCGGAAAAGGTGCTGGAACTTGCAGACAAAACATATAGAAATACCGGATATGAAGAAATTTCACTTCTGTCATTTTCTTCAGGAGACCACCCGGAAATTGAAAAAATCGTTGATGGATTGTGTCGCATGTTTGCCGGAAAGAATGTGGCAATATCTTTTCCGTCTCTCAGGATAGACAGTTTTTCATTTGAACTTGCCAGCCGCATAAGTGCGGTAAGAAGAACCGGTCTCACATTTGCTCCGGAAACAGGAGAGACACTCAGGGCTCGTATCGGTAAACCGATAACCGATGAAGAGGTTCTTGTTCTTGCATTGAAAGCGCGCAGGGCGCAGTGGCGGCAGTTGAAACTCTATTTCATTCTTGGGCTTCCTGGCGAGACGCACGAGACCGTTCTTGAAATTGCAGAACTTGTAGAATCAATTGCAAGGATTATTTCGGTGAGGTGCTCATTCAATATCTTTATTCCAAAGCCGCACACTCCATTTGAACTTGACGGTTTTAGTTCAAAACAGGAATACCAGGAGAAACTGCGGTTTTTGCGCGATCGTTTTGCCAGAAACAGGTTCATAAGAGCAGAATTCAGGCCATATGAAATCGGTCTTCTTGAATGTTTGCTGGCGCGCGGCGGCAGGGAACTTGGGCCTGTCATAGAGAGGGTATGGAAACAGGGCGGAAGATTTGAAAACTGGAATGAGTTTTTTTCTTTTGAACGCTGGGATACAGCGCTTGAAACAGAAAAGATAGACCTTAAAACATATCTTGGCAGATTTCATAAGAGGGAATTGCCGTGGAAACATATCAGTACTGGCTTTCCAGGAGAAAAACTTCTTGCAATGCGAAAGAATTTTGATGGGGTTCAGTGAAAGTTTGTATCTAAACTTCAATGATTTCCGGCATCAGTTTTTTCCACGCCTCGTAACGTTGTCTCCCGCTGCGAAGGGTTCTCATCGGGTAACTTCCTGTTGCATCCCAGAGCCGGATGCGCGCGAAGGCAAGCAGGTCTCCGAGATTTGAATATTCAGGCCATGTGGGACTATCTTCTGTGAGGTCGCGCGCAACTGCGAGTATTGTCTCCGGATGTTTGCGGTTTTTGCATGGATAAACAATTGCAGAACCGCCGCCGGCATTCACCCTCACCCAGAATGAATCAAGATTCTCACCGAGCGTGCGGAAGGAATTCAGAATATCGGGTATTTTGCCCGAGAGATTTCCGCCTGCTGCAGGGTGGAGGCAGAGCCGCGCTCCAGCCATAACGCCAACAGCCCAGACATCTTGATAATGGCCATCATGGCAGACGCCGACCGCTGCCTCAACTCCACAGACACGTTGGAGGTTATAGTTTTTGCCGTGCCAGAGGCCGTGTTCGCAACTATGAACCTTTGCCATCATCGGACCAGGCGAACCATCCGGTCTTACAAAGATGTGGCAGTTTATTGCCACTTCGTTTGCGGTTGCTCCTTCTACATTGTGTCCTGGTATCCAGGCAGGGAACCCGACAAGCGTGTAAGGAGCATTTCTTATAGACGCAACTGCTTTCTGAAATCTTTGAAGTTGCTCACGGGTAATATCCCTGTCCCAGAAATCATTGTCAGACGGTCGCAGACCAGTGAGAGATGTTTCCGGCGTCACGAGAATCTGTACACCTGCGTCTGCTGCCTGCCGGACTCCTTCAATAAGTGAATCAACATTCTGCGCGGTTGTTTTCTTGATTGACTGCTGCCAGATACCGACCGTGATATACTCGGGTCTTGGTCGTTTCGGACCAAAGATTGAGAACGAAGAAAGGGCAAAAGTTCCTGGTCCCTTAAGCCCGAATGTTACCAGTGATTCAGGCAGAAAGTCAATATGTTCAACCCTTCCAGCAGAATGCCCGTCAAAAAAGATTTCAAGGCAGGATCCTTCATACGGAAGACCCGGCAAATCACTCCTGGAACGGCAAAATGAAATTGTGGAAAACGCGCGTGGAACTGTTGTTTCAAATCGCGGCTGGACTTTATGGAATTCATGGGTAAGAATCCGAAGTTTCCCCGTAGAAAAGTCAAATTCAGAAGTTATGAATTCAAACCCACCGATAAATCCAAAAAAGAGCACGCCTTTACGTTCGGCACCGGGCGCAAAATGCATCTTCACGCAGTCGCCATAAATTGAACATGGCCGAAGATAGATGGGGGCATCGGTTTCAGAGAGGTTATTGAGACGGGCATATCCCGGTCTGGCTTCAAATGTCCAGCCCTTTTCAGGAATTGCTTCCCAGGTGTCATCAAGTGGTTCAGAAAAGTCCCATATCCTTCTATACGATTCATTTGCCATACATTTATTATAACCTGAATTTCCTGTCATAAGGGTAACAGTAAAACGAGCGTTTTGTATGATATAATAACACCAGCATGGAAAATATCACCTGTATTCTTCCTGTCGCAGGAATTGGAAAGCGGCTCCAGCCGCACACATTTACCATTCCAAAGGTACTTCTTCCGGTTGCGGGCAAACCCATTCTTGGTCATCTTATTGAATTCATCCGTTCACTGGGCATGCGCAATATCGTCTTTATTGTCGGCCATCTTGGCGATAAGGTGATTAAATACGTGGAGGAATTTTACCCTGATATCAATGGGGTTTTTGTAGAACAGAAGGAATTTCTCGGGCTTGGGTATGCCGTATATCTGGCGCGGGAGCATGTGTCAGGGCCGGTGTTCATCAACCTCGGGGACACGCTTATAGAAGCAAACATTGCGGATGCAATGAAAGCGGATGAGGACTGGGTGGGTGTGCACGAGGTCGCTGACCCGAGAAGGTTCGGAGTTGCAATCACCGGTCCGGACGGATGGATAAAACGTCTTGTAGAAAAACCGGAAGTTCCTGTTTCCAACCTCGCACTTTGCGGTATTTACTATGTCAAGGAAAGCCGTCTCCTTTTTGAATGCCTCGGCCGAATGACAAAAAATGGCAATACCACCAGGAATGAGTTTCAACTTACTGACGCCCTTCAGATGATGGTTGAACAGGGTCACCCAATCCGCGCTCTTATGGTTGAAAAATGGTTTGACTGCGGGAAGGTGGAGACATTGCTGGCAACAAACAGGTATCTTCTTGAAAAATATGCACCCAAACAATATGTTATCGCTTCTTCAGTGGTTATCAACCCACCGGTTTCCATAGATGAATCCGCGCGGCTCAAAAATTGCGTCATTGGACCGTATGCATCAATAGGGAAGGATGTTGAGATGGTTAATGTGATTGCTCAAAATTGTATCATAAACGACCATGCGCGGGTTAAAAATGTGGTGATATCTGATTCTGTGATAGGGTATTCAGCAACGCTTGTGGGTAATCTTCAAAGAATAAATCTCGGAGATGCTTCACAGGTTAATCCTGTCGGAGAAGAAGATATCTTTTCAATTTAGTTTATTCATAACACAGCCATTATGCCGGAGGATGAGAATGAGAATATTTACGGCGTGGTTTATCATGGCGATTCTTCTGACGTTTTCTGCACATGCCGAAGACAGGTTCTCACTTGAAGTGCGGATAAAGAACCTTGAAACAACTCCAGCAACCTTTTCGTTCAGGGTCACCAGATGTATGCAGGACTTTAACGGCTACAAGGATTGGGATTTTCTTCCCCTTCTTGGATACGCAGGAAGGAATGGTCTTAACGCGGAAAAACCGGCAAAAGAACTGTGGCTGGGAAAAGATGAGGATTCTAACTGGATGAAAATGCCGGGTTATGGCAAGGTTCTGCATGTGTATAGGGAAACTGAAGCACCTGCCAGGTGCCAGATAGATATCCGGATACAGAACAAAGAAGAAAATCTTTCCCGGTCATTTCTATGGGATGGCAGGTCAAAAACATTCCATGTGTATCTTTACTATATACCGATTTCTGTCAAGCCGCCACGGTTGATTTTGAAGACCGCGGACGAGTTTATTGATGAAACCAGGGATTACATCCAGAAAGAGATGAAGGATTTTCCTTTGAAACGTCTACCACAAAAAATAGCATTTGCCACTGATTTCGGCTGCAAGCCGGATGATGACCCTGCATGGGTGAAGAAAAATCTTGCGCTGTTTAAAGAAATAGGAATGAACTGCATCTGGGACCCGGAAATTTCCCTTGATTTAAGCAGGTGGATTAAAGAGGCAAATTTCAGGTACACTGACCACTGGGGGCTTGGAATCTGGCCAATCAGTTATGAAGGGCTTGAAGTCAAGCGCAGGGAATATGCCACAAACGCCCTCAACACACTTGATTCTTACGAACGCCGCATCAATCGCGACAATGTCATGGTACTGCACGGAGACGATGAGATTGGAAACGGACCGCTGGAAGATTTCCTTGCTGCTGACAGCAGGGTCCAACCACTTGTTGTTTCGTATTTCAAACGTATGAATGTACCTCTGAGTGATATCGGTTTTAAGGATTATCGTGAGATAAAACTTATTCCGGCAGGTGCAAAGCCGCCGTATGTGGATGCCCTGAAAAAAACAAATCCTGCGCTTTTTTACTGGGTCAACAGGGCGCGAATGGAATACCTTACAGATTTGCACGCAGAGACCGGAAAAATCGCGGCAAGGTACTATCCTGATGCACTGATTATTTCTCCAAACTGGCCTGCGGCTGGCGTGATTGGTGGGGGATATGACGGGCATGGGTGGGATTTCTGGATGGCCTACAGGAAGAAGGGGCTTCGGGGAATTGTGGGTGAGCCAACTCCCTGGTATAACTTTTATCTTCAGGGGATTTTTTCATGGTACGCTGATATGATGCGCAGCCATGTCAGCGGCGGCCCCATGAGCGCTTTTGTAACGACCATACGTGGCTCATATCCCTGTTTCCTGAATCACTTTGAGGTTTATGAACTTGCTGCGCGCGGCATCCAGCACTTCCACTGGTACAGTTACGGCGGTATGTGGGGGAATGAAAATTACGCAACAGAAATCGTGCGTGACCTTCTGCGTGAAGAAGCGATTATACACAGGGAGTTTGGCGAGGCAGAGGAGTATCTGGTTGAAACCAGGTCTGAACCCGCGCGGGTCGCAATTTTATGGACGCCTGCTCAGGAAATATGGGATGCATCCCTTCATCAGGAACTGACGGCCATCTATCTGCTCCTGTTGCACGCAAACTATCCTGTTGACATCATTTCCAGTTATGATGTGAATGATGGGTGTCTTAAGAATTACCGGGTGCTTTACATGCCGTTTGCCCACATAGAAAAAAAGACATGGAGCATTATCAAATCATGGGTTTCCAGCGGAGGCATGCTTGTACTTGACGGCGGGGTGTTGAAGGATGAGTATAACAGCGCAATACCACTCAAAGACATGATGAAGGGATACGAAATCTCCATAAAAAAATTCTGTGATATCGGTGGTCTTGCCAATGTCCGCTACCTCCAACTCCTTGACGAAGCGTTGAGCACAGATTCTTCAATCAGGTTTCCTGTTATCAGCCAGAAAGGTTCACTTAATGCGCCGTCAGGGACAAGGATACTCTTGCGTTACAGGGATGGCTCGCCTGCGGCGTTTGAAACAAAATCAGGTTCTGGTTCTATCCTGGTTTCAGGGTTCTTGTTAGGAACAGCATATCAGAGGGATGAAGAGGACAGAGATAAGCCGGATTGGTCAAGTATTATTCAGGGACATAATTTTTCTGCCGCGCTGCGCAATTTTACCACTTCTTTTATCCGCCAGGCAGGCATCAGCCGGGTGTGCAATATTGAAGATGATATGGCAGTTGCAAGAAGGCGGATAGGAGAAAGGAAAGAGTGTATTGTGCTGTTTGACTACCATTTCGGGAACAAGCCAGAACAGCCGGTATTTCCTGAGTGGGAAAATATAGGCGAAAGAACAGTGAAGGTTGAAATTGGCCAGGCGAAGGCGGTTCGCAGTGTAAGGGGCAGTATCGTCAAAAGAGATGGAAGATATGCCTGGGTGAAATTTAAGGGTGTAGATTTTGTTCTAATTGACCGATAGTTTTTGAGGAGTTCCCATGATAGACAAAAGAGTTGTTGCAGGGGCACTGGTATGTTTATTATTCGGCGCCATTTGCTTTTCACAGACGAAGGGCACTGACAGCAAGATTTTATCAGTTTCCTTCAAAGGACCAGAAAAAACAGTTCACATGGTTGTCATAAGAACATCCGGAGGAGAATGGGTGCGGTGCATTCCAGCGGATGAGATAAGCCCGGGAAAATACGAAGCAGCGTGGGATGGGAATGATTACACTGGCCGTCAAATGCGTCGCGGCATCTATAAGGCATATGTGAGCACAGGAATTTCATGGGAACTTGACAGGAGTTTTGGTTATGATGGAAGAATAGGACCCGCCGAATCCCGGTATGTCGTTTCAGACCCGTTAAACGCAAGTTTTAAAGTGCCTGGTGCTGTTTACAGAGTGATGGTTAACAGCCATGAGTATGAACGCGCATATGATTTTGCTTCTGCTGAGACAACATATATGCTGGAAAAGGGCTGTGTCACAGTGAACCCGGCGAGATTAAACAAGTCAGACACTATCACAATCAGTTATTACAGGCCATGCTTTCTTGAAAATCCCTGGGATATGGCAGTTGTTCCTGACGGGTCTCTCTTCATACTTCTGCGCTGGCGCAAGATGTGGCACGGCCTTTATCCCGGTTCACTGGTGAAACTCAAACCAGACGGCAGGACCGTTGATACCTCATTCGGAGTTGACGGAGAAATTCCATGGTTCCACCGGGCAAGCCAGGTAATACTTGCTCCTCTGGAAAACCGGCTCTATATCGCGGGCAGTGCCTATGGCACTTACGGTACTGGTTCATATAAACTGGCTACAGGCGCATACTGGTTTTATATCGGGGGACACTGGGATAACGGCAGGGATCCGGCGACAACATGGTGGCCATCAGGCATCTGCCTTGGCGAAGGAACAAAGATATATATCGGGGACCTTAAGGTGTATGACCGCACAAAGCCAATGAAAGAGGGTTTTCTCTATAGTGCAAATGTGAAGACAGGAATTATCAGGCCGGGACCATCAATGGAGAAGGCGCCTGAACCCGATATGTTTTACTTGACGGGCTGGACAACCGGCATCTCAAAAATGAAGGATATTGGCACTGATGTAAAAGAAGAATATTCGCTTATTCTCCCTCACAGGGTTATTGGTATTTCGCTTGATGCCCGCAGAAGATTTTTATTTGCCGGCTCCCGCATGCCGGATGGTTTTGTGTCAGTACTGTATGATAACGGGGCATCAATTAAGGAAATAACACGCCTTGAAGACAAAGACCTTGCAGGCATCCATACTGTCCGTTATCATGATGGATACCTTTATGTTGTGGAGGATTCGGTTTCTTTCACTGAGGGGGGTTATTGCGCAGAAGAGATGAATATGCCGCGCACAACGTCAATCGGAAAAAATCGCGTGAGCAGGTATGTGATAAGGTATGGACGGGAGCAGTTTTTAGCAGATATTGAAAAAAGGTAATAGATAGTTATCCTATGAATTCCTTATGAACAAGAGCGAGGGCTTTTTTTCCATCCCTTTTTCTCACCACACAGGCAATCCTGATTTCTGATGTACTTATCATCTCTATGTTTATTTTTCCTGCTGCAAGCGTGCCAAACATGCGCGCGGCGACTCCAGGGTGGTTCATCATACCTATTCCAATGATGGTAATTTTTGCAACATCGTCATCTGCGCTCACTTCCCTGCAACCGATTTTCCGCGCCACTTCTTTGCTGATTTTTAGCCCCTTTTCCAGATCGGCACGGTTCAACGTAAAAGAAAGGTCGGTATAATCTTTCTTGCTTACGTTCTGGACTATCATATCCACGTTGATGTTTTCTCCGCCGAGGGCTCCAAAAATCTGGGCTGCGATGCCAGGCCTGTCCGGGACATGAAAAAAGGTTATCTTCGCCTGATTTTCATCAAGTATTACTGAAGAAACAACAGCCCCCTCCTTGAGTTCAACATCCCTGACCATGGTGCCTCCCTTATTTGTAAATGACGATTTGACGACAAAAGGGATTTTATATTTCTGCGCAAATTCCACAGCGCGCGATTGCATGACCTTTGCGCCGGCCGAAGCCATTTCAAGCAATTCTTCATGGGAGATAATTGGAATAATCTTCGCTTCAGGAATCAAACGCGGGTCTGTGGTGAACACGCCTTCAACATCAGTGTAGATTTCGCAGGCATCTGCTTTCAATGCACCTGCTATCGCAATTGCTGTGAGGTCCGAACCGCCCCTGCCAAGTGTTGTAATTGCGTTTTCAAAACTGATGCCCTGGAATCCTGCAATAATCACAATCCTGCCGTTTTTCAGTTCTTCAAGGATTCTATTTGGATTGATATGCCTGATGCGTGCTTTGGTGTGGCTTGTATCGGTCGTAATGCCTGCGAGGAATCCGGGAAGACCGACTGCCTGGTGTCCGCAGGATTCAATTGCGATTGCCAGCAGGGCAACAGATACGATTTCACCCGTGGAAAGCAGCAGATCCATTTCCTGCGAGGGTGGCGCAGGGTGGATTTGTCTGGCAAGACGAATCAACTTATCAGTCGTTTCGCCCATCGCAGAGACGATAACGACGATATCGTTTCCTGCTTTTTTTCTCGCAATGATTTTTTTTGCGATATTTTTAATCCGCTCTGGATTCGCAACTGAACTTCCGCCGTATTTTTGTACGATGAGTGCCATAGTATTTATTTGAATAAATAAAAACTGCAAACTGGAAACCGCAAAATTTACAATGGGAAGCAGTCCATTTTACAGTTTTGCGCACCACACTTAAATTTTTAACAAGGCACCGTTTATTATACTCATCTTCCGACTTCAGTCAATGCGGTTTGCAGTGCCGTCATTCTAACATTGTGCGCAGGAGGAATTCTGCGCCCCTCTTGTCAAGCGGCTTGTTCCCATTGCCGCATTTTGGCGATTGAATACACGATGGACATCCATTTTCACATTTGCACAAACTGACTGTTTCGCAAGCCAGTTTAAAAATATCTACCATCTGTGGGAAGCATGTTTTCACGATGCCCGCGCCGCCAGGATAACCGTCATAGATAAAGATTGTTGCAGTTTCTGTCTGCGGATGGAACACAAAGGAATACCCGCCAATATCCCAGCGGTCGCAAAAAACCTCCAGCGGCATGACGCCTATAATCAGGTGTTCAACAGCGTGCAGTGTGCCGGGGAAATCAAATCGTTTCCTTATCCGTTCTGAAAGAACTTCAGGTATCGCTATGAAGATTGCCTGCGTCTGGTAGGTCTGCTCGGGCAGGGAGACAAATTCAGTTGATATAAGAGAGCGGTCAGATTCCCTTTTTCTTTCATAACCGGTTACCTGCATGGTAACCCGCACAGGCCCCTCTCCAATCTGAACAGAACCCTGCGGATACTGCCTGCATTTTTCCAGCAGATATATTTCTTCGCGCCAGTTTGCGACAGTGAAGTAGTCACCGTGAAATTCTTCAACCGCAATTTCCGTTTTTTCCATATTGAGTGATGTAACCTGGTATTTCCGCATTCTGTGTAGATATACAGCGCCCGGGTGACAATCCGTGAACACGCGCGTCTCATCCATCATTCCAAGTTCTACGCCTGTCACCCTGTCAATGATGCGCCACTGTCTGCCGATTCCACGTAGATTCATATCGCCATGCGGCGGGGGTGCGAGAAGGGAGTATCTTGCGCCGTCCGCACACAGATAGAAACCTGGCTTTTTTATGACTTCCCTGAAAGATTGCCCGTAGATTGCTGCGTCGGCTTCAGAGAGTGGTAATTCTGCACACGCACATCTGATTTGCTGTTCAGCAATGATTTCATTTTCTGGATTTACGACAAGAGATTCTGGCTCTCTATCAAAAAATTCATCTGGATGGTTAAGAAAGAATTTGTCCATCTGGTTCTCAAGGGGAATATACACCACAAGCCCGTCCTTTCCGCTCCTGCCCACTCTTCCAATCCGCTGGCGGGTACTCATGATGGAGCCAGGGAATCCAAAAAGAATGCAGCAGTCAAGCGCGCCCACGTCAATCCCGAGTTCAAGCGCACTCGTTGAAATAATGCCATCAAGTTCACCGGAGAATAATTCTGCTTCAATGCTCCTGCGTACTTCTGCAAGGTAGCCAGCGCGGTAAGGGGATATTTTTGCTTCATCCGCCATTTTCTGAGATAGCCACAGGGTAAGAAGTTCTGTACTTCTCCTGGACTGAGTAAAGATAATGGTTTTAAGTCCATTACCTATGATTTCTCTTGCAAGAGAAAGCGCTTCGCCATATGGCGAATTCTCACCGCAATCCCAGAAGATGAAGTGCTTCTCACTGCCCGGAGACCCGGTGGAATTTACTTCTTCAAAACAAAGGCCTGTCAACTGGCTGGCAAATTCCTTACCATTTCTTGCAGTCGCTGACGAAAGAATAAACTGGGGTGAAGAACCATAAAATTCACATAACCTGCGCAGCCGCCGCAACACATGGGCGACATGCGAGCCAAAGATTCCCCGATATGTATGCGCCTCATCCACAACGACACATGTCAAGCCCTTCAAGAAGGAAGCCCAGCGTTCATGATGCGGCAGGATCCCAAAATGCAGCATGTCAGGGTTTGTAATGAGTATATGCGGAGGACGGGATTTAATTCTCCGTCTTTCCTGTCCGGTGGTGTCGCCATCATAAATTTCTGCAGTAAGCGGAAATTCTTCAAGTATTTTTGCCTGGTTTTGCGCAAGTGCTTTGGTAGGAAAGATGTATAATGCGGTTCTGCCGGATCTGGCAAGAAGCCGATTCCAGGAAAAGATATTATAGATTAGTGTTTTTCCGCTGCCTGTGTCTGTGCCGAGAAGCAGATTTTTTCCCTCGGCAAGGATATTCAGCGCCTGATGCTGGTGACTGTAAAGAGACAGAATTTTCTTGCTTCTTAAATACTCCTTTATTTTTATGTTGAGGTTTTCAGGGATTTCACAGTGTGTTCCCTGCGGTCCACGAACGGTGCGCCAGTGAACGATTCGGTCAGGATGGCGTTCAATAATTTTTCTGAATGTGTCTGAAATGGCGCTCATCGGAGGCATGCATTTTCAAGAATGCGGTGGTAGCCGTGTAGAAATTCCTTTGCCGCCAGTTCTTTCTTTCCTTCAATCTGAAGTTGCTCAATCCGCAGAAGTCCATCGCCGCAGGCAACAACAATATCCGGCTCCAGCGAAACAATTGTCCCTGGCTGGCCGTAAGAGCCATGCGTCTGCGCAACTGATGCCCTGCGGATTTTAAGAAGTTTTGTCCCATGTGGCGTGTGAATTCTGGAAAATGCGCCGGGCCATGCTACGACTCCGCGTACAAGATTTGCTATCTCGACGGAAGACCGCTTCCAGTTGATATGTCCGTCTTCCTTTGTAAGTTTTCTGGCATATGACGGCAACCCGCTCTGGGGTACTCCTTTGAAACCGCGAATGCGTTCTTCTATTGCCTGGTCAAGCGCTTCTGGAGCGATTGCGGCCAGTTTCAATTTCAGAGAAATTAAGTCATCATCAGGTTTAATTGGCATTTCCTTCTGAATAATAATATTGCCTGTATCCACGCCCTTTTCCACTATGATAATGCTTATGCCTGTGATGTTCTCGCCCATAATGAGCGTCCATTCCATTGGAGCCGGGCCACGGAATTTTGGCAGAAGAGATGGATGTACATTCAGCCCGCCGAATGCAGGAATTCTTAACAGGGATTCAGGGATTATCCTGCCATAAGACGCGATAACGAAAAAATCAGGCGCAAATGAGGAAAGAAGATGAAAGGTGTCAGGAGCATCAAGATGGGAAGGAGCGAATGTTTTAACCCCATGCGCGAGCGCCCATGTCTTCACAGGTCCGGGCAAAATGCGCAGGTGTCGCCCCTTTGGCCTGTCAGGACTTGTCACCACAGCGCACAAAACATGCTTTGCGACAAGATACTCAAGGCACGGGATTCCGAAATCAGAACCTCCAAAAAAAACAATTTTCATATTCATTATATCCTGCCTGAAAACCCCGACTCCAGCCAGAGTGAAAAGCGAAGAAATAGTACCGTGGTATAAATCTCCCGGTTGCGTTGGTGGATGTGTTCTCCGCAGTTCTCGCACAGCGCCAGTTGGCTTCGCCAGTGGGCATTAGAAGTGGGACGACCCGCCTCCGGGTTCGTTCCGCGAAGAGTGCTCAATCCGTTTTTCTGAAACAATCAGCATGAAATCGCATCATTTACGGAGAATAAGCGCAGCCCCGGAGACAATGCCGGCATCAGTTCCGAGACCCGCTGAAACAACCGTCACATTCCTGGACAGCACTTTCATGGAGCGCTCAGAGATGATTTTTCTCACTGTTGCAAAAAGGATTTCTCCTGCCTGGGCGATGCCTCCCCCGAGGATGATTCTGTCAGGATTTACGAGATTTACAAGTCCTGCAAGGTGGGCTCCAAGTGCTGTGCCAACCTCAATCCATGTTTCTTCTGCAAGGGCATCCCCTTTTTCCCACGCCTCAGAAATAATTTTTGGAGTAATCTTTGAAAGGTCGTTATTCACAAGGTCAGTGATGACAGTTTTCCTGCCATCATTGATTTTTCTTACCACTTCCCTGATGATGTAATCGCGGCCGACATATGCCTCCACGCAACCAATACTGCCGCAGCCGCATTTTCTGCCTTTATAATCAACTGTTATATGCCCGATTTCTGCCGCAGAATAATTTGCGCCGCGCAGGAGGGCGCCGTTAATAACCATTCCCCCGCCAACTCCTGTGCCGAGCGTTAAGCAAATGATGGTTCTGCATCCTTTTCCTGCCCCAAAAAGATATTCGCCCCACGTGATGCTGTTTACGTCATTCTCAACCACGATCGGAACATTCCATCTGTCGGCGAAAATCGCCTTGAGCGGTAGATTGTGCCAGTCAGGAAGATTGGGCGATTCAAAAACAACTCCGTCATTGTCAACCACCCCGGGCGTGCCGATTCCAATCCCTGCAATTTCGTTTTCAATCACTGTTTCCACTGCTTTATGCATCTGTGAAAGGACAATATCCCGACTTTTTCTTTCACCAAGGGTTGGAATTTGTCCCTTCTTAAGGATTTGTCCAGATTCATCAACAAGTCCGAATTTGATATAAGTACCGCCAAGGTCAATTCCGACGGCTTTTTTCATTTCTTCCCTTTCTTCAAAAATCCAAAAAGATTTTTCTTTTCTGTGCCTTCTGATTCGGTTTGAGGCGGCTCCACTGGCTTCTGCTTCTTTTCTTCAGGTTCTTTCTGCACGGGCTCTTTTCCCCTTTTTAAAAACTTAAAGAGACCTTTCTTCCCCGGCGTCTTTTCTGGCACTGAAACACTTTCCTGCACCTGCATAACTTCTACCGGTTGTTCAATTTCCACAGGCGGCTTTTCATAGACACCATACTTTTTCACCAGTTCCATCACGGCGCAGAAATCCTGGAAACTCACATTATTCGGTATTGAATGGTCAGAGTGATAGATGTAGCCGCCGCCCTTTTTCGCCACTTCAAATTTTGACCTGATTTCCTCTTCAATCTTGCTTTTGTCAGGAAGATTCATCAAACGTACATCTATTCCGCCCATAAAACAGAGTTTGTCGCCGAATTCTGCCTTGAGTTCGCGCACATCCATTCCTGCTTTTACTTCAAGCGGCTGGAGGCAGTCCAGGCCGGCTTCTATGAGCATTGGAATAAGTTGTTTAACATTCCCGCATGAGTGGAGAAATACCTTCAGATTTTTTGAGTGGCAATAGTCAAAAACCATCCTGTCGGCCTGGAAGTGAACCTTCATATATGTTTCTGGTGAGAAAAGGGGGCCGTTTTTATATCCCATGTCGTTATAGAAGAATGTGCCGTCAAATGCAAACCCATTTTTCATCATAAATTCAAGCATGACAAGGTTGAGTTCAGCGAGCGTCATAATCATTTCCTTAATCCAATCGGGTTCCTCAACCATAGCGATCAAGAGTTCCTCGGTCTTCATATAATTCTGGAGAATATCAAATCCATAGCCGCCGCCATAAAAAATGAATTTCGCCTCTTCTTTTGCCTTATTATTTGATGCCAGTCCTGTTGCCCAATCCACACGGGTGAATTCAGGCGCAAGTTTTTTCTTTATTTCCTTCCAATCATCTTTTGATTTGATCGGCCAGTCAATAACCTCAGGAGTTGTGGTATAATCGCGGAAATTTCTTCGTTTGCCTCCGTAGGGCGTTGTTGCAACAATAAAAGTATCGTTTTTTTCTATCGTGCGAACTGGAAATCTTGGTGAGGTGTCGGCTCCATTAAACGCGAAATCCCAATTAAAATATTCATTGATGTCAATATCAGAGGGCAGCCCTTCGTTTTTCCACCTGTTGAGCGTTGCGCTCCACGGCGAATCAACCATCGGGATGCGGTCCGGCTCTTTATGATTCAATGTCATTAAAACTCTTTCGCGACTTGTCATCGTTTCCTCCGTACGTTGGTAGGGATAATAGATGATCCCATAAAATTCATTGTACTTTCTTGCTGCTGTTTAGTCAACTTATTCACTCGTTACTGCGCACTGCGCATTTGTGCAGAAGATTTTGTGCTTTATCTTAAAACAGGATACCATATGGCAAACATCCTTGTTTGATAAGTT
>Ga0315298_1002022_pt1 | contig 35780 bp, 39 predicted proteins | sample WHS_1_MG_FD_203077 | JGI IMG/M metagenome (GOLD analysis project Ga0315298, IMG submission 203077) | Extremophilic microbial mat communities from Washburn Hot Springs, YNP, Wyoming, USA - WHS_1_MG | ecosystem: Environmental > Aquatic > Thermal springs > Hot (42-90C) | place: USA: Wyoming...
TATTGAAAAACCGTTCACCCCGAGTCTTAGGGAAGCCTTTGAGATTATCGGCCACGCTAAGAGGGAACGCGTAAAGCTCATGGTGGGGTTCATTGAAAGGTTTAACCCTGCAATAAGCATGGTTAAGAGCTATGTTGCTGAAGGAGCGGTTGGGGAGATAATCATGGCTTCAGCGATGCGCGTCAGGAGATGGCCTGAGAGGATAACTGATCTAGGGGTGCTGCTGGACACTGCGATACACGACATAGACTTGATGAGGTATGTCTTCTCAGAGAACCCTTTGAAGGTCTATGCTAAGATGGGAAGGTCGATGCACAGGATTCACGAAGACTATGCCACGCTGCTCTTGACTTTTAAAGCTGAGAAGATGGCGATAATTCAGGCTAACTGGCTGACCCCCTTCAAGATAAGGAGCCTCGAGATAATAGGCTCGGAAGGAGTTATTGAGGCAGACCTGGTTTCTCAGCAAGTGACACTGAGCTCCAAAGATGACAGGATAACCCCCTTCTCGGAGTGGAGCGAGCCGCTTAGGCATGAGTTGAAACACTTCTTAGAATGCATAGTTAGTGGTACTAACCCCAGCCCCGGGGAGGAGGATGCTGTTAAAGCACTGGAGATAGTCGAATCCAGCTTCAAATCCTCAGAGACGGGCAACGTCGTCAACATAGGCGCTTGAAACTCCTTAACGGGTTGGACCCCCTTATTTTGCAGCCTAATTGCTTCATCATAGCTGGCTCAGAGTTTGTCAAGGCAGCTCCTGCCACAGGTACGCAACCTTTTTAAAAAACTGTAAAGAGTGAAGCTTAAATGTTGAGCAGGAGGGAGAACACTGGAGAAACAGTTTCCAAGAGGGATGCCAGCTTTAGCAGCAGGCTCCTCAGCCTCTGGCCTGCGTTGATCCTGTCAATAATCTACTTGCTTTCCCCAGCCATATCGGGCGGGGAGACTTACAACCTGGCTATTGCAGGAGCCCTGATAATGGTTTCCCAAGCAATATGGTTGATGCTTGGCTCCAGGCTTAGGAGAATCGCGTGCTACGCGTTCATAGTGGGGATCGTTATCGGAGTTGCCGGTGTTTCACCCCCACTATACTTTGCGACAGCCCACGGGCTGGTTTCCCCCGTAGAGCTAGCTCTAAGCATTGTTTGCATCATTCTCACTGTAATTGCCGTTTTAAAAACAAGGTCTTTAGGCATGTTTTAAGGGATATTTATTTGAAAAGTAGAAAAGTTAATTACCTCCTAACGTTGCAAAAATATCTGGGTTGAACAAGGCGAACGTCCTAGCAGCAGGCGTGCTTCTTACTGGCGTAGGACTATATGGCCTATGGCTGTATGCCATATACCTGTATCAAAAGACGGTTTCAGAAAACCCTGCTATAGGAACTCTGATAACTTTTGCCGGAGAGCCAGTTAATTTCTCATACTTGATGACGGCTATCTTCTGGTCAGGTATGATAATCGTAATAACATCGATCCTGATGAAGCCAAGGAGAAGGATTGTAGCTCCGGTTGAGTCCACTTACAGCGGGGCTGTCGAAGCATATCGGAAGGAGGCTGCTTACAGCGGGGAAGAAGTGGGGGCTGTTGAGAAGAGGGAAGTGGGCTTGGAGCAGGCATACGAGGAGGAGGCTCCCGCCGAGGAGTCTTACGAGGCCACGGAGGAGGAAGCCGCGGAGAAGGAGGAGAAGCCTGAGAAGGTTGGCGAGATAGTTGGCTTCTGCCCCAGGTGCGGCGCCCCGGTTTCAGAGGGGATGCGTTACTGCAGGAAATGCGGGTTGAAGCTTAAGTAGCCCCTTTTTCTAGGGTTTTAATGGTTTTTTGCCATGAGGAGTTAATTTTATAAAGGTAAAATATAGCTTCTGTTCAGCATGGGGAAAATCAGAGTAGCGATAGCCGGAGTCGGCAACTGCGCCTCAGCTCTTGTTCAAGGAGTATACTACTACAGGGAGAGTGAGGATTCAGTCGGCCTAGCTCACCCCGAGGTAGGAGGCTATGGACCTGGGGACATAGAGTTTGTAGCTGCTTTCGACGTCAACAAGAGGAAGGTCGGCAAGGATTTGTGCGAAGCAATATTCGAGAAGCCTAACAACACCATCAGGTTCCAGGAGGTGCCTAAGACCGGTGTCACGGTTAGGCGGGGGCCAGTTCTAGACGGTGTCGGCAGGTATTTGAAGGAGGTTATAGAGTTTTCAGGCGAGAAGGAGGTTGACGTGGCTGAGGAGCTAAAGTCTTCTAAGGCAGATATTCTAGTTAACTATCTTCCAGTCGGAAGCGAGAACGGGAGCCGTTTCTACGCTAAGTCAGCCATAGAGGCTGGTGTAGCGTTTGTGAACGCTATGCCGACGTTCATAGCTTCTTCAGCCGAGTGGCAGACGAGGTTTGCTGAAAAAGGGCTGCCGATAGCGGGTGACGACGTTATGAGCCAGCTTGGCGCGACTGTTCTACACAAGACGCTGATAAAGCTTCTCGTCGACAGGGGTGTTAAAGTAGACGAGTCCTACCAGTTAAACATTGGGGGGGATACTGATTTTCTCAACATGCTTGAGCAGCAGAGGCTTGTTTCAAAAAGGGAGAGTAAGACCTCGGCTGTCAGAGCGATGTCCCCCTACGAGATGCCGCTTCGAATAGGGCCGAGCGACTACGTTCCCTTCTTGGAGAATGAGAAGATATGCTACATATGGGTTAAAGGCAGGTATTTCGGGGGTGCGCCGCTGTCCATAGACCTTAAGCTTTCGGTAATAGACTCCCCGAACAGCGCTGGCGTCATAATAGATGCTTTAAGAGGAGTAAAGATCGCTTTAGACAGAGGTATTAGCGGCCCTCTGATAAGCGTTTCAGCATACTGTTTCAAGCATCCTCCTGTCCAAATGCCTTACGAGGAGGCTAAGACTAAGTTCCTGGAGTTTGCAAGAGGGGAACGCGACAGATAGCTTAGCAACATTTTTCTTGAGGCCTTAATCCTCATTCAGGATGACCAGCTCCATAAGGGCCTCAGCCCCCTTCCTGAGCCTTCTAACGATTCTCCTATCTATGTCTCTCGCGCTCTTGCTGCTTTCAACCCCTACTGTCTTACTGCACACGTACCGGCTTTTCCTGAAAACCATTGTCCGGCTGTCTCCGAAGGAAAGCCCTGGGTCGCCGTAGCATTCAAACTCGTCCTCAAGGTCCCCGACGATTATCCTAACCCGCATTCTCACACGTTTCCGAGCAGCATTCTTGAAGCATTCTGAAAGGGTTGAGGGAGACTTGTCTGCGGAAACGATTAGGAAGCAGTCTCCAGCTGAGCTGACCTCGGAGTCCATCGTTGCTGCGAGGGTTGTCGGGTGTGTAGCCCTTATTTTCGGATGCCCCTTTCCACGGACCTGTTCAACGATATTGCCCATGGCTTGAAAACGTTTTAACCAGGGGTTTAATAAATACTGGCCTGTGGCGACTGGAGAAACAGGGAGGCAGGACCCCTTTCTGGAGAAGAGGAGGAGGATGGTTGAACAGCTTGTTGCAGAAGGCGTCGTGAAGACGGAGAGGGTGAAGGAAGCGATGCTAAGGGTTCCCAGACACGAGTTCGTTTGGCCAAATCAGTTGGAGTACGCTTATGCTGATTCTCCCCTCCCGCTTGGTGATACAAATCAGACCATTTCGGCTCCCCACATGGTTACTATAATGAACGAGCTTCTCGATGTCCAAGTAGGAAACAAGATTCTGGAAGTTGGCACGGGTAGCGGCTACCACGCAGCTACGCTCGCTGTCCTAACCTGCCCCAGCCTAGACTCGCCCACTCCACTGGTGTTCACCATCGAGATAAACAGCAGGCTCGTGAAATTTGCTGAGGCAAATCTCACAAGGCTTGGCTTCAACAAGGTTGTTAAAGTCATCGAAGGAGACGGTTCTAAAGGATATCCTGAGGCCTCGCCCTACGACCGCATCCTCGTGACGGCGGCGGCGCCTAGGATTCCTCCTCCGCTAATAGAGCAGTTGAAGCCAGGCGGCAGGATGGTTATACCTGTTCAGTCAAGGTTTTTCGAGCAGGACCTGGTGCTTGTGGAGAAAGACGTTTACGGCAGGGTGAGGAAAATCGATGAAGGACCCGTGGTCTTCGTGCCTTTAAGGGGCGACTACGGGTTCTAGTTTAAAACCATTTTGAAAGCGCCCCGGCTGGACGCTTCTTCCTAACCTCCTCCACAGCCTTAACAACCCTGTCCCGCGAGAAATCGTGCTCCTCGTGCAGAAACCTCAGGACTCCATCCTCATCGATCTCCCTCCACTCCAGCTCGCCCACATCCCTAACCTTGGGGTGGAGGAAGAAGTCCCTAGCCTCATAATAGGTTTGAAGCTTCGAAGGGTCTTCACCGTGTTTCCTGAAGACCTCTTCAAGGCTCATCCCCTTCTTAACGAGCTCTAAGGCTCTTTTAGGCCCTATTCCCCTTATGCCCTCTGTGTAATCAGTGCCGACTAGCAGAGCAACATCTATCAGCTGCTCCCTCGTGATCGAAAGGCTGCTCAGGGTTTCCTCAAGCGAAATCTCTTCGAGGCTCACCTCAACGTAAGCCTTCTTACCTGGAAGCTTCCTTCTCCCTGTTATCGCAAGGTTTCTCACAAGCATCCTTCCCCCGAAGAGAAGAGAGTCGAAATCCTGGCTGCCAACGTAGTCTGCGACACCGGTGATAACCATGTGCGCAGCCTGAGCCTCACCCTCGGAGGGCGCGTGTACCACGGGCACGCCCATGAGGCTCAGAAGATCCTCGGCTGATTTTAAAAGATACTCGTCGAGGGTCGCTGACATCTGGGCGTATTTACGGGCCTCCTCAAGCCTGCCTGTCGCCAAGGCCTCTTCGTATTTCCTAGAGGCCTCCTCGCGCACCACTCTCCTCCTCTCCGCCTCCTCCCTTTTAAGCCTCGGAGGCTCACCGTCGAAAACATAGATCGGTTTCAAGCCTGCTGAGAGAAAGTTGCAAGTCCTGTAGAAGAGCCCTGAAAGATGGCTTGTAATCCTGTTCTTCGAATCCATTAAGGGTCTTCCATCAGCCCCCCTTATTATCGTTAGGAACTGGTATAGCGTGTTGTACATGTCTATCGCTATCCTTTTGTTGGAGAGGTTCTCAAGCCTGATTTCCCTCGCCGGAACTATGTCGCCCAGCTGGACACCCATCTGCGCTTAATAATACTGCTAATATTCTTAAACATTGATGTCGAGCCTTCTGGAAACGGTTGGAGAAGCATGCTCTTAAAAACTATGCCTTTGGACCTATAAACTCAAGCCTCTGGTCCTTCCTGCCGGAGGCGAACACCCTTATTATTCCCCTTATCTCCATCGTCATCAGCTCCTTCTCAACCTCCGATACGCTTACCCGGCCCACGTCCTTCTCCAAGCCTCTGAGAAGCTCTGAAAGAGTCATACTCCTCTTCTTCTCCAGAATATCAAAGATATAGTTTCTGAGGGGGACTATCCTCTTGTCTTCATTGCTGGGTATCCTAACCATCTTCCCTCCAGACCTCTATCTTCCTGCTTACCCTGAGTATCTCCATTTCCGAAACCCCAGGAGTGCTTTTAATCTCTTCCTCAATCTTGTCAGATATTCCGTCAACCTCGGGGGCCTCGATGTTCACTAGGAGCACCTTCATTCCGAAGAAGAAGTCTGCTGTTTGGGAGGCAACTACCCTGCCGCTCTTAAGATTCTCGTTAATCCTGTTTAGAAGCTGTTCTAAGTCGGCTACGTCTTCCCCAGGGAAGACTCTCAGCGTGTATACTATCTGCTTCATTCCCACTCCCTACTTCTCCAGAGTAACCCGGTTATAAGCTTAAATTTTCTCTTACACGGCAATAGTTTCCCGCTCAGCTTCTCCAAGTCCATATATAAGTTTTTCTCAGCACTGTTCTCATCAAAAATATAAAACAGTCTGGCCTACGGCATAACGTAGCCACACTTAGGGCATTTAAGCTCTCTAGCGAAAGCCCTGCATTTCTCGCATCGCCATAGAGTCACTTCCCCACAGTTGAAGCATGTGAACTTCACGTATCTCTCATAGGGGTCTATAGGCCTGTTGCATGATGAGCACGTAACCATGGTGAGGGGTGCGCAGGAAGCAGGTTAATAAGCTTAGCGGTCCACCGCATACTTAGCACAGGGCCCATAGGCTTATGCAATATTTTTATCCTGCTTTCCCAGGTTTAAAGACGGATGAAAAGCTTCAAGTTTAAACAATGCATAGTCGTCCGGATGGACCTTAGAATGTCCTGGGGGAAAACCTGTGTCCAAGTGGCGCACGCAGCTGTTTCAGCAGCCGAGGAGTCTCGACGGCTTAGGCCCGAGTGGCATAGGGAGTGGCTTGAAGAGGGACAGAAGAAAGTCGTTTTGAAAGCCCCGTCCCTCGAAGAACTGGTTAAGCTAAGGGAGGCTGCTTTGAACGAGGGCATACCCGCCTACCTTGTTTCAGACATGGGTTTGACAGAGCTTGAGCCAGGCACAGTAACCTGTCTAGGGTTGGGGCCTGCCCCAGAGGAGTTGATGAACAGAGTTACCGGGGGCTTGCCCCTACTCTAGCAGCCAGCAGCATTAAGGTTTATTAGGCTTCCACTCTTTCCGGGGAAAGGATTTGCCAGCGTTAAAGCAACAGAGAAAGTCGGACGTCCTGGTAGAGTTGGCGAAACGGCGGGGCATATTCTGGCCTTCATACGAGATATACGGCGGGGTGAGGGGGCTGCTCACCCTCGGCAACATCGGCTTCGAAATTAAGAGGCGGCTAGAAAACCTTTGGATAAAATACTTCGTTTATTCAAGAAACTTTCAGATAATAGAGTCACCCGTAATAGGACCTAGGCCCGTCTACGTAGCCTCAGGGCACGAGACACAGTTCACAGATAAGGCTTTAAGGTGTGAGAAATGCGGCGCGGTTTTCAGAGCTGACCATCTTCTAAGCGATGCCGGGATCACTATTCCTGAAGGAGCATCGCTCCAGCAGATAGACGAGGTTGTCTCCACCAAGGGTGTTAAATGCCCGAACTGCAAGGGAGATTTCTCCAAAGCTTTCCAATGGCTGTTGATGTTTAAGACCGAGATAGGCGTTGGGTCGGGAGAAACGGGTTATCTCCGCCCCGAGACGGCGCAGGGAATATTTACAGAGTTCAAGAGGCTTTACGTTCACGGAAGGTCAAGCCTACCCATGGGGGTTGCTCAAGTAGGCAGGGTCTTCAGGAACGAGGTCTCGCCCAGACAGGGGCCGATAAGGCTTAGAGAGTTCACGATAATGGAGGTCGAGTTCTTCTTCGACCCGGATTCCAATCCTGGGCCTTCTGAGAAAAAGTATCTTGAGCACGAAATCCCCGTTCTCACCGCGGAGGACCAGGAGAAGGGTTTCTCCGGTTTTAGGAAAATAAGGGTTGGGGATGCGGTTGAGACTGGTTTGTTCAGCAGTAATTGGCTGCCATTCTTCCTCGTTTTGACGAAGAGGTTTCTAGAGGCGCTTAAGATTCCGGAGGAGGCTTTCAGGTTTAGGGAGAAGCTTCCGAGCGAGAGGGCGCATTACGCTAAGCAGCTATTCGACTGCGAAGTACTGCTGGAATCCTGGGGGTGGACTGAGGTCGCCGGGTTCGCATATCGGACTGACTACGACCTCTCGGGGCACATGAGGGTGAGCGGCGAGGACATGAACGTGTTTATATCTTCCACAGGAAGGAGGATGGTTCCCCACGTGGTTGAGCCCAGCTTCGGGGCTGAAAGGCTTCTCTACGCTCTTCTAGAGTACAGCTTGAGAGTAGAGGAGGATGGACGGATATGCCTCTCAACACCACCATACCTATCTCCCTACGACGTCTCGGTTTTCCCCCTGCTTTCTAAGCCTGACTTAGTGAATAAGGCTATGGATGTTGCGAGGATGCTTGGAGACCTTAAGGTTAACTTCGACGACTCAGGGAGCATAGGCCGCAGGTATGCGCGTTCAGATGAAATAGGCATTCCTTTCGCCGTCACTATTGACCATCAGACTTTATCCGACGGCAGCGTGACCATAAGGTTTAGAGACACTAGGGAGCAGAGGAGAATAGGAATAGAAGGCCTCCAAGCCGAGCTTTCCAAACTGCTTTCACCGCCTAAGCCCGGTGTTTAGCCTTACAAGCATGTTAACAGCCGTAAAATGATATGTCCACGCGGCTTGAAAAAGCTTAAAACTTCAGAAGGGATGTTATTAGCGTCGAACAGGATAGTCTGAAAAATGTACCCTACTGAAACAACCCTTAGGCTTAAAAGGCAGCTCCTCCAGACGTGCCAGGAGCTGGCCAGGTACGCTGTAGACTCTGTCAGAGAGGTCCATAACCTGGTTGTAGCTTGTCTCGACGGCGACACGTCGAAGCTTGACGAAGCGTTGACGAACATAAGCACTCTTAAGAACAAGTCGATAGAGACTGAGAGAACCCTGGCGAACGAGCTTGTTGAAGCAGGAGCCATTATGACGAGCAGGGAGGATTTCCTTAGACTAGCCGCCCCTTTAACAGGAATACCGGATCTCTGCGAGGGAATCGTGTTCAGGCTGAGGGAATTCTTCCTCAGGAGGAAGCCGGTTGAGAAGGGTCTGAAGGAAGGGTTTAAAGAGCTTGTCGTCAAGACACTTGAAACCGTTACGAGGCTTAGGGAAGTAATCTTCACACTGGGGTTTGAAACCTCGAAAATACAGGAGTATGCGAGGAGTGTTGAAACATATGAGAAGGAGATTGACAGCCTGTTCAGAACACTGGAGATAAAAATAATATTCTCCAGGGCAGATGTTCCAACAATTCTTCTCCTAAAGGATGTTGCGAACCTGGTTGAGGAGGTTGCGGACAGGGCTGCAGACGCTGCGGATGCTGCTAGAATATTGGCGTTAAGCGTATTCTAGAAGGAGGGTTGGAATCTGGAGGGTGAACACGCGGAGATTACTGCCGAGCTCGTCGGGGACCGCTTAATAATATGGAGCATAGAGCATTCTCAGGAAGTATACCGGCTGGGTTTCTTCGGGAAACCGATCGGGATCCCTAAGCCGAAGGATTCGAACTTCAACGCCCCTCTTACACTAGACCTTTTCGAAGGACTATACCTTTTAGAGAAAGGCGTCATACGGGTTGTTGACAGGGAGGACCGCGAGGTTTCCTTCGACCAGTTGCTTAGAATAGCCTCCAGGATACATGAGGATTTTAAAAGCAAGTTCATAGTTTACAGGGATCTTAGAAACAGGGGGTTCATTGTCACGCCGGGCATAAAATTCGGATGCGACTTCGCGATTTACGAGCATGGCCCGGGTATCGACCATGCGCCGGCAATACTGGAGGTTAAGAAGAAGGGGGACAAGATAGATGCACCCGACTTCGTTCGGGCGGGAAGGCTAGCGACCTCCGTTAAAAAACTGTTCGTCTTCGCGATCTCAGACCCAGATAAGAATAGTGTTAAATACTTAGTTTCAAAATGGTGGAAAGCTTAACAGTTAGATTTTTATATATCCAAAATATTTAAGATTACCGTCAAAAAAGAAAATTAGCCTGTCGATACAGATTGCCTTACTCGCCCTCCGCGTCAAATAATGCTCTCATACACCTGTTTCTTCAGACTTTCCTCAAGCTTGGAGTCAAGCGAGTCTATAACCCTGAATATTCGCGAGTCAGTAACCTTGTAGACCCTCTTGCTGCCGAGCCTATTCTCCCTAACTATCCCGCACTCCTTGAGAATCTTCAAGTGTCTGGAAACCGATGGTTGCAGGATCCTCGTTTTCTCCGCGATCTCGCTGACGCATTTCCCACCGTTTCTAAGAAAACTGATTATCTGCAGCCTAGCTGGGTCGCTAAGCGCTTCGAAAACCCTTGCTTTGAACGCGTCCTGAGCCTTGCCGCTTCCCCTCATTTCTGGAACCGACAATAACAACAGTATTTAAGCATTAATTACACGCCCTATGGAGCCCTTTGAACCGGGCCTTAACCAGTTTAATCCGGTTAAAGTTAGAAAACCCGCATAAACACTCCTGTAAAAAAATCCCGCGGGCTGGATTTGAACCAGCGGCACTCCAGGCGTGACTAGCGAGCGCTCTCCGGTTTCTGTTCGCCCGGTAGGCTGAACGCCCCCACCCGCGGTGGAGGACTACAGCCGGAAGCTTTCGGCGCAGCTTATCATGCTACCCTACCAGGCTGAGCTACCGCGGGACCAGGTTCTCTTAATAAGAGGTGTTTTTAACTTTTTCCGCCGCAGAATCATTCTTAGGCAGCGTCACTTAAGATTTAAGGGTTTAAACGGCTTATTTGAAACTGGTGTTTAAAAAGGTCTCTGAAGACCGTTCTGAACTGTTTCCAGGATTAACCTCCGGAACTCGAGGGAAACGTTTATTACCCCCCTTTTTCACTATCCTGACGACATCGCTTGGTTAGTAAGAAAAACATTAGTAAAGTGAACATACTCGAACATGTTTTAGTGCCTTCTCACAGGATTCTGTCAGAAGAGGAGAAGGGAGTTCTTCTAAGAAAATACAATGTAAAGCCTTCACAACTACCTAAGATCCTTGCCAGCGACCCTGCAGTGGCAGCGATAGGGGCTAAGCCCGGGGATATTCTCGAGATAACCAGGAAGAGCCCGGTTGCCGGAGTAACTCTGGCTTACCGCATCGTGGTGGAGGGGTAGGCGGCTTGAACAGCATGGCTGAGGAACTTAGCAACGAGGACCTCTGGATGGTTGCTGAGAACTATATTAGAAGCATCGGGCTGGCTAGACACCACATAGATTCCTTCAACGAGTTTATCGACAAGGATATGCAGAAGATCGTCGACGAGGTTAGGAATATTGAGGTTACTGCTGAGGACAAGATTGTCAGAATAGAGCTGGGCAAAGTAACGGTTGGAATGCCTAGGATTGTTGAGCCCAGCGGCGCCGTTAGAAACATATACCCGATGGAAGCAAGAATCAGAAACTTCACTTACGCAGCCCCCATCTACCTTGAGGTTAAAGAGCTGAAGGACGGTAGGGAGCTTAGACAGGAGGTTTCGATAGGTGAGATGCCGATAATGGTTAACTCCAGGTATTGCGCGCTCGCCGGCCTAGACCCGGCGGTAAGGGTTAAGCTCGGCGAGGACCCTTATGACCCTGGTGGCTATTTCATAGTAAACGGTTCTGAGAGGGTTATAGTTGGCGTTGAAGACCTTGCTCCCAACAGGATAATTCTGGAGGAGAAGAAGATAGGGCCATACTCCTTCTACATTGCCCGTGTTTTCTCAACAACCGTCGGCTATAGGACTAGGGTTGAAGTAAGGCTGAAGGGCCAGAACAACGAGTTGAAAGTTTATCTTCCAGGGGTTGGGCAGGAAGTCCCCTTCATAATAATGCTGAAGGCCCTTGGAATGGCTTCTGACAGGGAGATTGCTGAACGTGTATCACCGTTTCCTGAGGTGCAGGAGCTTTTAGCACCTTCTTTCGACGCGGCTCAAAACGTCTTGAGCAAGGAGGATGCGATAATGTATATTGGCAACAGGGTTGCCTACGGCCAATCCGACAAGGTTCGTTTAAACAAGACTCAGAATGTTCTGGATAAGATTCTGCTTCCACACGTTGGGCTGGACGAGTCCTCGAGATATGCGAAGGCGCTTTTCCTGTGCGAAATGGCTGAAAGAGTTCTTGCGATGAAACTGGGGTGGCGCCCCCCGGATGACAAGGATCATTATAGGAATAAGAGGATCAGGCTCGCAGGGGGCCTTCTGGCAGAGCTTTTCAGAACTGCTTTCAGAAGAATGGTCAGGGACTTCAGGTACCAGCTTGAGAAATCCAGTGTGAGACACAGGGTTGTCCACTCGTTCTCCAACCTCATCACGACAAGCCTGATAACTGACTCCATAAACCAGGCTATGGCAACCGGCAACTGGGGGAAAAGGCTGGTCGGCGTTACTCAGCTTCTGGACAGGACGAACTACCTTTCTGTCCTGAGCCATCTGCGCAGGATCCAGTCTCCTCTGAGCAGGAGCCAGTCGAACTTCGACGCGAGGGATCTGCATCCGACGCAATGGGGTAAGCTCGACCCGAATGAGACGCCTGAAGGGGTGAACTGCGGGCTCGTTAAGAATATGAGCATAGGCGCTCAAATATCTGTTTCAGCAGACAAGTCTGCGGTTGAGAAAATCCTCCTGAAATTCGGCTTGATAACCCTGGATAAGGCTGGTCTGGATGAACGCTCTTCCGCGGCTAAAATATTCTTAGACGGTATTCTAGTCGGATACTCGTACTCCGGCGAAGCCCTGGTGAAGGAGATTAGGAATTTGAGGAGGAGAGGGTTGCTGCCGTCTGAGATAAACGTTGCGTATTACGAGTTTAACTATGGCGGCAGGGTTGTCAAGGAGATCTATATTAACGCCGACTCCGGAAGGGTGAGGAGACCTTTAATAGTTGTCGAGGACGGCTTGGTTAAGCTTACTAAAGACCATGTTGCTAAGCTGGCGCTCGGCAAGATAACTTTCGACGACCTTGTGAACAACGGTATAATAGATTTCCTGGATGCGGATGAGGAGGAGAACGCTGTCATAGCTGCATCGATTAAGGATATTAGGGAGGATACGACCCATCTCGAAATATCCCCACTGCTCATGTTCGGCATCGTCTCAGCCTCAGTCCCGTTTGCGGAGCACAACCATTCTCCCAGGAACACTTACGAGGCCGCTATGGCTAAGCAGGCCCTCGGGCTGCCCTTCACCAACGTCAGCAACTCTTTCTACACTACTTTCCACGTCACCACCTACCCGCAGCTCCCACTGGTGGCTTCAAAGGTTGACAGGATCACCGGCCTGGATAGGAGGCCCATAGGCCAGAACTTTCTTGTGGCTGTAATGTCCCACCCGTTCAACATGGAGGACGCGATAGTTTTGAATGCTGCGTCAGTCCAGCGCGGGCTTGCAAGATCCACAACGTACAGGTCATACGAGGTTGAGGCCAGGAGGTATCCGATGGGGGAGGTTGACAGGATAGAGAAGCCCGACTCCCAGGTTAGAGGATACAGAGGTGATGAGGCCTATTCGAAGATCGAGGAGGACGGCATAGTTTCTGTCGAAGCCGAGGTTAAGGGTGGGGACGTTATCGTTGGAAGATCAAGCCCCCCAAGGTTCTTCGAAGAATACAAGGAGCTCGTCTTCCAGGCTCCGGCTAGGAGAGACTCCTCCGTGGCGCTTAAGCCTTCTGAAAGTGGCTACGTCGACAGCGTCCTCATAACCGAGGATCTTGAAAACAACAAGCTCATAAAAGTGAGGGTTAGGGACCACAGGATTCCGGAGATAGGGGACAAGTTCGCATCCAGGTCGGGGCAGAAGGGCGTTGTAGGGATGCTGGTCCCTCAGTCAGACATGCCTTTCACGGAGGACGGGTTGGTTCCAGACGCTTTGATAAACCCGCATGCAATACCATCTAGAATGACGATAAGCCACTTTCTCGAGTCTCTCTTCGGCGTTGCTGCAGCTTTAGAAGGCAGGCAGATGGACGGGACGACGTTCATACATGCTCCGGAGCAGGAGGTTCAGAAGATTCTTGAGGCACATGGCTTTTCGCCCTACGGGGAATTCGACTTCATAGACGGTGTCACCGGGAAACGGTTCAGGGCGAAGGTGTTCATGGGAATAGTTTACTACCAGAGGCTTCACCACATGGTTAAGGATAAGATGCACGCGAGGTCCAGGGGACAGGTGCAGATGCTTACTCACCAGCCTACTGAGGGGAGATCCAGGGGAGGAGGCTTAAGATTTGGAGAAATGGAGAGAGACTGCCTCGTTGGGCATGGGGCAGCCAGGCTGCTTCAAGACAGGCTGCTGGAGGAGTCGGACAGGACGGTTGTGCATGTCTGCGAGAAGTGCGGAACCTTCGCCTACTATGATGCTAGGCAGAAGAAATACATATGTCCGCTCTGCGAGAAGGGGAAGGACGTAAGCAGGATTGAAATATCATATGCGTTTAAGCTTCTCCTCCAAGAGTTGATGAGCCTAGGGATTTTCCCGAGGCTTAAGGTTAAGGAGAGGGTTTAGAAATGAGCCAGGAAGTCGAGATAAAACAGGTGGACTCCATAAAGTTCGGAGTTCTTTCTCCGGCTGAGATCAGAAGGCTCTCCGTTATGGAGGTGACTACAGACGAGACTTACGATCAGGACGGCCTATCCGTACCTGGCGGCGTTATGGACACCCGGCTTGGCACGATAGAGCCTAGGCAGAGGTGTAAGACGTGCGGCAACCTCCCCGACAAGTGTCCCGGGCACTTCGGACACATTGAGCTTCCAGTCCCGGTGATACATGTCTCCTTCGCAAGGGAGATAGAGAGGGTTCTCCAGTCGACGTGCAGGCAGTGCGGCAGGGTCCTCCTGCCCAACGACAGGATAGGCTACTACAGGGAGAAGATAAGGGATTTTGAGGAGAATTACGGCGTTGTACCCGACCAGGTTTTCGACCAGATTAAGGATGAGGTGAGAAGGTCCAACAGGTGTCCCCACTGCGGGGCAGACAAGTATCAGGTTAAGCTTGAACGGCCAACCAGGTTTTATGAGAGAGACCCGGATGGTGTTCTGAGGCTTCTAAACACGAGGATCATAAGGGAGCGTTTAAACAGGGTTCCAGACGACGACCTTAGGCTTTTAAACATAGATCCTGAAGTTGCCCACCCAGCCTGGTACGTCATAGAGGTTCTGCCAGTGCCGCCGATCCAGGTGAGGCCGTCGATAATACTTGAAACCGGGGAGAGGTCTGAGGACGACTTGACGCATAAGCTTGTGGACATAGTGAGGACGGCGCGCAGAATAAGAGAGTATATAGAGTCAGGCGCGTCTCCGCTTATAATACAGGACCATGAGGATCTTCTCCAATACCATGTTACAACCTATTTCGACAACGAGGCTGTAGGTATTCTCCCTGCTCAACACAGGACCCGTAAAACCCTAAAGACGCTCGCACAGAGGCTGAAGGGTAAGGAGGGACGCTTCAGGAAGAACCTGTCAGGCAAGAGGGTGGATTTCTCCGCCAGGACCGTTATATCTCCCGACCCCTATCTAAGCATCGATGAGGTGGGTGTTCCCGTGGAGATCGCCAGGGTCCTCACCGTTCCGGAAAGGGTGACCTACTGGAACAGGGACTGGCTTGTCCAGCTCGTTAGAAACGGGCCGTTCATACATCCTGGTTCAGAATACGTTGTGAGGCCGAACGGCGCACGGCATAAGCTTCAATTCGTAGAGAACAGGGATTCTCTCGCTGAGGGTCTCGACATAGGCTTCCTGGTTGAAAGACATCTTCTAGACGGAGACTTCGTGATATTCAACAGGCAGCCTTCGCTCCACCGTCTCTCGATGCTCGGACACAGGGTTAAGGTTCTTCCGGGTAAAACCTTCAGGCTCCATCCGAGCGTCTGCCCGCCTTACAACGCTGACTTCGACGGCGACGAGATGAACCTGCACGTTCCCCAGAGCATTGAGGCCCATGTTGAAACAAGTATGCTTCTCGGAGTTAAGAAGCATTACTTGACTCCGAGATACGGCGCGCCAATTATGGGTGCTATTAGAGACTTCATAACTGGAGCCTACCTTTTAACCAGGAAGGACACGTATCTCACTAAGGAGGAGTTTGCAAGAATCGTCTACGCCGCGGGCTACGAGGGTGAGCTGCCTGAGCCGGAGGTTAAGAAGCCGGAGCCAATGTGGTCCGGCAGGCAGGCGGTAAGCCTACTCTTCAAAGAGGATTTCAACTATGTTAACAAGACTAGTGTAGGCGGCCCGTCTAAAGACGAGGCCGAGATCATCATTAAGAACGGCAAGCTGATTTCAGGGGTGATAGACAAGGCGTCGATAGGTGCTGAGAAAGCCGACACAATCCTCCATAGGATTATTAAGAAATACGGGTCTGAGGAGGGCCACAGGTTCATATCCTCCTTCCAGAGAATGGTTAGGGAGTTTATACTTCTAAGAGGATTCAGTTTCAGCTATAGGGATGTGAGCCTCCCGGCTGAGGTTCAGGAGCAGGTTGAGAAGGAGGCTGACCAGGCTGACTTTGAAGTGAACAGTCTTCTAGAGGACTGGGGCAAGGGAAGAATCAAGAGGATTCCGGGTATGAGTGAGGAGGAGAGCCTAGAGGCCTATATAATGGACGCTCTTTCAAAGGTCAGGAGCAGGATCGGCAACCTTGTATCCTCATCCCTGGGGCTGGATAACAACATGGTCATAATGACTAAGACGGGTGCGAGGGGCTCAGACCTCAACGTAGGCCAGATATCCGGATGCTTAGGCCAGCAGGCGCTCCGCGGCAAGAGGATCTTCAAAGGATACAGCGGTAGGCCTCTGCCACACTTCCGCAGGGGAGACCTCAGCCCTATTGCCAGAGGATTCGTCAAGTCTAACTATTACACTGGGCTCTCCCCAGTAGAGCTCTTCTATCACTCCATGAGTGGGCGGGAATCCCTTGTTGACACGGCTGTCAGAACGCAGCAGAGCGGATATCTCCAGCGCAGGCTCATCCACGCGCTTGAATCACTAAGGGTTGAGTACGACGGAACCGTTAGGGACTCCTACGGGAACATAGTTGACATTATATATGGTGAGGACGGGGTTGATCCCTCTAAGAGTGACCACGGCAAGTCCGTTGACGCGAAGAGAATAGTTGAGGAGTACGCGCTCTCGGTGGTGAAGAAGGGGAAGCCGGCGGACAGGCAGACCGTTAAGAGAATAATTGAGGAGCACGGGAAGCTCCTCCCGGTCAACATTCAGAGAGAGGCCTTTCACGCGATAGTTTCAAAAGGATTGTCCAAGCAGGCCGTTAGAAATGTTGTGGAGCAGGTACTGAGGGAGTATCGGCGTGCACTAGTTGAGGCGGGTGAAAGCGTAGGCGTTGTTGCAGCCCAATCCATAGGTGAGCCGGGGACGCAGATGACGCTGAGAACATTCCACTACGCCGGGGTTAGAGAAGCCAACGTGACCCTTGGTCTGCCGAGGCTGATAGAGCTGCTCGACGCCAGGAAAACACCGAAAACACCGATGATGACTGTTTATCTTAGAAGCCCGTATAACAAGGATTACGGCAGGGCTCTGAGGGTTGCGAGAAAACTCGTCTACACGACTATTGAAGACGTTGCTAGGATAAGCTTGAAATCTACAACCGCATACGACTACCTGGTTATACACCCGGTTAAAGAATGGCTCGGCGAAAGAGGATTGTCTGAGAAGGATGTTGAAAACGTTCTTAAAACACTAGGGTTAAAGTTCAACGTTAAGAGCGACGGGAGTTTCGAGTTGCCTATTAAAACAGACCCGCAGAAGTTCGAGTCCAAGATAAGGAAGACGCCGGTCAGCGGAATAACGAAGGTTAAGGGGGTCCTCCTAAAGGAGGAGGGCGGTGAATACTGTATAATAACCGAGGGAAGCAACCTGGCCGAGGTCTTCAACATTCCTGAGGTGGACCACACTAGGACCGTGAGCAACGATATTCACGAGATTGCAAACGTCTTGGGGATCGAGGCTGCGAGAGCAGCCCTGATAAACGAGATGTGGAAGACGCTTAACGAGCAGGGGCTTGACGTGGACTGGAGGCATCTCTCCCTGGTTGCAAGCGCTATGACGCAGGACGGGGATATAAAGCAGATAGGCAGGCATGGTGTAAGCGGTAGGAAGCAGAGCGTGCTCGCCAAGGCTGCTTTCGAAAGAGCTGTCCAGGTTCTCGTCGAGGGTGCTGTCTCAGGCGCTGAGGACAGGCTGCTCGGAATGACGGAGAGGGTTCTAGCCGGCTCAGAGATTTTCGCTGGAACAGGCATGGTTAAAGTATATGTTGATATAGGGGGTTTCTTAAGCAAGGGTGGAAGCAACGATGGCGGAGAAGGCGTCGCTGAGCAGCAGGCTTGAACTGCTGGCTAAAACCGGATCCTTCGTAGCAGGGTTCAACGAGGTCTACAGGCTTCTCCTTCGGGGTAAGCTGGAGGGCGTGATCTATGTTTCAAGCCTCCCGAAGCCGCTCTTGAACAAGCTTAGCAACGCGATAGAGCTTTCTAAAACGCCGGCGGTTGTCTACGAGGGCTCTCGAGTAGTACTGGGTAAAGCGTTAAACTTAAAACATCCTGCTTCAGTCATAGGAATATTGAGCCAGGGGGAGTCTGGAATACTGGAGGATATTAAGCAGAATGTCAAGCAAGGATGAAGCGAAAATAAGCTGGTCCAACCAGGAGCTGAGCTTCATCGGTTTCTTCGAGAGCGCGACCGGAACCAGGGCGATAGACTGCGTGATGGCGAACGACGACAAGACAGTGTTCTTCCTGCTCAAGCCTGAGGATGCTGAGAGAATTAGGCGTGGCTACAGGATTCTGCTCCAACATTTCTCTAAGAGAATAGGAAGGGAGGTTCAGGTAATAGAGTACCATGAGGATGTTGAAACCTTCCTGAAAAGGGCTCTTCACCCCGTTAAAGTGCTTGGAATAAGGGTTGAAAACAATGCTAAAGGGGGCAGGGTTGTCTACATAACGGTTGACGACGTTGATAAGGGTAGGGCAATAGGTAGAAACGGGTTCAGAATACAGGGTATAAGGGAGATGGCTAGGAGGCACTTCGGGCTGAGCGACGTGAAAATAAGATAATAGCATCGGAAACTTAATAAGACCCTGTTTCACAGCATTCAAGGGTTTGGGAAGAGGAGAATTCGCAGCCAGAAGCCTGATTGAGGCCCGGAGGAAATTCAGATGGAGCTATAAGTATTACACTAAGAGGGTGCTCCGGCTCAAGGAGCTGTACGACCCGCTTGAGGGTGCTCCAATGGCAAGGGGGGTTGTGCTAGAGAAAGTCGGGATAGCCAGCAAGCAGCCTAACAGCGCCGTCAGGAAGTGTGTAAGGGTCCAGCTTATAAAGAACGGGAAGGAGATAACGGCGTTCGTGCCGAAGGACGGAGGTTTAAACTTCATAAACGAGAGGGATGAGGTTGTGATAGCAGGGATCGGGGGCACGCTGGGCAGGTCGATGGGCGACATCCCCGGAGTAAGATACAAGGTTATAAGCGTAAACGGCGTTTCCCTAGACGCTCTTTTAAAGGGTAAGAAGCAGAAGCCGACGAGGTAAGCTTTATATAAACTGCCACTAGCCGTTTTAAACACACTTGGCTAAGACAAGCGTAGAGTGCAAGCTGTTCGACAAGTGGGATATTAGCGGGATAGGGGTTAAAGACCCGGGGCTGGCGCAAGTAGTCAGCCTAAGGCCCGTAGTCATCCCGCACTCCGGGGGAAGGCATGAGAGGAGAAAATTCTGGAAGTACAGCGTTAACATTGTTGAACGCCTAGTCAACAGGGTTGCTCAAACAGCCAGAGCAGGAGGGAGAAAAGCTAAAGCCATAAACATAGTTAAACACGCCTTTGAAATAATAAGCATCCAGACCGGCAGGAACCCTGTTGAAGTGTTTGCAGAAGCCCTTGTAAACTCAGCGCCCAGAGAGGACACTACTAGGGTGAGCTACGGTGGAATAGTCTACTATCAGTCCGTCGACATTTCTCCGGGTAGAAGGGTAGATCTCGCAGTAAGAAACATGGTGGAAGGAGCCAAGAGGAAAAGCTTCAAGAGCAGGAAGAGCATGGCTGAGAGCCTTGCAGAAGAGATTGTGAATGCTGCAAGCAACAATGAGGCTAGTTTCGCAGTCTCCAGGAAAATAGAACTGGAGAGGCATGCAGAGGCATCCCGTTAAGGCCTGAAGCTTCTCGCAGAATTTCTTCAACACTGCCTCCATGCTTCAGCCTCCCTTACTCTACCAGTGGGAGAAACACCAATGAGATTCAAAAGCACGTGCTAAAAAGCGCTGGTTGAATCCTGGAATGGAGGCCGATGAGCGGTGGAAAGCATATTTCGGATGGGCAGCTGCTTTTCAGTTTCAGCATCCTTATGGGCTTCTTTATGAAAAAGTTCTGAAAGCAAAGGGAGCATGATGTTTCTTAATTATTCGATCATAAGGGTGTGCCTACCGTTTCGTAAAGTCCTGATCGTCAAATGCATAGTGCCGTCAATATCTTCCAAGTTCCAGCTGGTTGAAGGAGATGTTTTAACCCGTCGTCCCCTAAGCCCTCTGGGCAAGCAGACCACTGTTGGAGCATTGATTGAGGTATCAGCCTCCCATTCCATGGAGAAAGAATCAACAGTATAGTCGTATTTGAAATAGACGATGTTACCCGCTATAGCCTTCGGGTAGTCTCGTGTAAGAAACCTTGTTGTCGCGTAGCTTATGCTTTCTCCTCGGCGCCATGCCCAATAAGCGAAACTCCAGCCGTATTCGTCAAAGAGGTCTAGCAAGAAAAGACAATGTTTAATCGTGTTTCCCTCACCAAAACCTCCCCATTCGCCAACTACCACCGGCATGTTCAGGCGTTGCTGCGTAGCACGATGATTTTCGAAGATTACTCCAGCGCGTTTTTCACTAGCCATAAGCTCGTAAAACGGTGTGTCAACCGCCAAGTCATAGCCATGAGGTGCAAAGGCCTGCAATCTTTCACGCATACCGTTGAACGCAATGGGTTGAAGCCCTGAAGGCACACCGATATTACTGAAATAGTTGTTCTCTAGAAAAAGTATACCGTTTGATTCGACGGAACGTATAGCCTTAGCTACGCGTTCATAAAACGGGGCGAGGACCCTAGTGTCAAATTCTACAACACGGCTTTCAGCAGCTGAAACCAAGTTTTCATACAACTGCTTGTTATCAATCAGCCGTAATACTTCAAACCTACTCTCCTTGTTGAAGAACATGGATAGTGCTTCCTCAATGCTTCTCGCCGGTTTGCCTGGAGCATGCGTCTCCATGCGGGAAAAAGCAGCGGCTAATGCGTTAACGATAGGAATAGCCGCTGTACCTGGAAACGGTTCATTGAAAATATCGTAGCCCAGCACCTCCGGCCTTGAGCCGAAACGCTGCGCAATACGCTGCCAGCATCCTGAAAAGTGATCTTGAAGCCCTATTCCGTCAGGCGCCGGGTCGTTAGCCCAAAAATGGTCGAAAGCCCGTTGAACCGCCCTACTGTTTAAATACGCGTCGCTCCACACAAGCCCTTCTTCCGGTTCGGATAAACCGTCGGTAAACGTAGCCCATTCCGGAGCCCCATCGGAGTAAAGCACACTATACAAATCCTGATGCATATCGAGCAAAACATAGATGCCGCACTCACCGCACAGGTTGAGCAACTCCTCTATCCTATTGAGGTAGTCTTCATCATACTTGCCTGGTTCAGGCTCCACCCCATCCCAGAAAAGACCTAGCCTAACTAGATTGAAGCCCAGCCGGCTGAGCTCCTCGAAGTCAAGCCTATCCCAGTCATCAACGTATCTCCTAGATCTATCTTTACAAACCAGATTCACACCATGAAATACACGAGTCCTGCCAGCTTCATCCATGAAATTTCTACCTCTCACATAAATCCTCTCCATCATAATGCTCCTCCATCTGATGACTAATCCAATAGGTTTTTCTATTTTAATCTTGCCCGCCAAAGATCTTCCACCGGTTTGCCATCCACCACACAGCGTACAGCAAATAACTGGAAACACGTGTTGCGCCTTGGAAATCTTGTAATCAACCCATAGAATAACCGCCATATCCCTTCAAACTTTTCCACATCGATTTTAACGACAATTTTTATTTTCAAACAAAACTAAACGTTCTTAAAACTTCTCTCAAAACCACTAGGATGCGTTGCTAACCAAAACTCCTCCAAGAGAATTTTTACAGCCCTATATGAAGATAAAAAAGCTAGAGTCATAAAGAAGCGGGCCCGGAGGGATTTGAACCCTCGACCCTCAGCTGTCTCCAGCGTGTTTAAGAGGCTGCTGCTCTGCCATGCTGCTCCGAGAGGTATTTAAATCTTTCTCGTCTGAGCTACGGGCCCTTGTGTTTTTTCAGCGTAACGGGGGTAATAAAAGTTTTTCCTTCACAATATTTAGGCTTATGAGTATCGAAATGCTTCACAATGCTATTGTAGGCTGTTTGTCTCCGTTATTCAGGGAATACTCTTGGCCACATGGAGGCAAGTCTTTCAACTGCTCAGCCTTATGGCTGGTTAAACAGGAGGTTTTTTCTCTTTCCCGTAAGCTTAAAGCCTCTTTACGGCAGGCATTGAACCCAGGCTTCTTTAACCGGAGGGCTTTTATAGTGATGATGGAAGCCACAGTGTGGGTGGAGACCAGGCTATGAGCAGGGGAAGCAGGGTTGTTCTTACAACCGGTGTTTTCGACATTATTCACCCGGGTCACATAAGGTTTCTGGAGGAGGCTAAGCGTTTAGCCGGCGGGCGTGGAAGGCTCCTGGTTATCGTTGCGTGCGACAGCGTCGTCAGGAGGAGCAAGGGCAGAAGCCCCATGTTCAAGGCTAGGTACCGTGCCTTCATGGTTTCCAGGCTTAAGCCGGTCGACAGGGTCTACATAGGGAGGAGCGGCGACATTGAGAAGAATATCGAGTGGTTTTTGAAGAGGCTTAAGCCAGACGTTATAGTTTTCGGCTATGACCAGACACGGATCATGAGCACGACCCTCAGGGTTTTAAACAGGCTTGGGCTGGAGACCAGGGCTGTCAGAATGAGGAAGTTTTTCGACACGAGCACGAGCAAGATTATAAGGAAGATTAAGGAGGCCTAGGTCTAAGCCCCTACTCTTTTTCTGGAGCCGTCTTGAAAACGAAGTTAACCCAGTCCCCATCCTTCAGCTTCAGCTCCTTCCTGAGGTTGTGGGGCGAGATTATTTCGACCACCGAGCTGTCGTAGGCTGTTCTCAAGGCTTTCACTATGGCGCCCTCGTACGCGTTGTTCACGATAACCGGGTAGCAGTACCCGTCTCCAAAGGTCCTCTCATGGTCGGTGAAGCCCTGTATGAAGACCGGTGGCTTAGCCATTTTCTCGACGAGCATAAGCCGATCCATGTAGTGCTCGATCCTCAGGTTCAGGGTCCCAGGGTAAGGGTAGAAGCCGAGCTTAGAGTAGAACTGTTCAAGATATGGCTTCCTCGAAACATAGTATGCCCCCTCTCCGAGCCCGGTGAAAACCCTCCCGGTGAAAACATAGGTCTTGTCAACCCTGTTTATCAAGGATAGAACTGTACCCACATGAATCTTAAGCAGCTCCAGTCCCCTGTTTGACAGTTTTATCAGCCTCCCCCTGGGCGTCATCACGGTTTCAACCAGGCCTTCTTTCTCAAGCTCCCTCAGATACCTGGAGGCGGATTGATGCGACACCCCCACGACCCTGGAGAGCCTTCTTGTCGAAACGGGCTTCTCCTCTTCTTCAGCCAGCTTCGCAATGGCGATCAGCATGAATAACCTCCTATACTCTTTCATAACCAGCCACCAGCGTTAAAGCTCTCCTGGAGAAAAAGTGAGCCGTCTCCAAGGGGATCGGAAGCCCCCGGTTCTTCAGGGTGGTTTTCCTAAGTGCGTCGAGCGCTACTTCAAGGGTCATCATGTTGCCCACGCTGTAGTAAAACCTTTCTTCAAACACTCTTAAATTGTTAACGTTGTACTCAGCGTCAAGCCTGCCGAGGGGTCTTTTAGCAACGCCTACAGTGGGCTTCTTAAGCAAAACCCCCAGGTACGTTGCTAGGCCGCACCTCCTCGGGTGGGCGAGCCCATGGCCGTTAACCAAGAGAAGATCATACTCTGGGAGGAACCTTCTGAGAGTGTTAAGCACAACCGGCCCCTCTCTGAAGCAGAGGAGCGAGGAAGCATATTGCATTCTTGAACGAGACATGGAAACGCTTACAAGGACTATTCTTTTCTCAGGAATGCTGAAGACAGAGAAGCCGACTGCGGCCGAATCCCTATGGTAGGAGGCGTCGACGCCAGCAACCTTCTCGATGCCACTGGCATACTCGTCTGAGACAACGACTCTTTCAGATATTCTCCTCTGCGCTTCGCACAGTCTTTGGTAGAGAGCCTGATCAAGCTCCATGCTTCCTCGGGGTTCAGCGTTTCTAATGGAACTGCTCAAAGTATTTTTCCATGGAGGAGAGGAATGCTTTCCTACGGAGCTCCTCGTTTAGTATTGAGAAGGCAGACTCCACCGAGGCCCTGTTGACATCAATCTTCCTCTTGAAGCCGGGAAGCACAGAGTCTCCGAGAGCAATCGTGGAAATACTCTCGTATAGCTCCACCATAACCCTGTAGGTTTCCTCAGCCTCCTTTAAACGGCCAACCCTAAGGTGTTCAAGCATTACTCTCTTCAACTCGCCTATGAAGTCTGAGACCGCGTAGAGTATTGAAGCCGGGGGAGGCTTCAACCTCAACCTGTACTCCCTACCGGAGGTGAACCAGTAGACCAGCACAGCCTCGAGAAACTCCTGGTAGGTCTGAATCATCGGCGGCCAGGTTTCTCCAACCCCCTCTTCAGAAGCCTTTTTCGCAAGCCGCATTATGTCGCGCTGCACCTCGTCAAGCATCCTCTTCGAAGCAGGGAACTCCCGCGCGTACGACGCCTTAACCGAGCTCCTGCACTTCTTCACAACACTGCTTATTCTCCTCAGCAAATCGTATTTAACGTCCTCCTGTCTCCTCAGATACTCGTAGGACTCCTTGACGAGGAGGCTGACCCTGCTGTTTAAACCAGCCGTCAAAGCCTAGACAACTCTCACGGTTCTCTGAAGATTCTTGTTCTGCCAGGAGTACTTCCTTATCCTCGGAGTCCGGCCGAAGCCGCAGGCAGCACAGTACTTCTTCCTTATGTTGAAGGACCTCCTGCCGCATCTCCTGCATATCTTGTGCGTCGATTTTTTATGGAGCCTGCCGAAAGCTGTTGTCCCCGCTGAAGTCTTACCCATTTCCGCCTACTCCTTCTCCTCAGGCTTATACTCTATTGGGGGGGAGATCAGGATTACGTTGTCACCCCTTATAACGATGAGCCCAAGCCTAGTCGTCTCATTACCCTTAAGCTCCTCGGCGTCGGAAAGGACGATATTGAGATGAGGATCATAGCCGTCTAGGATTCCACGTATCTTAGCCCCTCCCCTAAGCTTCACTATTATGCTTTTCCCAAGGGATGCTTGAAGCAGCTCCATCGTAGTGTCTGTGGACAATTCTAAGAATCCGGTGAGAAGCCTGGATAAATACTTTTTCCAAAACCCTTGTTTGACATGGGGGAGAGACCTAAAAACAAGGTTTAAAAGCCTGTTTTGACACCCCTTTAGAGAGCCCTGTATGTTTCAAGAAGCCTCGGCGAGTAGACGTTCTCCCCGTAAATCCTGCTGAGAAGCCTCTTCATGTTCTGAATCTTCTTAGCCTCTCCGTGGACAAGGAAGAGGGGCCCCCTCTTAGTGTAGACGCGTCTCACATAGTTCATTATCTGGTTCCTGTCCGAGTGGCCGGAGAAGCCGTCAACCCTCTCCACAGCACTCCTTATAGTTATCGCTTCAACCCTGCCGTTAGAGCTCTGCATGGTGAGCTCCTTAAGCCCGTTTAAAACCCTGTTTCCAAGCGTCCCCTCTATCTGGTAGTTTACAAATATCACCATGGACTCCTCCTGGGGGGCGATCAGCTTGAAATACTCTATCACCGGGCCGCCTTCAAGCATGCCTGATGGCGAGAGGATTATGTTGCGCCTACCTTCAGTTATCTCCTCCCTGGGTATAGAGGTTTTAACCGGGATCACGTACTCGGATTTAAACGGGTTAACGCCGTTATTCATCATCTCCCTGAGATCCTTAGAAAGGTAGTTTGGGAACGAGGCGTGTATCGCAGTGACCTCGGAGATCATGCCGTCAACATAGATAGGTACCTCCGGAATCTTCTTGCTCCTTATAGCGTTGTCTAGAACCAGCATTATCTCCTGAGCCCTCCCGACGGCGAGCGTAGGTATGAGAACGCTCCCGTTCCTCTCAAGCGTTGAGTTAACCAGGGAGACAAGCCTGTTCTCAACCTCCTCCCTAGGCGGCATAGTGTCGTTCACGCCGCCGTAGGTGCACTCCGTTATCAGCGTCTCAACCCTTGGAAACATTGTCGAAGCATGCTCAAGCAGGATAGAACGGTCATACTTCAGGTCCCCGGTGAAAACAATGTTGTGAAGCCCCTCCCCGATGTGGAGATGGATTATCGCCGAGCCGAGTATGTGGCCAGCATTCCTGAAGGTGAGCTTAATGTCTGGGGCGACGTCGACGACAACGCCGAACTTAACCGGGATCGTGTGCTGCAGAATAGTCCTAAGATCCTTCAGCTCGAAGAATGGGGTGACACCGTTCTTCTGGAGAACATCGTAAAGATCGTTCAGCAGCAGGAACATCAAGTATACTGTTGGTTCAGTCATATAGACGGGGCCACGGTAGCCGTATTTGAAGAGCAGGGGGAGCCCACCCATGTGGTCTAGATGGGCATGAGAGATCACGACCGCATCTATGTCTTCAACAGAAATCGGTATCCTGTCGATCCTGGGGAAGGAGTCGGCATAGGAGCCAGCAGCAGGGTTTATCCCGAAATCCATGAGAACGTTGCTCTCATCTGTTGAAACAAGTATGCTTGACCTTCCAACCTGCTCTGCACCGCCCAGGAAGGTGAGAGTAATGTTTTCAGTCTTAAACAAAGGTTTCCTGAAGATTCTCTCACCGATCTCGCCGAGTATCTTAAACCTCTCCTCAGCATTCTGGTTGAAAACATACATGACCTGCGGTATGACCGTGGTGCTGAGCGGAGGTATTCTTATGATGCTGGGCTTCCAGCCTGTTTCAACCATTATCTCGTTCAGAACCTTCTCTCCAAGCTCCTCAACAGCATCCGGGTGCCTGACGGAAACCAGAACCTCGCCGAAAACATCGTTGAAAACAACGGCTTCAACCCCGGCCTTCTTGGGAACCAGTTGTTTAATGATCTTCTCAGCCTCCTCCTTCGGCTTCCTTGCTTTAACAGCCGGCCTGACCACTATCCTTTTCCTAAGCTGCTTCGCAACCTCAGCCAAGACCTGCTGTCCGTTCACCAGGAAGCCCAGGTTCTCAACGTAGACGGCTATCGCGGGGCCCTCCATCTCTATGCCGACTATCTGGGCCTCCCTAGGTATTTTCTCGAATATTACTTCCTTAATGTCTTTCTCAGAGCTCATCTCAAACCAGTCAGCCTTTTCTTCTCCTCCAGCGGGAGCTCCCTACACCCCTTTGAGTCGACAACCATGACTTCGAAATCGTTCCCGGTGGCAGTGTCCCTCTGCATGGCTGCAAGCACTGCTTTAACAGCAATTGGCACAGCTTCCTCAACCCTAACCGGTGGCTTGAGCTCGGCCTCAAGGTATCCGAGTGCAACAGGGGAGCCGGACCCCGACCCGACGAAAACCTCTTTCGAGAAGCCTCCGAGCGGGTCTAACACGTAGAGGCTAGCCCCCTCCCTGTCATACCCGCCTATTATAAGCTGTATGTATAGGGGAGCCATGCGCGTCGAAGAAAGGATTATTGAGGCTATGTTGGCGGCTGCCTTAACAGGCATGTTTACTCCTCTCTCCAGCTTGTAGGACCTCGCCTCCCATTGGAGAGAGCTTATGAGGGCCTGCGCGTCAGCCACTCCGCCCGATATGGTCGCAGCAATATAGTCGTCTATCCTCAGGATCTTCTTGCCGCGTTTATGAGCTATTAAATAATACCCTTGGACAACCCTGGTGTCCGAAGCTAGGACAACGCCGTCTGTACAGGATATCCCAACCGTAGTAGTGCCCCATAGGGGTTCGACCACCCCCATTCTGCCTGCTCTCGTATTAATGCTTGCCAACTCTTCTAAACACCTCTAGAACCCGAACCGTCCCAATAGGGAAAGGCTTAAAGATAAATCTTTCCCCTATCCGTGTCAACATCTTGAAAGACAAGAGTAGGCACACGGTTAGGCTTCCGAGGCGAATAATACTTGGGAAGGGGGCTGTTGAGGAGCTGGGCTCAAACATAAGGGAGCTGGGCTTGAAAAGAGTAGTCGTGTTAACAAGCAAGACGCCGATGAGGCTTTTCGGGGAAAAAATCAGGAAAACCCTCTCTGAGAGCAGGCTCTCCTTCAGGCTCATCCCCATAGGCGGGGGAGACGCTTTCACAGAGGCTCTTAAGCTTGAGAAAAGCCTGGCGAGGCCCGATAGGAAGCCGGGGGGAAGCGTGGTCGTCGGCTTCGGGGGAGGCAGGGTTATAGACGCCGGCAAGATCCTCGCCTGGAGGAACAGCCTGGAGTTCATAAGCGTCCCAACCGTTCCTTCGCACGACGGGATTGCAAGCCCCCTGGCCTCAGCGCCGAGGGGAGGGAGGAGATACTCTTTCAACACGATAATGCCCTCCGTGATAATAGGTGATGTTTCAATACTTGCAACAGCGCCCGGCAAGTATTTCGGCGCCGGAGTGGGGGACCTTGTTGCCAAGCATACTGCAGTCAAGGACTGGCGCCTGTCGCACACGCTCCGCGGAGAATACTACGGCGAGTACGCTGCAAGCCTCGCCGAAACAATTGCGGAGAGAATAGTAAAGTGCGTGGATAAGATTGCTGGGGACAAGCTTGAGGGAGCCAGCATCCTCGTCGAAGCATTGATTCACGCAGGCGTCCTCATAGGCATAGCTGGAAGCAGCAGGCCCTGCAGCGGCTCCGAGCATCTTTTCAGCCACGCGCTCGACTACGTGGCCGGCTACCCTGCTCTTCACGGGGAGCAGGTTGGAATAGGAACCATAATGATGAGCAGGCTTCACGACGGAGACTGGCTCAGGATTAGGGACGCGCTTTCAAAAGTCGGAGCGCCGGTTTCAGCAAGGGGGATAAACGTGTCTGAGAAACAGCTGGTGAAAGCCCTTACGCTCGCCCACACCATTAGGCCTGAAAGATACACCATACTTGGAGACAAGGGTTTGACGAGGAGGGCTGCGGAGGAGCTTGCGAGGAGCACGATGGTGATATAGCCGGTGGCTAACCGTGGGCAGGTACAGCTATCTGGATCCTACTGCGAGGAGCGGCCTCGTCTTCATATACATGGGCGAGACGCGGGAGTGCGAGGAATGCGGATTCAGGGAGAAGTGCCACGGGTCTCTCAACACTGGTTTCTCATACAGGGTTGTTAGGAAAACAAGGGGCGAGAAGGTTTACTGCATGCTGAGGGGCTGCCAGGCAGTGCCCTTCGAGATCAGCTTGGAGCCACTGACCCTTCTTGCACCCGGCAGGGTTAAGGAGGGAGCTGTAACCAGGCTTAAAAACAGCTTCTGCAGAGCCGGGTGCGCCAGAATCCCGGATTGCCCTGTGGTCTTCAACATGCTTGTCTCAAACCGTAGGGTCAGGATCCTGGAGAAACTTGGGGTTTTCAACTGTCCTGAGGAGGAGCTCGTCCTCGTTAAGGCTGAGATTGTTGAGTAGGCTGGGCTTCACCGGGTGTGGCTTCGGGCTTAGTGAAAACATCTATGAACTCAACGGTTTTAACGTCCTTAACTATGTTTAAAACATCGTCTGAAACAGCCTTCTTAACCTGCTGAATGCCCTCGGCGAGGAGAACTTTCTGCGGAAGCCTTATCGCAACCCTGCCCGCGTCAAGCTCCACCGCAACCTCCTCTACAGAAACCTCTGGCAGACGCCTGTTCACAAGGTGCTTGATCTTCTCAGCATCTTCCTCGAGAACCCTGAGTATTTTAAACCTGTAGACAAGGGTCCTGCCTGCGAGAGGAGGGTTGAAGTCAACCTGAACCCTTCCACCGCTAACCGTCCTTACAACACCTATCCTGTTATCCATCTCAACTAGGGCTCCGGGTGCAAGCTCCTGGGGCTTAGAAAACCTTCTGGCAGCATATGTCTTAACCTTGCCCGGATCCCTGAAGCCATACGCCTTCTCAGGAGGTATTTCAACAGTCCTCTCAACACCAACCTCGCTCCTGAGAAGCTCCTCCTCCCAGCTTTCCAAAACCCATTTCCCACCCAGGTATATCAGCCTGGGAGAATACTTCTCACCCTCCCTGTATATGGAGGCCTTCCTAGCCTCCTCCTCTACAGTGGTCTCTATAACGCTTCCAGTCTCCTTCACGGACAGTGTGTAGTCGACGAGTATGAGTGAACCAGGCTTCATGCCTCAAACCCCTTTGAAAAGGATGTTTATAAACACTCTCATTGTTGAAAAGCCTCGTCCGAGGAGGCTGTCGACCTCACTCTTCCAGCCCCGTCAATCTCCACCAGGTAGTTGTAGACGCTCACAGGGACAAGCTGGCTCCATTCAACGCCAAGGAGGATCCTCCTCCTTATCTCGGCACCCGAGTACTTCTCCCTCTCGAGGAAGGGGATGGGCCTAACCTCGTACCCGGCCTCCTTGAAAAGCCTCCCGGTGAAAGGCTGATTGGTGTAGACGATTCTGAAGGGCGGGCACATTGCTTCGACAAGCCTAACCCAGAGGAAGTGCGCATAAGGAATATCCGGAACCCCTGTTATGACGCATTTCTCAAGCCCTATCCCAGCCTCCTGCAGAGCCAGGCGGAGCATTTGAAGCCTCTCTCCGAACGTGAACGGGTTGTCTTTTTCGTGGCTCGTCAGGGAGCTGCCTATCGCGACAATAACCCCCCCGTGGTTCGAGATAACATGCTTAATAGCGTGAACATGCCCCAGGTGGACAGGCTGGAAACGACCGATATAAAGCGGGTGCGCTTCGCTGCTCATACGTGGGATTCTGAAAAAGCCTTGCTGATAAACCTTAGGCTTGACGCTGGAAGCCGACGCCCTGAACCGTGTAGCCGCCTGGAGACCCTAGGCTGCCTTCAACACTGAACCTGACTGGGAGGAAGAGCTCGACAAGCCGTATGGTCGTCAGGGTGTGGAGAGTAATCTCGCACGTCCTAAGCCTTGAAACGCCTTCTGCAAGGGCAGCGTAGACCACAAGCTGGTCGGCTAGATTCTTGTCGACAGGGGCACGAGCCTCAACCTGCTTGACGAATTCTGAAGCAGCCTCCAGCCCAACCCTTTCGGAAGGCTTACCCTTCTCGCCAAGGCTGCTGGAGGCGAAGACAATATTGTTCTCAAGCGTACCGAGGATCAGGATGCCGCACCCAGGGTCGAGCGGAGCATTGCTCTCCCCGCCGGTCATGAACTCAACCTCAACCCTGGGCTCAACCCCAAGCCTCCTGCTCAGCTCCTGGGAGGCTGAACGGGCAATCCTGTCAGCAACCTGCCTCGGAAGCCCGGAGCTGTACACAAGAACCCTGACGCTCCTGAGCCCGGGGAACAGGGTCAGGTTGAACGGCTTCAGAACCCTAACCGGCCTGGAGCTGAACCTCACGATTCCCCCGCCCCTAGGGTAGAAGCCCCTGCGCTCCACAGCGATCTCAACCAGATAACCCATTTCGGCAAGGGTTTTCGCAAGCACCTCCTTAACATAGTCTATTGGAGGAGCCCTGGGATTGTTCGTGCCACCCTTAAGCGTTAGGCTTGCCCCGCGGCTCGAGAAGGCGAGGACAGGCATCAAAGCCTGGAGGACCAGAGGGACGCTTCCAGCAGTGCCGACGTCGAGAACACCCTCCAGGACCTCAGCCTCCCCGGGTGCGAACACTATCTGTCTTGAGCCGACCTCCAGCCCATCAACCCTGGCCCCGGTTAAACGGGCGACGGCGTTGACGGCTGCGAAGTGCTGGGGCCTCAAGCCGGGGTTTGAGCGCTTAGCCCTGATATTGAAGACCCTAATCGGCCTCCTGAGGAGGGCTGAAAGAGCCACGGCGGTCCTTAAAACCTGGCCTCCGCCCTCGCCCATCGAGCCATCTATCTCAAGAGTCTTAACCATTACTAGGCGTGAGGCTTAGGCGGGAGAACTCTCTATAAAAGCTTATTTTCCACCCGGGCTGGTTGAAGAGCGGAGAAAGGTGGTTAGAAAAAATGGGTGAATACGTGCCTGGCGCCACCGTCGTCGGACTGGTTTACAGCGACGGAGTCATACTCGGGGCGGACAGGAGGGCAGCCTACGGGACGTTCATAATAGGGAAATCAGTCAAGAAGATATTCCAGGTAACGCCTAAAATAGGCTTAGCCTCCGCAGGCTTAATATCCGATGTTCAGACGATAGTCAGGGAGCTGAACTACCATGCCCGCATGTTCCAGTACAATACCTCTAGAGAGATAACTGCGAAGGCCCTTTCAAAACTGTTGTCGAACATTCTCTTCGCCAACAGGCTTTACCCGTTGATAACCCAGACGGTGATCGGAGGCTTCACCTTCAACACGCATGGCATATACGTGCTTGACGCGTTGGGCTCGGTGATAGAGGACAAGTATGCTGCAGCAGGCAGCGGAACCGAGATAGCGCTCGGAATACTGGAGGCTGAATACAGGGAGGGGATGAGCAGGGACGATGCTAAGCAACTCGTTTTGAAAGCCATAAGAACGGCGTTGCAGAGGGACTCGGCTAGTGGAAACGGGATAGACCTTCTAATACTCGACAGGTCTGGGCCGGCTGAGGAAAACTACCCTGGTTGAAAAAGCACGATTGGGGCTTAAAACCGTTTTAGAAGCATTCTAATCAGGGTGAGTGGAAAACCCTCTGAAGAACTGAGGAGCATAGCTGAAACCTACGGGGAGCTGAGGCTCCAGGCGGAGGCAAGCGCCAGAAGGATGAAAGAGTGCTCGAAAACGCTTTTCAAAGCCTTCCTAAGATACGTTGAAAAAAGGAGGGGCGAGGGGGCTACTGTCCAAGAGCTTCTACAAGCCTTCCTCACGGAGGAGCTGGGCCTAGACGGGGAGCAGGACAGGGGTACGAGGCTCTCCCTCGCAAGAAGATTCTACGCGCTAGCGGCGAAGCGTCCACGCAGCCCGGCGGAGCAGGCGAGCCTCCTGCAATACCTTGAGAAAAAACCATAGTCTTTTTGGAGGCAAGTTTATTAGCGCAGCCCCTTTCCGGGACGTTGTTGACTAGGAGGGTCGGGCTGGGCATCATAGGCTGTGGAGCGGCTGCGAGAACACTGTACGAGCCGGCTTTCAGGCTCCTGGAGAAAGGGAAGATAGTTGCCGCGATGGACGTCGACGAGTCTAGGGCTAGAAGCTTCAAGGAGGCGTATGGTGTTCCAAAATACTATACTAGAATCGAAGACATCCTCAGGGACGAGGAGGTTGAGGCGGTCGTGGTCCTAACTCCGCCGCACCATCATGTTGAGCCGGTAGTTAGGGCTGCGGAACACGGGAAACACGTTTACTGCGAGAAGCCGTTCGCGCCGACGACGCGAGAGGCTGACACCATGATTGAAGCATGCAGGAGGAGCGGCGTCAAACTCATGGTTGGCTTCATGAAGAGGTTCAACAGGTCCTTCAAGCTTGTCAAGAAGCTTATAGATGAGGGAGAGCTGGGACAGGTTTTCGAGCTCAGGGAGAGATGGGATAATGCGAGGGTTTGGAGGATGGGTGTGGAACAGTATCGTTTAAAACTCTACTCTGGCGGAGGCTTCCTTCAGGAGGACGGGTCGCACGCGTTAGACGTAGCCAGGTGGTGGCTTGGAGAGGTTGAGGAGGTTAACGCCTACGTAGACATCATCGCGCCGGACAGGCATGAAACAGAGGACAATGCGTGCGTAACCCTGAGGCATAGGAACAGGGCTCTAAGTACTCTCCACATAACGATGATGACTCACGCAACCGGGGAGGAAAGCTACGAGGCCTTTGGAACAGGAGGAACGCTAGTGATGAAGTGGCTCTACCATAGCTCCAGATCTCCGGAGCCAGCCCTGATACGCCTGCACAGGGGGAGCCGAGAAATCATAGACCTGACGCTGGAGAGCTCTTGGAACCCCCTGGCTGAGCTTAGTGAGAACTGGCAGTATCTCAAGGAGCTTGAACACTTCTGCGAATGCGTCGTCAAGGACGAGGAACCGGCTTGCACAGGCGTAGACGGAAGGGCGGTGGTTGAAATAGTTAACGCCGCATACCTTTCGGCTTGGAAAGGAGAAAGAGTAAGGCTGCCCCTGAGGGAATCACCAGGCTTCAAAGAGTTCTTCATAAGGCTGCGCTCAGAAAGCCCTTGGACAATCAGCGGGGAATGGAGAAGCTGGTACTAGCAACACGTGCTTCGGCGGAAAGCCTCCGGTGAGGAACCCTGCGTGTGAACATGCCGCTAAAGAGGCTCCAGGGGCTTAACGTTTCCGTGCACCGGCCTAGGCCTGTCAACCGGGGCGCACCATCTCGCAGCGTTCCCAATAACTCTTAGAACATTAGAATCGTAGTATGTGGGATAGGTCTCGTGGCCAGGCCTAAAATAGAAGACTTTGCCGAGGCCCCTGTGGAAGCAGCAGCCGCTCCTGAAGACCTCGCCGCCCTTGAACCAGCTTATGAAGACAAGCTCATCCGGCTGAGGAATCTCGAAAGGCTCACCATACATCTCCTCATGCTCAATCTCAAAATAGTCCCCCAGACCCTCGGCAATAGGGTGGCCTCCCCCCACAACCCATATCCTCTCCCTCTCACCAGCCTCCCTCCATTTAACGTTGCATGGAGTACCCATTAGACGCTTAAAAACCTTTGACAAATGGGCTGAGTGAAGCGCGATAAGCCCCATGCCCTCGTCTACAATCCTACGGTAAACCCTTTCGACAACAACGTCGTCAACCCTGTCGTGAGCCATGTGGCCCCACCAGATTAAAACATCAGTATTGTTCAAAACATCCTGGGTTAAACCGTGCTCAGGCTCGCTTAACGTGGCTGTCTTGACTTCAAAACCCTGGCTGCGCAGGAAACCCGCTATAACACTATGCATCCCGTCAGGATAGACCTCGGCAATCCTGGGATCCTGCTTCTCATGTAGAAACTCGTTCCAAACCGTCACCCGTATCCTCCTCAAAACCCTCACCGAGCAGCGTTTAAGCCAAGGCTGAAGATAAGTCTTCCCCCGACCGGCGTAACCAGGCTGGGGAGGATTAGGCCCTGGGCACGCGGAGCCGAACCGTCAAGCTTGAGCTGACTCCTCCAAAAACCTCTTTTTTAAGCCGGTGGAACAATCTTTCCAAGCCCAGTGGAAACACGGCTTAACGCCCTCCCCATTGTCAAACAGGGCTTTGCGAAGAAGGTGAACCGGGAGAGCTTATAAAAACTCCTCTTCCAGATTGGGGCACTCCAAAAAGCTCTTTCGAAGAAAAGAACCATTATGAACCTTCCTAAACCGAAAGAAAGCCTTTTCAAAGAGATCTCTCGAAAAAAACGTTAAAACGCTTATTAGAAGCCCACTGGAAGCCTTTATGGCGAACGCCAATGAGGAGAATGAGAATCATCACAGTAAGCCTGCTGCTGGCCGCCGTAGCCCTCCTAGTATTGGCGCAGGCTGATCCGAACATCGGCGCCTACTTCATGTCTCTAGGAGGAGTTCTACCGCAGAGCGAGCCTGAATCCGCGGCAGACCCAACCGCGCGCGCGCTAACGAAAATGGAGACAACGATGTCAAGCATGAATACGAAGGGCAAGGGGAAACAGGTTTCAACACAAGCCCGGACGCAGGAACAGGAAATGGAGAGGGAAGGGAGGGGGCAGGGAGACAGCAACGGCAAGGGTAAGGCTAAAGGCAAAAACAAGTAGCAGGAAACAACCCCCGTCTTTTTTTTAACCCCCTGCGCAGGCCAGTCTCCAGGCTGGAGCTTTATTTTCGCGAATAAAACCTGCTTCATTGCGGTTGAACAGCCTTGACACCGGCCTGTGAATCCTTAGGATATGGCTTTCCGGGTAACCGTTGCACCTTTAAACCTTAAGCTGGTAAAGGCTTCTAGGGTTCTCGTAGAACCAGGCTCTAGCGAGCTCAACAGCCTCGTTCTCAGTCATAAAGCCTTCTTCGACACGCCTCCCCAGAACCATTGCAACGTCTTCACGCGCCATGACGAGGTGCCCGTAAACCTTCTCCACCGGTATTTCATAGTCGCCGCCGA
>Ga0315298_1002025_pt1 | contig 35772 bp, 31 predicted proteins | sample WHS_1_MG_FD_203077 | JGI IMG/M metagenome (GOLD analysis project Ga0315298, IMG submission 203077) | Extremophilic microbial mat communities from Washburn Hot Springs, YNP, Wyoming, USA - WHS_1_MG | ecosystem: Environmental > Aquatic > Thermal springs > Hot (42-90C) | place: USA: Wyoming...
AAGGGTGTACAATACCGTCCGGCCGCATCAGTCCCTGGGATACCTGACTCCTCAGGAGTATTTACAGTGCCATCACCCCAATCTGAGAAAGGAGGCGATGTGTCACTGATCTACTGAACGAGTACAACCGGTTGACTTCACTCAATCGCCGGATGTATTCTCAGTGCTGCCATTTATGTGCTTTACGGCCCCGAGTTGAACAACCAGACAGAGTCACCGGTTCCGACTGTTGATGCTGAAGTCACGCTGAGGCGTACCTTCCCCGCGGTAGCACTGGCCGTCTGTCTGTCACTGCTGAATGTAAGCATGATTGCGCCCATACTGCCGCCCTACGTTTCCGGTATGGGCGCCAGCGGACTATGGCTTGGCATCGTCCTCGCGGTCTATTCCCTGGTCAGAGCCGTGCTCATGCCGGTCTTCGGCTGGCTGTCCGACCAGCGCGGACGGAAGGCCTTCCTTCTGATCGGTCTCAGTATGTCGATACCTGTTTCCCTCGCCTACATTCCGGCTACTACCATACCATTGCTGATTGCGGTACGCATCGTCCACGGGATGGCAACTGCCATGATTGTACCGGTGGCCACGGCCTACATCGGTGAATTGACTGCCAAGGGCCACGAGGGGAAATGGATGGGGCGTTTGAACACGGCCACCATGATCGGCATGGGAGCCGGGCCACTTGCGGGGGGTATACTGGCCCAGCATATGGGCATAGACGCCGTTTTCTTTGTCATGGCCGGTCTCTACCTCGTGGCGGTACTCGGCATATCGCTTTCCGTGAAAGACAGCAGACCAAACCGGGCAGCCAGCGGCTCTCACCCATCGTTCAGAAAAATCAGCCGCAGCCCGAGGGTCCTCGGCCTTTTCGCCTACTGGATGACCTTTGAAATCTCCATTACCGCCATCATGACATTCATCCCCCTCTTCGCTCTGGGTAATGTTCTGATTGATTTTACCGGCATCGGACTCCTTTTTGCCGTTAACATCCTCACCACTTCTCTGTTGCAGATATGGACAGGCAAAACGGCTGACCGCCATGACCGCTTGAAGCTTGCAATATACGGGGGTATCATAACCTGCGCGCCGCTGGCTTTCATACCGGTGTCAACCGCCTTCTGGCACCTTCTGGCCATCATGATTGTCTCCGGCGTCGGCATCGCCGTCTTCATGCCGGCGCTTTCCGCCATCCAGGTTGAAGAAGGCCGGATGTTCGGCATGGCATCAACCGGCGCTTCGATTCACGTGTCCATGGCCATCGGCGTTGCCATCGGCCCGGTGGCAGCCGGTGTGGTCAATGACCTGTCCGGTCTGGCCGCCGTATTCTACTTCAGCGCCGCCATCGGTATCCCGGGCATCGCCACCTTTGTATGGTTCAACAGGCGTCGGCCCCAGCGTCAGCCCTGACGAGGCGGCTCCCAGATGTATCCCCCTCCCCAATAGCAGTCGTGCCGGACGCATGGTAAAATCCGGAGCAATGGCTCCACCACGGGTTGTCGTTACCGGGCTTGGCGTCGTCACACCCATCGGCCTCACCGTCGCCGATTTCTGGGCGAATCTGGTCTCCGGAAGGTCCGGCGTCCGCACCGTTACACGGTTCGACACCGCCAGGTACCCCTACAAGCTGGCTGCCGAGGTGGACGGATTCGACCCGCTCAGGTACCTTGACGCCAAGACAGTATCGCGCACTTCGCGCTACTCACAAATGGCTATCGCCGCGGCCTCGATGGCGGCGGAGATGGCCAATCTCGATATGAAGAAAGTACGGCCGGAACGGGTCGGCGTCGTCGTTGCCACTTTGGGACAGGTCCGTGCCATACACGAACTGGCGGTTTCCCTCGAGAAGCCCGTGCCGACGAGAATCGACCCTCTCTTTCTTCACAAGACCGGGCCCAACATGGCGGCGGTACAGGTGGGACGCCATCTCGGGGCCAGAGGGCCTAACTCCAGTGTTAACAGCGCCTGCGCCAGCGGTTCGGATGCCATCGGCGCCGCGTTTAACCTCATCCGTCTGGGACAGGCCGACGTCATGATTGCCGGCGGTGCCGATGACACCGTCGGACCGATATCCATTCTCACCATGGGCATCATCGGCACCGTGTCAAAAGCGGCCGAACCGGGCACGGCACCAAAGCCGTTCGACCTGAACCGTGACGGGATAGTCGTCGGCGAGGGCGCAGGGATGCTTGTACTTGAGACCGAGGACTACGCCCGGCGGCGCGGCGCTACTGTCCTGGCGGAGCTGGCCGGGGCCGGGTGGTCGTTCGATGCTTATAACGAGGTGGCGCCGGACCCCGAGGGCGAGGCGCTGGCCATCAGGGCGGCACTCGGCAGTGCCGGGCTAAGACCGGAAGATATTCAATACGTCAATGCCCACGGCACAGGCACCCGGCTAAACGACGCCGCCGAGACCAGGGCTATAAAGCTGGCACTGGGAGACCATGCCCGTAAAGTCGCCGTCAGTTCCAACAAGTCAGTCATGGGGCATCTTTCCTGCGGGGCCGGGGCGGTTGAGGCGGCGGCCAGCGTCCTTACCATCGTCAACGGCGTTATCCCGCCGACCATCAACTACCGGACACCGGACCCGGAGTGCGACCTGGACTACGTCCCGAACACTGCCCGAAAGGCGCCTATAGACACCGTCCTCAAAAACAGCTTCGGCCTTGGCGGCCAGAACTGCTGTCTTGTCTTCCGGCGCGCAGGAGCTGCATAGAGTCTTTGAATACAGCACCTGACAGCCACTTATACCACCAGGGTCAGCGCCTTGGGCAGTACGGAGAATTTTACCGCCTCGCCGGGAAGCACATCGCCGTCAATCTGGATGGCCATGGGGTTTTCTGTTCAAATTTCCAGCATCCTCGCCTGAAGAAGCTTCAGCCTGGGACGGGTAAGGTAAGTGGCGTTGTCGACCTTGGGGAACGAAACGGCAGCTTGGGACCATGGGTAAACACTGGGCTGAAATCAAGGTCATTCCCTTAAGATTATCGGCGGCTATCTGGGGACAGCGCGCCCGGCGCCAGCCACGGGACTAGCGATGACCACGGCGCGGTGCAATGGTCACCCGCTGAGCGCCTTAACCACATCGGCGGAGGTTGTCACCCAGCCAAGTGACTTGCTGACATTATAAGTGGTCGCCTCGCGGCGAAAGGGATAGCGGGTGGAAGATACCGCGGCATCGGAAACCAGAATGCAGAAGTAGCCCCGGTAGAAGGCGTCACGTATCGTGGCTTCGACGCACATGCTCAGTTCGGTCCCGGCAAAGAGCAGATACCTGGCATTAAGCGTTTTCAGCGTCGTGTCCAGAGTGGTCTCATAGAACCCGCTGTGGCGGATTTTCTCGACAATGACGTCGCCCGGCTTGGGGGCAATTTCCGGGATGATCTCCGCTCCCCAGGAACCGCGGATTGCCAGTTTATCACGCAACTGCGGCTGTTCCCGGCTAATTCTTGCTATCCCGCTCTTGATGACATTGGCCGAGTCAGGCGCCCCTGCTTCGTGCAGGTCGGTCGAGTAGACATGCACGACATATACCACCTTACCGCCAGCCCCGCGGATGGCGGCGGCAACGCGGTTGATGGCGGCGGCAACGGCCGGCACCTCCGAAAGGTCGGAGCCGGCCATGTCGAACAGCCCGCCCTTCTTCGCGAAGGAGTTCTGCATATCGACAATCACCAGTGCCGTCCGGCACGGGTCGATTTCCAGCGGCGAGGGCTCGGCCTTCAGAAGAGTATTCTCTGGCACAGAAGAAACCAGTTTTCCGGGTGACATAGCCTTAATACCTCACCTATTATTGTTATTCAAAGGAGTCTGCGGCGGCGGTTTCCGGGTACGTCTGCCCCAGCGTCCCAGCAAATTCATGCCGCCATACTCGGCCAGCTCACGTTTTACCCTCAGCTCAATAACGCGCTCAAATGCCTCCAGCGCTTCCTCGTGGCGGCCGAGCCGGTTGAGCACCACTGCTTTTTCATGCCAGGCCTCAATGCCGTTCGGATTGACCTGAAGACACCGCTCATAGAGGACAAGCGCCTCACTCCACTTGCCCTCCCGGACAAGCTCGGTGCTCTGCTGATACCATTCGCTATATGCCGGCGGTGCCGGGTTCTCTTCCGACGTCACACCCGATCCCCAATGCTTTCTCAGGCAGTTATCCTGAACAATAGTTCGGCTACGTATCCGGCCTCCAGCCAGATGCCTGACAAATAGGGAGTTTCCAGGAAATCACACCCCCAATAATACCATGTTACGCTGAAGCACGCAGTGTCATCTGCCGGCTACCGAGTCGAATCAACCAGTCCTCTTGACCATCAACCGCTTTGAATTATATACTATACTCGGTTATCCGGATGACTTAGTATAGTATAACAAGTTGCGCTTAATGACACGCGACGGCCGCATCAAGACAAAGCGCCGGGCTATCATCGCTGCCGCTAAGAAGCTGCTGGGAAACGCCGGCTACGATGACATCAGGGTCAGTGACATCGCCAGAGAGGCCGGCATCAGCAAAGCGACTTTCTATGCCTATTTTGACAGCAAGGAGTCGCTGCGGCAGGTACTGCGGGCAAATGGCATCGAAGGTCTCGCTGTCAGAGATAGGCGCGCCGCAATCGTTGAAGCGGCACTCCGCATTTTCGCCGAGCGCGGCTTTCATGCCACCTCACTGGAGGACGTTGCCGCGGCCGCCGGCATCACCAAGGGCACCGTTTACTGGTACTTCAAACAAAAAGATGACCTGCTGAGAGCGGTGGCCGGGCGCGTTTCTCCGCTTGTCGGACGACTGCAAGACCTGTGGGAACTGCTGGACCAGCCACCCGAGAACGTCCTCCCCACGTTCGTCCGAACCTGCTTCGCCACCTTCAACAACCCGATATCGGGACGTCTCTTCCGAATAGTAATCGCCGAGGCACCGCGCCACCCCGAGATAGCTGAAAGTTTCGCGCAAATCATCGGCGGAGTACTGGAGTTCTTCACCGCTTATCTTAAGCACCAGACCGAACGCGGACGGCTCCGGCCCGGTGACATTAACAGCAGCGCCCGGTCCTTCATGGGCATGTTACTGATATATATTATGGGCCGCGAGGTATTTCCGCTTCTGGGCGCGGGCTTTCCCGCAGCTGACCTTTATGCGGAACAATTAGTTAACATATTTCTGGAGGGGCTCAAGCCACGTGTCCCAACAACGCCCATCGCAGCCCCCCCGAAAACATACTTCCAGGAGGAGACATGAAGACGGCAGGAATCACAGTTATCGTCATTCTGGCGCTGGCCAGCGCCGTGGCCGGCACATGGTGGTATTTGACTTCGCCAGCCCCGCCGGTGGCCGCCGGCGGTATCGCCGCCTCCGGCTTTATCGAGGCCAGGAACGTCTCGGTAGCGCCGGAGATTGGCGGCCGGGTGACCTTTATCGGGGCTGACGAGGGTGACCGCGTGCAGGCCGGTACGGTACTGGTCAAAGTGGATGATTCTTCCTTACAGGCCCAGCTCAAGCAGGCCGAGGCCGCGGTGGCCGTGGCCCAGGCCAGTCTCCAGCAGGCAACTGTCGCCCGTGATGGAGCCAGAAGAGTGCTCGATAATGCTCTGGATATCCAGAAAAACCCGCAGGAGCTTGAGGCCAAAATCATTGCCGCCCAGGGGGAACTTGAGATTGCCGAGAACAATCTCAGGTTCTACGACCTCCGGCAGTGGAGTTGGGACCGCCGTCTTGCCGAAATCCGACGGGACGTGGCCAAGAAGAACCTGGACAACCTTCTGGAGATAAAAAACAATCCACAGCAGATAAACGCCGAGGTCAACCAGGCCAGAACGGCACTTGATACCGCCGAAGCCGGTCTGGCGGTGGCCAAGGCCCAGATTGACCAGGCCCAGACCGCGGTTGACATGGTCAAGGTGCAGCTTGCCAAAACCATTACCAGTGCCCCCATCTCCGGAATCATCGTGAGCCGCAATATTGAGGTCGGCGAGGTCGCTCCGGCCGGCGCCCCCGTTCTGGTCATCTCCCAGCTCGACGAGGTCACGCTGACCGTCTACGTTCCGGAACTTCAGCTCGGCATGGTCAAGCTCGGCCAGACCGCCAGCGTCTCCGTTGACTCATACCCCAATCAGACTTTTAGCGGCAAGGTCATCTACATTTCGCCGCAAGCGCAGTTCACACCCAAGAACATCCAGATAAAGGAGGAGCGCACCAAGACGGTCTATGCCGTCAAGATCAAGCTTGCCAATCCCGACCAAAAGCTCAAAGCGGGCATGCCCGCGGACGCCGTGATAATGACGGAGTAGCTGCTTGCAAGCCCCCGCCATTGAAGCCACCAACCTCCACAAGCGCTACGGGCCGCTGACCGCTGTCCGCGGTCTGAACCTGTCCGTCAACCGGGGCGAGCTTTTCGGGCTGGTCGGCCCCGACGGAGCGGGCAAGACCTCAACCATCCAGATGCTCTGTACCCTGACGGCGCCCTCGGCCGGTCACGCCCGTATCCTCGGTCTGGACACGGTCAAGCAGGCCGGAGACATCAAGAAACGCATCGGCTACATGTCGGAGCGTTTCACCCTGTACAGCACGCTAACGGTAGCCGAGAACCTGGACTTCTTTGCCCGCCTTCGCCGCGTTCCTGCCGCCATCGCCGCCAGACGGAGGCAGGAACTTCTTCTGTTCAGCCGCCTTGCCGAATTCCAGGACCGGCAGGCCCAGCACCTCTCCGGCGGCATGCAGAAGAAGCTGGCTCTATGTTGTTCTCTCGTCCACCAGCCGGATATCCTCTTTCTCGATGAGCCGACCACCGGAGTCGACCCGGTATCGCGGCGCGATTTCTGGCGCATTCTCTCCGGATTCCTGAACCGGGGCATCACCATTTTCGTCTGTACCCCGTACATGGACGAGGCCGAACGGTTCAGCCGCGTCGCCTTCATCAATCAGGGCACAATTGTCGCCTGCGACACGCCGCAGAACCTGAAGGCCAGCCTCAAGCGCGACCTGCTGGAAATCCGCGCCGAGCCGCTCCGGAAAGCTGTCAGGGCACTGGAAAGCATCCTGCCGGCCGGCAGCATCAACATCTTCGGAGAGAGCCTTCATCTCGCCGTTGACAACCCCGACGCCGACCTGGGCCGGGTCGCCGAGCGTCTGGGGCAGGCGGGGGTCAAGCTGGTCTCCGCCCGCAAGGTATCCCCCGGCCTCGAGGATGTCTTTGTCACCTATCTCAAGACCGGTGACTCCCGGCCCGATGTTAAAGCTTACGCCATCGCGCCAACACTTGCGCCCGGCAGACCGAATAGTGAGGCGGCGATTACCGTATCCGGACTCACCCGCAAGTTTGGCGATTTCACCGCCGTCGACCGCGTCAGCTTCGAGGTCAAGCGCGGCGAGGTCTTCGGTTTCCTGGGGCCCAACGGCTCGGGAAAAACGACCACCATCCGTATGCTCTGCGGCCTGCTGATGCCTACCGCCGGCTCCGGCCGGGTGCTGGGTGAGGATATGGCTTCCTCAGCCCAACGGATACGGTCGCGCATCGGCTATATGTCACAGAAATTCTCTCTCTTCAATGACCTGACGGTAGAGGAGAACATCAACTTCTACGGCGGTCTTTACGGGCTGTCCGGTTCCCGGCTCAGAGAACGCCGGGAGTGGGTTATCGCCATGGCCGGCCTTAAAGGCAAGGAGCGCTGGCTACCGCGCGGCCTCTCCGGCGGCTGGCGGCAGAGGCTGGCCCTGGGCTGCGCCATCATTCATGACCCCGAGGTTGTCTTCCTCGACGAGCCCACCGCCGGCGTCGACCCTCTGTCCCGGCGCTACTTCTGGGAGCTTATCCAGGAGCTGGCCGAACGCGGTACCACCATTTTCATCACCACCCATTACATGGACGAGGCCGAGCACTGCCACAACCTGGGCCTGATGTACGGGGGCAGGCTCATCGCCCTTGGCAGTCCTTCAAAGCTCAAAACCGAGTTAATCACGGGACAGCTTCTCGAGGTAGTAACGCCAGACTTCGTCAGGGCCTCCGAGGTGCTCTCGGCCAGTCCGGCCTGCCGCCAGGTGAGCCTGTTCGGCAGTACCGTTCACCTTGTTGTCGACTCCGGCGCGGCACTCGACGCTGTCCGCAGCGCACTCTCCTCAGCCAACGTGCCGGTCAAAGCAGTAAACGTAATTCCATTTACCATGGAGGACGTATTCATTTCGCTCATCGAACAGCAAGAAGACAGGGTGTCACCTTCACCCTCGCCTCTCCGATCAAGGGAAAGGTAACACTGAAACGGCATGACCGTCCATATTGAAAACCCTCTGCGCTGAAAGGGAAGGAAGAGCAGGCCATGTTAAGAAGAATAGGAAGCGTCACTCTCAAAGAATTCATCCAGCTGGTGCGCGACCGGCGCACCCTCATAATCCTTCTCTTCGTACCGGTGATGCAGTTGTTCATCTTCGGCTACGCGCTCAGCACCGATGTCAAAAACATCCCCATGGTGCTGTGGGACACGTCAAAAACGCCGGAAAGCCGCGACCTTGTCCAGAGCTTCACCAGGACCGATTTCTTTTACCTTAAACACTACGCTTCAAACTACGATGAGGTCAATCGCCTGATCGAGTCCGGCTCGGCCAAAGTGGCGCTCATTATTCCCAGCGATTACGCCCGGAAAATCCAGCGGGGCGAGACCGCCGAAGTACAGTTCTTCATCGATGGTTCAGACCCCACCGTATCCATCCAGGCCCTCTCCTACTCCAGCCTCATCGCCCAGGCCAAGTCGGTCAGCCTCATCGCTCAGCAGACTGGCGGCCGCAGGCTGGAACTTCCCATAGCCATTGAACCGCGGGTATGGTACAACCCGGCCATGGAGAGCCTCGTCTTTAATATCCCGGGGCTGGTCGGCGTCATCGCCGGCATCATTACCGCCATGCTCACCGCCTTCGCCGTGGTCCGCGAACGCGAGACAGGGACCATCGAACAACTGAATGTGACGCCCCTGCGCCGGGGCGAGCTGATTGTCGGTAAACTGATCCCTTACATCATCATTGCCTACGCCCAGATGACCCTGATCCTGACCACAGCGGTACTAGTCTTCGGCATGAAAATCCAGGGAAGCCTGATATTACTTTTGGCATTGACATCGGTCTTCCTGATGTTCTCGCTCGGCCTCGGCCTGCTAATCTCAACTGTCTCCCGCACTCAGTTCCAGGCCCAGCAGTTGAGCTTTGCCACCATGCTCCCGACCATCCTCCTTTCCGGTTTCATCTTTCCTATTGAGTCCATGCCGCGCGTTATCCAGTGGATATCGTCGGTCATCCCGCTTACCTATTATCTCCACATCGTTAGAGGTATCGTCGTCAAGGGCATCGGCTTCGAATACCTCTGGCTGGACACGCTCATTCTGGCACTCATGGGCATCGCCACGCTGGCCCTGGCCGCCACGCGGCTGAGGCGGACGCTAGCATGAACACCGCTCCGAAGGGACACAGCTACCGAGCAACGGGCCGGGAGATGTCTGAATACTCGCTGTTTAAGTGTTTTCCCCATCTATCCAAAAACCGTCCCGTATGATAAAATGCCGCACTTAGCGTGCCTGCGCAGATTATGCCCCTCTCAAGTAAGCGACTAAGGAGGTGCCCATGGACTTCTCTTATACCCCGGAAGAAACGGCATTTCGTGAAGAGTTCCGCAAGTTCCTGAAAGACATCAACGCGGACAAGTTCCCCACCCGGGCCGGAGAACTCGGTTACGGCTTCGGCGGTTGGTCGGCCGAGTTCTGCAAAGAAGCCGGCAAGCGCGGCTACATCGGCATGACCTGGCCCAAGGAGTACGGCGGCAGGGGGCTCCCGCCCATCTACCTGGTCATCGCCTTCCAGGAAGGCGCCGCGATGGGCGCCCAGATGGAAGGCTTCTTCTACACCGAAGCTGTCGGCGCCTCCATCGCCACCTACGGCAGTGATGCCCTCAAGAAAAAGTTCCTTCCCGGCGCGACCAGGGGTGAGATTAGCTTCTACGAGGGTCTGAGCGAGCCTGAGGCCGGCACCGACCTGCTCAACATGAAGACCAGGGCACGCCAGGACGGCGACGACTGGATTATCGATGGCCAGAAGGTCTGGCAGTCCAACGGCGCTTTCGCCACCCACGGTATTGTTGCCTGCATCACTGACCCCGCCGGCAAGCGCGGCCGCAATATCTCCTGCTTCATCGTCGATTCCAAGACGCCCGGCGTGACCATCCGGCCGATAAAGGAGATGACCGGAGAAGAGACCTTCGTCGAGGTCTTCCTCGACAGCGTCAGGGTGCCGGGCGAGAACCTGGTGGGCAAGCTGAACAACGGCTTCTCCCAGGTCATGGAGACCCTTATCTGGGACCGCTTCTGGGCGCGTTTGCAGAAGGCCAATTTCTGCGAATATGTCCTCAATGAGCTCATCCAGTTTGCCAAGGCCACCAAGATCGGCGGGAAAACGCTGGCTGAAGACCCGGTAGTCAAAAACAAGCTGGCGCAGATGTACGTTGAAATCGAGGCCTCCCGCGCCCTTTACGACCGGGCCATCGCCATGCTCAAGGCGGGACAGGACATTACCATCGCCTCATGCATGGGCAAGTTCTTCGCCGACGAGATGGGCCAGCGCTTCTTCACCAGCGCTGTCGACATTATCGGCCTCTACGGGCAACTGACACCCAAAGACAGATGGGCGCCGCTCAAGGGCAAGCTCGCTCACCTTTACTTCGGCTCCTTCGGCCTTACGCTGGCCGGCGGCAGTTCCGAAGTCCAGCGAACCACCATTGCCGGACGCGGCCTCGGGCTGGCAGGATAACGGCAGGGAATCCGAAAGGAGTATCGAAGATGGACATCACCCTAAACGAACAACAGGAAATGCTCCGCAAGTCCGCCAAGGACTTCATCGCCAACCGGGTCCCCAAGAAACTAGTACGCGATATGGAGTCCGACCCCAAAGGCTTCGTCCCCGAGCTATGGCAGGAAATGGCCGGGCTCGGCTGGATGGGTCTGGTCTTCCCGGAGAAATACGGCGGTATTGACTTCAGCTTCCTTGACCTCTGCGTCATTCTCGAGGAAATGGGCCGCGGCGCCGTCCCCGGCCCCTTTTTCTCTACCGTGGTTATGACCGGCATGCTCATCAACGAGGCCGGCACCGACGAGCAGAAAGCGGCCTACCTGCCCAGGATTTCCGAGGGCAAGCTCTTCGGCACTGCCGCCCTGACCGAGGCTTCGGCCTCTGCCGATCCGGCTTTAGTCGATACCACAGCCACCCCGTCGGGAACCGACTACCTCATCAGCGGCACCAAGTTCTTTATTCCCGATGCCCACGTGGCCAATATTATCATCGTCAGCGCCCGTACCGCCGGCGGCGTCACTCTCTTTATCGTCGATGCCGCCTCACCGGGTATCAAGGTCACTCCGATGAGCACCTTCTCCGGCGACAAGCAGTGCGTCGTCGAGTTCAACAGCGTCAAGGTCCCGGCGAGCAGTATCCTGGGCGGGCAGGATAAGGGCGTGTCGGTGCTTGAAAAGTTCCTGCCCAAGGCGGTCATCGCCAAGTGCGCCGAGATGGTTGGCGGCTTCGGCGCTATGTTCGATATGACCCTGGACTACGGCAAGACCCGCATTGCTTTCGGCAAGCCTATCGGCACCTTCCAGGCGCTCCAGGTCAAGTTCGCCGATATGCTGGCCGACCTCGAATCGTCCCGCATTATGACCTACAAGGCGGCCTGGAGGATAACCAACGGCCTGCCGGTCGACCGACTTGTCCCGGCGACCAAGGCCTGGGTGAGCGAGTCCTTCCGCCGCCAGACATTCGTCGCCCACCAGATTCACGGCGCCATCGGCTTCACCTGGGACCACGACCTCCAGCTCTTCATCCGCCGCTCCAAGACCGCCGAGATGATGCTGGGCACACCCCAGGAACACCGTGAAAAGCTGATGAAGGTGCTGGGGCTGTAAGACGAGAGACTCCACGCTGGTTTGTCAGTCACGCCGGGGTGTTGCTAGAGTCCGGCCGGGCCCTCCAGCAACTGTCCTGCTCTTTTGAGACCGGGGAGACGGGCTGGACCCATTGCTGGGACAGGAGCCATCAGTCGTTTCTCCAGGGCCTGTTTCTGTTCGCGGTGCCCATGTCGGTGATTCTTGTCCACAGGTGCTGCTTTCCGAAGTTAGCAGGTGCGCGCCCTATTCGACCCTGCTCCTCGTAGTGTGACGGCATGTACCGGCCCTGCGACAGGGCGGGCGGTTGCTCAGGACCAGATGAGACGGCCAGTCGATAAGCAGATAACACGCGCCGTGCTTGTCTGGAAAGATGTGGAGGTAAGGTCGGTGCAGGTCATGAACGGAGCAGTTAAGGTGGTTGCGATGACCGGGCTTGTGCGAAGGCACTGGCCAGGCTAACGTCCGGCCTGCTGCCAGATGTACAGGTTGACGTCGCCGTTGCTGTAGACGCGGTTGTACCCGTCCCAATTTTCTACCCAGACCAACGTCTCCGCAAGGAACCGCGGGTCGTTCCAGCCGTAATCGAAGACGTCATACAGCCGGCGGCAGGACTCGAAGTACACTGCGGGATACTCGGGGGCCAGCACCCGGACCGCCGCCAGCCTTAGACGGCCGAACTCGGGGTCAGGTGTATAAGCATAGGTGGCATAGTGGCTGTATTTCTCAATTCCGTGAAAGAGCACCGGAGGTACCAGTGCGATTAACCTTCCTCCGCTGGTATGGTCAAAAAAGAACTGGCTGAACTGCACCTCCGTTTCCGGGACGCGCTCGATGATCTCGTTTCCGTATTGAACGACCATATGGAACGGTACCAGCACAATCAGAAGTGCTGTCAGCAGTACGGCTGTTGTTTTCCGGGTGAGCAGTTTGCCGGCAAAGTAGGCCGCCGGGACGAGGAGCATCAGGTAGACTCTGATAACGAACTCGCCGCTGTAGACAAACATCGGCATTAGAAGCACCGGCGAGATGATGATAGCTATCAGGGAGACATTACTGCGGGAAAAGCGCCTCTCTCCTTTCATCAGGGCGAAGCCGAGTAATGCCATCAGGAGACAGAGTCCGGTGAACACTACCCTGAGGTTGTTGATGGCCGCATGTTCCGCGCTTGTTTCCTCAAACCGGAACAGGTAGGTGTAAAGGAGACTCAGGTCGGCGCGGAAAGCTTCCTCAACGAACCGGGGAAGAAATACCCTGAGCTGGAAGAAACTGCCGTACACCGTCCAGGCGCCGATGAAGACGGCAAGCAGTGCCGTGATGCTGAAGTCGCGGCGTTTCCAGACAAGAGACAGAATGGCGGTCAAAAGCAGAGCTACCACGGCTGTGACGAGATGGGTGAGAGTGATTCCGGCGAGGAGGACCACCAGCAGTACAATCCCGGCGGTGCCTGAAGTTCCCGACTTAAATTCCTTCAGCAGTATGGCGACTGTCAGAAGTAAGAAGAGGTAGGCTATCGCCTGGGGCGAGAAGTAGTCCTGGTTGGTCCAGTTGATGAGCACAAATATCCAGGCGACTGCCCACCAGCGGTTATCAACGCCGCCGGTAACCGTCCGGTAGATGAGGAACAGCGGTAGAAGATAGACAGCTTCCATTACCGCCGGGAAGACGCCCATGATGACCAAAGGACTCTGGATGCCGGTTATCTGGAAAACGACCGTGAAGAGCAGGGGAAAACCGGGCCAGCCGTGGTACCACACCTGCTGGGGGTTCAGCCGCGCATTGCGTAGTACATACTCAACAAAACCGTAGTTCTGGTAGGCGGCGGGGAAGCGGGTGGTCCCCTCGAGGACCTGCGGTGTCAGATAGAGGCTGACGATGAGGAGCGCCGTCTGAAGCCCCAGAAGCCAGTGGTGGTTTTCACGGGAAAGCCAGAGTATTGCGGCGGCGACGGTCAGGATGCCGAGGGACAGGAAGAATAGCGGTGAGTAGCTTGAGATAAGCCCGTATCGGCCGATATTGAGCTCCGACTGCACCAACGCCGGGCTCCACAGCAGGAAGGCCAGCGTGGTAAGCAAGAGCGACAGCCGGAACCCTGTGAAAAACTGTCTCAACGACGGCCTCTCTTCGCCAGCCCGGAAACAAAGCCACGGTAAAAGGAAAGGGCAAAGTTGAAATCATTAAGCAGCCCGACGGCGGCAAAATAAAGCTTTTCCCGGCCCTTGAAGCCGCGCGATTTCCGGATATAGTTGCCAGCCTCTGCGGCAAGTATGACTGCGAGTACCGCAAGCGCCGCCTGCCAGAAAACAGCCAGCAGAACGAGGGAAAGTACTGCAAGGGCAACAACAATAACCTGCGTCCTGCGGAAATTGCTTTTGGCCTTTGTTTCGGCACTGGCAACCGGACTGACCGATATCAGCCCCCCGCCAACAGCCACCCCGAGCGTCCGGCCGGCATTGGCCTCACTGCGGAGAAAACCGCGGAGGCCTGTGGTGCGGGCGAACTCGAGCCGGTACCGCAGAGAGGCGTCTTTGATCAGCCTGTATCCCTTTGCCCTGAGGTTCTTCGCCAGTATCTGGTCCTCGGCGCCCAGCTTGGGGTTGCCGGCATAGCCGAACCCGCCAATCTCCAGCAGAGCCGCAGTCCTTATCAGGTCGGCCTTGATCAAGGAGTACGAAATCTCGGTGACGCCCGACTCAACATAGTCCAGGTTAAGGTATCTGGCAAAAGCCCTTTTCTCGAGCGACAGACGCTCCCGGCTGAAGTCCACCGCCTGCCCGCAGACAAGGGCAATACGCCCATCCTCGAAGTGCTTCACCGCCCGCGAAATATAGTCGGCGTCCACCAGCTCGACATCATCTTCAAGAATGAAAAACAGGTCTTCGTCCCCGGCCAGAGACAGCCCGCGGTTGAGCCCGTAAGCAAGCCCGGAGTTCGTTTCGTTCCTTAACACCTCCACCACATCCCGGTACCTGCTGAGCACCCCGGCGGTACCGTCTCCCGAGCAGTCGTCAATGACGACCCTGCGGACGTGCGGGTAGTCCTGCTTGAGGAGTGAGACGAGCGTCTTCTCAATGTGTGTGGCGGAGTTATAGGTAGGTATGACGGCCAGAACCCGGGGACTGCTCATTGTATATTCCAGCATCTTACAAGATTGCCGGTCTGCCTGCCGACGGCGGTCTCCACACTATCCCGCTCCGCGCCAGTAATCGAGCATATCGGACAGTGTCTTCTCCATGGGAATCTCCGGTGACCAGCCCAGCGAGCGCAGTTTGCTGTTATCGCCAAGGAAGACAGGCTCATCAAAGGGGCGCAGTTTCTCCGGGCTGTCGGAGACGACCTGCACCGGCACCTTTGCCATGCCGACAAGCGTCTTCAGGACGTCGGCGATAACCATCCGCCTGCCGGAGCAGATATTATATGTTTCCCCGGGCACACCCTTCCCGACCAGAATCCAGATTGCCCTGACGACGTCCCGGACATCGGATATGTCCCTGACCGAACTGATATTGCCGACCCGCAGTACCCCACCACCCTGCTTCTCCAGCCTGGCGATTCCGGAAGCGAAGTCGGCGCAGGCGTCTCCGGCTTTGCCCGGCCCGGTCACGTTGAAAAGATGCATGGTGATGGCCGGGATTTTACGGCTGACAAAAAAGGCGTAGGCAACGGCCTCGGCACCGACCTTGCTGGCCGCATACGGGCTGGTCGGCCGGAACTTTTTGTCTTCTTTTATGGGGATTTCCTCGGGATAGCTCAGGCCGTATTCCGCACTGGAGCCGGCCAGCAGGAATACCGGACTCAGCTTCTCTTTTACGGCGCCCTCAAGAAGATAGAGGGTGCCCAGGATATTGGTCTCCACCGTGTAGACCGGGTCTTCCCATGACGGCAGGACCATGCTCTGAGCGGCGAAATGGACAATCAGGTCAGGACGCCAATCCCTGATTACCCGGTGGACGTCCTCCCGCACCCTCACGTCCAGCCGTCCGGTCCTGACCCCGGGCACCACTGCCGTCTCCTCGTGCCCGAGGGCAGTACCCAGGACTTCATATCCCCTTTCCGCCAGAAACGGAGCGGTGTAACTGCCGATAAAGCCGCCATATCCGGTGACCAGAGCTCGCGGCATCGTAGCCCCTTTCTACGCTTTTATCAGAACGGGGTGGCCGCGCCGGGATGATTCGTAGAGGGCATGGATTACTCTCAGGCTCTCAACACCGTCCTCGCCGCTGCCGAGGGGCTGTCGCCCCTCCTTCACCGCAGAGGTAAACTCCCGCCATTCCTCGGTCCAGGAGCGGTCGTCGCCGATGTAATAGTTGATCGCTTCTTTCTGGGGACCAAGTTCCTCCTCGCGGCGGCCGTACCGCAGCGTCTCCGTCCCGTAGACGTATCCCAGCCCGTTCAGAATCAGGTAGCCTTCTTTGCCGCATACTTCGAGATAGAAGGTGTTCCGCCACTGGGTAGCGCTGACGTGGAAAACGCCGACCTGTCCCGCCCCGGTGCGGAGCATGCCAAAGCCGTTGTCCTCCATACCGCCCTGAAAATTCCAGAAAAATCTCCCGGGCATACAGAAGGCCTCGGCGAAGTCCCCGACCATCCAGCGGAAGAGGTCGACCACGTGTACGCCGCGGTCGAAAAGCTCGCCGCCGCCGGCAACTTCAGGATAGGCACGCCATTCCTTATCGTAGCCGGGCCGACCACCGATGCCGTAACGGCATTCAGCGAAGGATACTTCGCCTATGGCGCCCTGCTTGATCATCTTATGCATGTCGCGGATACCGGGATGAAACCTGAGGTTGAAGCCGCACTTCACGATGACGCCGCCGCGCTTTGCCGCCTCCATCACCTTCTCTCCCTCGGCGACCTTAAGAACGAACGGCTTCTCCACCAGCACGTGCTTTCTCATTTCCACCGCCGCCATGGCAACGGGAAAGTGCAGGTTTGGCGGCACCGAGACCACGACCGCTTCAACCCTGGGGTCTTCAACAACTGCCTGCCACCGGTCGCTGGCGGTGGCACCGTAGTCCGCCGCCAGCCTTTCGGCCGTCTTCAAATCAATATCGCTGACCGCCACGACGCGGTCGCCTTTGAAACCGGTCAGCGCCGCCGCCCGCCGCCGCCCCTGCCGTCCGGCGCCAATTATACCTACTTGCATTCAAGACCTCCCTGATATCAGCGGTGAAACCGTTCACGCGAGATAAGCTTGATGTTGTTCCACCCCTCCCGGAAACTCGGCATCTTGCTCCGACCGGCAATCCTGCCCCTATCATGGTGTCCGACCTCTTTGATGCGCAGACCGCGCTTTATCGCCCTCAGGCTGAGCACGACCTCTACGTCCGATGGCTTCCCGGAACCGACGAAGTCGAGACGCGGCAGGACCCGCTTCCAGAAAGCGAGGTATCCGGAGCAGACATCCGTTAGCGGGCGGAGAAACAGCAGACTGGCAAATGCGGCCAGCACCATGTTGCCGAATATCCGGTGCCGCGGCATCTTCTTCGGAAGCCCCCTGCGGAATCGGGAGCCTTTGACAAAGTCGTACCCTTCAAGCAAAGGACGGATCATGTCCTTCATCTCTTCAGGGTCAGTCGTGCCGTCGGCGTCGAGCGTCACAATAACATCACCCCGGGCCTCCTTGAAGCCATGGCGCAGGGCTTCGCCCTTACCCCGGCCCGGCTGGACCAGAACCCTGATGTCAGGCCTGATAGTGCGGGCCACTTCCACGGTGCGGTCGGTGGACCTGCCGTCGACAAGAATGACCTCGCTGACAAAATCAGGGATTCTGGGCAAAACGTGAGGCAGGGACTCCTCTTCGTTCAGCGCGCAGATTACGACGCTCACTTCAGGCAGTCTCGTATTGTCGGCCACTACGACTTGACCCCGCCGTCAAGGAGTTTTTTGAAACGCATCAGGCCATCCCGCAGGCCGAGGACCGGAGTCTTTACCGCCCGCGCTATTCTGGTCGGGTCCAGCGAAGCATCCCTGGTCCGGGCGACGCGCATCTTTACCTCCCCCGTCTCCGACGAAACCGGCTGGACGAGGGCGGTGTCAAGGCCGAAGACCCGGGCGGTCTCAAGCCCCAGCTCATACCGGCTGCACCGCTCATTGCTTACATTGTAGATTCCTTTGAGCCCGGCACCAGCGGCTTCCAGCATCACTTCGGCCATGTTGTCGGCAAATACCGGAGAAAGATAGGCATCGGTAAACATCTTGACCGGAATGCCTTTCCTGAGCTGGTCCAGCACCCATTCCGGAATGCTCTGCCCTTCAAGGCTCATGCCGTAGATACTGCTGACCCGGACAATCAGTGCTTCCGGACAAGCTCCCATCACCAGCCTTTCCCCTTCCAGTTTGCTCTTCCCGTATACCGTGACCGGGTTCGGCGGGTCGGTCTCTTTATACATGCCCTTCTGACCATCGAACACCGAGTCCGTCGAGACATGAATCATCTTAGCGCCGTACCGTGCCGCGGCGGCGGCAATGTTGCCGGCGCCGGTGGCATTGACCGCCATGGCTTCGTCCGGGTGGTCCTGGCAGTAGTTAATGGTGCGCAGGGCCGCGGCATTGACGATGAGGTCCGGTCTCAGCCCGGCGATACATTCCATAACGGCGCCAGCGCTGGTAATGTCCAGCGGTATACCTCTGGCCCCGTCAAGATTCCTGGCATGACGGTTGTAGGTATAGACTGTTTCATAGGTATTCTTAGCCTGTCTCACCACCGCATTACCGAGCAGGCCGACACCGCCTGTTACCAGTATTTTTTTCTTTTGCTTACCGTTCATTGTTTCCTGCCGAATGTTTCGATATTTCGGTTGATAACCACACTCGCCGGAAGTCAGGGCCGTGGTCTGATGGATGCTGTTGCGCCGCCGCCAAAAATGGCTTTTTCAACCAGGTCGCATATTATGTGACCGGCTGTGATATGCGCTTCCTGGATGCGCGGGGTATCACTCGAAGCCACACAGACGGCCAGCTCTGCCGCGTTCTTAAGCTTGCCTTTAGGACCGGTAAAGGCCACGGTTATCGCACCGCACCGCGCCGCTTCTTTCAGCCCCAGGACAACGCTGGGTGAATTGCCGCTGGTGCTGATGGCAACTGCCACGTCCCCGGGCCTGACCAGCGCCTTCACCTGCCGGGCGAACACCTGCTCGTAGCCGTAGTCGTTGGCAACCGCGGTAAGAACCGAGCTGTTGGTGGTCAGGGCAATTGCCGGCAGAGGCTCCCGGTCCATGCAGTAGCGTCCGGCGAGCTCCGCGGCCAGATGCTGGGCATCGGCGGCACTGCCGCCGTTGCCGAAAAAGACCACCTTGTTGCCCTTGCGGAAAGCCGAAACGAGTCGCTCCGCTATCTCCTCAATTACCGCCGCCTGTTTCTTGAGCGATTCCCCGGCCCGGATGCCGGCATCAACTTGCTGACATATTTCGCTTATTGCGCTCATGGGAAGTCGGGCAATTCTACCTTGTGACCTCCCAAGTTTGCAATCCCCGGAACTCAAAGGCGAAGGGCGTGATGCGCCCACCGGCCTCTTCAAGCCTGGTGACCAACTGCTGTTTCTTGTTGAAATCGCTCAGCAGGAGCAGGTGCCCGCCGCCGCCGGCGCCCAGCAGTTTGCCGCCAATGGCGCCATTTTTCCGGGCGGTCTCATAAAGCTCATCAATGAACTGGTTGGTAATCTTGCTGGAGAACTGTTTCTTGTGCCGCCAGCCCTCGTCGAGAAGCGTACCAATCCGGTCTATCTGCCCCAGCATCAGGGCATTCTTCATCTCGTAGGCCAGGGTCTTGGTCCGGTCAAGCGCATCGGCCACTTCGGCCTGCCCGCCGACGTACCTGGCGACCTGTTCATCAAGAATCTTCCCGGAGGAACGGCTCTGCCGGGTGTCGCACAGCAGCAGACGGTATTCCAGCTCGTTGAGGACGTCCGGCTTGATGCGGAGCTGGTTGACTATCGTCTTGTCGGCATAGAACTCGATGAAGTTAACGCCGCCGAAGACCGTGGCATATTGGTCCTGCTTGCCGCCCCTGATGCCGACCTCAATCCGCTCCACCCGGTAAGCCAGCTCGGCCACCTCATAATCGGTCATGGGCAGCTTAAGCCACTCCCTGAAGGCACCGATGATGGCGGTGGTCAGCGTCGACGACGACCCCAGCCCCGTCCCCGGCGCGGCATCAGTATGCAGGAGCATTTCAAACCCCTGCCGGACGCCGAGAAGCTTTACCGCAGCTTTGACCAGGTCGAGGCGGCCGTTATACTCCTCGGGTTGGTCCAGGCTGAAGCTGACTTCCGAGTTGTAGTCCAGCGATTTGACCTTGACCAGCCTATCATCGCGGGTGACCAGTGTGGCATAGGCGTACTTATCTATGGTGGTATTCAGGACGGCACCGCCTTTTTGCTCGATGTAGGGCGAAACGTCGGTCCCGCCGCCGCCGAAGCTGATACGCAACGGCGCCCGGCTTCTGATGACAGGCATCAGGCATTAACCTCCCGATAACTACAGGCCAATATCCATTTGGCCGCGTCCGTAAGACTGTCAGTAGTATAATCCGTTTTAATGTCACGCCCTCCGGCTCCTCCGGGGCCGGCGGTCATCAACACCGTCCTGGCCCCGATAGCGCGGCCGGCGTCGATATCCAGAGGCATGTCACCGACCACAAATGACCGCGCAAGGTCTATATCCAGTTCCCGGGCGGCCTTCCGGAAAAGCGCCGTCTTCGGCTTGCGGCAGTCGCAGCCGTCGTCAGGATGATGCGGACAGAAGTAAATGCCATCCACGCGGGCACCGCACCTGTTAAGCTCTTCAAGCATCTTCTGATGAATCCGTGCCAGTGTTTCTTCGGTAAAATAGCCGCGCCCTATTCCTGACTGGTTGGTAACGACCACCACCAGAAGCCCGCTTTCATTGAGCATTCTTATCGCCTCGGGCACACCGGGCAACAATTCAAAATCTTCAGGCCGACTGCAGTAGGGGACGTCCCGGGCAATGGTGCCGTCCCGGTCAAGAAAGACCGCTCTGCGACCGCCGGGCGTCATACTGTGCCTTTACTACTTACCCCTGCCCATTTTCGCCATCGCCGCCTCGGCATCCGCAATGAACCGCCTCACCCCTTCACGGCTGCATTTATTGTCGGTCATGACCTGGAGGAAGTTGGGCGGGGTAGTGATGATATGCGCCCCGGCTGAAGCCGATGCCAGAAAGTCCGGCACGGAGCGGATGCTGGCGGCGATTATCCGACTCCTGTAGCCCCACAGCTTGAGCCAGTCAACCGAGTCCTTAACTATCTTGACGGCGTCGCCGCCTTCGTCACCGATGCGTCCCACGAAGATGCTGATATAGCTGGCCCCGGCCTTGGCGGAAAGCATCACCTGGCCGAAGTTCATCGCCAGCGTGGCGTTGACCGGGATGCCCTCTTCTTCCAGCTTCCTCATCACGGCGTAGCAGGGCGTGCCGTCACGAGTAAGCTGGGGGATTTTGATGACGATGTTGGTCGCCCACTTGCTCATCACCCGCGCCTGCCGGAGCATCTCGTCGGTAACGTCGCTGGTGACCTCGACGCTTACCGGGCGCGGCTTGATGAGCCCGGCGATCTCCTTCGCCCCGGACTCCAGGTCGAAGAACCCGTCCCGGAGCATGATGCTGGGGTTGGTGGTGATGCCATCGACCAGCCCCATGGCCAGCCATTTCTTAATGTCGGCCACACTGGCGGTATCGAGGTAAATATCCATGCAATTACACCTGTCCCTCACTTCTCCCCCGGGGGAAGAAGTATACGTGTGAGCCCGCTCACAATCCCGGCCGCCCTCTTCCCGGGCAGAGAAGAGGTACCTGTTTTCCGAACGCGCAGTATACCATATCGTTTCCGTGCTGGTAAACGGGGTAGACCTGCCGGAAAACGCACGGCCCGGCACATCGATTGACAGCCTGCTATTTCCGGCACTACCATTCTTTCTCTGTTCGGGCCATACGGCCGTACGGGAGGTGATAATCAGATGAAGCTGACCGCGGAACTCAAAAAGCTGATTGCCGAAGGCATGCCGGCCATGGTCGCCACTGCCGATAGGACCGGCAAACCGAACGTCTCCCCCAAAGGGTCGCTACGCGTGCTCGATGACGAGACCCTCTGCTTCGGCGATGTCCAGTCACCCCGCACCACCGCCAACCTCAAAGAAAACCCGAAAATCTCCATCCTTTTCTTCAACCCGGCCAACCGCAGAGGATGCCGCATCTGGGGCACGGCGGAGGTCCTCAGTTCCAGCCCGCTCTTCGACCAGATATCCAGAGAGACCATGGAACGACGCAAGGCCGTGGTCAAGAACGTCATCCGCATCACGGTAGAAGAGGCGTCGGCTTTCTGAACGACATGAGTCATGCCGAGCGCCAGATAGCGAAACTGACCGTCCGGGCCAGAGTCGAGTTGATACCGGCGGTAAGCGGCTTCGTCCGCGAGACCGCCTTAAAGCTCGCCATGCCCGCCGCCGATGCCGAAAAGCTGGCCCGGGCAATTGAAGAGGCCTGCATGAAAGTCATCGAGCCTGCCTCCGACCCGGGCGAAGACGGCACCTGGGATATCACCATCCTGCGCCGGCCGCGGCAGGTGGCGGTCACCGTCGAAGACCGGGGCTTTTCCGGCTTTGAAAAACCGGGGCCGGCCGGTGAGTCCGTACCGGGGATGCTACCGGTTGAAGCCTTCGCCGACGAGGTGCACTTCCTCAGTCCGGGGCGCCGCGGCCAACGGGTGGAAATCGTCAGGAACCTGCCCCTCTGGGATACCGTGCCGGAAAGCTCGATGCCCCCCGCCACCACAACACCGGTGCCGTCTGACGCGCCGGTGGAACTGCGCCTGATGAGGCCGGACGAAGGCCTCGGTCTGGCGCGGCTGGTGTACCGGTGCTACGGCTACGGCTACTCCCGCGACTCCATCTACTCGCCCGAGACCGTCAGGGAATACCTGAAAAGCGGCCTGGTCATTTCCTATGTCGCGGTAGCGCCGGATGGCGAAATCGTCGGCCATGTCGCCCTGGTTCGCGACCGGCCTGAAGACCGGGTGGGGGAGATGGGGCAGGCGGTGGTCGACCCGCGCTACCGCGGGCGGGGCCTGCTGGAAAAGCTATCGCAGTGCGTGGTAAACAAGGCGCGCCAAGACGGCCTCGCCGGCGCCTTTGCCGAAGCGGTAACCGCCCACCCCTACAGCCAGAAGTCGGCGCTGTCCCTCGGTTTTCGCGAGACCGGGGTGCTCCCCGGCTTCCTTCCGGCAAAGACGGTTTCCTCCGGGGCAGCGGACCGGGGAGCACCCCGGCGCGGTTCGATCATTCTTTTTTACATGGCCTTCAACCGGCGCGCCGGTGTGCCGGTGTACCTGCCCTCCCACCATGAACAGATGATCCGGAGCATTTATGAAAATGCCGGGATAAAGCGGAATTTCTCAGGCGCGGCGAATTCCGGAGCACCGCCCGGTCTGCCACCGCGGTCGTGCCTCGGCGTCAGCATCCAGCCGGCAGCAGGCCGCGCCGGCATCCGCGTCCTGGAATACGGCGCCGACCTTGAGACCACCGTCCGCTCCTATCGTGACCGGCTCTGCGACCGCCGCATCGACTGCATCTACCTTGACCTGCCGCTGGAAAACCCGGCGGTCCAGCCGTCCTGTGCCGCCATGGAACTTCTCGGCTTCTTCTTCGGCGGCATCGTCCCGGAGACTGCGGCCGGCGATGTCCTCCGCCTCCAGTACCTCAATAACGTGGCGGTCGACCCGACCGACCTGCAGACGGCCTCCGACTTCAGCCGGGGACTGCTCGACTACGTCATGAAAGCCCGCCAATCACAGTACGAGGCGTGAAGGCACGCGGAATTTGACTCTATGCCCGTATTTGCGTACCCTAATTAACGCCCTGACGCCGATACTCCAGGGAAAAGAGATTATGAACGCATGAGCTGGGTATTCCCGCCGTATGCGGCGGTCCTTATTCTTGCCGGAGCGCTGGCGCTCCTGTTCGCCTGGGCGTCCTGGCACCGCCACCCCGCCCCCGGCGCGGTCTTCTTCGCCATTTTCATGCTTGCCATGGCCGACTGGGCCTTATTCCGGGCCCTTGAGGCGATGGCGGTGGAGCCATGGGCCAAAGTCCTCTGGAGCAAGTTTCAGTACCCCGGTATGGCCGGCGCCGGCGCGCTGTGGCTTCTCTTTGCCTGCGATTTCACCGGCAGTAACCGGTGGATGAACGCCCGCAACCTGGGCCTGCTGTCAATCGTCCCGGTGGCGACCCTCATCCTCGCCTTCACCAACGAATGGCACGGCCTCATCTGGTCAAATATCGGACCGGGCCCGATGGGTGCCGGTATTCTGACTTACGAATACGGGGCGGCCTTCTGGGCGACAGCGGTCTTCAACTGCGTCACGACGATAACCGGCGCGGCACTGCTTATCTACGTGGTCATCGGACGACAGCGGGTCTACCGCCGCAAGGTGGCCGCCCTGCTGGCCGGCATTGTCATACCCCTGGTCGGGAACCTTGTTTACCTGGCGGGACGGAGCCCGGTCCCCGGCCTTGACCTCACCCCGTTCGGCTTCGTCATTACCGGCCTTATCTACGTGGTCGCCTTCTACGGTTTTCAGCTCTTCGGCGTTGTGCCGGTCGCCCGCACCGTACTTATTGATAGCCTCAATGACGGTGTCATCATCCTCGACCGGAACCACCGCATAACGGACATCAACCCGGCGGCGCGACAGATGCTCTCCTCCGTGGCCGACCTGGCCGTAGGCAAGCGTGCGGAAAGCCTTATCAACGCCTGGCCGGGGCTCATTGTCCAGGGCAGTGCCGGCTGGCCGCTACCGCCCGAGACCCTGCAGTTGGGGGATGCCCCGAGGTTCGTTGAGACCAGAGTATTCCTTCTCTACGACAGAAGGGGACGGGTCAGCGGTCGGCTCATCGTCCTCCACGATGTCAGTGAACGCAAGCGTGCCGAGGAAGCCGTCCGGACCAGCCAGGCGGAACTCCGCAAGGTCCGTGCCGAACTGGAGAAGGTATGCCAGGAAGAAGCCCGGCTGAGGCAGGAACTGCAGGCTGAGACGGCCCGCCGGGAGGAGCACTTCCGGGTGCTGGTCCACGAAATGCGGGACTCGCTGGCGGCGGTCATCGCCTCAAGCGAACTCCTGACCAGTGTAGCCGGCGGGGGCGATGCCGCCAGGTTTGCCGGCGACATCCACCGGACTGTGCTGGCGCTGGACAAACGCCTCGCCGGACTGCTCGACATGACACGCGGGGAAACGGACCTTCCCGGGAAGGAACCGCCGTAAGCTTTACCCTGCCGACGGCGAAGGCCTGAACCGGCCCATTTGATTTGACACCGCTTTCGAACACTGCCTATAATCTCGGCATCTTTAACATTCTTCCCCAGGAGGTCCACAATGACCACCATTCCCGGATACGCCGGCAGAGTCCTCCATGTTGACCTGACCAACCGCAAGTACACCGCCGAGGAGCTTGACCCCAGAGTCCTGCGCAAGTACGTTGGCGGCACCGCCCTCGGCGCCAAGTACCTCTACGAAGAAGTAAAGCCCGGTGTCTCCTGGAACGACCCGGAGAACCGCTTCATCATCATGTCCGGCCCGCTGGGCGGCACCCGGATGGCGGGTACCGGCACCTTCAACGTCACCACCGTGGGCGCTATGACCGAAGGCTCGACCTCAAGTCAGGCCAACGGCTTTTTCGGCGCCTTCCTCAAGCTGTCCGGCTTCGACGGCCTGGTGATCCACGGCCGGGCCAAGAAGCTTTCCTACCTGTACATCCACGACGGGCAGGCGGAACTGCGGGAATGCCCGAACCTCGCCGGCGAGAACATCTGGTACACCGAAGACTACATCAAAAAGGAGCTCGGCTATGAGCCGGCCAACATGAGCGTCTTTGCCATCGGCCCGGCCGGAGAGCGGCTGGTGCGCTTTGCCCTCATCATGGGCGACCGCTGTCACGCCGCCGCCCACAACGGCACCGGCGCCGTTATGGGCTCCAAGAACCTCAAGGCCATCGCCGTCGCCCGCGGCAGGAATACCGTGCCGGTCGCCGACGATACTGCGCTGGCCGCCGCCGCCAGAGACATGCTCAACGCCATCAAGGACTATCCCACCTATCAGGTGGGCACCCTGTGGATTATGAAGCGCAACGCCCCCATCTGCCGGGCGCCGTTCCTTAACGAGAGCATCGATACCTACCCCATGACCGATGAGCAGTTGAACACCTTCACCCCGGAGTACCTGCTCAACAACGTGACCTGGCGGCGGCATACCTGCTGGGCCTGCGGTGCCAACCACGCCCAGATCGTCAAAATCCCGGACGGGCCGCTGGCCGGGCAGGAAGGCAAGATGCCGGAGTACGAATGCTTTGCCGCCCTCGGCTCACAGCTCGGCATCTACAACGCCATCCCGCTTATCGGGCTTTCCAACGAAGTCGACCGGCTCGGCATGGACGTCAATGAGACCGGCTGGCTCCTCGGCATGCTCATGGAGTGCTGTCAGAAGGGTGTGCTGAGACCTCAGGACCTTGACGGTATCGACATGAAATGGGGCGATATCGACGCGGTGCGGGCCATGATTAACAAGATTGCCTACCGGCAGGGGCCGGGCGACTGGCTGGCCGAGGGCGTCATGCGCGCCGCCAGGAAAATCGGGCCACCGGCGACCGAGTTTGCCATCCACACCATGGCCGGCAACACCCCCCGCACCCACGACCACCGCCGCGTCTGGCCGTACGTTGTCGATAACGCCACTTCCGGGACCGGCTCCAGCGAGGCCAATGTCACCGTTGACCCCAAAGATATCGGCATCGAAGACCTCCAGGACCCCTACGACCCGGTAGCCGTAGCCAGATTCGTCGGCAGAATCAAGGGAATTTCGCCCTTCCAGGACAGTCTCGGCGCCTGCAAGTTCACCGTTCAGGAGAAACCGGACATCCTCATGCGGGCGGTCAACGCCGCCACCGGCTGGAACATGACCTGGCCGGAGGCGGTAGATGTCGGCCTGAGGTCGGTCAACCTGCTCCGCGCCTTCAACTGCCGGCAGGGGTACGACCCGAAGCTCGATGCGCCCTCGCCGCGCTACGGCGGCCCTGTTACCGAGGGACTGGGCAAGGGCAAAAGCGCCAATGCCGTCTGGCCGCAGATGCGGGATACCCTGTACGCCGAGCTCGGCTGGGACCGCGACACCGGCAGTCCCAAGCCGGAGACCCTGAAGCGTCTCGGGCTGGACTTCGTCATACCCGACCTGTGGCCGGCACCGAAAAAGTAAGCAGCAGGGATGTCATCTCCTGAGCCTGCTTCACGGAGAAAGAACGTCAGGGCCGGCGCAGGTAGGCTCTCAACGCCAAGACAATCTTGTCACATCCCCGTGCTAAAATGTGTCATCGGCATCAGCCGGTGCCAGCATAGAACTGCTAATCGTGTTCAGTCTGGCGATAGTGCGACGTTTGGGTAGAAGACTAACCGCCTTCAGGATGAGTCCTACGGGGATAAGGGGGTAAATTACCCATGCCGTATCTTGCCCACAGTGCCAACAGGCTTGGCCGAACTGAACAACTAGCGGACCACTTGACAAAGGTTGCCAGGCGCGCGGCGGAGTTCGCATCTGCATTTGGTGCCGAAAAGGAAGCCTACATGGCCGGCCTCTTTCATGACCTGGGAAAGTACGGAAACCTCTTTCAAGAACGCTTGAGTGGGCATGAAAAGGCTGTGGACCACTGGTCCCACGGCGCCCTGCTGGCAGCTCTCGATGATAATAGACCAAATAGACCAAACGAACCCGGTCTGGCCTCAGCCTTCGCCATTCTGGGTCATCACACAGGGCTAGAGCAGGCCTACCCATCGGTACTCTCCCGGCTTAACAGGACAGTCAAGAATGGCGGTACGCCAGAACTGCGCATCTCAAAGGAATCTACAGATGAACTGGTGCAACGGGCTACAAACGATGGCCTTGACCTCAGTGCGGCACGGGAAATCAAGCAGAGCATATACAGCGGTTTTTCGGGCAAGGCGGCCGCGATGCTTGACATCCGCATGATTTACTCAACATTGGTTGATGCCGATTTCCTGGAGACCGAGTCGCACTTTGAAGCAAACGACTCTGGCTTGTACCAGCGACCGGAACCGCCACCGCTTGAGCCCGACCGAGCCCTCAAAGCTTTGATGGATCATGTTCGAGTGGTGGCCGCTGAATCAGATGCTTCCACTCAAATAAAGAGTCTGAGGCAGGATTTACTGGAGGCCTGTCTGAAAGCGGCTGATTCTCCTCAAGGCACTTTTACTCTGACCGCACCTACCGGCTCCGGCAAGACCTTGGCGATGCTGGCTTTTGCGCTGAAGCATGCGGCCAAGCACCGGCTCCGTCGTGTTATCGTTGTAATCCCTTATTTGAGCATTATCGAGCAGACCGTCAGCGCGTACCGGAAAGCATTATCCGGCACTGTTTCGGAGCACTTGTTAGACGAATACATACTCGAGCACCACAGCCTGGCCGGAATCGGAACGGATTCAAGTCATGGGTTGTACATTGATTATGAAAAGCAATCGAACCGCCGCCGGGAACAGCTGACTGAGAACTGGACCTCCCCGATTATCGTAACTACCAGCGTCCAATTTCTGGAATCGCTTTTCTCTAATCGCCCGTCGGCCTGCCGCAAGCTCCACAACATCGCCGGCAGTGTGGTTCTATTTGATGAAGTGCAGACACTGCCGACCAGTCTGGTTGTTCCGACGCTTGCTACCCTTTCGCGATTGGCCGAGCGCTATCGTGCGTCTGTGGTATTCTCCACTGCCACCCAGCCGGCTTTTGAGACCCTTGATACGGCGGTAAAGAAACTGTGCGCGCCCGGGTGGAAACCTGTGGAAATAGTACCTGAAAGCCTGTCTTTATTTAACCGCGCCCGCCGCGCCAGCATATATTGGCCGGTCAGAGAAGCCATTCCGTGGCATGAACTCATTAAAGAACTGGCCGCATTTAAACAGGTCCTCTGCATCGTAAACCTTAAGCGGCATGCCGCTGACGTGTATAAGCGGCTCAAAGAGTTATGTGGAGACGGAGTATATCATCTCTCAACCAACATGTGCCCGCTGCATCGCCAAGTTGTTCTTGATGATGTCCGACGGCGTCTAAAGAATGGTGAACCATGCCGCTTGGTGGCAACTCAGTGTGTGGAGGCCGGGGTAGACCTTGATTTTCCATCGGTCTATCGTGCCATGGGACCACTCGATGCCATCGCTCAGGCCGCCGGGAGATGCAACCGGGGAGGGAAACAGGCCGAAGGTACTGTTAAAGTATTTATACCCGAGGAAGAGGCCTATCCGGATGGCAATTACCGGCAGGCGGCCGCCTGTACCTCCAGTTTGCTGGAAAGATACCGGCTGAAGGCTCAGGAACCCGATATCAACCAACCCGGACTGTTCTTGGACTATTATCAGGACCTCTACTCCATCAGAAACCTTGGAAATGATAAATCTCCAATCATCGAACAGGTCAGAATACAGCATTTCGCCGAGGTGGCCCGTTTGTACCGAATTATCGACAGCGGCGCGGTCGACGTTCTGGTCCCGTATGACCCTGTCCAGTACCGCAAACTTAAAGACGAGGTATATCGGACCGGAGTAACGCGCGAGTGGACAATCCGGGCACGGCCGCATGCTATCGGGCTTTATTGTCCTGGAGAAGGAGACCCGGCGCGAGATTTTCTGTCGCAACTAAATGTGCGAAACAAGAACGGATGGGAACCGTGCGATGGTTGGTATATCTATACAGGGGAAGCGGACTATCATCCGGCTCTGGGATTGGTTTTGCCACGTGAAAGCAGGTGTCTTATAGCCTGACAATGTGCGTAATTAAATAGCCTGCGTCTCAGCAGGGAGAGAGGAGGGAGTATGAAACCACAGGACCAGGTGCTTGAGGTGTGGGGGGAACTGGCTTGCTTCACCCGCCCGGAACTCAAGGTGGAGCGATTCAGCTATCCCGTCATCACCCCATCCGCCGCCCGCGGCATCTACGATGCCATCTATTGCAAGCCCAGCCGCGACGGCAAATCGTCCGAATTCCGCTGGCAGATTACTAAGGTGGAAGTGCTGTCCAAACCGGAGTACATCGCCCTCCGCCGGAACGAGGTAAAGAACAAAGCTCCTCCCGTACAAACCATCGAGCGCTGGATGACTGGCCAGGAAAAGCCCAAACCCATCTTTGCTGACGGTGATAGTGACGAACTGGGCACCGATAAAGAAGGCCGTACTCAAAGGCAAACCATGGCCCTGCGCAACCCTCGCTACCGCCTGCATGCTGAAATTCGGCCATGGCCAGGGCTTGAAGACAAATTACCCGCCTTCGAAGCACAGTTCCGACGCCGCGCGGCGGCCGGTAAGTGCTTCTACCAACCTTATTTTGGGTGCCGTGAGTTTCCGGCTTACTTCCGGTTAATTGAAGATGGAAGCCAAACAGAACTACCCGATCTTGACATCGACATCGGCGTAATGCTCTACGATGTCTTTGACCTTTCGCGCCCGGGTTCGGCAACTGACCCGCCATTCATTTCTGTCTTCAGAGCCAAAGTGACCGGTGGTGTAATGGAAATACCCGATTTTCACGATGATAGCTTGGTTCTGAAGCCACCGAGGAGCACGGAAAATGCTTAACCGTGTTATTGAACGCAGGTCAGACAGTGAGCCGGGCTTCACCAGCAAGACCGTCCCCTGGGCCCTTGATTTCTCTCCCGAAGGCACATACCTTGGCCTGTTGCCGCTGGGCGACCAGTCGGACAAAAAGAATAAGGGAAAGGTCTTTATAAAATGTCCCGATTTGACCCAGCCCGAGCTGGTAGCTGGAGGGGAGAAGCGCAGCCACTTTTTAATCGAGTCCGTCAAATGCGTCGCGATGCTCGATGTTACCAATGACGAGCGCGAGAAGATTGAAGCCAAACATCGTTACTTTCTCGGACTATTAGAAAAAGCTAGCCCGGCAGTACCCTCTCTTAAGGCCGTCGCTGTTGAGTTGCAAAAACCCGATGTCATGAGCCGGATCCAGCAAGAAATGAAAAAGTTGAAGGTTAAACCGACCGACCCTATAACCATACGTATTGGCGGCAGTTATCCGGTGGAGTCCGACGCCTGGCACGATTGGTGGCGGAAGTACCGTCGGTCCCTTTCTGCCAGTCATAGCGCGACGGGAACTTCGTCAATGCGCTGTGTGGTGACGGGCGAACTTATCAGGCCGGTCCTGAGTCATCCCAAGATTAAAGGATTAGCCGGAGCTTTTGGTGGGGCCACATCAGGGGACAGTCTAATCAGCTATGATAAAGAGGCATATAAATCCTACAATCTGGACCAGTCCCTTAACGCCGCTATGTCCGAAGAGACCGCCGCCTACCGCGATAGCCTGAATGACCTCATCGCTAACCACTCATCAAACCTTGCCAATACCAAAGTTGTCCACTGGTTCAAAAACATGGTCCCGGATGCTGACGACCCATTTGCTCTACTTGAAGCCCAGAGTGAACTGCAGGAAATGGAGGCACAGCGCCGGGCAAGAGACTTGCTCCAGAGCATCCGAACAGGGAAGCGCCCGGACCTGGCGGGCAACCGGTATTATGCCATGACTCTCTCCGGCCAGTCCGGGCGGGTTATGGTGCGCGACTGGATGGAAGGGCAGTTTGAGGAGCTGGCAGGGAACATAGTCCAGTGGTTCGATGACTTACAAATAGTCCGCCGTGATGGTGGGGCCGTTGCCCCACCGCCCAAGTTCCTGGCGGTTATTGGGGCTACGGTGCAAGAGTTGAAAGACGCCCCCTCCCCAATGATCGCGCAGCTCTGGAAGACCGCCGTACGGAATCTACCGCTACCCCGGTACATTCTAGCTAGGGCACTCGAACGTCTGAAGGCCGACCTCACAAGTAAGGATGAAAAGAACCGTGTACCAAATCACGCCCGGATGGGACTGATGAAGCTTTACCATCTGAGAAAAGAACGAATAGAAGGAGGAAACCGTATGGGAGAGCTCAAGCCCATGTTAAATGAAAATCATCCCTCACCCGCCTATCATTGCGGCCGATTAATGGCCGTATTTGGTCAGCTCCAGCAAGCGGCGCTGGGCGATGTCGGCGCCGGTGTGGTGGAACGTTACTATGCCGCCTCCAGCGCCACCCCGGCGCTGGTACTTGGCCGGCTGGCGCGCACCAGCCAGTACCACCTCAACAAGCTCGCGGGAGACAAACGCGGTCTGGCCAAATGGTACGAAGGCCTGATGGCCAATATAGCCACCAAAATCGGCGACCGTGTCCCCCAGACGCTTACCCTTGAGGAGCAGAGTCTATTTGCGCTTGGTTATTACCAGCAGATGGCACAGATGAAGACCGGCAAGACCGGAGAGAAAACGGAGGAGACAAATGGATAACTTCATTAAGAACCGCTACGAGTTTTGCTTTCTCTTTGATTGCGAGAACGGCAATCCCAATGGCGACCCCGATTCCGCCAACGCACCGCGCGTTGACCCCCAGGATATGCACGGATTGGTTTCGGATGTGGCCCTGAAGCGCCGGGTGAGAAATTATGTAGAGATAGCGCGCGGCAATAAGCCTCCATACGCCATTTTTGTGGAACACGCCACCAATCTGAACCGATTCATTACACTTGCCTATGAAGAAACGGGGGAACTTCCCACCGGCGGCAAGAAGGCCAACAAGGATAGGGTTAAAGCCGCCCGGGACTGGATGTGCCAGACCTTCTTTGACGTCCGAACCTTCGGCGCGGTTATGTCCACCGGACCAAACGCCGGGCAGGTACGTGGGCCGGTTCAGTTCTCTTTTGCCAGGTCAATCGACCCGGTTCTTCCTCTCGACCTTTCCATCACCCGCATGGCAATAGCTGAAGATGTCAAAGAGGCAACCTCAGCCAAGTATGCCGAGTGGGAAAGCCAGCAGGAGGAAGACAGTCTCCGCACCATGGGCCGTAAGGCCTTGATACCCTACGGGCTGTATTTGGCCAGAGGTTTCATCAGTTCTTTTCTGGCTGAGGGCACTGGTTTCAGCGACGCCGACCTCGACCTTTTCTGGGAAGCATTGCTGAAAATGTACGAGCATGACCGCTCCGCTTCGCGCGGTGTGATGTCGGTACGTGAACCTGTCTTCATATTCCAGCATGTAGGAACGGACAGCGATACGACTCAATGCGCACAGCAGGCAAGACTCGGCTGTGCCCCGGCACACAGACTCTTTGACCTAATCAAGGTGGTTAAGCGTGACGGCGTCACGGCTCCACGCTCCTTCTCGGATTATCGTGTTGAGTTCCTGAAAAGCCAGCTTCCTAAAGGGGTGAGAGTCGGTTTTGCGATAACGGAAGACGGGGGCAAACCCGCAATCATCTGGGACGATGCTCCGGCGCCGGTCGAAACATTGTGAACATGGCGGATGGAGCAGAACTGTTTAGGGAGGACGAGCTCCTGCCCATCTCCGCTTTACAGCATCTCGTTTACTGTCCCCGTCGTGCCGCCCTGATTTACATAGAAGGCCTTTGGGACGAGAATCGCCTGACGGTTGAGGGTATGCTGGGCCATCAGAAGACTCATGAAGCTTCTGCGGAGACTCGGGGGGATGTGCATGTTGTCCGTGCTTTGCGGTTGCGTTCGTTGAAACTGGGGCTGACCGGTCAGGCCGACGTGGTAGAGTTTCATCGAGTTTCTGAAGACGCGCGTCAATCAGGTATCAGCATTGTCGGCCTGCCCGGACTCTGGGAGCCGTATCCCGTGGAATACAAACGCGGGAAAATGCGGGAGGAGCCTGGCTATGAAATCCAGCTCTGCGCTCAGGCCATTTGCCTGGAGGAAATGTTAGGCGTCACAATAACCAAAGGCGCCCTATTCTACGGATTGAGTCAACACCGCACTGAAATAGTTTTCGACCAAGCGATTCGCAAGAACACGATTAATGCTGTGGACAGCCTGCATAAACTCTTACGGTCCCGTAAGACCCCGCTGGCCGAACCAGATGCCCGCTGTCCTCCGTGTTCAATGCGTGACCTGTGCCTTCCCAAAAGCGCCGGCAGAGGCCGTAGTGCGGCGGACTACCTTAATCGAGTCGTAACCGAGGCAGTATCAGAGAGCTCATGAGACGCCTTCTGAATACTTTATACGTCACTACTCAGGGAGCCTACCTTCACCGTGATGGCGAAAACATTATTGTGCGGGTTGATGGCGAAGTAAAAATGCGTGTGCCGATTCACAATCTCAGCGGAGTGGTCTGCTTCGGCCAGGTCTCCTGCAGTTCGCCCCTGATGGAACTCTGTGCCGAGCGAAAGGTTGCTTTATCCTTTCTCAGTGAGCATGGACATTTCTATGCTCGTGTGGATGGACCGGTCAGCGGCAACGTTCTTCTAAGGCGGGAACAGTACCGCCGCGCCGATGATGAAGGTGCTTCAGCCGCAATTGCTCGTTCGATTGTAATAGGTAAGCTTTCCAATTGTCGCACTGTTCTCATGAGGGCAATGCGTGATCATCCGGAGGAAATCCCCACTCGTGACATCAGCAATGCTTCAAGGCATCTTGCCGCGCTTCTGGGATTACTGGGGCATGACCAGCCGCTGGAAACGGTCAGGGGCATCGAAGGTGATGCCGCCCGGTGGTACTTCAGTGTCTTTGACCACCTCATTGTTAAACAGAAGGATAGCTTCTTTTTCCGTGAACGATCGCGCCGCCCGCCCCTCGATAATCTTAATGCGCTGCTGTCATTTTTGTATACCATTGTGAGACACGACGTTGGGGCTGCGCTGGAATCCGTTGGTCTAGACCCTGCTGTAGGGTTTCTGCATCGTGATCGGCCTGGCCGTCCTGGTTTAGCGCTTGATATGATGGAGGAGTTCCGTCCTCTTATGGCGGACCGGCTGGCGCTCTCATTGATCAACCGACAGCAGGTGAGCCGCCGTGGTTTTAAGACTACTGAAAGCGGCGCAGTCATGATGGATGACGAAATTCGGAAAACAGTACTGATTGCCTATCAGGAGCGCAAGCAGGAAAAGATCCAGCACCCTTTTATCAACGAGACAGTTGAGTTCGGCCTACTGCCTTATGTCCAAGCGCTTCTGTTCGCGCGGCACCTGAGGGGCGACCTTGAAGCCTACCCGCCCTACATCTGGAAATAGGGCGTTGTTGCAAATTAACAACCGGCCATGCGCCGACATGGCCGGCTTACGCCGGCTACATCTGGAAATAGGGCGTTATTGCAAATTAACAAGTAAATATTGGGGGGAAGTGAAGTGATGGTATTAGTCACCTACGATGTGAGTACCGAGACACGAGAGGGACGTCGCCGTCTTCGGCGAGTGGCCAAACAATGCCTGAATTACGGCCAGCGGGTACAGAAATCGGTCTTCGAATGCCTTGTGGATCCCGCCCAGTGGGCGAGCCTTCGGCAGAACCTATTGGATGAAATCAATCTGGAGGAAGACTCATTAAGGTTCTACTTCCTCGGCGCCAACTGGAAGGTTCACGTCGAACATGTCGGTGCTAATACCGCGGTTGATCCGGAAGGTCCTTTGGTTGTCTGACCTGAGCGCGAACCATTACAACACGCGGGTTCGTGAACGGGGTTCGCGACGTTTGTTTTTAGTCATAATTCGCCACCCCACGAGTGGGGTGTGGCCGTGCGAACGGTTGCTTGCTGAGCCTTTTTACTCGTGATATGCGGTCGCCCCCCGCACGGGGGCGTGGATTGAAACAAATGGAGACTAAACAAAAGCAAAGATGGACAAGTCGCCCCCCGCACGGGGGCGTGGATTGAAACTTACTCGACAGGTTGACAATGGTCAACCCCAACCGGTCGCCCCCCGCACGGGGGCGTGGATTGAAACAATACCTGCTATGCTTAAATTACCAAACAAACGGTAGGTCGCCCCCCGCACGGGG
>Ga0315298_1002027_pt1 | contig 35754 bp, 26 predicted proteins | sample WHS_1_MG_FD_203077 | JGI IMG/M metagenome (GOLD analysis project Ga0315298, IMG submission 203077) | Extremophilic microbial mat communities from Washburn Hot Springs, YNP, Wyoming, USA - WHS_1_MG | ecosystem: Environmental > Aquatic > Thermal springs > Hot (42-90C) | place: USA: Wyoming...
CTGGAAAATAATTCACGGCATGATGATCGCTGAACGCCTCGGACCAGCCCCAGGGGCCCACGTCGATGGTGTAGCGATCCAGCAAAGCTGGGTTCTCTGCATCACCCACGTCGAAAAGCGAGATCTGCGGCTCGCGCCACTGGCCGGTGGTTGGGTCGGCGTTGCGCCCGATACCGATGAGATATCCGCCTTCGACCGGGTGCAGGTAGTTCGAGAAGCCGGGGATCTCCAACTCGCCCGCTAGGGAGGGATCCTTCGGGTCGCTCAGATCGACCACCAACAGCGGGTCCACGCGCAGGAAGGTGACCAGATAGGCTTTGTCTCCCAAGAAGCGGGCCGAGAACAGTTCTTCGCCTGGCGCCAGCTCTTCAAGTTGGCCGAGGATCTGAAGCCTGCCGTTGTCGCTATCCTCCTGCTTGAGGACATAGACGCCGCTGGAGGCTGTCGTGCCCCAGCCTTGGGTGGTTACCACCCGCAGCAGCCCGTCTTGTTCGTCCATGGAAAACGAGTTATGCACCCGGCCGGGCACCATCCCCTCGGCCGACCACGCGACAGTGCCGTCCTTCTGGAGGTCCAGGCGAGTGACCCGGGTATATTCCGTGGCCGCCGACAGTAGAAGCGGCGGCAGCACCGGAAGCCAAACGGGCTCGGTCAGGTAGATCGCGCCGGTGGAGACATACACGGGCCCTGCCTGGTGGCCGGGAACTCCCAGCGAAAACACCGGTCCGGGCTCGTTGCTGGCCATGTCGAAGACCACCACGGTGGTCATTTCGGCTTCTTCTGGGCCGCGAGGCCGCCGGAGGTTGGGAGGCAGGTCCAGCAGCCCGGCGGCCACCACCGTCCCATTGGCATCGACCGAGGTGAAGTGCGGCAAGGCCAGCTCCAGCACTTGGCCAGCCATGCGGGCAAGATATTGCTCCACCGTCTCGTAGACATAGCCTGGGTTTTCGGGGGGCGGAATGCGGGAGCCGATCCAGTCTGCGATGCCCTGTACCACCGGCAGGTCGAGCCATCCCTCGCTGTCCCCCGGCGGCTTGGGCACCACCACGCCGGGTTCGGGTGGCAGTGGTACCGGGCCCGGCAGCACCAGCGGATGACGCAGCACCAGGTACACGTAGTTGCCCACGGCCCGAGAATCGACCAGCGGACCAGTCAACTCGGTCTGCTGCACCACCTGGGGCGATGCGCGGTCGGCTATGTCCAGCACTGTGACCGTAATGGTGGGTTGCGGGACCGGCCAGGGGGGAATGGGCCGCCACATCTCGACCAACGGCGGCGATACGATCGGCTCCCACCACCCGCTGGTTTCCGAGATGACCGTGAGCCGGTCCTCGCAAAGGTATTCTCCCAAGGGCCGGCCGGCCAGCTCGACTCGCGACGCGACGTGGACGTCGTCAGCCGGCCAGCTATCGACAATCACCAATTCGCGGCCGGAGAGGATATACAGGTAGTCGCCATCGGTTTCGACCAGATCGGCCTCGTCCACGCCTGGGGTTTGCGTGTTCGTCTCGGAGTGATCCAGATTCTCGGTCTGGCGCACCGGGGCAGCCGGCCCGCCGCCACTGGTGGTCCCGTCGGTCAGCCACGGCCACCACGACCAGGCGGGCTGGCCAAAGAGATGCTCATACCGCTGGAGTGCGTCCCGGACGAGATACTCTTCCAGCTCGGCCGGCGTGGAGAAGACGCTCAACAGCCGTCGGTCTTCCAGCCGCTCCAAAGCCAAGCGTCGCGGCCGAGGGGTCCGACGGCCGCGGCCCGTGCGTATGCCGGACATAGGAGGAATCCTCCCTCGCGTGAGAAAGCGATGAGGGGTTGAGTACGAGGCTGCCCTTAGCAAGGCGGCCCGGCCCACGAATTTGCTGTCATCCTACCACGGCAACCCGTTGCGCGGCAAGAAAGCGGCATCCCCACTTCGCACCCGTGCCTGCTATCCATCACCGCTTGTCAGTGCCCCAATTTCGGCATTCCGCGGAGTTCGGCATTCCGCGGGGCAACGGGAGGTTTTAGAGGTGCCATTGGTCGGGCAGGACGGCGCCCTTGGGCACCACGACCACCTTGTCGCGAATCATGGCGCAAGGTGTTTCCTCTGAGGATTCGCACCCGCGGGCATTGAGGACCTGCACCCCGCAGCCGATGTGGCAATTCTTGTCAATGATCGCACCTTCGATTCGGCTGTAGTCGCCGATGCCCAAGGCAGGCCGGTCCGGCCGCAGCCCCCGTCCCTCCCCTGGCGGTTCGTAAAAATCGTTGCCCATGATCACCGAGTTGCGAATGACCACGTTACGGCCGATGAGGCACCGCAAACCGATAATGCTGTTCTCGATGGTGGTTCCCTCGCCGATGATGCAGCCGTCGGCCACCAGGCTCTGCCGGATCGATGCCCCCTCGATGCGCGACGGGGGAAGAAATCGCGGCCGGGTGTAAATCGGGGCTTCGGGCACCCGGATCTGGAACGGCGCATCGGTGCGGGCCAAATCCAGGTTCGCCTGGTAGAACGAGCGGATGGTGCCAATATCTTCCCAATATCCGTCGAACAGATGCACCTGCACATGGCGGGAACGGATCGAGGCGGGGAAGATCTCCCGGCCAAAGTCTTGATAGTTGGTCTTTTCAAGTACTTGGACCAGCGTCTCGCGATTAAAGAGGTAAATGCCCATGTTGGCCAAGCAGTCGCGTCCCCGGCTGGGGATGCCCCGGGCATCGATCCACTCAGGGGGGGTGCGGACGTGGTCCAACTCTTGGGGGGTCTGTGGCTTCTCCAAAAACCCGATCACGCGGCCGCTATCGTCCAGGCGCATGATGCCCAACCCCGAGGCGTCCTTGCTGTAAACCGGCACGCCGGCGATGGTTACATCGGCCCTTGACTTTTTGTGGGTTGCCACCATATCGCGGAAATCCATGCGATACAGTTGGTCGCCTGAGAGTATGAGCACATAGCGGACGTCCGGCTGCTGAACGTAGCGTAGGTTCTGCCGCACGGCATCGGCAGTGCCTTGATACCACGTGGCATTTTCGTTGGTCTGCTGGGCAGCCAGGATCTCGACAAACCCGCGGTCGAAAGGGTCAAACGTATACGTCGAGCGGATATGCCGATGGAGGCTCACCGAGTTGAACTGGGTAAGGACATAGATGCGGTTCAACCCACTGTTGATGCAGTTAGACAGCGGTATATCGATGAGCCGATACTTGCCCGCCACCGGAACGGCGGGTTTCGAGCGGTACTTGGTCAGGGGATATAGGCGCGTGCCCCGTCCCCCTCCCAGTACGAGCGTGACCACGTCGTTCATCACACATCCCTCAACTTGGGGGACCTCCCGGATTTCGATCCCTAGCATCTTATCCCGGCCGCGGCTGAAAATGAACTGCCCCGCCCGCTAGTGGGGTTTCCGGTTCTCAAGCTCAGCAGACTTCTCCCAATCGTCATGCGCGGACTGGCCGGAATACAGCGAACGGTACGGCAATGTGGTCCGCATCAATGAGCACTCAAACAGTGACGATATTCACAGTATCGTCTTCCGCGATTGGACGGGCTGTGCGGGCCATGCCAATCAAATCGTGTTTGCATCCTGCGACGTGCCGACCTATGCGTTCTAGAACGTGGATTGCGAAACCCTTGTGGCTTTTGGGGGTGATTTGGATGTGGTGTGGGGCGGGTTGGGCTTTGGCCGAGGACACGCACGCGGATTTGGACTTGGCCGCCCGAGTGCAGCAGCTTGAAGCCGAGACGCTTCACCTGCGCCAGCAGATGGCAGAACTCCGCCGACAAGGTGGCCTGGGTACCGGGGACGCTCGGGCATCACAACCGGCAGCGCCGGAGATGCTGGCCATGGATGGTGTGGCTGCTCCGGCGGCTCCGGTTGCACCCACTCCAGCCGTTGGTCAGGTTGCGCCCCCAGCGACTCAGGATGAGTACTACACGCTGGACGAACTCCGGGCCGAAATGAAAAAACTGGCCTGGACCAAGGGCGACTTCACCATCGTCCCCTATGGAATCCTCTGGGGAAACATGGTCTGGGAAACCCAGCGCACCAACTCAGGCGATTACACGTTGTACGTGTTACCCGAGCGGCCAGCCACCAACGAGCAGTTCCACCTTGACGCCCGTTCCACGCGCCTGGGTTTGGATATCAGCGGCCCGCGGGTGCCGCTATTGAACAATGCAGCCAGTGGGGGCAAGGTGGAGATCGACTTTCAACGCAACGTCGACACGGAAAACCGCTCGGGACTATTGCTCCGGCACGCTTATGTCGAGGTGAAAAACGACGAGTTCCGTTTGCTGGCCGGCCAGACCTGGGACGTGATTTCGCCTTTGCTTCCAGGGATGCTGATGTATTCGGTTGGCTGGGGCGGGGGGAACATCGGCTACCGCCGGGCCCAATTCCGCGGCGAACGATATTTCGACCTTTCTGAGGTAACCCTGATCACGGTTCAGGGATCGCTCAATACCGATGTAGTGGGGCTGGCCGAGGTGGGCAATACCACCTGCGGTTTCCAAGGCGACCATGCGGGTTGGCCGGTCATCATGGGACGGATCGCGGCCAAACTGGGTCCGCGCGGCGAGGGCTGCTACCCGATGGAAGTGGGCGTATCGAGCCACATCGGCGAACAGATTTTCGACCTCAAGGCTCCCTGGCCTGTGCAGATAGGAGCCGCCCGGCGCACGTGGTCGCTCAACACCGACGTCCGCGTTCCTCTTGGGCCGCGCTTGGGCGTCCAGGGGGAATTGTTCATGGGCGAGAACCTGGGGAGCTTTTTCGGCGGCATAGTGCAGGGGATCGATTTCGGTTCTGCCTCATTTCCGGGCACGACCGAACCCATTCGCAGCCGCGGGGGCTGGATCGAGGTGTGGTACGACCTGACGAGCAAGCTCCACAGCCACGTAGGCTACTCCATCGATGACCCCATCGACGAGGACGTCACCTGCGGCCGCACCTACAACGCCTTCATCTTTGGCAACCTGTCGTACGATCTGACGCAACGTTTCCTGGCTGGTATCGAAGTCAGCTCGTGGAAGACTTTGTGGAAAAGGCAGCCCGCGGGCGATTCGGTCCACATCGACTTCGTGGCCAAGTACAGCTTTTGAACGGCTCCGGATGCTGGCCGGCCACCGGCTTTGCACAGCGGCATGCCGGGCAAGCAATCGCCGGCCGGCGGGGCGACTTACGCGGAGGACTGCTGGGCCTGAAGCAGCTCGGCCCGCGCCTGATCGGCCTCGGCTTGCTCTACTTGGCCCAGGCGATGGTAAGCCAGCGCCCGGTTCAAGTACGCCGGGGCGAAGCCAGGGCGGAGGCGGATCGTCTCCGTGAGATCGGCAAGGGCCTTTTCAAACTGCTGCAAGACCAGGTACACCAACCCCCGGTTGTACAGGGCGCTGGCGTAGCGGGGATCCAGGCGGATGGCTTCGGAGTAGTCGTGAAGGGCGGCATCGAGATCGCCCCGCCGGGTCTGCACAATGCCGCGGTGGCAGTACGCGCAGGGATCCTCGGGCCGCAGGCGGAGCGCTTCGCTCAGATCAGCCAGTGCCCGCTCCAGTTCGCCCCGCTGGCCATGAACCAGGCCGCGGTGGAACCAGGCCTGGGGCGTGTCGGGTTTCAGTCGTAGGGCCTCGTCGAAGTCGGACAAGGCTTCTTCCGGCCGCCCCAGGCTGGCCTGCACGATTCCTCGGGCCACGCGGGCCTCGACGTTTTTGGGTTCCAGACGGATGGCTTCGTTGAAATCGGCCAGGGCGTTGTCCAATTGGCCCTTTTTCGAGCGCGCGATGCCCCGGCTACAGTAGGCCTTGCCGTTGCGAGGGTTGCGGCGAATCGCCTCGCTGTAATCGGCAATGGCCTCCTCGAACCGCTCTTGTCGAAAGAAGGCGATGGCCCGGTTGGCGTAGGCCTTGGCATCGTCCGGCTGAAGTTCGATGACCCGGCTGTAGCCCGCAATCGCCTCGTCGTAACGTCCCTGGGTTTCACAGAGGTTGGCCCGGTTGCCCAGGGCTTTGGCGTGCGTGGGGTCCAGGGCGATGGCCGCATCATAGTCGCTCATCGCCGCTTCGAACTGGTGCCGCAAGGCATACACCAGCCCCCGCGAGACATACGGCTCGGGGTCGCCGGGGGCCAGGCGGATCGCCTCCGAGTAATCGTGTAACGCCTCATCGAGTTCGCCCATCTTGAAGTGTGCCAGGCCCCGGTTGTAATAGGCCGCCGCGTACTCCGGGTCCAGGCGGATGGCCGCCGTGAAATCGGCAATCGCTTGCTTCCGGTCGCCCTTCCTGGCATACGCCGAACCCCGGTTGTAGTAGGCCACCGCTTCTTTTGGGCTGAACTGAAGCACGCGGTTGTAATCGGCGATGGCCAGATCGTGCTCCCCTTTGGCCTCGTAGGCGTTGCCGCGGCCATAGTAGGCCTCGGCATATTTGGGGTTCAGACGGATGGCCTCGCTGAAGGCATTGATAGCCTGGTCGTAGTCGCCCCGCTGCTGGCAGGCCAATCCTCGCTGAAAAACGTCGATTTCGTTGAACATCAGAGGCGTATCTCCCGGTATTCCGCCCCGAGATTGGGCGCCTCGACCGGTTCGGGCTGCCGGCCGTTATGCAAAAAGGTGCGATTGGGACCGGCCTGCTTGGCCGCCTGCAGCGTCTCTTCTAACCGCGCAAACAGTTCCTCCGGCGCTTCGTCGGGGTGGACTTCTGCCAAGGCGCCGCAGGCCGTAACCCGGATTTGCCGGCACTCGTGCAAGAACGTCACCCGCGCCAGCGACTGCCGAATGAATTCGACCGTTTTGGTCGCGGCACGGGGGCCGGTGTCCACCAGCATCACGAAAAACCGTTGGCCGGCGTACCGGGCTGGCAGGTCGGCTTCGCCAATGGCCTTCTGAATAAGTTCCGCCGTGTGGACCAAGATGCGGTCGCCGATGCGCGATCCGTGCTCCTCGTTGATCCGGCCAAAGGCATCCAAATCCCAAATCGCCCCGCACAAGGACCGCGTGCGCGGCCGGCCTTGGCGCCACCACTCGTGCAGCGTTACCTCCAACCCCACGCGGTTCCGCATGCGTGTCAGTGCGTCGTTGAACAATTGCCGCTCGATCTTGTCCAGCCGGTTTTCATAGCGGGCGATGGTCAAAAACGCGATTTCCTGGCTGTCCCGCAGCTTGTGGCGGGCCACCCGCAGCCGGTGAATCTCGCCCAAAAGGCGCGTGGCCGCCCCCTCCAAGTCGTTCTGGAAATCCAAATGCCTCAAGTTGCTCAATGTGGTCTCGATCTGGGCGGCCTGCTGCATGTTGGCCATCTCGATTTCCTCGCCCAGCGAGGCCAGCTCGCCCAACTCCCCGATTCGGTCGCGAAGCTGTTGGGCGGCTTCGCGCTGCTCGGCCAAGTAAATCTCGCAATCGGCGATCAGTTCATCCAGACACCGCTGGATGATGCCAGCATCCAGTTGCCCCCGCGCTTGGCGCAGCCGGGTGTCAATCTCTGTGGCCCGCGCCCCGCTTCTCATCATTGCGATGTTCAGCTTCAACACCGACGTCTCGACGAACTTCTCGTTTAAATCCCAGGCCTCGGGCGAGGGCGGAACCAATAGTTCGGCCAGGTCCTCGTCGTACGGCTCGACGAACGGCTCGATGCTCAGGCGATCCTCCGACGCCGTATCGAGCATTTCCCCAAGTTGTTCTGCGGTTACGACGGGCGCCAAGCCAGCCTCGTCGGACGTGGGAACCGGAAGATCGGCGGCCCAACTCGCCCCCCCAAGCTCGCTCAATGCCTGCCAGGCGTCCCGAAAGGTGGGCGGTCCGAAGCCGAAGTACATCGCCAGCCCGAACCCCAGGCTGAGGTTCACCAGGCCAAATGCGATTACCCACACCCAAACGCCCATTGCCGGTCGCCAAGTACCTAGTGGGTAGCCACTTACCGCTATGGAAGCCTAGCTTACAAAAGGGGGGCCGCGCCTGCGGGATATCTCCGCCATGATGCATTGGTCCGAGCCTCTGGAGCCCGCAAAGATCCGAGCCTCTGGAGCCCGCAAAGAAAAGACGCGCTGTGCCCGGGAGGCTTTTTGCCGGGCCCCGCTTGTGGCGGGGCAGCCCCCCGGTAGGCGGCTAATAATAAAGGCTGCCCGGGTGCTTGACTTCGATCTTCCAGTCGGCAACGCTATCTCGGGTATGGAGGTACGCGCCGCATGAAGAAGTTCCATCACATCGGGTTGGTCACCGACGAGTCGAAGCCGGGCGAGATGTGGTTCGAGCGATTGAAGGTCTGGGGGACCAGCCCTGACGCAGACGCGGTGAATCGCGTCGAGTGGGTCCGCTTTGCGCCGGATAGCCCTCTGGCTGGCACGCCCGTGGCCAAAGGCCCGCACATTTCCTGGCAGGTCGATAACCTGGAGGCTGAGTTGGCGGGCAAGCAGGTAGAGGTGGGGCCGCTGGAGGCCGCCCCAGGCATCCGCATCGCCTACTTTTTCCAAGACGGGGCGCTGATCGAATACCTGGAAATCCGATCTTGAACTTGCCAAGCACCGTGGGAGGACACCGATGCAGTCGCCAAAGCTTACCCGCCGTGCGCTATGCACCCTGGGCACCCTTGCCGGCGCCGTGCTTGCCTCCGGTCATGCCGTGGCGGGCCAAGCGCCGGTCGCCACGCCTGGGCGCAAGCGCAGAGCCCCTTTGGTATTCCGGAACGAAGATTTTTATCGCCACGGCAAGTTCGATGAAGAAGCGGCCAAGAGGGCCTATTTTGAACTCTGCCGGTACTTCGGTTATCCGCTGTACGAGAGCGTGCGGAAGAATCTGTTTGTTACCGACTTCGCCCTGGGGCGGTTTACCGAAGTAGGCCTGGGGGCCGTGGTGTGGATGAACGAGAAAGAGGCCAACTACGCCAGTCTGGAGGTATTTCTGCTTCCGGCACAGGTCATTCCCGAGCACTGGCACGTGGCCGTCGACTCGGAAGGGGTGAGGCCCAAGATGGAGTCGTGGACGGTCCGCTACGGGGCCACGTTTGCCTATGGCGAAGGCGAACCCACTCCCCGGCTGAGCGTCAGCTTGCACGAGAAGGAGAAGCCCTTCTTGACCGTGATGCACGAAACGCCCTTGGGCCCGGGCGAGGTGACCGGTATCCGCAAGCCCTTGGAAAAGCACTGGCAGCAGGCAGGCCCCGAGGGGTGCATTCTGACCGAAACTTCGACGTATCATACCCCTGCGGCGGTGCGGTTCACCAACCCGGCCATCAAGTTTTAGCGGCACAGCCCCGCCGCATAAGCGAGCCTTGCCGGCTGCGCGTGGCCGTCAAACGCCCCACGCCTTGCGCCGCTGAAACAGGGCGATGATCTCTTCGGCAGCCCGCTGGGGTCCCAAGCGATCCACGCTCAGCACGACGTCGTATTCGTGAGGGTCGGCAATATCGCAGCGGAAGAACCGCTGCACGAACTCCCGGCGCTCCCGCTCGACCTCGGCGATGTACTGCCGGGCCTCCGGTTCCGACAAGTTCCGAGCGGCCATCACGTTGCGAATGCGGTATTTCTCCGAGGCGACCACGCGCACGGCCAGGCCCTGATCGCGGGGCAAGAGGAAATTGGCTCCCCGGCCCACAATCACCACATTGCCCCGGCGTGCGGCGGCCACCACCACTCGGCACAAAAAGACGACGTATTTTTCGTGGGAAATGACGTTGCGATCCAGCCAGGGGAGGAGGATATCGCGGGCCCAGTCCGCTGCGGTCTCGTCCACCGCCTCGACCAAGGCGGGCGACGTGCGGAGCCGCTGCGCCACCAGCCCTACCAGGGCCTTGTCCAGCACTTCCCAACCCAGACGCTGGCCAATGTACTCGGCAATCTGCCCGCCCCCGGCACCCGCCTCGCGCGACAACGTGATGAAGTCGCCAAGTTTCTGGTGGGGTCGATCGAAGCGGCGGCCCTCGACGCACTCGGCCATCTCCTGGCCCATGGCCCACGCCCGCATCTGCCGCTCTACGAATGCCACAATCCTAGGCTCTTGTCGGACATGCGGTTGCATTGCGATCTCTCCAGACGGGGCCGAATTGGCCAATCCGAGGCATGGCCTTGGCTTCAAATCACCCCCCTTTTGGGGCAATGAGCGATTGTGCGATCAGCCCCACTCCTAAATTCGAGTATAGTCGCCTGTCCACTAAAGGGAACTTTTATTCCCACCGTTTCCCCCACAGCAGGGTGGCCACGGAAGCCAGGCCCTCCGCAAGTCCGCGCGCTGTTGGGACCGACGCCCTCCGATGTGACCGGTTGCTTATACTGGAAGCGGGGAGAAGGTACCACACGGCCAGCGGACAGTACAGGTTCGGGAGTGCAGTGTGCCCGCTTTACAGCAGTTTCTGCGGACCTACGTGGGTGGATGGCCGCCCAAGCACGGTACCGCCTAGGCGGGCATTGAATAGCGGTATTTGTGGCAATTGCTTCCCCGCGAGCGACGAGGTGCCTACAATGTTCAACAGCCTGCGCAGCCGAAGCGCTCCTCCGTATGGTGGGGTGCTCTTCCGGCGGAGCGCGGGATTTTCCGGATTGCAGGGGGTTGACGCTTCCCCCTGCTATGCCTTAAATTGCAGGTCGCTCTTTCCGGTATGCACCAGGGAAGGGAGTCGTAATTGGCGGCAGCCGGCCGTGGACAGTTTGACCCACGAGACCGTCCACGGTGGTTGGTCGTTACGTATCGAGGTTGTGTCGGTTGCCAGCCCGCCACTCGGTGGGGCTATGCAACGGGATGTTGCGATTGAAGAGCTGGACACTTCTGCCAACGTAATGCAGCGAGGACGTTCAAAGAGTTGCTCGGGTTTCGGAGAAAAGGTTAAGGACATTTGACAACTGAGTTGGTCTTGCTAGACACTGCGCAAAGCAACTGTGAACCTATGGGGTGTATCACGGCGCACGAGGATGTTGCGTATGAATATGAGGGAAACGGAGGTTCCACGTACGTTTCCATGGCCGCCGATCGACACAGCGCCGATTCGGCGGTTGGCGAGGAGGGACCCATGGATCAGTTGTCGCTGGAGATGCCGGTGGCGGCATCGGGAGGGAGCTTAAGGAAGCCTTCGCTGCCCGAGCCGGCCACCGACGCCGAGAAGCTCGCCGCCTCCATTGAGCGGGCCATCCGCATCGAGACCTGCGGCCGGGTACGGAACCTCCATGTGGAGGTGACGCGTGGCCGGGTCCTGCTGGTCGGACGCTGTACCAGCTATTACACGAAGCAGATGGCGCAACACGCCGCCATGATCTTCTCAGGCGGTCGCGAGCTGACCAACAATATCGAAGTCGTCTGAGAAGCCGTGGCGGTGTCTTATCCGCAACGCCTTTGCTGGCGGGACACACGTGGCAGCGGCCCGCAAGGATTCGTGCAATTTTTGCCTGCTCAACTCTAGCGAGTTTTCTGCGGCCGCGAGGCAATGCCCGCCAGTGGGGTCGGTCGTGAACCCGGCCTTGGGGACATCGTCCAGGGCGCGCTTGGCATCCCCGGAGTAACCCCTTGCACCGCGCCGCCGCTCCGCCCCCGGGTCGCCCCGCTGGAATGCCCTGGGGCGGCCAGACAAAGCTCCTTTATTTCCCCCCCCATAGCCGCCATCCCGGGCACTAGCCTTACCACTCCACAGCCAGCGCTGCGGTGGTTATCCCTGCGCCCACCGAGCACAAGATGAGTTTGTGGCCGGGTTGGAGCTGGGGAGCCATTTCGGCCAAAGCCAGGGGGATGCTGGCGCTGGAGGTGTTGCCCAAGCGGTCCATGTTGAGGAAGAAGCGGTCAAAAGGGATGCCGCAGCGGCGTGCCACGGCTTTCAGTATCCGGCCATTAGCCTGGTGGGGCACCACCCAGCGAACCTGGTCGGGTTTCCACCCTGCGCGGGCCAAGGTCGTCCGGATGAGGTGGATGAAGTTTTCGGTAGCCACGCGGAACAAGGCTGCGCCGTCGATGCGGATCCACGGGTCGATGCCCGCAGAACCGTCGGGCAGGCGATAGCCGGGGGTGGCGCGGCGGGCCAGGTGCAGGCCGCGGCTGTCGGCCCCCAGCATGGTCGGCCCCAAACGATGGCCCGCCTCTCCGGCCGAAAGCACGGCGGCTCCGGCCCCGTCGCCAAACAAAAACCACGCGCTGCGATCCGAAGCGTCGATGAACCGCGACTGGAGTTCCACGCCCACCACCAGGGCGTGCCTGGCCGTGCCCGATAGAATCAGCCCTTGCGCCACGGTTACCGCGTACAACCAGCCGGAACACGCGGCATTGAGATCGAAGGCGGGCACGCCCACCAGCCCCAGGCGGTCCTGAAGGACGCAGGCCGTAGCCGGCATGGCGAAGTCCGGCGTCGTGGTGGCGACGACGATCGCATCCAGCTCCCGCAACGGGATGCCGGCTTGCCGGATGGCCTCCAACGAGGCCGCGTAGGCCATATCGGAAGGTTTTTCGGTCTCGGCGGCCCAGCGGCGCTGGCGGATACCGGTCACTTGATATACGTACTCCTCGGCCAACTGGGGGAATGCCTGGACGAGTTCGGCGTTGGTGACTACGCGCGAAGGCAGATAGCCTCCAACGCCCCGCAGTACCACCGTAGCAGCGTGCGGCATGCGCCATTGTTGCTCAGCGGCCGGTTGGGCTGCGGCTTGCGCCGCCACGGCGGCCGGCGGGAGCCACTCTTTCATAGCCGGATCGCTGGTCTCGATTTCCAGCACCGGTTCGGTATAGGCCACGGTCTCGCTTTCCAGGCGATAGCGGCGAAGAACGCGGCCGTGGCACGGAGCGTGAAAATCGAAGACCGATTTGGCACTATCGATCTGGGCCAGTACATCGCCCGATTGGAATTCGTCTCCCTCCACCACGAACCATTCGATGATGGTGGCTTCGGCCTCGGCGGCGCCCTGGGCGGGGAGATAAAGGGGGAGGCGAAAGCGTTCGGCAGCCATTTAGCCGGCTTCTCCATCGAACCACCGGTCCATGGCCGAAGCGATCTTTTCGGCAGCCGGCCGATAGGCCCGTTCCAATTCCGGCGCGAAGGGTATGGGGGAGTCGGGAGCAGCTACCAGCCGCGGCGCTGCCTTCAGGCGAGGAAAACACGCCTGCACGATCCGTGAAATCACCGCGTCGCCCAACCCTTGCAGGGCCCCGCACTCTTGGACGACCAGCAGGCGCCCCGTTTTCTCCACCGAGGCCACGATGGGCCCCAGATCCAACGGCTGAAGCACGAACGGATTCCACACCTCGGCCGATCGGCCGCACCGCTCCACTGCGGCCAGGGCCTCAAACACCATGGCCCCGAAGGCCACGACGGTTGCTTCGGTGCCTTGGCGGTAGCAGCGCGGCTGCCACACGGCCGACAGGTCGCCATCGAAATCGATAGGGCCGCTCCGGGTCCAGTAAAGCAGCTTGTGCTCGAAGACCAGGCAAGGATTGCGGTCGTAAAATCCAGCGACCAGCGCCTCGAACGTCTCCTGCGCGGTGGCTGGATACAAGAGCTTCAACCCGGGAAACCGCGACCACAAGCCCTCGTACTCGCCCGAATGGAAGGCCCCCATGGTCAGCCCACCGCCACAGGGCAGGCGTACCAGCAAGGGGGCCTCGCGCCCGGCACGGAAGTACCATGTGGCCGCGTTCAGGCCCAGTTGGGTTACCGCCTCGGTAGAAAAATCGGCGAACTGGAACTCGAGGATCGGCTCGGCCCCTACTTGGCAAGCGCCCAGGCAAAACCCCACCATGCCCGACTCGCAAAGCGGCATATCGAGCACGCGGTCCCGGCCGAAGCGCTCGAACAGCCCCTTGCAGGTCTTGAATGCCGATCCATAGGGGCCCACATCCAGCCCGGCGAGCAAGGCCCGCGGATTGTGCGAGAGCAGGTAGTCGAGGGCCAGTTGGACCGCTTCGCCGTTTTTGGCCTTGGGGACGCGAAACGGAGGGACGCTGCGCCGGCCGGAGGAGCCGAACACCCGAAAGCCATGGGCGGGCGCCAGAGGTCGGGCAACGGGCAGGGCACTGGCCAAGGCTTCGTGCAACTCGGCGTCTGCCTCGGCCTCGAGTTCTTCGATCGCGGGTTCGCTCATTCCAAAGGATTTGGCAAGCTTGCGGCGTGTGGCTGGCAGCGGGTCCTGCGCGCGCCACTGCTGCCGCTGGTCGGCCGGTACGTACGTGCCCTTGTCGTAGGCGGCGTGGCCGTGCAAACGCAGCGTCATGCACTCCACCAGCCGGGGGAGGCTGTCTTGCCGCATGGCTGCCAGTGCTTCATGCACCGCCTCGTACACGGCCCAAAGGTCCAAGCCATCGACGGTGCGCCCCGCAAGCCCGTAAGCCGCCGCCCGATCGGAAAGCCGCTGGCCGCGGTATTGCAGGCTGGTGGGGGTGGAGAAGGCGTAGTGATTGTTTTGCACCAGGAATAGCACAGGCACTTGAAGCACCGAGGCCAGATTGAGCGACTCGTGAAAGTCGCCGGTGCTGGAGCCTCCATCGCCGATGACCGCCAGGCCGAACACTTCCTCGCCCTGCTTTCGCGCGGCCCAGGTGGCGCCGACCACCGTGCTGAGCATCTGCCCGAGATGGCTGATCATGGGGAAGCGCCGCTGGCCCGCATCGCCGTGGTGAACGTTTCCCTCGCGGCCGCGGGTGGGGCTTTCCGCATTGGCCAGATACTGGCATAGCAATTGGTGCGGCGTGGACCCGAACACAAGATGGCTGGCCAAGTCGCGGTGCAGGAACGAAACCACGTCTTTTCCCGGCCGCAAAGGTAACGCCATTCCCACCGCCGTGGCTTCGTTCCCCGCTCCCGACGTCACCGTTCCCCGGATGTATCCCTTTTGGTACAGGTCCAGGATCCGCTCCTCCAACCGCCGGGCCAGATACATGAACAGGTAGCCCACCCGGTAGAGCTCTTCAGGGAGGAGCTTCTCGGGAAAGCGGACCACCTTCAGCCCACCCAGCGGGGGGCCGGGAGGCCGTTCCGACACCGTGGCGACTGCCGGTCGCGCCGACCAATCGCCCCCGGAAGCGATCCAGGCATGCCCGTCGGCCATGCAGGGCCAGACCTTTCGCTTGCTAGAAAAGGACTTGAAAGCGGCGATTGTAGCGTCACGAGAATCTTGTGTCACCGCCAAAAGACGCAGAGGCCTGACAACTTGGGAAAACTACGCAGATTGACCAGCCTGCAATCATCCTCGGAACAGCCGCGGCACAGGGGCGCCAAATCGCCCAATCTCCCGCAGAACCGGGCAGCAAATGGCCAGTCACCAATGGCCAGGCGCCGATGACTCAAGCGTCCCAGGGCATCTGGTGCGGTTTTGGCCCACTACGCGCCGCGTGTTCCTGCCGCAAAACCGTGGTCGGATGGATAGGCTGTTCCTTCTGCGGAGCCGTGGTAGGCTGGAGGGCATTATCTTGCCCCTAGGGTGGCCGATGCCATCCCAAGCGATCCAGAATCGCTTTGGCGGCCGCGAAGCCGCTTCGCACCGCGCTTTCCATCGTGCTTGGCCAGCCCGTGGCGGTCCAATCGCCTGCCAGCACCAGATTGGGTACGGCGGTGGGGTGGAGCGGCCGAAGCCGCCCGGCTCCGGGCCGCAGCGCGAACACGGCGTTCGGTTCGGTAACCACGCGACTTCGCAGCAGCCGGGCAGTCTGCGCCGCGGCAAAGGCGGTGCGCAACTCCTGGCAGACATGTTCTGTCAAGCCTGCATGGGCAGCGCCTCGCAAGCCGTGCGATGCGCTGATGACCACTTGGCAGTAGTGCTCGTCCGGCCGGCTTCCAAACGGAGGCCGAAAGAGCCATTGGCTGGTCCGGCCGACCAACGCCGCATGGGCCAGCGGCGTAATCTGGCGATCGAACCACAGGTGGATTGCCGTGATCGGTGCAGCTGGAAGCCGGGAAGCGCCTTCCACTTCGGGAAGCATAGCCCGCAAGGGCGGGGCCAGAACCCGCCATGCCTGCCACCATGGTACGGCCAGCACGACAAAGTCGAAAGGGTGCCGGGTACCGTCGGCCCCTCGCAGCTCGGTAGCTCGACCGTCTCGGCCTTCGATCATCGCTATCCGCCGTCCCCGCCCGATAATCACCCCCTGTTTGTTCAGCCATTGTGCCAGGCGGAGGTCGAACAATTCGGCCAGCGGCCGTGTGGGGATGAATAGCTCATGTGCGCGAGGCGAGGCCAGCAGCCCGTGCCGGCACACGAATGCCCCGGCATGGGCGGAAACGCGGTCCAAGAGTTCGCCCAGCGCGCTGGTCAGCAGGGGGGCCCAGAACCGCGCGATGGCTTGCGGACTCTGCCGCTGCCGGGCCAGCCAGGCGGCAGCGGTTTCGTCGGAGCAAAGCAGTTCCTCACACGCGCGTGCCCAGCGCCACACAGTCCGCGCGATATCCCACCGGTCGCGAAGGCTCAGCAGCTTCAGGCGCATGAGGCCGCCGAGCAAGTGCCAGGGAGCGGGCAACCAAGAGAGCGCACGGAGGATGTGGTGCCGGCCGTCGGCGCCAACAAAGTTCACGCATGGCGATCGCTGGAAGCCGTCGGCCAGGCCTGCCCGGTGCAACAGATCGGCCAGGGCGACACAGGCGCCCAGGGCCACGTGCTGGCCATGGTCGATCATTTGGCCGGAACAGGGATCATCGAATGACGTAGCGCGGCCGCCCAGCCGACGCCGCGCCTCGAACAATTCAATGCGCAGCGGAAAGCGACACAGGGCAGTTGCCGCCGCCAAGCCCGCCAGGCCTCCGCCCACAATGGCGACGCGCACCCGGTCGTAGTCGGTTGGCCCAGCGGTCATGCGAGTGCCGGCTTCCGTGGCGCAAGCAGGGTCCAGCGAGCCGCCAGGGCCGCCTTTCGCCACCAGGCAAGACGAATTCGCCGCCGCAGCAGGTCCCGCCGGCGCCGCACCACTTCTTCCAGCAACTGGCCATACACGCTGAACATCAGGCCGAAGACCCGCTGGCCCTCGCCGTCCAACAGATCAAACAGATCGGCCCCGATACGGTAGGCGACGCGGGCCCGCTCGGCCAGGCAGAGCACCACGTTCTCGAGCCCCGCTTGGTGCTCTCGACGAAGCAGCGCTTCGACCGGGTATCCGGAGGCAGCCAAATCAGCCCGCGGCAGGTACACGCGGCCTCGTGCCGCGTCTTCCCCCATGTCACGCAGGATATTGGTAAGCTGGAAGGCCACCCCACACTGATCGGCCAGCGGCAGCGCTTCCTCGCGATGCGCACCCCAGATGCACAGGCAGGCTCGGCCCACCGCCGAGGCCACCAGCCGGCAATACTCGGCCAACTCTTCGAACGTCTCGAACCCGCGATGTGCAAGGTCCCTCGATACCCCCTCGAGCACCGCCCACAGGTACGCCTCGGGAATGGCGAAGCAACGTACTGTATGGGCCAGGGCGGGCAACATCGCTTCGGCCATTGAATCGTCAGGAAAGACACAGGCCGTCGGTCCATCCTCCGCGGCGACTGCGGCGGAAGCATTACTGGGCGTGGGGTGCCTCAGGGGGGCGGGTGGGGCATCCGGCGCTGCGGCCGCTTCGTTCAGCGCCCCCGCCACCACGGACTGCCATCGTTCCAACCGGTCCTGCCGAATCGCCAGCGGCAAGTCGGCGTCGGCCAAGTCGTCGGTGTGCCGCAGGAAAGCATACAAAGCTTCCATGGCTTGGCGCCTGGCCGGCGACAAAAGCAGCATGGCCGGGTAGAAGTTCGATCCCGAGCGCCGGGCTATCCGGCGGCAAAACGCGTAGCTGGCGCGGAGGGTTTGGGGGCCGGCTGTCATTGGGCCACCGGGCATGAACCGGGCGTCACGGGACCAGGGCTGCCCAGCATCCCGCGACGCCACTGCCACCAGCACCAGGCGGCCAGCCGCAGCTTCTGCCAGCGCGAGAGCACCGGGCGGCGGTTCCACACGTCGTACTGCACTTGGCGGATCGCGTCCAGAATGGCCAGCCCTCCGTAGATAAACAGGGCCGTGTCGAGTCGCAGCCACCGGGGCATGTGCTGAACCAGCGGCAGCCCGCGGCGAAGCCAGCCCTCGGCTTCGGCCACCTCGGCCGCCAGCAGCCGGCAAAACGCCTCGTTGTATTCCCGCCGGGCGAACATCCCCGCGTCGTAACCGAACTGTCGGCAATGCGTCTGTGGCAGATACACCCGGCCGCGGGCCCAATCTAAAGCTACGTCCTGGCAGAAGTTGGCCAGTTGCAGGCCCGTGCAGACAGCGTCGGACAGCAGGATAAGGTCCTCTTGGGCGCAGCTTGCCAGATGCAGTACCAGCCGGCCCACCGGATTGGCCGAGTAACGGCAGTACTCCAGGACCTGCTCCAGCGTCTCGTACCGCTGCACCTGCTGGTCCTGGCGAAACGCGACCAGAAGATCTACAAACGGATCCGGGGGGATCTGGAACCGCTGGATCGTGTCGCTCAATGCCACGAAAACGGGATGGGTGGCCCGGCCGCGATAGCATTGCCGCAATTGCAGCTCCCACCAGTCCAACAGGGCCAGGCTGCGGGCCGGGTCGCCGGTTTCGTCAGCCAGATCGTCGGCCCATCGGCAATACGCATAGATGTTGTACAGGTGCTGCCGCAGATGCCGAGGTACCAACAGACTGGCCAGCGTGAAGTTCTCGTAATGCTGCCGGGCCAGACGCCGGCAGTACCGCCGGGCTTGGCGCAAGGAAAATGCTTTGGGCGAGGTGGCCGCCGGCCCGTACAATTCCAAGTCGGTCAAGAACCTTGCGTTCGGCATGGCACCAGGGCGGCGGTTGCTGCACGAAAGCCGGGCCGGCGCATGCCGCCGAATCGGGGGCGGTTGCCCAGTACAAACGCCGTCGCGCCGGCCATGCTACCCTTCATTATGCACCCTGCATCTCGTTGAGCAAACTATGCGAGTCATCCTGGCCAGCCCCCGAGGGTTTTGCGCAGGCGTGAACATGGCCATCGAGGCGCTGGAACTGGCGCTTGCACGCTATGGCCCGCCGGTGTACGTGTACCACGAAATTGTCCACAACAAGTGGGTGGTGGAGCGATTCCGCCGCCTGGGGGCCATTTTCGTCAACCATGTCCACGAGGTGCCTGAAGGCTCGCTTCTGTTTTATTCGGCCCACGGGGTCTCGCCTGAAGTCCGTGCTCAGGCGGCGCAAAGGCGCTTGCGAACGGTGGACGCCACGTGTCCGCTGGTCACCAAAGTGCATCGCGAGGCCGTCCGTTTCGCCCGCGAGGGATACACCATCATTCTCATCGGCCATGCGGGCCACGACGAGGTGCTTGGCACTATGGGCGAGGCCCCCGAGGCCATGGTGCTGGTGGAGACCGAGGAGGACGTCGACCGGCTGGTGTTGCCCGACGCCTCGCGGGTGGCTTATCTGACGCAGACGACACTTTCGGTAGACGAGGCGACCCGAATCGTCGATCGGTTGCGGCAGCGGTTTCCCGACATTGTGGGCCCTCCCCGCGACGATATCTGTTACGCCACCCAGAACCGGCAGGCGGTGGTCCGCGAGCTTGCCAGCCAGGCCGATGCCGTGCTGGTGATCGGCAGCCAGAACAGCTCCAACAGCCGGCGCCTGGCGGAAATCGCCCGCTCCTGTGGCGTGCCCGCCTGGCTGATCGACGACGCCTCGCAACTGGCCGCCGAGTGGTTCGCCCAGGGCCAAACGGTCGTGGTCACAGCGGGGGCGAGCGCCCCCGAGTCGCTGGTGGCTGAATGTGTCCAGTGGCTTAAGGACCGCTTCGGCGCTTCGGTTGAGTCGGCGGTAGTCCGCACCGAGAATGTCCACTTCCCTCTGCCCCGCGAACTCCGTTCGTGACGATATCGAGACGATCTGGGCTAGGCTTCCAACTCCCACCCCTTGCGATATTGGCGCTGGACCAGCGCATTGAGTTCCGGATGGCTGGTGACCTTCATGGCCGCGGCGTCCCAAGTGATCTTCTGGTGCAGGCCGGCCCGCTCGGCCAGGCAGCCCACCAGCACCATCTCCGTCAGGCGCGCTCCGTACTCGAAATCGGAACAGGCCTTGGTGCCCTCCTTGAATGCTCGGAGGAAGTCGGCCTGGTGCGTTCCTTTCAGCCGCGGCAGCTTGCGCTCCGGCACAGGGAATTGCCGATGCTTTTCCTCGGGCACGATGCGCGGGCTGTCGCAGTAGTTGCCGCTGAACATGATCCCCTTGTCGCCGATGTAAATGGTGCCGCCGTCACCGAATTTGCGGTTGTACTTCTTCTCCAGCTCCAGCACGATGGGCGGCCGGTTTTGCGAGAGTTCCAGCGACTCGCCCAGCTCTTTCTTGGGATTGGCCGTCTTAGCCGCCCGGTAGCCGTCGTACCAGTACAGCTTAAGTGGGGGCAGATTGCCCCGGGCAGGAAAATCCCACCGGACCACATTGACCAGCGGGAAACGCTCTTGGCTGCCGCCGACCTGCTCGATCGCCTCGGCACTTACGGGCTGGGCAAGGTCCAGAGCCCAGAAGGCCCCGTCTAGGTTGTGGCAGCCCCAGTCGCCCAGCGACCCATCGCCGAACTCCCACCAACTCCGCCACAGGGCGGGGTGCAGTTCATCGTGATAGTCGCGGTACTGGGCCGGCCCGATCCACTCGTCCCAATGCAGTCCCTTGGGGACAGGCCGGGTGGGCAGACGCCCGCCGGTGCCACCCCGCCCCGTGGGCGCCCAGGCGTGGACTTCGGTCACGTTACCGATGGCCCCCGCCCAGAGGTACTCGCACAGGCGCCGAATGCCTTCGCGGCTGTGTCCCTGGTTGCCCAGTTGCGTGGTAACGTTGTACTTCTTGGCGGCCTGGGCCATCACCCGGCATTCGTGGATGGAGTGAGCCAGCGGCTTCTCGCAATACACCGCTTTGCCCAGCCGCATGGCGATCATCGAGGCCGTGGCGTGGTGATGATCGGGCGTGCACACAAAGACCACATCGATCTGCTTGTGCAGCTTGTCGAACATCTGCCGGTAGTCGAAGAACTGAGGGATCGAATCGAACTTGATTTCGGGGTACTCGGCCAGAATCTTGGCGGTTTTGGCGAACTGGCGCTCATCCACATCGGCGAAGGCCACGAATCGCTCGCCCAGCCGCGCCACCTCGTTCACGCTGATACCTCCCTGATTGGCCGCACCAATCACCGCAACCTGCACTTTGGCATTAGGCGAGGCGTTAGCCAGCACATGGGGAACGCCGACTGGCCGGGCCGCCACCGCGGTCAACGCAGCGGCCTTCAACAGCTTGCGACGGGAAAAAGGCTTGCTCATGGCAGGTCTCATGCAAACCCAGGGCAACGAAAACGGAAGGCGCCGCCGGCCGGCCGTTTCGCGGCCCTGTGGCTGGCAGCGTTTTTGCATCTTGCCCCACCCCCAATCCCCCGTCAAGGCCCGCCCGAAGGGCCGCGCTCCGTCGCGGCCGCTGGGCACTTAGCCTTTGCCGGCTCGGGGACTTCTTGACGCCTCATTTCCCCCTTGTGGCGCACACGGCCGAGCCCCGGCGCCTTTATTCGAACCTGAGGTATCCGAAGCCTTCGGCCGACCCGGCCAGTGTCGCTGGCCAACTCCACGATTGAAACCCAGTGCCCGGTACGATCCGCTGGATGCCCACAGCCCAGGCGTCGCCCACCGCCGGCGATTTCCCCAATTGGTCCAGCGGTATGGCGGCCTCTGCGGTCCAGGAATCTTCGTCGCGCCCCGCGGCCACATACCAAGTGGGGTCCCATGCCCGGTCGCCCCCACAGTCCTCGAAGGTCCAGCCCCGGCTATCGATCGCCAGGCGGAACCAGGTGGCCAAGTCGCGATCGGCGTCCACGAGCAGTTCCACACGATCGTGGGAGGAGAGGTCGCCGTCGCGGGGCCGGGGGCCCGTGGGCTTATCGGTCGCGCCTTGGCCTGCCCAGCGGGCGTGGATGGCCCAATAGAAGAAGCGGCCGTCGGTAGCCACACGCACCGTGGCAGGCCACGAGGCGTCATCGCCCAGGGGGCTGCGAAGCGGTGCGGCGGCGGCCGATTGCCAAACCGTGTCGTCCAGCCTGCCATCCAGGCGCGGCGGGGCCTGCGCCCGGGCACATCGCAGGACGGGTTTGGGCGGCAGGCCTCGGCTGTCGGCCAGCCATCGCTCGCTCTGGGCCCAGGCCCACCACAGATCCTGGCTGGTGCGGTGGCGAAGCGGTTCCAAGAGTCGGTCAGCCGCCGCCTCCCGGAGCTGCCGCTGGACCGAGGCCGCCAGCAGCAACACCCGCGGCGTGGCGAACAGGTCCGGGTGATGTTGCTCAAGGGTAGCAGCCAGCGATGCTGCCCTTTTTAGTTGCCATTGCCGGTCTGCCAGCGGCCCAAAGGGTGGAGAGCCCGGGTTCTGGGCTATCACGTCGTGCTGGGCAGCACAGATCGCTGTCCACCTTTCCACGCTGCCATAATGCGCCATCAGCCGGACCATAGCTGCCCGGCCAAAGGCGTGATCCGGATAGGCCCGGACTAGCAGTTCGTCGATCTCGGCCGCCAGAAAAAATCGCCCTCTCTGCCAAGCCCGCTGTGCCAGCCCGTCGAGTAGTTCTGCCGCCGCGTCGCTGTCCAGCCCGCCCAGCAACTGTTGGGCCTCGCTGGGCAGCGCCGCGGCCAGCCGGGGATCACGCTCTGCGCGCTGGAGGAGCATTTCGGCCGTACGCCGCTTTTGCGACAGCCCGCGAACCCGCTCCACCGTCTTGGGATCCGGAAAAAGCGGCACGCGGCGTGCCTCGCTTCCGGGGCGCTCGGCCAGACCGCTCAACAACTCGCGGCCCTTGCCGCTGGCCGAGTCCTGCCCCCATAGCAACTCGAATGCCAGGGATTCGGCACGCGGCAGAAAACGATCGAGGATCAACGCGCGAGCATCGTCGGCCAATTCGCCCACTGAGGAGCCCAGCCGCTCGGCCAGTTGGGTGGCGGGAACGACTACCGTGGCCCCAGCCGAAGCCGGGACCGCCGCGTACACGGTGCGCACCTGCCAGGCGCATAAGCCCAAGTGGTGGATCTGATAGTCATGGGCCGCAGGGTCCGCCGCTTGGTGGACGGCTCGCAGCACGGCCTGTTGAATCAAGGCGACCTCAGCTCGGGTCGTTCCCGCTGAAAGTTCGCCCAAAAGGATCACGTTGGGCCGCCACATGCGGATGCGGCCCGCCAGCCAAGCCTCCAGTTCTGCCAGGCCACGGCCGGCGTGCACCGTATCCCAGAGCGCCGCAGTTTCCGCTTTGCCAAGGGAAAGCCCCGCCGGGTGCAGCGGAAACTGCCACGCCAGATTCGCCTCGGTGCCGCCCACGCCCGACACGGCCTCGGCCGTCCGATCGGCAAGCGGTACAACTTCATCCCGAGGCGTGTCGCTTTCCTCACGGCAGACCACCTCCACCGCCGTAAGATAACCGTCGTTGCCGGCCAAGCGGGCCAGCAGCTCAAAGGGGATATCTGTTGGCCGGGCGAAAATGCCCAGCACGGCCGCGCGAGTGCCCCCCGCCCGCTGGCGAATCCACCTCTGTCCGCCATCAGTGGTTGCCAGAATCGTGCCCAGCGAGCCTGCCGCGAACCCGTGCCGCGCATCGCAAAAGCACAGCGCCCAAATCGGGAGCGTCTGCCCTGTGGCCGATGCGAACCAACTCCGCCCCTCGTCGGGCGAATAAAAGATGCGCGTGCCCGGTATGCCCGCAATCCACACGTTGGAACCATGCACCGCCACTGCCGCAAAATCGAAGTGCCGGGCGATGTCTTCGGGCAAAGGCTGAGGAGGCTCGTGCCAGGTGGCCCCCCCATCAGCGGTCCACAGTACCAGGCCCCCTTCGCCGACTAGCCAACCTTTGCCTCCGGGGGTGAGCCGAACTCGGGTTACCCGGCGTAATCCGAGCTGGGGAGAAGCGGCCGACTCTAGGCGACCTTGACGCAGCACAGCCAGATGACCGTTTGAGTCGGCGAGTGCCCCCTCTGTGGGGTTTAAGAGGTCACCGGCGGTCCAGCCGCCAGCGTGCGTCCCAGCAAGCGGAATCCATTGGGCGCCGAACGATTGCGCACGGTACACGCCAGAAGCGAACAATCCCGAACTGCCCCCCACAGCCCAGCCGCCCCGGTCTTGAAAAAACCCCGCGCGTTTGAGCCACGGGAGCTTGGCCCTGCTTTCGTGTTTCCAGTTGTCGCCTCCGTCCCGGGTAGTGAGCACTACACCCTGCCCGGTGTGAAGATAGGGCTGCGAGGCCCCACCCACCGTCCACCCCACGTCAAGGGTGAAGAACCACACGGCTTCCAAGCGGCAATTAACCCCCGATTGTTGAAGAACCCATTGCTTTCCTCCGTCGCGCGTGTGCCAAATCGTTCCCCGATCTCCGACAGCCCAGCCCCTCTGCGGGGTTGCGAAAAATACGTCCCGTAAGCTTGCGTCATTACGCACCGCCTCGCAGGCCAAGGGATGCCAGGGGGCGGTTTCCTTAGCGGCACCTGCCGGCTCGGTGGAACCCCCTCGGGCCTCAATGCCCAACCACGCGCCGAGCAATGCGGGAACAACGGCTGCAAAGAACTTTTTGATATCCAAGTGCATTAAAGGTCAAGCCTCGGAAGACAGGCTATTTGCCAAGCGGAGCGATTGTACAGGCACGCCGCCATGCATTCCGAGAGCATTTCCTATACCGGCCCCGCGGCCTGGTGGCGCGCAGAACCGCAGAAGCGTGGGAGCATGCAGGCCGGCCGCTGGGCCATTAAGCTTGCCCCGGAAAGCCCTCTTGCCGAGGATGGTTAGGGCCGCCTCTCGCAGGGCTCGGAAGTTCCCCGACCCGAATGCCCCTTGAGGCGACCTAATGTTCGCTTTTCGGGGGACCGGCCAGACGAAGCACGGCCATCACGGCCCGGTGGTCCGAAACTTCGTCGGGGAGCGTCGAATACTCCTCGAACTCCAGCTCCTGCGAAATCAAGATCCAATCGAGCCGCCGCTTGAGCAGGGGAAACGTCGATAGCCTGTCGGTCTCGGGCTGGTACGCGCGGAGTCCAAGGCCTTCGGCAGTCGACCGCACCGCACTGTGGCGGTCCGACCACTGGGCATTGAAGTCCCCCATTACCACCAGCGGCCGACTGGCCTGCCCTAGCCTTTTGACCAACTCGGCCACTTGTCGCGCCCGCACCGCCGGGCGAGAGAAATCGAGGTGTACCGACACGACCTGCACCAGCATTTCCGGCCGGCCCGGCCAAATGACCTTGCCTGCCACAAACCCCTTGGTGGGGGTCGGCGGGGACGGCGCAAAGGCCACGGAAAACGGCTCGAGAAGCTTCTGACGCGACAACAGCGCCGTGCCATAGCACAGCCCCAGTCGGTCCACGTGCGCACCCCGATAACGGTAGTCCATCTGCGTCTTGTCGCCCAGCCATTGCACGTGGTCGAACCATCCGCTCCAAAGCGACGGGCCATCGGCTTCCTGTAGGGCCAGAATATCGGGTCGCTGGCGGCGAATCAGCTCCGCTATCTTCTGAAGGTTGGCCACGATTTCATCACGGGTTTGGGTCGCCTGATGCTGGGCCACTCCGCGGCCATGGGCCACATTGAGCGTCATCACCCGCAAGCAACTCGCAGCGGCCCCGGCGGATTTAGCCTCCTCGGCCGGGTCGGCTGCGGCAAGTGCGCTGGCGCTTGCCGCCACGATCAACCACACGGCGAGCAGCACGCTGCCCCGGCCGGCAGAACGCCTGGCGGGTCCCTTAGCGCGGGCCGCCTCGCCGTCGGGCACGGCTGCCGCGCAGAAATACCCGCAGCGATGCCCCTTGAGAAAAAGCGTCCCTCCAGTGTCAAAACCGGTCGATGGGCCATCCGGCCCCATATTTCCCCTCCCTCGGCGCGTGGCCGATAAGGATAGGCACTTCTCTAGGCCGAGTTTACAATTCACCGACTTCTCGTGCAAACCTTGCGGGTGGGTCACGATTGCGAGGCCTTGCCATGTCGCTGCCGAACACCCTGTACTTGCCGGAACTTCGCGAAATGCTGGCCGAGAACAACGCGGCCGAACTGCGGGAGTTCTGCACCGCGTTGCACCCCGCCCGGACCGCCGATTTCATGGAAGGCCTGACCCCGGCCGAGGCGTGGCGCGTGCTGCAGTTTGCCGAGATGCCGGTTCGGGTCGAGATCTTCGGCTACTTCAGCCGCGACAAGCAGCTTGACATCATCCGCCTGGCTGATCGCCAGGAAATCGCGGAGTTCATCGCCCACCTGCCGCCGGACGATCGGGTCGATATCCTCAACGCGCTGGAGCCGGAGTTGGTGGCCGAACTGCTCCCCCTGTTGCCGGCGGCCGAACGCCGCGACATCCTCCGGCTCCGCGCCTACCCCGAGAACACCGCCGGCGCGATCATGACCACGGAGTTCGCCCGGCTACCCGAAGACCTCACCGTGCGGCAAGCCCTCGATGAACTGGCCCGCCAAGCCGCAGAGCTGGAAACCATCTACTACATCTACATCGTCGACAGCCAGGATCATTTGGAGGGGCTGGTTTCGGCCCGGCAATTGCTGTCGGCCATGGGCCGCCCCGATACCATGCTCCGCGACCTCATGGAACGCGAACTCGTGACCGTCAACGTCACCGATGACCGCGAAGAAGTCGCCCGCAAGGTCGCCCGCTACGACCTCCTGGCCATCCCGGTCGTGGACCAGGAACGCCACATGCTGGGCATCATCACCCACGACGACGTCATCGATGTCGTAGTGGAAGAAGCCACCGAAGATGCCTACCACATGGGCGGTATGGCCCCGTTGGTCGAAAGCTATCTCGATACGGCATTTCTCACCGTCTGGCGCAAACGAGCGGGTTGGCTGGCCATGCTGTTCGTGGCCGAATTGTTCACCTTCACTGCCCTGGCCAGTTTCGAAGACGCCATCAAGCAGATTGTCGCCCTGAGCCTGTTCGTCCCCCTGTGCATCTCCACCGGCGGCAATTCCGGCTCCCAAGCCGCCACCCTCATCACCCGCGCCATCGCCCTGGGACAGATCACCGTGCGCGACTGGTACCGCGTACTGGCCCACGAAATGTTGATGGGCCTGGCCTTGGGATGCACCCTGGGATGCATCGGCTTCGTGCGCGCCGCCTTGACCCCGCAGGGCATCCTCGGAGACGTCAGTCATTGGGAACTGGCATGGGTCATCGCCCAAGCCGTCGCCCTGATCTGCCTGTGGGGAACCATCACGGGCTCCATGCTGCCGCTGATCTTCAAACGCCTGGGCATCGACCCGGGGTTCGCCTCCAGCCCCTTCGTGGCCACCTTGGTGGACGTTACCGGGATCGTGATCTATTTCACCATCGCCAAGGCCTATCTGCTGTAGGCGCGGCCGTCGGATCGCCAACTCTCGCTCTCCGGCGCTTAATCCCCGCAGTCGCACCAGCCGCCAGGCAACCACAGGAAATTACCCCATCGCGTGGCACCGCGAACCTGGTCACCCCGTATAATTGTCGTAGCTTTTGCCTTACCCAATCCGCGGTCTTTCAGCCGCGCCCCTTGTGCCGGGTAAAAATGCGATGCCCCCGACCGAGTACACCCGCGACGATTTCCCCACAAGCCCGCTGATGTTTTATTACGAAGTAACCCAGGCATGCGACCTGGTGTGCAAGCACTGCCGGGCGTCGGCCAAGGAGACGGCAGACCCCGCCGAACTGACCACCGAACTGGCCAAACGCCTGCTGGAACAGGTGGCCACTTTCCCCCGGCCTCCCCACGTAGTGCTCACCGGCGGCGATCCCCTCAAACGTCCGGATTTGTTCGAGCTGATAGCCCACGCCGCCCAACTGGGACTGGCCCCGGCGCTGACCCCCTCGGCCACCCCCTTGGCCACCCGCGAGGCATTCGCCCGGGCCAAAGACGCCGGGGTCACCGCCTTGGGCATCAGTCTGGACGGCGCCGATGCCCAAACCCACGACGCCTTTCGCGGCTGGTCGGGTAGCTTCGAGCGGACCCTGCGCATGTTGGACGACGCCAGGGAACTGGGCCTGCCTGTGCAGGTCAACACTACCATCTCCCGCCGCAACTTCCACCAGATCGATGCCATGGCCGAGACTTTGGCCCCCCGCGGCATCGCCATGTGGTCGGTTTTCTTTCTGGTGCCCGTGGGTCGCGGCGTTTTGGAACAACGCATCTCGCCCCAAGAGTACGAAATCGCCTTCGAAAAGCTATGGCACCACGCCAAGACCAAGCCGTTTGCCATCAAAACGACCGAAGCTCCCCATTACCGGCGCTGGGTGCTGCAACACGGCGGACATCCGCTGGCCAGGCCGGCCGGCCAATCCCCTGGCGACGGCAAACGCCTGCATCGGGCACCGCTAGGTGTGGGCGACGGCAAAGGGGTGATGTTCGTTAGCCATATCGGCGAGATCTACCCCGCCGGGTTCCTCCCCCTTTGCTGCGGCCGATTCCCGCACGACTCGGTGGTCGAAGTGTACCAGCACCACCCCACCTTCCTCGCCCTCCGCGATCCAGACCGCTTTGGCGGTAACTGCGGCATCTGCGAATACCGGCAACTCTGCGGCGGCAGCCGCGCCCGGGCCTTCGCCGTCACCGGCGACCCACTGGCCGCCGAACCCGACTGCTGCTATCAACCCGCTGCGGCCAGTCAATATGCCCCGGCCAACGGCTAGTTGTGCATCGCGCAAGTTCGTCGGCCACTTTTGCGAACCATCGAGCGACTCGGCGGCGCTCCGCTCCTCCACCCCGCGAGCACGGGCACGAGGCCCAGGGCCCAGCACCCCAGCACCTCTTGCAGGGAACACGGCTTGGCCATAAACTTATTTATGTTGAATGCGCCTTTCCTCGATGTGGCGTCCCATATGATCCCCCGAAAGCCGTAGTTCGGCCGCCACGCGGAGCGCGGTACGCTTCTACCCGGTGGTGTAATTGGTAACACAAGGGATTTTGGTTCCCTCGTTCCAGGTTCGAGTCCTGGCCGGGTAGCCTGGGGTGCGATAGGGGGGGGGGCAAAGGGATATTTTGCCTGCTGGCAGATGGCCTGGGGACTTGGCCTGAGGAGCTTTCGGCGCTTTGGGCTTGACAGTTCCTTCGGCCGGGGTATGATTTTTGAGACTTCGGGGATGGAGTCCCCCGCGTAATCGCCCTTTTTGGGGCTGATGACTCCTGCCGCGATGCGCTTGCGGCAGGGGTCCGAGAGCTGCGTGTGCATACCCTGCCGCGAGGCAGGGTTTTTTGTGCGCAAGCTCGGTTCGCGGGCGGGCTTGCCCGAGGGACTCACGGTGGAACAGGCTTTTGAAATTGCTGCGGTCTGGCTTGGTCTGGCGGTGCTATCGACGATTTTGGCCGCCCATTTGCGGGTGTCGATGGCGCTGATGGAGATTTGCGTGGGGATGGCGGCGGCCTTTGTGGCCGATCTGTGGTTCTCGCCTGGGGCTTTGGGGGCGCAATCCGATTGGCTGCGGTTCGTCGCCTCAACGGGCGCGGTGCTGTTGACGTTTTTGGCGGGTGCGGAACTCGACCCCGCGGCCATGCGTAGCAAGCTCAAAGAGGTGAGTGTGGTGGGGCTTGCGGGGTTTTTGGGGCCGTTCCTGGGATGCGCTGCCGTGGCCCGGTTTGTGCTGGGGTGGGAGTGGCAGGCCAGTTGGCTGGCCGGCATCGCCCTTTCGACCACTTCGATGGCCGTCGTGTACGCCGTGATGTTGGAAACGGGATTCAACCGCACCGAGTTCGGCAAAGGTATTCTCGGCGCGTGTTTTGTGAATGATCTGGGAACGGTGATCGCCCTGGGGCTGGTGTTCGCGCCATTTACTTGGCGGACGACAGCGTTTATCGCGGCCTGCGCCGTGGTGCTTTTGCTGTTGCCTTCTGTGACGCAGCGGCTGATTGATCGCTATGGGAACCGCACGGCGGCGATCCGCACCAAATGGATCCTTTTGGTGCTGTGCGGGTTGGGCGCGCTTGCGCTTTGGTCCGGCAGCGAAGCGGTATTGCCGGCTTACCTGGCCGGAATGGTGTTGGCCCGCACCGTGGGGCGCGACCACTTTTACATTCGCCGGTTGCGGACGTTGACGATCGGTTTTCTTACGCCGTTTTACTTTTTGCGTGCCGGATCGCTGGTGTCACTGCCGGCTTTGGCGTCGGCCCCGCTGGTGGTGGCCACGCTGTTTGTGGGGAAATCGGCCTTCAAGGTGCTAGGCCTTGCCCCCGTGGTGGCATTGTTCCGGCCGCAGAAGCGCGAAAAGTGGTACTATACGTTGTTGATGTCCACGGGGTTGACGTTCGGCACGATTTCTGCGCTTTACGGGTTGAACCACGGGATCGTGAGCCAGCAGCAGTACTCGTTCCTTGTGGCGGCGGTGATAGCCAGCGCGGTGGTGCCGACGATGGTGGCCAACGCCTTGTTCCTTCCGCGCCACTTGCTGCCCGCGCTGCGTGTGGCCGAGGAAGATTTGCCTGAGTTCCAGGAAAGCCCGCCGCAGGTGGCTGCGGAAATGGCCGACGGGCTGGCCGACGAGTAATCGCGGGCTGCGTTGTCGTTTACTGGGGGGCGGGGGAGACGCTGTTGAGCAACACGCGGAAGCGCTCGGGGCCCGAGAGGCCCGGCGGGATGTTTTGCCGGCAGAGGGGGTTGTACAAGAGCGTCAGGTCCCCCTCGATCCAGACCGCGTCGCCTGCAAGGATCATTCCCCGCACCACCGGCTGCTGTTGCAGAGTAAGCTTTCCGCTTGTGTAAATCCATCCCTGGATTTCCGAGGGATAGATATCATCCATCGTAGTGTCCTCGCCCAGGTCGCTATCGGGGCTGCCCGGCGGGTTGAAGTTCGTCTTCCACGCGTTTTCCGAAAGGGGCGTACTGGTCGGATTGACCACGATATCGCCGCTGGTAATCAGGGCGGGATAATTGGGTACGGCGCTTTTCCAGGCTACCGGCCCGCCCCCTATCGAGGATCCGGGGCCTGGATTGAGCAGCACGAGGGTGCCGGCTATTCGGCTGCTCTTGATGCGGAGCTTGGCCCCCTGGCAATCGAGAACATAAATGCCCTGCGGATTGGTTTGGCCAAAGGGGTTGCGCCCCGGGCTGAGCACTTCGCGGTAGATGGTGCGTGCGGTATCGGCTTCGGAAAACGAGGCGTCGTCGATATAGAAATCGGGGGCCAGGAGCCCAGGCGTTTGGACCTTTAGGTAGGCCGATGTGAGCGTGCCGCTCCACGTGGGAGTGAAGGTGGTGGCAAGTTGCACCCAACTGGTGCTCACGCTGCGGCGGCCGCCAGCCAGCACTTGGGTTCCGCTTCCCGTGCTGGTGTAGCACAGGGCCAGCTCGGCATCGGTCGTGGTTTTGACCATCCGGATCCACGCCGCGGCCTGGTACGTTACTCCACTTTGCAACACCGGCGTGAGGTCTTGAATGGGGCCGGCGTTCCAGGCGTCGCGGCTGGTCACTTTGAGCGAAGCGGCGCCAGTGCGAAAGACCGACGTGTCCTGGGCGATGGTACACTTGGGGTCCGGAAAACTGGAAGGCTGCCAGGGCGCAATACCCGTTTCGATGCCGGGATTTTCCAGAAGGTTGGAAGATCCCAGGGGCAGGCTGGCGATGTTGATGGGTGTTCCAAGGCTTTGGTAGGTGGCAAGCACTGTGGCGAACTCGGGAAACTGGCGGGCGGGGGCATTCGGCGTGGTGGTACGGGTGAAGGTCCCGCCTACAATGGCCTGGGCGGCCCGGACATCGGCGTTGACCGTGGAGCCGACTGCCAGGACTTGGGCGTTGGAACCCATGGTTTGGTTGCAAAAAACGCGGGCCCCGTTGAAGCGCAGTTCGCCTGCGGCGGAAAGGGCCTGTTCCACGGCATCGGCAGTGCTGGGCTCAGGGACCAGCAGCACTTGCAACTTTTGCTGGGCTTGGCCTTTGGAACCGGTGCCCACCAACAACAGCGGCTCTGCCGAGGAATCGCTGAGGGAATTGTCCGTAGGATCGATCCCTTCCAGCGTGTAAGTGGCATTGCCCAGCGGGACATTAGATTGCCACACTCCGTTAGGATAGGTGGCGCGCCAGTTGGGGTTGTTCCGCACACGGGAGATTCCGATTTGCAGGGCGGCCTCGGCGGCCAGCCGGGCCGCGGTGGCATCGACTGCTCGTTCGGCCCCCTGGCGTTGTATGCGCTGGAGCAATAGGGCCGAGAGCCCGATGACCGACACGACCAGCGCCGTGGCCATCACCACCACGTAGATGCTGCCGCGGCGGCAGCGGCATAGCCGGGGTGCAAAAGCCGATGGTGTCATTTGGCTGCCGGGAAGAGAGTAACGGTGATGCGGTCGGTGGCGCGGCCGCCGTAGGGGTCGCTCACGGTAAGCGTGACAATACGGACGACGGTTTCGCGACCGGAGTTCATATATGTATGCACAGGCTGCACCCCCATCCCCAAGCCGCCGTCGCCGAAGTCCCATGCATAGTCCAATGGGTCGCCGTCGGGGTCGCGCGAGGCCGAGGCGTCGAACTGCACCGTCACTTGTCCAGCGCCGGAAAGGGGTGTCCCGGTAGCAACAGCACGGGGTGGTTGGTTGCCTGGCGGTTTGGCCGCTGTGGCCGAGCTGGCCGAGCCGTCTGAGCGAGATTTCAGTTCGGCCGAGGTTTTGAGCGAAACGAGGTCCGCCAGGACCCTATTTTGGTAGGATACCAGCACGCGCACGCGGCGCAGGCCGCGGTCATCGGTGGTGGCGAGTTCCTTGGTTACATCGTCTGGATCGACGTTGCGGACTGTCACCTCGCGCTGCCAACCGGCCAGTCCGGCCAGGGGCGTTCCGTCGCGTTTTTGCGGGGGCGATTCCGTCCAGCCGTCGTAGTCATCCACGTCGTCGAAGCTGGCCCGGGTGTTGGCCGATGCTTCCTCCACGCCCCAGAGGGGCGGCTGGTCCGGATCGCGATAACTGGCGGTGAGTATCTCGTCCATGAGGTCCTGGGCCAAAGAGGCGGCCCGGGCGGCTTGACTGGCCCAAACGGCCGAACGCAAGGCCCCGCTCAGTGCCAGAAGAGCCCCCACGAGCACGATGCCAGCCACCAGGCTGGCAACCACTACTTCCACCAGCGCATACCCCATTCTGGATTGCCCAGCGATGAGTTCATAGTCAAGAGCACCGCGCCGCGGGATCATGGCCCCGGCTCCGACACGCGCACCGAGACGAAATCGAATTCCGCTGCGCTGCCGTCGGCATACACGCTGGCAAAGCGGTCGTCGTTGGCGCTGGCCACAGGGGTGTACGAGTAGGCCCCGTGGAAAACCCCTTGCACCCAGATGCCTACCAGCCTGGCCGAGGGGTCGATCACCAGCCGCACGTTGACGAACCCGGTCCCCAGGCCGGGCACGGTCAGCCACGGGGTGAAGGTGGTGCTATCGGTTTGGCGGGACACGGTGACGGTTTGCGTGCCATCGGCAGCCAAGGCCACGGCGGCCCGAAGCGGAATGCACGTGTTGGCCGACCAATCGGCATTGAGGGCCAACACCGCGCCCTGGCCGCCCAGGCTGGTATTGCGGAAGCGGACTTCGGCCGTCGTCAGGGCCGAAAAATCGTATTTGGGCTGGCTATCCAGCCGGGCGTCTGCCCGCCAGATGCCCCCAGCGAGGGTGCTTAAAGAAAAGGCCTTGCCGTCGCGGCGGACCCAATCGCCCTTGCCATCGAAGTTCGCGTCCACTGCCGTTGGATCGCGATCGAAGTCCAAATGCCATAGTCCGGCCAGCAACTCGGGGGCGTTCGCCAGCGCCACGCTCGTGTCGACTCGACCGGCGGCATCGTCACCCACTGTTAAATTCATCGTGATGCCAGTGACAAAACGGCGCTTGACGACCTGCGGCGGGCCCTCGGTAAGGTAGGTGCCGTAAAGCTGGTATAAAAGCGAATCGCCGTTGCCCTGGAGGCTCCAGGTGACGCCCGCGTCAGTGGTGAATACGCGGCCCGTTCCGCCCCAGTCGTCCATGAGCACGTAAAGCGCGTGGTTCGTGAGGCCCTGAACGACGACCCATAGGCCCTCGTTCGGCGCCAGCCCCACGTTCTGAAAACGGAAGGTGGTAGCGGTATAACTGCTGGGCGCAGCACTTTCGAGATACAGAGTTTGTTCCAGCACCGTGCTGGTGGGCATGGCGTCGCTTCCGGCCCGCCGCAATTGGATTAGCGACTGCCCGTCGCGGGGGCCATCGTTTTTCACCCACAAGATGACTCGCGTGGGGCGCCACGCCACGGCATTGGTCGGCAGCCTGGTTATGAACCGGTCCGGGTGAACGTACTGGCCCAGCCAGCGGGTGGTGGAAATCTGGTAGTCGGCAGCAGTGAGGAGGCCCACGTACTCGGCCAGCTTTTGTTCGCTGGACTCGACGCGGCGGGGAATCGACTCCTGTTCGGTGCGGATCGTGTACGCAAGTCCGAAGGATCGAACATCGGCCGCGACTATGACAGCAGCACCACCGTTTATGGTTCTCTGGAGGGGGTCGCCGGGCGTGCCGGACCAAAAGTAACGGATCAGTTCCTGTCGGCCGTCGCCATCGCGGTCGGGTACCGCAAAGGTTACTGCGGTGGCGGTCCGCTCGGTGAAGTAGGTGGCATAGCGGAGATCGTCGGTCAGACGGCGGGTGGCTTCGGCCGCACTGAGAACCGCCTGCACCGGCGCGGGCGCCTCGATCATGCGGCTGGCCACGATCAGCGTGGCAGCCAAGCCCGCCAAAAGCACAGAGGCCGAGCCCAAAGCTACGAGCAACTCGACAAGCGTCTGTCCGGCGGGCCGGACGCCCCGTGGTCGGCCGGGCAGGAATCGACCGTGCCGCACAGGCTTAGCCTCCGGTGGGTTTGCGCGAGACGTGGTAGCCTGCCGCGCCGGTGGTTGAATCGAGGGTTACTGTGGCCTGGTACGGCCCGGCTTCCAATACCACCTCGGCCGAAGTGTCCGGCAGACCGGAAGGGGTAAACACCACGTCGGCATCGCCGCCGGCTTGGGCCGATACCAGGCGCGCCTCATAGGGTGCCTCTGCCAAGCGGACCACATAGGGACCGCTGCGACGGTCCAGATGTTTCGGCCCCGGGGCGACGGCGTAGCAGTTCGATCCCACGTGAAAGCAGACCGTCTGCTTGGCGTTGCGGTAGAGGGCCTCGCGCCGGGCCAGCTCCAAATCGGCTACAATCCGCCGGGCCGCGGCATCCGCCCGCCGCTGCCACAAGGCATCGGCGAACCGGGGCATGGCGGCGGCCGCCAGAATGCCCAGAATGAGCACCACGACCACCATTTCGACCACGGTGAACGCCTTAGCACCGCGCCCATTGGTCCGTGGCACTTGACGCTTCGGAGGCGGTGGCGGCTGGTAGGCGTGCCACATGCGGCGGATGTCGTCCAGCGCCCGGAAGAAGGCGTCGATCACGGCCGGGTCCCACTGCGTGCCCGCCCCTTCGCGAAGAATCCGCTCCACCCGCTCCTGTGGCATGCCTTTGCGATAGGGGCGATCGCTGGCCATGGCGTCGTAGGCGTCGGCCACTGCCAGGATTCGGGCAGCCAGGGGAATCTCCTCGCCCGCCAAGCCATCGGGGTATCCCCGGCCATCGAATTGCTCGTGGTGGTGAAGGACGCCGGGGATAAGATAGCCAAGCTGCTCGACGCGCTGGAGAATGGCCCAGCCGCGCTCCGGGTGAGGCCGGATCTGGTTCCATTCCTCTTCGCTCAAGGGGCCGGCCTTGCGCAACACCGCATCGGCTACCCCCAATTTGCCCAGGTCGTGCATCAAGCCGGAAAGATAGATCTGCTCGCACGCCTCTTCTTCCAGTCCCATTTCGTGGGCAATACGCCGGGCCACCAGCGCCACCCGCTCGCTGTGGCCGCAGGTGTAGGGGTCCTTCGCGTCGATGGCCGAGACCATCGCCCGCACTAC
>Ga0315298_1002028_pt1 | contig 35751 bp, 36 predicted proteins | sample WHS_1_MG_FD_203077 | JGI IMG/M metagenome (GOLD analysis project Ga0315298, IMG submission 203077) | Extremophilic microbial mat communities from Washburn Hot Springs, YNP, Wyoming, USA - WHS_1_MG | ecosystem: Environmental > Aquatic > Thermal springs > Hot (42-90C) | place: USA: Wyoming...
AAGATTATCTTCTCCTTCTTATCAACTATGAAGATGATTCTATATTCCCCAGAGCGGACCCTGTAGCCTCCTTCTAGGTTCTCAAGTTTTTCGACATCAAGCCTTCTCAGAATAACCGGGTAGTCTTAGCGCGCGCTAAGGAAGGTGGAAAATCAAGTCCTACGCTAGAAAGTATAATCAATAAAATAATTTCTCAAGCTGGTTCGATATCTTGACCATGATTTTTCGCTTCATCAGTATCTCCTAAGTTTCTGCTGCTTTATCTCGCCATCCATTATGGTGAGAGCTCTCTCAGCTGATATGTAGCACCCGCTAATAGGGATGCATGTAATCCGGTCCTCGGAGAGGACAAAATTATATATCTCGCTGGCATCGTCAAAACCTGAAGTGAAAATACTAAGCTTTGCAAGAAGAATAATACAGCTACATTAAGAATCAGTAAGCCAGTAGACCCTAAATTTTCCCTTCTAAGCCCAGCTCACGGATTAGCTCTTTAAGGGGTCTGGTCTTGCCTTCCTCTGTTTCTTTAAGGGCTGCTTTCAGGTTTCTGACGAGCTCCTTATCCTGCATAACCTCGAGCGTTTCCAGCAGCTCCTCCATTAAAGCAGTTGCCTTCTTCAACAATTCTCTCTCCTCCACCGTTAGAATCGACATATTGGCTCCTTGTCCCAAAATAGAAGCATGGCCTTTAAATTCTTTCCCCTTTCCTCATTATGAATTTCCCGTTTTGGGATCATCTCAGCCTAGCAGCGCGCTATGAGGGATCTTGAAAACACTATGCTGATTCAAGAGATAATTAAAATTTAACTCAACGTTAAGTCTAACTTGAAAAATACAAATCTAAGATAATGAGGATAATGCATGAGCATGCGTTAATCTGGAAGAAGGAGTCTGTTTGAGACTGCCATGCTAATCGTCTGGTCCCCTTACCGGGATCTTTGCTTCAGCTCTTATGTAGTCAAACTCCGTGACTGGTAAACCTGCTATTTCAGCAGCCCTGCCTATGGATACTCTTCCCTCCATGTAGAGCTTTAGGCCTAGCCTAATACTGTTTGGAAGCGAGTTAACGTAATCCCAGTCTATGGGCACAAGTAAATCATCCTCAGTAAACCAGTACCTCTTAGCCTTTAACGCCTCCTGAGACATGCAGTTCAATGATTAAACACCATCCTCTCTTTAAATACTTTTTCCACTACGCGCAAAATTCAGAAGGAAGCGTTGATTATAACATAACTGATAAAACTCCTTAGCGCGTGCTAAACGTGAAAGAGGCTATCGAACTGGCTTAGCATTTGAGGGGGGGGCAGAAATTTATAGTTAGTGTTTATCAATCTGAACCCTTATATACTCTCTCCGTAATAGAACTACTGTATGCCAGAGGTAATGGTTGACCTACCGGAGGACTTGGTGAAGGAGTTGGAAAAAATATCGAAACTAGATTTATCTCTGGTTGTCAGCAGGCTGTTGAAGGAAAAACTCACGAAGATAGCTAGACTCGAGAAAATCATCTCGAAAAGCAAGCTTTCCGAGGAAAAAGCGAGGGAAATTGCGGATGAAATCAACCTATCTCTGTCCAAGGAGTATGACAAGCTGTACAGAAAAGTTTAGAAAGTGAATTCTTGTGATAGCGCGCGCGCTAACAGTATTTTGCTCTAGCAATAGCGTTCAACTGCGGAATATTCTCAGGCGATTTAAAGCTTAAAGAGCAACCAAAAGTAAAAATATATTCTCCAAGCGAGCTCCTCAACATATTACAAAGCGGAAGAAAATATTGATATAGTTGATAACGCTAGAAGACTTGAGGAGCAGTATAGTGTGCGCGCTTTCTGAGCTGCTTTTGGAATTGATCTCTCTTCTTTGATAGTCTCAAGTATTTTTGCGCCTCCGGCCCTCAGTGTTGGCTTGGCTTTGTATTCCAGCCAGATTTATCCGATGAGTGTGTGGTTCAGCGCGGTCTATCTTGGCGAACATCACTTTGTGGTGTCTTAGGCGGAATAACCTACGCCACCTTGGTGTTCCTTGTAGCAATGAAGGTCATTATGCATATTCAATTCAGCTCGTTAGCTTTTTAGGCACTCAAGCTCATTCCTGACGTAGAGCTTGCGACGGAACAAACATAAAATTCAGGCAGGACATTTTTGTGGCCAGCAAACTGATAAGGTTATTAGATATAGCTCCGAGGACGCTGGAGGGAAAAGCTGGCGCGCGCTTCTGAACAAGCTCGTCTAACAGCTTGTTCACCGCCTCATATGGTGGAAAATGAAGCTTCATCTTAATTAATCCTGACGCTGCAGTGTTCACAAGAAAACTAGCTGCATTCATCGAGCAGAGAATAATGCTTGAAAAAGTACTAGGCCAAGTCAGAACTGATCCAGACTCGCGCGCTACCTACCTGATCCTGATAAAGAGTAGAGTTTTTATTTATAGGCTTTCTCCCTGGGCCCTATGAAGTGGATGATGATCTTTTTCTAGCGCGCGCTGGGTCGGGCAGGTCCCAGTCAGGGTCAAGCTTGACTCGGCCTAGGGGCTTTTTCAATAATTCTTTGTTCAGCACGCGCTTTATTTCTCACCCCGTCTCCAATATATACGTTCTTCACAGCTCTCAACGTGTGGTCTTATATGCTCATAGTTTCTCTCAAACACTAGCCTTGGATTAAGCTTGTTCAATACGAATCTGCAGACTGGTTCAGAAACCTCTTTACACACATACTTAGTATCTAGATTAAGACGCTTAGCAAGCTCTAAAATAGGACATGGATTGCTACACCTAGTTATGAGCTCGTTCTCATCGAGCTTTACGACTTCGATATGCTTATCATCTATTTTTAGAAAATCCATGTAGAAGAGGTTTAAGACGTCTTGCATCGAATATGCTCTTCTCCTCTTGAGGAGCCAGATAAGCCCTTTAAGGTAGAAGATCGTCCTAGCCAATGCTAGTGAAAGCTTCTCGACGGCCATTAGGCTCAGGATGTGGAGGATTTACCTGCTTAAAAACGCAATAGGTTTATCAGCGCGCCGCCTCTCGAGGCAGCTCGACACGAGGTTCGATGAGCGCGCGTATTTAAGATTTTATCCTTATTATAAGGAAATATTTGGGAAAAATTATCCTCCTTTTAAGGAACTTATAAAGCGTGCGCTATCCATCAGCCCATCGAGCTTTCTGCCAATCTCCTCGATCTGCTACTTCAGTACGCGTCCCTAACCAGAGCTGGCTTATAAATAGGCTCTATATGAAGAAGTGAGGAACATGCAAAACATTCGTTCCACTAATCTTTTCCAGTCCGAACTCGTCTTCCGTGAAGACCAAGGCTTTCTTAGGTCTGTAGGCTTCTAAGAAGGCTTGGAATCCTCCTCCCAATTTCCTTCGCGTCTTCACTTCTATCGGGATTGCTTCGCCATTTGTCCTGATTATAAAGTCAACCTCCATCTTCCCTGTGGTCCGCCAGTACCTGATTTCCTTTTCGAAACTTGTCTTAAGCTCATTCAGTATGAAGTTTTCAATAAGACTACCCTTATCCGTTCTGCTCCCGGTTTGGACGAAATTGTTTATAGCCGCGTTTCTCAAGCCAAGGTCATTAAAGTAAATCTTCCTCGTCTTCTTAAGCTCGGTCGTGAGGTTTTTGTGAAAAGGCTTGACGAGGGAGATTAAATAAGTATTTTCCAGGATGGCAAGATAAGACTCGACTGTTCTGAAATCCATTTTGAGCTCACTCATCACTGACGATACTTCAAGCATGGAACCGATGTTTAAGCTTAGATATTGAAGCAGATTTCTGAATTTTTCAATATGCCTCACGTTCAGAAAGAAAAAGATGTCTTTCTCCAAGTAGGTTCTCACAAGGTTTCTGAGAAGCTCTTTTTTAATCTCTTGATCATTTTCCTTAACGATCGCCGGGAAACCGCCGAATATTAGGTATTCTTCGAGCAGGTTTTTAAATTCATTTTCGAACGCAACCTTTGCTTTCACTTCTCTACCGGTTAGGATGAAACTGGTCAAAACCCTCTTGTACTCTGAGAAAACATTATGTAGGTCCCTTGCTTTCCACATAAGGAACTCTTCGAAGTCCAGTGGAAGAAGTTCAAAGTAGATTCCTCTACCAACTAGATGCTTCCCGACTTCTACCTTTATGTCGAATGAACCGGAGCCCGTTAAGAAGATTTTAAGTCTATTCGCAAATAGGTCATGGATGAGCTTTACTCTTCTACCAGCGTCCTTACAATACTGGGCCTCGTCGATAAACAGGATTTTCTCTCCCAGAAACCTGCTGGCGAATTCTCTCGGAGCCTCTTTAAACGTCCGCAACATCTCTTCATCCTCCAGCGTCACGTATTTTCCGCCGAGCCGCTCCTGAAGATGTAGTAGTAAAGTTGTTTTCCCGCTTTGTCTCGGCCCCTTTATCACTATTACTTCCTTCCTTCCAAGCCATTTATCCATTTTTTCTTCAATTTTTCTTGGATAATACTCCATGAATAACCATATGAAACATGGGTAATTAAACATTTCCCTAAACCCGCTCCTGCATATCCTTAGTTCAAGGTTTCTTAACAGGCATCAATTCGCGCTCTCAAGAATCGTGCATAGCGCGGCTTAAAGATTACGGTATATCTATAAACAAGACGGAGAATTTTAAAAATCGGAAACTCGCTTAAGTGTGATGGGGAAAACAGATGGTGCAGGGTTCTGGAGAGGAGTTTCTGGCAAAAATGTTATGGGAGGCTTTAAAGGCTTATGAGTTTCCTGGGGAGGAGTGGAGTAAAGAAGAGAAGGAGTTTCTTCCCGTATTCATGCATCTCTTAGGGCCTGGTAGGCTTGTTTAAGACTTGGCTGGAGGTTATGGAAGGGTTACGCCTCGCCTTATGGAGAGTAATAATACTGCAGTCTTGGGAGATTTGTCCGAGCATTCCCTTCAGTTTGCGAAGAAAACAATTCAAAATTTTAATTTGCATATTTTGCGTATGGATATGCTTCATCTACCCTTTAGAAACAGCGTATTTGATTGCGTGTGGTTCACACAGGCGTTCGAATATGTTCCACCGGACGAGAGGGGAAATTTCCTCCAGGATTTAAGAAGAATACTCGAATCTGGTGGATGTGTCTTCCTAAACGTTGCGAAGGTTCCGAACGAATGCTCTCTCATATCATACCTGAGAAACTACCTCTACTGGAAGATCGTAAAAAGGCAGCCTGTCATATGGGGAGAATATATCTATAAACTACATCTCAAACATTATACTGGCTGGCACTACCATGCCGTGGTCTTCACAAAAAGAATAGAAAAAACCTTCGAAAAGGTCGGCTTCAAAACGATAAAAACAAGATATAATAAAAACGGCTACCTAACATATCTGCTTCAAGCCTACTAAGCGCTTCAAAACCACACTAGCACGCGTTTGATTAAGAGGATTGGCTGTATAGAAATTCCTGTTTCAGATATGAGTAAGACTGTGGCTTTTTATGAGAATGTTTTGGAGCTTAAGAAGGCTTATGAGCATCCTCATCGCCATAGCACTTACATTTTTCGCTAACCTTGGCCTCTCGATAATCTTCGGAATCATACTGTTGACATATAAACAGATCAGCCAACTGGTCAATATCGTAAGTTTGCTAGTGTTCCTTTGCTGTCTGCTCGTAGTTCTGGCTGGCATCCTTCCTGGGTCACTTGGTTTTGTAGTTCAATTGATTCCTTTGTCACAATCAGCAGTGCTCTTTGACTATGCCTTTAATGAGCTAGTCGGATGCTCATTCGATCTGCTTTGCGCAATCGCATACCTTATATCTTTTGGTCTCCTAACGCTTGCTATTGCGATACCGGTATTTCGAAGAGCTGAGCGCTATGCAAGAATCAAGGGGCTAATAGAACGTGAGCATCGGTTCTAGTATTCGCAGACCGGAGAGCGCGCGCTCTAGGCATGTACGATTCATGCACTACCCTTAAATAAGCACGCGCGCTGCAAAGAGAGTAGTGGAAGAATCAAGATGGTTAGAAATGGAGGAGAAATCCGCAGAAGACTCATGGAACTGGTGGAGAAGTTCAGGGAAAAGGGTGCCCTTAGCCCTGAGAAAGCCTTGACCGCACAGGAGTTAGGTTTGCCACCGTGGTTTGAGCAGGCTATGCATCGAAGGCTTGGTCAGCTAGGGATCTTTGTTGAAGTTAATGGCAAATACTATCTTGATGAGGATAGGCTCAGAAAAATACTAGAGCGACGTTCCAAAGTCGGATACGAAGGCAGGACGCATAGCTGGTCTCGTTACCTAGGGGTTCTGTTGATGCTGCCCATTGGAATCATAGTTTCACTTGCAATCTTCTACCTCCTGGTCTTCAGTGGAGTCGGATTTTTCCCGGGTGAATTTCTGATCGTTTTAACTATCGTCATGGTTGTTGTGGCCGTAATTAGAATTCTTTACTGGAGGTCGAAAAGGAAATATTGGCGTGGACAATGGTGAAGAAACACCTGCCTTTTCGGAGCCGAAGTAGATGGATATAAGGGTAGGTATATAATTTTGGCCATAATGGAATACGCGTTTAAGCGCGTTTCTCGTTCTTAGCGTGCGATATTTCAACGCATCATAAGTAATCGTAAAAATAGGGCTTTAACTCCTCTTCAGGGATGAATCTTAAAGGGCGCGCGCTAAAAAGACGGTCGAGGTAGTAATTGAATAAGCTTCCAATTCTTTCCTGGAGAGAAGTTGTCGAAGCATTAAGCAAGAAGGGGTTTAAAGCGGTTAGGCAGAGGGGGAGCCATTTAATCCTAGAGGGGAGCGCGCGCTAAAGAGGTTTTCCCAAAATGTTCTCAAAGCTTATTAGCCTAGGGTTGAACTGTTAAGAGTTAGGGATGAAGGTTTTCATAGTTGGAGGCACTGGGCTTCTAGGAGCCGCTGGCGCGGCGGAGCTGATTAGGCGTGGGCATTCAGTAAGGTCGGTCGCGCTGCCGCCTATTCCGAAGGGTGCGAATCTTCCGACTGAAATGGAGCTAACGCTGGGTAATATTAACGAGATGACGGATGAGGAGATTAAGAGGCTGATCGAGGGTTGCGAAGGCTTTGTTTTCGCCGCGGGGGTTGACGAGCGTGTGGAGTTCCCCCCGCCGGTTTACGACGCCTACTATAAGTATAATATCGCGCCTGTCAAGAGGCTACTTGGATTAGCCAAGGAGTGCGGGGTTAGGAAGGCTGTTGTCCTCGGCTCCTACTTCGCATATTTCGCTAGGCTGTGGCCTGAGAAAAAGCTTTACGAGAAGCATCCTTACATAAGGAGCCGTGTGGACCAGGAGAACGTGGCACTCTCATTCTCAGACGATAAAATGGGTGTTATGGTCCTAGAGTTACCGTATATTTTCGGGAAGCAGCCCGGTAGGAAGCCGGTTTGGATGATATTCGTTAAACAGCTTCTCAACATGAGGAGGGCAGTCTTCTGGCCTAAGGGCGGAACAAGCATGGTTACTCTGAGACAGGTGGGGGAGTGTATTGCGGGAGCGGTTGAGCGCGGCAGGGGCGGTGTATGCTACCCTGTCGGCTACTACAACATGACTTGGAAAGAGTTCTTGAGAATAGTGAACAAGTACATGGGTTGCCCTAACAAGATGATAATTACGATCCCGACTTTCCTATACAAGCGTTTCATGAAGAAGGTTAGGGAAGAGTATAGGAGGAGGGGTGTTGAGCCCGGGCTTGACCCGGTTGAATTCGCAGACGTAATGGCATCCTACACCTACATAGATGGGAAAATGATTAGGGAGGAGCTGGGCGTCGGTGAGGATGATATAGATAGGGCGATCGGCGAATCAATAACCTACTGCTTGGAAATACTTGAGAAAAAGGAAGAGGTTCTAGACATGGTTGCTAAATAGCGTGTGCAGATAATTATGCTTGAGAAAGCAGTGGGCTAGGTTAATCCTGACCGGTACCTGCCTGACCCGACGGGGAGTAGTTTTGAACCATTTATGTTACGAGATAGGATATAGCGCGCGCTGGAAGCGGAAAAATTGCTGAACAGCGGATGCTAAGAGAATTCTCTTAGCCTCCTCCCCCACCCCAAGGCATGGAGAGAAACACTGTTAATAAGTTTTCCCCTGTAATCCATGTGGCTTACTGTTTTCTAAGTTTTTGCAAAGGTTTTTTTCAGCCATGCATATTTACCGTGTATTCGCAGTACGGGTCTCCTTTCGCTATGCACCTTGTTTCAGTAACCCTAGCATCCTTTCCGAATACGAGTGAGAAGAACCCTGCCAGCATCCCCCTGACGATTTGACTATATGGTTGCTCGCTTCCCTTGCCTATTTCACACTCGCAGCTTTCATAAACGCGCAGCTGGATCCTGCCAGTTTCAATATCCGTTTTCACAACCTCCACCGTCCCCCAGCCCAACGTCTTAGCATAGGCTTTGAAAAGCCCTATGAGAACCTCGGGTTCATCCGTGCCCGCTACCTCCACGTAAGAGTTGTATACCTGGTGCCCGATGCTTAAACCCTGGTAGTAGAGCGTAACCTCCCCCGCCGTGCCCAGCATCTTCCTAATCCCTTTAAACAATGCTTCGTAAACCTTTCTCCTGAAGACCACCGCCCTCTCCCCTCCGACAGTCAGCAGGAAGAAATAGTCGTCGAAGAGAATCCCCTCCGGGCTCGGGTATATTATATGCGCCTTTCTGACGAACTCCTGCTTCCTAACGGTCTTCAAGGCTTCCTCAGGCGTAACCTTGGCTGTAGAAAAATCCAGGAAGGCAACTGCCCTAGCGAAAGGCTCCTGGGCCTCAACCATTGAGACCTGAATAAACCTGATTAGAATACCTTGGTCCTCCGCAAGCTCGCCCAGCCTCCTGACAACATCCTTCCCAACCTCGGTTTCTAAAACAACACCACACCATTTCTGACCCTTGCTCAAAACCATCAGCCTACCCAAGTTGAGAGGCATAGTCGTTTCGAACTGAGATTCCACTGTTGTCAACCCCTCCTCCTAAGGAAACTGCCAGAGATTCTAAATACTATTTTAAAACGCTATTTCATTTAATAAATTACTAACAAAGATTAAATAAATCTATTAACGCGCTGAAACACTTTTTACTCAATCCAGACGAAGAGTAGGGGTGTCTCCTTCCCCTCTGTTTTCAGTATTTTTAAACCAGTTATCCTGCTGTAGCATGCACGGTCAGGTTCGCGAAGAGAATAGTACGAGGACTATTTTACCCTTGAATGATACTTGAGCCCAGTGTCTTTAATAGAGTAGATGTCAGGCTCTCCTTCAAGGAACTTCACCGGCTATTATAGAGTGTTGAGAGCTGTTGGAAGGCTTGTTGTCTACGGCGGCTGTGGTTTCTTATCGTATAGGATCAGGGCTGAGTCGGGTCTCTTAACAAGGCGGACTCTCAACCCTGTTTCCATCAGCTCCCTGCCTGATGCAACACTTCTCTCCCCAGTGTCTAGATTGGTCGTCTCGTATTCGGCGGCTGGCTCTAATGAATTCAGCTGGAAAACTGCTTCGACGAAACTGCTTAGTGGACGTTTCAAAACGACTACAAGCCCTGCTCCCAAGTCAGGCCGGTCAAGCTGATAGGCCATCCAAGAGTCTCTGGCCTGAGTATACGGTGTCAACGGGTAGTAGTCGCCGTAGAAATACTTCTGCACTGCGAGATATTGGTTAAGCTTCCTCCTCACCTCGTTGAATACGTCCTCTTGGTGTTGAGCATCCTTAATGTTAAGCTCAAAGACCAGGCCGCTGGACCAAATACTTCGAAACGTATAATCGTCAGCTTCAACTATGTTTACGTTGAGGCCGCCTCCTGTTTGCAGGGGTACCCACAGCATTATGCCGTACGTGTGGCATTGTGTCGAAACAATGTCTCCAATATAATCGGTGCGTGAAAACGCTGTGCTGAGACTGATGGATTCTAGGTCTATGCGTCGACCGCCGCTTGCACAGTTATCTATTATGAGGCTGGGGTGGCGTTTTAAAAGCTCCCTCCAGAAGGAGTATAGGCCCTCCACATGCCTTATCTCGCTGATGCCTTGGCGGTCCTCTGGGTCAGCGTTGCGCCAGAACTTCAGCGGAGCAATGTTAGCGTCATGCCGGAAGCAGTCGATTCCAAACTCGGATATCTTCTCAGAGATGAAGTCCGTGAGGAAGCGGCGTGCCTCAGGGACTCCAAGATTAAACAGCCTATCGCCTTCTTTAATCTGATTCCGGTTGCTTTCTGCAATGACCCACTGGGGTCAGACATGTCGGTGAAATGCGGCCAGCTGTAAACCTCATCCCCCTCCTTGATCCGTAAAAGCCAGTCCGCGTGCTCACTGTACCACGGTGTTCCCTCGCAGACCCGCTCGGGCTCGAACCATAAGAGGAGTCTGCGGCCTGCTTGATGAAGCGTTTCGCTTATCGGCTTGAAGCCATCGGGATAGAGGTTTCTCTTAACCTCCCAGTTGCCCGCGTTCTTCCACCATTCCCCGGTGCCAAACCATCCGGCGTCGATCCAGTAGTATTCCACCGGGAGGTCGTTAGCTATTATGCTCTTAATCCTGGCGAGATGAGTGCTCGCTGGTGTTTCACCCCAGTTGCTGACGAGGATCGGCATCTCTAAGGGTCTTGCGTTCACTGAAGGCCGGTGGTTGGCTAGGATGAACTGCCTCAGCAGGTTATGGCCCCGCATCCTATTCTTCAACCAGAATAGCAACAGGATTCGCGGAGACCGGATCTCCTCGCCGGCATGAAGCCTTAGGCGTGTACGCGCCATGCCTGCCTGTAGAAGCAGTTTACCGTCAGTGCTCCTTGAAAACCTGGCTAGCCATTCGCCAGTCCAGCCTATCGCTATCACTACGCCTTCTTCGCCCAGCTCAAGGTTGAAGAAAGGCAGGGTTTCGCTTGATGATCTGCCGCCGCCGGCTCTTAGCTGAAATTCTTTTTCACTGCTGATTTTTCTGCAGAGGGGTTCAAAGTCGCTCGGCGAGCAGAGTGCTCCTCTCGAGTAGTGAAGAATAGGGTCGATCTTACAGTTAAAAATCACGTCCAAGGGTTGGGTGTTCTCTATAATCGGCGTGTCATCCCTCCCCGTATTCTCGAAATACAGCACCCATTCGACTGCAGGAAACTCCGAGTACTCTGTTGCTATGCATTTCACTCGAAGACCGGTTGCAGCATCAGTATACGTCGAGACGTGTTCCGTTTTGCCGCCGCCGGGCATAATTGTTTTACGCTCAAGCTTCCAGCTGGCCAACAGTTTTTCGGATGCCTGGCCTCCGTATGAAAAAGAGAAGAAGGATTCAGAGGCCTGTATTAGCCTAGTGTCCACCCATTCGCGGGCCTTCGCCATTTCACTAACCGTAGCCCTCATTCTTCTAGAAGCCGATTATGCTTGGTATATAAAACCTGTCGGAGGGATCGTCTACAGTACGCTTGATGCCGTTTAAGGTAGGCTGTTCCAAACCGCTCTTTAAGAATGAAGATGCTCACGTTTGAACAGCCTCAGTAAACAGTGTGTGGGAAGATGGGAAGGCTCATGCCTCATTCGCCAAAGCCTTATCTAGCACGACCGCATCCGGAGCAAGATATGCGCAGCCAGCGGAACAACCCTCTGTCTATAGAGGTCGTTAACCCTATAGCTGTCGAAATCGTGACGGAGGAGGTTCTAAGGAGCATACGGGTTGGAAGGCTGAGGGACAGGGGAGGCGGGATGGAATCGCTCGTGGATAAGAGCCGTAGCCTCATAGAGCCCAGAGCAGTATACGCGTTCACCAGGGTTATGAGCATAGAGGGTGACGAGGTTATTTTGGAGAGTGGCCACACGTTGAAAAGCATCGTGCTCGGGGATGTTCTGACCCGGGGACAGGAGGTTGCGCCTTACGTGGTCACCATAGGGTCTGGACTCGAGGAGGAGGCCTCCAGGCTAGGGGTTTCAAACGTCTTTGAAGCATTCGTCTTGGAAAAGGTGGGAGACTACGCTGTGAGCAAGGCCAGTGCTCAACTGAGACGCCTCGTCGAGAATAGGCTGGGGGCCCCGGTCTCCGGCTTCGGGCCCGGCACAGGCTCCGGCAGGCTTTTCGGAATCGAGCAGCAGAGAGTGCTCTTCAGCATCTTGAACCCGCTGAAAAACATAGGTGTCCGCCTCACACCCAGCTTCCTGATGGTTCCGAGGAAATCTGTCTCCGGCGTGTTCGCTGCAACGTTAAACGAGTACGTCGCCTGCCGGTATTGCCCGAGGGAAGGGTGTGAAGGGAGAAGGAGGCCTTTCGCCGGCGAATATGTTCCAATTAGGTGTAGAAACGCGGATTAGAAAAGGAGGAATCGAGCGCTAGAGTTTCTCCGCTCTTACAATCCTGACGCTGCAGTGTTCACCAGAAGGCTTGCCGCATCAATAGAGCATAGGTTTATTAGTAGTAGCCTGGTTTATCTAATAGAGTAGCGGGTGGATGATGGTGTCGACAGTAGAGGAGTTTGCTGAAGAATTCCTCAGAGGTGTCGCCGGCATTAAGAACCCGGACTACGTGACGAAAATGCTGTTCATCTCAAACTACTTGATGGCGAGAGATGATCGTCACCGTAGGAAGAAGAGGAGAAAGACTTAACCCCAGAATTTTCCTCTAAGTACAGGGGTGAAAAGAGTTTTTCGAGGAGACGCTTCCATTTATTAAGCGGGCCGTGCTTTCTGAAGGCTGGGCTTAATATTGCTCTAAACAGTGTTATCGTTCTTGGAAAGCATGCTCGTCGTCGCGGCGCGCTAAATAGAGGTTTAATCGTTTAAAAAGTTTAAATAAAGGTTTAACCTATGGTATAACTATGAGTGAAATTATAGCGGTTAAGGTTTCCCGCGAACTCAAGAAGAAGACTAAAGCTCTAAGGAAGGAGGTGAACTGGCCAGAGGAAATAAGGCGTTTCATAGAGGAGAAAGTAAAGGAGGTAGAAGCTAAGAAAACAATAGAGAGGATTACGAGAGAAATAGAGAATACCGAAGGGGTTCCGAAAGGGTTCTCAGTGAGGCTGGTGAAAGAGGATCGTGAAAGTCATTGATACCACGGTTATAGCTGCCTACATACTTAAGGAACCAGGCTGGGAGAAACTATCTGAACTTCTTGTGCGTGCAGCTACGGTTGACATGGCGATCAAGGAGTCTCTGAACTCTGTTTGGAAAACCTATGCGAGAGGCAGCATAAGCGGGGAGAGCGCTAGGGCTAAGGCCAAGGCCCTTTTAGAATTGGCGGAATCAGGCTTGGAAATTGTGGATGAGAAAAAGCTTTTCAAAAGGTCTTTCGAGATAGCGTGTTCTGAAAACCTATCAGTATACGACGCCCTCTTCCTATCCTTGGCGGAAACCAGGGATGCTGTGCTCTACACGCTGGATGAGGAGCAGGCTGAGAAAGCCAGGAAGCTAGCGATAAGAGTCAAGCTGGTGGAGTAGTTGAACTAGCGCGCTTGAAGATAAAATTCCTAAAAGAAGGTTTTCCAGGAATGTTCAAACATGCTTCTCAGGTCTAACCTGAGTTTCAAATTCTTAACAGGTTAATGATGCGCGCGCGCATACATCCTGAAAGGTTTTGTAGTCTGTCAAATAATCTTTGCCTGACGGTGTGAAGGGTTGAAGGTAGTTAAGATGGATGATGTTCCTGAGCAGGAGATTGCAGGAGGTCTTTTTACAGGCACCGTCAAGATCAGTAGTCGGCACGCGCTGCTTCACCCACATATGGATACCGAGACCCGGAGAAACAAGGGTTAAAGAAGAGGGGAGGAAATAGCTGGAGCCGGTGGCGTTTCAACACTCCTCACCCGATGGTTCTTGCTTCCAGTAATCCGTCTCCACCCTGCTCGTTCTGGGACAGCCTTACAGTCTTAAGCGTGCCCCCCTTTAGAGTGCTTAGAAGTATCATCGGTTTGCCTCCGGCAGCTGCTGCAATCCTTCTCGCCGCCTCCTGGCTGCGGATGGTTACGACGACTTGGACGCCTTTTTCAACAAGGCTGGATAGCCAGCCTGCGACGCTTGAAAGCGTCGCTGGATCGAGGCCATTTTCAAAATCGTCCCAGAGCAGTATCCCCGGCTTATTCAACTCGTATAGGATTCTTGCTGTAACATAGTCCTGAACCCCTGTTCCAGCGTCGCTGAGCCTTATCCTCTTCTCGTCTTCGAGAAGAAGGTTCAGCGATACTCCTCCTTTGAAGAAGGGCTCCATAGTTATGTCGACGCACTTTTCGCCAACAAGCTGAGACAATTCTCCAGCAATCTTGCTGCAAATATCGCTGTGAGCGAGAAGGGGCCAGTTTATCCTCAGGTAATTGTAGCTCATCCTTGTAAGGCTCGGGCTGAGAAGCAGAGAATCCTCCCTAGTCACCTTATCGTTAACATACATGAAGACTATGTTGGTGAGCGTGAAAGACAGTTTTCCTAAAACCTGAGTCGGCTTACCATTAAGCATTATGCACTGGCCAGTGTCGCTCTTATTCGTAGTGACGTAAATCGTTTCCTCATCCCTGATGAAACGTATAACGTGGCTGTCGCACTGGATTCCTGCTTTACTCGAAGTATAGTTGTGGAAGAGGAAGAAGTAGCCCGTGCTTTCAAAAGCCTTGTGCAGCTCGTGCAGTATCTTAACCGCCACGTCGACTCCGGAATAAGGGGCTCTGCGGAAAGGGTTTGGAGCGAGGAACAGGGCTTCAAGAAGAGTCGTCTTGCCGGAGTTGTTGCCGCCTAGGATAATCGTGAAGGGTGCGAGCCTAGCCTCCCCTCTTCTCACACCCCTGAAGTTCCACAGCCTCAGCCTTCTTATCACGATAGACCTAGACTGGGAACGCTAATAAGCGCTTCGGGTAGCAGTGGGCGGGATAAACCCTTTAATCCAAGTATTTTTTTTCTCGGCAAAGGTTTCAGAACGCGGGTGTCTCGCTTACGCGTTTTGGATGAAGCCTAGTTTGAACGCCGGCGAGTCCGGCTTCAGGCGGAAATCATCCTTATCGGGTGCGATGAACAACGGGTCTGCAATTAAAGAGTCTATATCCATTCCGTGCCTCCGCCATTCCTCCCACGACAGGCTTCCGAAACGTATTTCGCCACCGTCTTCTCTCCAGTAAAGATTGTTGTTAAAGATATAGTTGAAATCGTCTATGCTGCCCGTGAGCAAGACGCCTTCCCGCCAGTAAACAATGTTACGCTCAAAGATGAAGCTTACATGCTGCTCTGGCCGTGAGCGTTGAATCTGTGCTTCCCGTCCGAAAGCGAAGATGTTGTTACGGACAATGTTTTCCTTTCCATAATGCTGGTGGAAGCCTCCGTGAGAAGTTCTATAAACCGTGTTTCCCTCGGCTGTAATGCTCGTGCTCCCCTCGTCGAAATAAATCCCCCAGCCCCCGTAGCGGAGGCCGGCAATATCATGTATCAAGTTGAACCGGATGACTGTCCCCGGTTGAACCCCAAGCGTGTAGACCCCGCCCATGTCGCTTAAGACGGGTCCTTCTCCGTCAGACAGGACGCCAATATGGTGAATATGGTTTGACTCCACAATGTTTCCCTTTGCTAGTGATCGCCCGTAGCCCCATGTCCAGCCGATTGAAATACCCGTGTAGTAAAAATCGTGAATATGGTTGTTGACGACACGGTTATCGTAGCTCTGCCCGATGTAAATCGCGACAGCGCTGTGGAAGAAGCGTCCTCCCCCGTAGATGTCGCATTGAGACACTTCGTTGCCGTAGGTCTGCTCGCTCTCAGACTCACGGATCACGGGTTCCCCTATTTTAACACCGCCAGCCCCCAGGTTGAAGAGCCTACAGCCCGTGACACGGTTGTGTTGACAGCCTCGTGCCAGCTCTAAAGCATAGTTGCCAATCTGGGTGAAAGTGCAGTCTTCGAAGATACAGTTTCGGACACCCTGCCCGTGCACACAGCCTGGCACGCCTACCGCAGCCTGGGGGAACCCTCCTGCATCCGGCTTAGGCTGCGAAGCCGAGCCCTCTGGGAAACACCATTCCGTGTGGGCGAATGTTAAGCCATGGATAAAGAGGTGTTCCACGAATCTGCCTGACTCGGGCTCGCCCTCAAGCCGGATGAGTTCACTGAGCACGGGTGCTATGGCCTCAGCCCCACTAGGCTCCTCGCCGGGCAGCGGCATATAGTAGAGCGTTGAAGCCCCACGGTCTAAAAACCATTCTCCCGGCGAATCAAGAAGCTCATAAACATGCTCCACGTAGTAGGGATCACCCGGGTCCAGGCGGAAGACGCTTCTCCTAGTAGAGTACAGGACGCGTTCCTCCTCGTCTACACTAGCTATGGGCAGGCGTGATTCAACCCAGCGGTTCATAACCACGATCTCCCCGTCTCTGGCAGTGCTCCAAGCCTTCAAATCTCCTTCGTGGAATCGGAAGCAAGCCTGCCCTTCATCCCATTTGGCTTCTGACGCTGCATGCGGAACGCCTGCAACCCTGAAGTAGCCTTTGTTAGGGCTGCGGGCACGTGTGCAATCATGCCCGTTTACCCAGAGGTGTCGGAAGAACCATTTGCCTCCAGCTGTCTCCGGAGCCTCTGCCACCCACAGTTTCCTGCCGTCTACAGTTTTCTGCTCCCAGCCTGTCACCCTTCTTCCACCGCTTAAAACCGGCTTCTCGCCCGGGTATGCTGCCAGGGAGACTGGGTGGCTGAGTGTTCCAGAGTCCTCAGGGGTGAGGACCAGCGGCTTGGTTAAGAAGTATGTGCCGCCGCGGATTAGAATTTTGACGGGCTGCCTAAGGGTTCCGCCCTGCTGATGCTTCAACTCACGCATGGCTTCGACAGCACGGTGAAGCGTGGCGAAAGGCCCATCCGTCTTAAACCGGTTTGGCGCAGGCATTCTTCCCGCCCAAGAATCACTACCGTCAGGCGCAACATAGAGAAGCACGGTGTCTACACTACTCGCCATTTTTAAGCTATGAAGATTTAAACCGTTTTAAACCTATCTGGCTCCAGCATGTTTTTCAACGCGTGTTTCGATGCTGGGTGATGGACGGGCCTGCTGCAACCCATGTCCTCGATGGTTCACGCCCAGTGTTATTAACGCTGAGTTTTCAACCGTGACGCTTTCCGGTGGTTAGTTCTCGCCTTCATGCTCCTCGGCTTTCGGCTGTTTGAGGCGCTTCGGGAAGAGGAGGTGGTCAACGCCTTGAGCTCCCGGTACCAGCGTGGCTCTCCAACGATCGCTGTGAAAACAGGCTCGTGCAGCGGGGGCAGCCCGTAAATCTTCCTCTGCAAAGCCTCGCGCTCCCTTAAGAATGCTTCAACCAGGGCTAAACGCTTACGCGTCCAAGTTCTCTTTTCCTCAAGCCGGCTGTTCAGCTCAAACAGCCTTAGCTTAGATGCGAAGTGGGCTAGTCTCCACGTGCCGGTTGTCTTCGACGCAAGGCGGTTGAAGACGCGTCTAGCCTTCTTCAGGTTCACTAAGCCTGGTTTCCCCCATTGACGGATCCATTCCGCCCACTCTTCCACCGCCCGGCCCTCGGCTTCAAAGTATCTTCTCGCATACTCTTCGAGAGCCTCCTGCACTGTTGAAAACCTTCCGCTGCTCAAACCGCCTAGAATCGCCTTGTTAACGTCGTCGAACACTCCCTCGGAGTATGCCATGAAGCCCTCGCCACGAGCATTTTCCAGCGTCTCCAGCGTTCTAGGTATACGGTTTGGAGCAACCACAGGCCCCCACCGGCCGTAAACATCGTTGTCAGCCCTGTCGTCCGAATACCCGATGTGGATGAAGTATCCTTCCCTACACTCCTTTGGGAGCCTACCGGGCGGCACGCTCCCAGGCCTGTCCTCACTGTATTTCACCCATAGAGCCATGCCTCCAGTCTTCCCAGGCATATGCTTATCCACCCAGTCGGCGAAAAGATTATGGTCTTTAGCGTCCCACCACCAGCAGCAAAACCGCATTTCGACGCCTGGGAAGTATTCAGCCGCGATCCCATGGATCTCTCCGCATAGTTCTGCGAACGTCACGATCCATGGGTCGCATTTCCGGCAGGCACAACCGCCGAAATCGTAAGCGGCGTACGTAACCGCGTCCAGACGGATACTGCTCTTAGCCAGGTCGCTGAACAGCTCTTCATAGTTTTCCAAAATGATCCTCCGGGCCCTCGGAATCGAGGGGCATACTAGGTGGCCGAAGAAACGTATCTTGCGGCGCTCAGCCTGTTTCGCCGAGAGATCTCTCGCCCGAATCTCCCTGGAAACCTGGTCCGCGTAAACATGGTTCGGAGTGACTAGCAGGTCAAGCTTAAACCCGAGCCTCCTCGCCTCTTCGAAACGTGCTTTCCTGCTTTCCCAAATGGCCTTGGTCAGCCAGCACTGGGAGACCACTGGAGAAAGGTGGGGCTCCTTAGTCAGGTTCACAGTGTCAAACCAGTCGCCATACCAGTTGAACCCCCACCACTTGGCTTCAGCCAGAATATCCCTCATCTCGAAGCGTCCAGCAACCTCATACCAGTTTCCGAAGTGCCCGGGCGCATAGAGCTCTCTATGGGGGAAAATACGCGTCTCCATTTACCTCCTCTCCCGCCTGCCTCCGCTTAAAAACGTTTTAAATTCTGCGTTAAATACTGTGGTTAACACTGGTTAAGGGTGGAGAATGATCTTTAAACAGTTTCTGCCTAGGAACACGTTGAGGGCCTCGGTGAATCTTTCCAGCGGAAACCTGTGGGTTATCATCTCCCTAACCCTTACTCTCCCGGTTTCCACCAGGTTGAGGGCAGCATGATAATCCTTTGTTGAGCAACCCCAGCTTCCTAAAAGACTAATGCTGCCGTGGACCACTGGCTTAAGGTCTAGGCTTAGACTAGGCTGGGGAACGTCTCTGAAGTCGCCGAAGACACATATCTTGCCGCCTTCTCGAACAAGCTTCGCGGATTGCTGAACAGCATCCGTGGATGAGACTGCCACTATGACGAAATCGGCTCCACGCCCCTCCGTCAACTCTAAAACTTTCTCCCTAATGTTTGTCTTGTTCGAGTTGAACGCGTAGTCTGCTCCGAGTCTTAAAGATGCTTCGACGCGGCTGTCATGGTGGCCGCTGAGCATCACGAGGGCCCCGGCTGACTTTGAGACTTGAGCGTTCAGCAGCCCCATGGGGCCGTCGCCGATTATCAGAACACTGTCCCCCGGAGAAATTCCACACTTTGAAACCGCCCTTACGCAGCAGGCTGTCGGCTCTATCATCGCTGCCTCTTCATGCGTCATCTCGTCAGGGATTCTGAAAACGGATTTTCGGACAAGCCTCGGTGCGACGCGAATATACTCTGCGAACGCGCCTGGGAAAATCGATTGCTGACGGTACTCGCTGCAGAGCGTTTCATCGCCACGCCTACAGTAGTAGCATGCTCCGCATTCAGCACGATGGTACACCGCCACCCTGTCGCCAATCCTTACTGCTGAAACGTTTAAACCGGTTTCCGCCACCTCTCCAGAGACCTCGTGGCCCAGCACCGTGCCGGGCTTAGCCTCATGGTACATTGCTTTCCACACGTCTGTGGAGCATAGGCCGCATGCCCTTACCCTAACCAGAATCTCATCGGGGCCGATGCTGGGGGTCTCCACCTTCTCCCACCGGAAATCGTTGAAATCACGGTATACTACTGCCTTCATCCTGCTCCACCTCTACCCCGGGGCCTAGCTACTTGTAGACGGTTACGAAGACTACGAGCAGCGGCCTGTCACCCTGGTTCCTGATTCCATGAGGCTCCTCGCCTGAAACATAGAGGGTTAAACCTTCCCTAGCAGGGATCTCCTCGTTCCCAACTATCAGGGTCCCAGTGTTGGAGAGAACATAGTATATCTCTTCCCTTTCAGGATGCTCATGGGGGCCGAAGACTCCTCCGGGGGGAACCTGGATTAAGCCGAACCCGCTTATACGCTGGGCTCCAATCTTCTCCTTCTCAACAATCCTCTTTATGCTTGAAACCCCCTTGGGGTAAGGCGTGAAAGGAATCGTTTCAGAATCTATAATCTTCCACATTTCTCATCCATGTTTCAACCTGAACCTGGGCTTAAAAGTTTAATTCAGGCTGGGAGGCGGGTTTTCAACGTCAACATTGACAGAAGGTTTATAATCGGCCTTTTAGAAGACATAGCTCGAGTATGCCGGTGGGTTTTCGGAAAACGTTGAAAGCGTTACTCTACGCCGTTTTCCCGTTTCGCTTTTCCTCTCCTCCGCCATTATTCTTTGGCAACTGTTTACAGCAGAATACCCTACTCACTCGGATGTTTTCTGGAAAGGGGTGCAGTGCGGGCGCTAGGAGCCTTGTCGCTACTCCTGCTTGCTCTCGGACTGTTTCTCAGCACTCGAATAATTAAAAAATAACGCTACTTGGGGGACCCGCTTTTTTAATACCCGTTACCAGGGATTGGAGGAGCCTAGTTTTCGCAGTGTCTTTCAGAAAACCATGTTCTGAGGAAGACTTCCTCGTTTACAGGATTGCCCGGCGGGGTTCCAGCGAAAAATACTGAGGGGTATTTTCTAGATAGGGAGATGAACCATCTAGCCTCCTCCTCCACTTCAGAAATGCTTCCACGGGTCAAAACCTCGTAACTCGGGTGGAGGAGAAATATCTTGTCGCCACCATACTTCTCCATAAGGTTTTCAACGTCTCTTCTCGAAAACCTAGGGTCCCATTCCACGTGGAAGCCGTCAACCCCTATTTTAACAAGGTCCTCCATCAGACTCCTGTAGTCCCCGTCTGAAACATAGATCAGTTTTATACCCTTGTCTTTAACAGGCTTCCAAATATGTTTCCACCATCGTAGAATGTGCTTCCTATACCATTCCGCTGGGAAGAACAAGCCGCCCCTCCAGGCTACGTCGTCGTGCGAAACGAAGACTTTTATCCCGGTGTTAGACCAGGCTTCAACATGTTTTCTAGCCACCTGAGCATACTTGGAGACGAGCTCATCAAGGATTTCCGGGTTTTGACGACTTAGTCTAGCTATCATTTGCAGGCCGATTTGAATGTCTAAATAGGTGAAGAGTGTTAAGTAGAATTCTCCAGCGTACAACGTGGTTTCACCCAGCAGTTCCTCATATTCCTGGAGGACCCTCCTGTACTCGCTGGTTATTTCACTTACGGACCTAGGCTCATCCTCGCGAGGATCATAGTTCTTCAAGTAGCTTACCAGCTCCCCATAGTTTTTAAAAGGTCTCTCTACAACCCAAAGCTGGGAGGCTGACTCCGTTCTCCTCAGCCTGAGGTTTTTATAGGCCACGTGGAAAGCATCCGTAAACGGAAAGTCCTCCTTCAATTCTTCGAAAAACCCTTCGATGAGCCTAGGCTTACTATCGCTCCACGCGACGTTTAAATTAACTCCAAGCTGGTAGAACAAGTCTACATCGAGAGCTTCGAAAACCGCTTTCATCTTCTCCCTCATGCTCACCCCGTGGACTTTAACCCCTGTCAGCCTCTCTACAAGCCTTTCATCGTAAGTCGGGGCTCCGGAGAGAAGAAGGTTTTTCACGCGCCTTAGGTTTAAAGCTTCCAGCGCTCTTTTCCTCATCGCATTCATCCGGTTTTGATTAAATATTAAATTTTCTTTTCCTCGCGACGCATCTAAGCCTGTGGAGAGCATTCTAGCAAGGTTACGTCTCCTTCCGGATATTTTCTTCGAATTAAAGAAAGCTTTTTATTTTAAACACTCGTCTCGTTACAGGGGGTTGTCCCAGCAGAAACCCAAGGAACTCCGGTGGGTAGTCATACTTGTCTTGATTATAATGGCTTCCTGGCTTGTCTACTGGCTTCTAAAAGGGTATTTCTTGAAACAGTGGATGGTGGAGGACCTGCTGCTCGTATTCCTCTGCGTTACGCTTATAGTAATGTTTTACAAGCTGCGGGGAATGCTCACGTTCTCAGCTTCCCTGCTCGTTTTCACCGTTTTCACCGTCCTGGGGATATTCTTCTCCCTCTACGGTTTTATCCCGCTTCTCTCAGACTTCTTGTCTGGAAAGATTGATTCTGAAACCGCCGCTATAAGGGCGGCGCCTCACTTAGTGGATTTGCTCACAGGCATACTGGGAACGGGTGTAGTTTTCCTCCTGCTGACCTCTGAGGATTTAAACTCCTACTTGGGCACGGAGGCAGTCTTCCCGTTCCGCAGGGAAAAGCGGTTAAAGCTGAGGAAAACCCGAGAGGGGAAACAGTGATTAAGCTGTTCGAGAAAAGATCAAGAGGATACTCCTCCTTATCTACGGCTGAACGTTTAACTCCAACCGGGTGTTAACCATACTGGCTAGGATGGCGCGTGTCAAAATTACCAGAGAGATCGTTGAAAAGTCACCTGGTCCTTCAAAATGCGTAGCCGGACGCAGAGCTACGTCGGCAAGAGTCTGAAGAGGATGGGGCTCCGAAGCGTTACAAGCGAATCGGATTATGAAAACGAGATGTATGTTCGCTATTCGGAGGATAATGGTAGAACCTGGACTGACTGGGTGGACATATATCGTGATGCCTACAGGGTTCGCGGCGGCATGGAGCTGCTCTGGTCGAGGCCTGAAACCGGAGTGTATAATCCTGTTCACGACCACTATGTTGCCCTGAATATGCAGAGGCTGTTCCTGGAGAATCATCGTGAAAGCTACAGGAAGTTTTGGGGGGAGGGTGAGAAGACTTTCACCGACCACTCTTTCATCTGGGTTTCGAAGGATCTGAGGGATTGGAAATGGCAGCAGGTGAAATACGAGGAGGGAGCGGATATCAGCGAAGACGATTGGGCGCGTGAAGGCTATGTTAATTTTAACGAAGCCTATGCGGGATGCAATATTGAAGCACTGGAGAACGGGGACATAATGTTTCCAGTCGCGGCAAACGTTGCCAAGTGCTGCAGGATACTGGGCGTAAATGTTAACGACGTTTTCCCATCCTGTCCGCGGATAATGCATGGGCTCATAGTTTTCAGAGGTAGCTGGAATAAGGTTGGGGAGAAGTATGATTTCGCGCGCGCGCAAAAGCCGAGTTGAAGCACGCAGGCAAAACAGCTCAGAAGCTTGTCGGAAAGTATGAAGGCAGGGTTGACAGAGTGTCTCGCTTTAGAGCAATAGGGTTAAAGGCTGCTGTGAACGCGCTTTAGAAGCGGCGGTCAGACACTGTAGCAATGGATGAGAAGAAAAAGATTGTTTAGCTTAAACAGGCTGGCTAGTCGGAACATGTTGAAAGTCTTCCTCGTTTAAAACTACTTGCAAACTAGTTGCCTCAATAGAGCGAAGATTCTTCTTCTAAAAACTTGAGAATAGACATTGCTTGTTCTGAACGTGAATTCAATGCTTAACTTCAGGTTGAAAGTTTATATATCAATGTTCATTCGTAGAGTTAGCATGGCTGAGAACGCGGGTAACGTTAATTGTGAGATTTGCGGGAAAGAAAACGTCAGTTTATACTATGCCATGCATAAAGACTTCAATAGGGTGGTTAGAATGTGTCGAGACTGCTGGGTGGAAGCCTACGCTAAGAATAGGCTGGTGTCTGACTCGGGTTCTTCAGGCGGCTGTTCATGCAGCGGCTAACGATAGAAAGCGGGGCGGTTGAAAAATCTCAGCGCACTATTGATGAGATTTGTTTGAGGCCTCAATCTTTCTCGGTAGCGACATGCTTGAATGAGGATAGCGCACGCTAAACTTTTAAAATCCTCGTCTGCAGAGAGCGTGACACTTAGGGGCTAAGCATGGGGAACTGCCCAGCCCGCTTGTTCTGCCGCGTCATCGCCTCCCTGCGGCTGGTCTTGCGGCCGAGCAGTATCAAAAACAGCGTGAAGATAACTCCGACTGCAGTCTGCCCTCTGAAATCCTCGGAGGTTGGGCTGGAAGCCTCTAAAATGGGGTTGAGGAATATCAGGAGAGTCAGGAAGCCGGATGCAAGCCCAAGTGCGTTCAGAATGCCCATGCCTTTCTTAGAGAGCCTGAGGACGATTACTGCGATAAGGATGGTTAACGCGATGCCGATGGAGACCGTGAGCAAAACTGGGACGCCGACCGAGGGCAGAAGCCCAAACACGATGAAGAAATAAGTGAACCCGCCTGATGCTCCGAGCAGCCAAAGCCACCTGTTCTTCACACGGCTCTCGGCGCAGCCTAGCTTCAAGCCTCTAAGCCTCTTAGCGCAAAGCGTGAGAATAATTATGGCTAGGATGCAGCCGAGCATTTGCCACGGGCCCGCGGGATAAGGGTTGAGGTAGAAATGGCAAAGGATCACGACGAGGGAGATCAGCGTCAGGAAGAAGGCTACTCCCTTTCCACCCAGGTACGCGGTGCCTCTGAAAGAGGGGAAAAGGAGTTCGACCAGCAGTATTGGGATCGTTATGCTGTATATCGAGTGATATATCGTTAACCACTCTGCCCAGACCCAGTTTACGCCGAGCCATCTTCCATATGTTCCGAGAACCCCTAGGTCAGGCCAGTTTGGGTCGAAGAAGCTTTTGACGGCCACTCCCTCCTCCAGTATGCCGTATGCTGCGCCGAGCAGGAGGACCGAGGGCCAACCCCCGCCCCATCTTCTCACCGCTTCTCTAACAAGGATCGCGCCGCTCCCGTAGAGGCCGGCTAGCAGGAACAGGGTCAAGGGTTGGAAGAATGACGCGGGAGGGCTGGAGCCGGAGAGTAGTTCGCCTACGATTGGCGAGACGAGGAAGAGGGCTGCCACAGGCGCCAGTGAAGATTTCGCCAAGGTGAGCGGAAAGGTTTTCAGGAGTATAAATCTTTTCGCTTAAGCCTTATGGCTTCGCAGAAGTGTTTTGAAACCTATGGTCTCCAGTGTTCTAGCGAATCGGTGCTGCAGTTTTCAACCCACGTAGCCGAGGGTCAATCCCTTTATAAGGTACTTGTGGACAAGGATTGCGAATATTAAGACTGGTAGGGCTATGAGTACTCCTGCTGCTGACATCGGGCCCCAAAGTACGCCGTATTCTTGGGCAAAATACGCCGCGTACACTGTTAACGTCATTCCTTTAGAGGTTTGAGTCACCAAGAGCGGTATCATAAATTCAGACCATGAGAAGAGGTATGCGATTATGGCGGATGTTGCAAGCCCGCTGCCTGTCTGCGGCAAAACTATTTTGAAGAAGGCTTCGACCTCGCTGCAGCCATCTACCAGAGCTGCCTCATCCATCTCCCTGGGCACGCTTCTAATCGCCCCTATCATAAGCCAGGTTGTTAACGGGAGTGTTATGAGCGGGTATAGGAGTATCAAGGCTAGTATCGTGTCGTAAATACCCAGGGTCTTAACTATGACTACTAGGGGCAGCATTACTGCTACCGGGGGTATCATCCTGAGGCTTAGAATCCATGAGGCGAGTCCAGTCCCCCCCACCCTGTATCTTTGTATAGCGTAAGCCGTCATAGCCCCCAGTATGGTGGTCAGTATTGCTGTGATTGAGGAGGCTAGTAGGCTGTTCACCATGTAGGGTATTATTGCCGGGAAGTGTCCTCTAACACCGTAGACCGCGCCCGTGCCCAACTCGAAATAGTTTCTCAGGGTTACGCTATTAGGCATCAGATTCGGCAGCCCCCATTCGCCTATAGGCTTGAAAGACACTCCGATCATCCATATAAACGGGTAGAGGAAGACTAGGACAATCGCTATCGACATGATCGCGATGATTACTGTTAAAGGAGACGTCTTCATGTTTTCACCCCCATATGAGCCTCTCTATTTTAAGCACCCTCATTATGACTGTAGTCAGTAGTGTTGCTACAGCCAGCAGAACCACCGACAGTACTGCAGTATACCCGTAGGAGGGGTGCAGGCTCATTAGCGAGAACCCGGTTTTAAAGATGTAGAACGGGTAGGTCGTGGTAGCGTTACCCGGGCCGCCGTAGGTGAGAGTGTACACGGTGTCGAAAGTTTTAAGCAGATCTATTACTCTCAACAGGATCACTACGACGAACACGCTCTTGGTCATAGGCAGTGTTACGCGCCTCAGGATCTGGAATTCTGAGGCTCCGTCTAGGGAAGCCGCCTCGTGCAAATCCTTGGGAACGCTTTCTATAGCGCTCATCATGGCTAAAACCACGAAGGGAGTCCACTGCCATATGTCTAGCAGAGATAAGCAGAAGATGACGTTTGAAGGGTTTCCGAAGGGTGTGCTAAGCCAGGGCTGCGGCTCGATTCCTAGTGAAGACAGGAAGGAGTTGATAGGCCCATAGTAGTATAGTATCGTCTTCCAGTTTAGCCCTGTGATAACGGAGGGTATCATCATGGGTATGAGTATGAGTATTCTCAACGGCAGTTTCCCAACGGTGTACCTGGAGGCTAAGAGTATCGCTATTGCTACGCCTAGCGCAAGCTCCAGCGGGAGCGATACTCCCATGAGAACCAGTGTTCTCAACAGGCTTTCCCAGCACACGTTGTCTGTCACGAGTATGCTGAAGTTTTCTAAACCTACGAATCGCGGGTACGGGTCCCTAGCTGGGTGGAAGGAGAAGAACATCATGCCCCAGAGATACACGGTGGGGTATATGACTAGGAACAAGAGTAATCCTATGGTTGGCACCACCAGAATCCTGAGCGTGCTCTTGCGGGCCATTTTTAACCAGATTAGCATGGAGGAACCTATTTATTTTTTTACTCCCCTTTTATTCCCATCATATTTATACATGAGATATTTATATACGAACAGTTAGCATAGTTAGGGATTTAAAACTAAGCATAACGTTTATAAGTTGCATTCGCCACTATTTCTCCGTGGTAAAAATTGGGGGATAAAACTATTTTGAATAATAAGGGCATTACAAGGATACAGACGATAATCATAATAGTTGTGCTGGTTATTGCCGCCATCGGGGGAGGATTATACTACTTTCTTGTCGTGAGAGCACCAGTCACGATAAAGGTTGTGGCCATAGCTCATGCAGCTGCGGGCATACAGGAGTTAGCCAACAAGTTCATGAACGAGCATCCTGAAATCAAAATCGAATGCATTCTGCTAGACTGGGAAACCGGTAGGGATAGGCAGCTTCACGACATGGCTACTGGAGCAGGTGAATTCGACGTTTACATGTGGGACTGCATATACACCGGTGCTTTCGGGCCTCACTGCTACACTCTTGACGAGCTTAAATCAAAGTACCCCGATTCTGAAACTTTTAAGGATTACGGTGATTTCATTCAGTCTATTGACAGTAGGTATGCCTTCTGGAATGGTAAGCGAATAGGCTACATAGTTTGCGCAAACGTCATGGCCATGTTCTACAGAAAGGACCTTTTTGAAAGCGCGACGGTTAAGGCTCAATACGCCACCTGGATCCGTAATAATCTCGACCTTGTAAGGACTAGGGTGGTGGACTCTGGGCTGGATCCTGCGAAAATACCTATGGAGCTCAAGGTGCCCACGGTGCTTGAAGAGCTTTTAGCAACAGCTATGTTCTTCACGAAGACGTTTAATCCTGATTCGCCGACCGAGATCGGCAACTGCATAATGGCTATGAAGACGCACACGATACACTGGGAGTACTGTTGGCTGTTTGCACAGTGGAGAAGGTCTTCTCAGGGCTTAGCCACGCTTGGGCCAGTGACCCCGCCTTACGGAGACTTGTTAGCGCGCGCGCGCGCGCTGCGATAACAGACATGGGTGTTAAAATTCTTAAGCTCTTCAAGTACTTGACGGATTGCCAGATTGCTCCCATGGAGACCGAGTGGTCCCAGTGTATGGATAATTTTGGAACCGGCAAGGCTGCCATGTGGGCCGGCTCATGGGCATCCTGCTTCATAGATTTCATGGAGAAGGCTTCCGAAGAGTATCCGGCAATAGCTGGTAAGGTTGGAGTGGCGCCGTCGCCCGGCGTTGGTGCAGACGGAACATGGCAGGTGGGTGTAAGCAGATACTCCAAGCATCCGAAGGAAGCATGGCTTTTCATTCAATACATGATGACCAGCGACTCTATGAAGATCGCGTGGACAAAGTCTTCGTCGTTCCCAGCTAGGAGGTCAGTCATCCAGGAGCTTTCAAGCCAGTATCCCGTGTTCACAATATTCCTGACGGCGCTAGAGAATCCTAGCACTAGAAACTATGTTCCCGAGAACCCGCAGCTCGAGGACTCGATCGCCAAATGGGTTACAGACTACATAGCTGGAACAGTGGATGCTGAAACTGCTATAGCGCAGCTGACTGCTGAATGGAAGCAAATACTGGGCATATCGTAAGTCTAAACCCGCCGTAAGGTTTTTATGGCTCTTTTTCTTTTTCACGACGGATGCGAACCGGGGGTGACTTCTATTGGTCTCCGTCAGGCTTGAAAACCTAACCAAGTACTTCGGGAAAGTGAGGGCTGTTGAAAACCTTAATCTCACGATTAAAGACGGCGAGTTTCTCACGTTTTTAGGGCCTTCAGGCTGCGGTAAGACAACCACTTTAAGATGCATAGCTGGGCTTGAAAGCCCCACTTCGGGCCAAATATATTTTGACGATAAGGTTGTTAACGATCTGTCTCCCCGGGAGCGTAACGTGGCGATGGTGTTCCAGAGCTACGCGCTCTACCCGCATATGTCTGTGCGTGACAATATTGCTTTTCCACTCGTGGTTAGGAAGACTCCTAAAGACGAGATTGACCGCAGGGTTAAAGAGGTGGCGGAATTTCTCCACATAGAGAAGATCCTGGACCGTAAGCCTTCGGAGATTTCCGGCGGGGAGCGGCAACGCGTAGCGTTGGGCAGGGCTTTAATCAGAAAGCCCACCGTGTTCCTCATGGATGAGCCTTTAAGCAACCTGGATGCTAAACTCAGGATTTACATGAGGGCGGAGCTTAAGGCTCTCCACAGGGAGCTCGGCATAACAACGATTTACGTAACCCATGATCAGGTTGAGGCTATGACTATGTCGGATAGAATCGCCCTGCTTAACGAGGGGGTGCTCCAGCAGGTAGCTACACCCGATGAACTATACTACCGTCCAGCTAACGTGTTCACAGCGAGTTTTATAGGAAGCCCGCCGATGAATATGACTGACGGTAGGCTGGTTGAGAAAGACGATAGGCTGTACGTGGACGCGTTGCACTTTAGCCTCGACCTGACTGAGTTTAAGAGTATTCTAGCGCCTCACGTGGGGGGCGAAGTTATACTGGGGGTTAGGCCTGAAGACATATCCTTGCATGAAACACCCGGTGGGGAACGCATTAAGGCCAGGGTCTATGTAGCGGAGCCGCTGGGGGGTAAAGCCATAGTCAGCCTCCACATAGGAGACATACTGTTTAAGGTGGAGACGGCTGAGGAATGGAAGCCTGAAGCCACCGTTTGGGCGTCGATAAACAAGAGGAAGCTTCATCTCTTCGATAAAAAGAACGGGACTCTAATAGTGTAGTTTAAGTTCCCCAAGCGTCTCCGCCAACTTTGAGGGTTGAAACCAGCCGGATCCTCGTCTTTTCAAAGCCTGCTTCCGAAATTAGTGTTCAGCAGTAAAACGTTTAAAAACTCGCTGTCAGACATATAGTGAGGTGAAGAGTGTTTGAAGCATTGTCAGAAGTGCGGCAGGGAACTGCCTGATGACGCCGCCTTCTGCTCCGCATGCGGTTCCCCCGTTGGAAAGGTTTCGAGAGAGGAATACTCCGTTTCTTCCGAGGATCTTGTTAAAACGATTAAAAACATTATTCACGAGGGGAATGTTACGAGAATCATTGTTAAGAGCGAGAAGGATGAAACGCTGCTTGAGATTCCTGCTACTGTTGGAGTGATAGGAGCCATCTTAGCGCCGTGGATGGCTGCCCTAGGGGTGATCGCAGCAATAGCTACGAAGTGCAAGATAATCGTGGAGAGAAGAGAATAATACTGTAACTCTTTTTACTATTTTCGAAGACTGTTTAAAGAAAGTTCAAGCATTACCCCGTCATCTTTAAAACCATGTTTCCTGTAAAACTTCGCCGCGTCTTCGAAGATGGTGTCGACATGCATTTCAGCAGCCCCCCTCTCTACAGCATGCTTCACAGCCTCGTTCAAGAGGGCTCTGCCTATTCCTTTCCCCCGGTAGCCTTCTCTAACGTAAAGAAGAAGTATGTGGCTGTTTAACCCTCCATGCACAATATCTAGGTAGAAAAGCATGTGGAGAACCCCGGCTATTTGATCTCCCACCTCAGCTATCAGGATGAGGTGATCCTTTTCCCCAAGCGCCTTGCGGAAAGTTCCGGCTCTCTCAATACTCCATTTAAGCCAGTCTCCCACCATGTTTTCAACCGGCTCCGCATCCTCCTCCCCAGCTAGGCGAATCTTGACTTGCATGAATCTTAACAGGGTGTCTGAATTTATAGGTTATGATTAGGGTTTGCGTGAAGACGGGTTTCCCCACATTTCTGGGAAGACGATTATTCTAATCAAAACCAGTATAGTTTAATTTATTGTAGCTAGCCTTGATTTACGTACTAGTTGAAAGCTTAAATAATCTTTAAACTATTCGTTCCCGGGGATTAGAATTGGTAACGCTGGAAGAGGTTCCCGAAACCGTTTCCAAGATGACTCTTGAGGAGAAAGCCAGAATCGTTGTGGGAGTAGGCATACTCGGCATGTTCGGAAACCCCTTGCCCAGAGTCCCGGGTGCTGCCGGCGAGACGCATCCTGTTGAAAGGCTTGGAATACCTTCAGCCGTGCTGGCGGACGGGCCGGCTGGCTTAAGAATAAACCCTACGAGGGAGAATGATGATAAAACGTATCATGCTACGGCTTTTCCCGTTGAAACGATGCTCGCCTCAACCTGGAACAGGGAGATTCTTGAGGCTGTCGGCAGGTGTGTCGGCGAGGAGGTTAGGGAGTATGGGGTGGATATTCTTCTAGCGCCGGCGATGAATATTCACAGGAATCCTCTATGCGGCAGGAACTTCGAGTACTACTCTGAGGATCCTCTTCTCACCGGGGAGATGGCTGCAGCCTTCGTTAAGGGTGTTCAGTCTCAAGGCGTCGGCGCCTGCCTGAAGCATTTCGCAGCCAATAATCAGGAGACGAACCGTTTCCTGATCGACACGCTTGTTTCTGAAAGAGCGCTTAGAGAAATATATCTTAAGGGTTTCGAGATAGCTGTTAAGAAGTCTAAGCCGTGGACTGTGATGAGCGCGTACAACAAGCTGAACGGGAAACACTGTTCGCAGAACGAGTGGCTTCTGACGAGGGTTCTGAGATGCGACTGGGGGTTTGAAGGCTTCGTGATGACAGACTGGTTTGCGAAGGACGACCCGGTGGAGATGATGAGGGCTGGCAACGATATGATAATGCCTGGGAAGGCGCATCAGGTCGACTCCAGTAGGAGGGACGAGGTGGAGGCGATAATTAATGCTGTTAGAGAAGGAAGGCTTGACGAGGAAACCCTCATAGGGAATGTGAAGAACATTCTGAGGGTTCTAGTCAACTCGCCTTCCTTCAAAGGGTACGCGTACTCTAACAAGCCTGATCTCGACGCTCACGCCAGGGTTGCCTATGAGGCCGGCGTGGAGGGCGTTGTCCTTCTTAAGAACAATGGGGCGTTGCCCGTGGGAAAGGATGCTAGAATAGCTCTCTTCGGAACAGGCCAGATAGAGACCATAAAAGGCGGAACTGGGAGCGGCGATACTCATCCGAGGTACGTAATATCTATTCTCGACGGGATGAGGGAGAGACGCCTGAGGATAGACGAGGAGCTTGCGGAGACCCATAGGAGATACTTGGCTGAGATCAGGAGTAGGGCTGAATACAGGATAGAGAAAACAATGTTCGGAGAAGTCTTTAAACCGGTTCCCCAGGACTTTCTAAGCGAGGAGGAGATAGGCAGGTTTGCGGAGGGAAACGATGCCGCGGTCATCGTGATAAGCAGGATATCGGGTGAGGGCTACGATAGGAAGCCTGTGAAGGGAGACTTCTACTTGAGCGATGACGAGAGAACCCTGGTGGAGAGGGTTTCTAAAGCCTTTCACCAGCATGGTAAGAAGGTTGTAGCCGTGTTGAACATAGGCTCCCCGATAGAGGTCGCCAGCTGGAGGAACATGGTTGACGGAATCCTGTTAGCGTGGCAAGCCGGCCAGGAAACGGGGAGGATAGTTGCCGACATTGTTTCCGGGGAGAGAAACCCGTCGGGTAGGCTTCCAACAACCTTCCCCGTGGACTATTCCGACGTTCCCTCCTGGAGCTTCCCAGGGGAGCCGGGGGAAAACCCGCAGAGAGTCGTGTACGACGAGGGGATATACGTTGGCTACAGGTATTACGACACTTTCGGTGTTGAGCCTGCCTACGAGTTCGGCTTCGGCCTCTCGTACACGAGCTTCGAATACAGTGGTCTGAGGGTTGAGACGGTTAACAATAGGGTGATTGTTTCCTTCGAGGTTGAGAACACTGGAAGCCTCCCGGGGAAAGAGGTTGCCCAGGTCTATATTAGGGCGCCGAAGGGTAGGGTGGACAAGCCCTTCCAGGAGCTTAAGGAGTTCCATAAGACGAGGCTTCTGAACCCTGGCGAGAAGGAGAGGGTTACGGTTGAGCTCGACTTCAGCTCGCTCGCAAGCTTCGACGGTGGAGAATGGGTTGTCGAGAAGGGAGAGTACGAGGTAAGGGTGGGCGCCTCGTCGAGAGACATCAGGCTCATAGGCAGGTTCACTGTCAACTAGTGGTTCCCCTGGATTTTTTTCTTCCACGCTTCATCGGTTCACATAGTCTCGTGAAGCATACGTTTAACCCAGTCCACATCAGGTTTCTCAGCCTTAAACGATGGTTGCAGCCTGAACCTCTAGCCACAAATATATAAGGAAGTAGTGCCTGTTAAACCCGGGAGTGTTCCATGGGCTTCGACGGTCTAAGGGCTGCTCTTAATAATGCTGTTGAAGACGTTTTCCCAGGGGCTTCAATAGCTGTTTATCTGAATGATGAGCTTGTCTACGAGGAGGCTTTCGGATACGCTGAAGCGACTCCGGAGAGGAGAGAAACATCCGTTGAGACGCTTTACGATCTTGCCTCCCTCACTAAGCCTCTAGCAACATCCATCATCGTCGCCAGGCTTCTGGAGGAGGGTCTCCTGCATTTGAAGCAGAAGGTTTCAGAAGTATTGCCCGAGTATTCTAAGACTAACGCGGGGCAGGATGAGTTTAAAAGCAGGGCTGAAATATGGATGCTGCTCTCCCATTCAGCCGGTCTCCCAGCTTGGGCGCCGCTTTACAAGCTTGGGGGGGAAAGCAGGGTTAAGCTATTTGAGGAGGCTGCTAGGTCCTTCGTCAGCCTTCCACCCGGGTCAAGGGTCGTCTACAGCGACATCGGCTACATTGTTCTCACCGCGCTGGTGGAAAGCATTACTGGTGAAAGGATTGACAGTCTTTTCGAGAAGCTTGTTGCAAGACCACTGGGCTTGAGGAAGACTGTTTACAATCCTTTGAACCATGGTTTCGCCGAAAGCCAGGTTGCGTCGACGGAGATCGACCCTGGAACCGGCTTCCCCCTGAGGGGAGTTGTTCACGATGAGAATGCAAGGGCGCTGGAAGGCCTGTCGGGACACGCGGGATTGTTTTCAACAGCAAGGGAGGTAGCGTTAATAGGGAACGAGATGCTGCAGGCGTATTTGGGTAGGAGTGACCGTCTCGTTAAAAAGGCTACTGCGGTGACGATGCTTAGGCCCTGGGCTGACGGCGAGTACTGCTACGGGCTGGGGTGGCAGGTCTACAGGAAGACGGTTTCACAGGCTTTCGGAGACCTGTTTACGGATGGGAATGCTTTCTGCCACACGGGTTTCACAGGCACCTCGATATGCATAGATGCTGAGCAGAGGGTTGTCGCAGTTCTTTTAAGCAACAGGGTTCACCCAAGCAGGGAGAACACTAAGATAATGAGGTTTAGACCTTTTTTCCACAACCTGCTAGTGTCCTCCCTATAGCGCTATCTCCCCCATGACGACGCTCCTCCCAGCCCCCGTGGCCCCAGGTATATTGTTGGGGATGCCGCTCAGAGTGGCATGTGCCAGCACAGCCATGCCGAGGGCCTCCTTAATCTTCGAGTCAATCCCCACATCCTCGTGTCTAAGCAGCCTCAGGCCTCTTTCCCCTAATTCCTCTCCAAGATGCTTCATGAGGGTCCTGTTCCTAGCTCCTCCTCCCCCGACGATAACCTCCTCAACCCTAACCCTTGGCAGTATGAAGAGATCATAGTTTTTAACAATGCTTTTAACAGTGAACATCGTCAAAGTGGCGACAACATCCTCTTTAGAAAGGCCTTTTCCAAGCCCTTTCTCAACAATCCTTCCTGCAAGAGACCTGCTGAAGACTTCTCTCCCAGTGGTTTTCGGAGGGGGCTTAGCCACGTATTCGTGGGCCATGAGCTCTTTCAAAACATGCTCGTCGCAGGAACCCTTGGAAGCGATTTCGCCCTCAGGATCATGAGTTAAACCCGGGTACAGCATTTCTACTGCAAAGTCTATCAGGCTGTTTCCAGGGCCTGTGTCGAAAGCATACACGTCTCCGATTAAAGGGTCTGCTGGGAGCACGGTTACGTTGGCTATGCCTCCTATGTTCTGCACGAGCCTCCCCTTCTCCGGGTCTGAGAGTAGAGAGTAGTCGACGTAAGCTATTATCGGAGCCCCCTGCCCCCCGGCCGCGATATCCCTCACCCTGAAGTTCCCCACCGTCGTCACGCCTGTTCTCTCAGCTATTACTTGAACAGAGCCGAGTTGTAGGGAACACCTGCTTGAAAAGCCTCCTACGGAAACGTATTCTGGAAAATGATGCAGCGTCTGACCGTGCGACCCGACTAGGTCAATATCGTTCAGGGAAATACTTGATGCCTCTAGAGAGTTCTTCAACGCGTCGGAGAATGCTTCAGAAACAAGGTAGTTCAAGAGGCATATGTCTCTGACGGAGCCTTGTTCAACAGAATCCAGTATGCGCCTTCTCAACTCGCCGGGGTATGGGACAGTATCCTTGTGTAGAACCTGATACTTAATATCTCTTCCGAAGCCCCTTATCTTTACGACCACTATGTCAACGCCGTCAGCACTTGTTCCAGACATGAGTCCAGCTACAATCCTTTCCTCGGAAAAAATCTTGTTGACGAGCCTTATCGCCAGTGGACCAGGCTCCATGATTGTGGCGGGGCTTCTCTAGATATATTAACCTTAAGGCTTTCCCCGCTTTTCTCCGCCGCGCGTTATTTTTATATAGTTTCAAGCCTTAAGCATTACGTTGGCTGGAAGAATCTACCCTTGGATAATACCCTCCCGATGGAGGGATAGCGTTCAAGATATTGCTGGCGGCGTTGGGACTCCGAGAATGGTTTACGACCCTGAGACTGGAGGCTGGCTTCTCTTCTTCACCGGCTGGAGGAACGCTAACTCTAGAGAAGTCTTTTTCGCAGAGGTTGAAAAGGATATGACGGTTAGCAGGGTCAGGAGGGTACTGTCATCGCCGCCTACGAGGGATGCTGTCAACGCGATTTACGATCCTTGGAGGGACGGCTTCATCGTTTTAACGACTGAAGGCGGCCTACTGCACATCAGGTTTTTCGACAAAGGCTTGACGGAGCTTGGTTCAAGGAAGCTGCTCGACGGGATGCAGGATTCTGGAGCAGGTGTCCTCAGCCTGATGGGAAACTATAGCGAGCAGAACCCTAATGCGGCGATATTCTACCCGAAGGGTGACAGGGTTCTCTGGAGGCTTGTGAAGCGTGTTGACGACTTAAGCTCGCTTGAGCTTGGTGAGGAAACAGTTTTCTCCAACTGGGAGGGTTCTAACGATGTTATAGACGCTTTCAGGACTAACGACAGGTTCGGAGTCTTAGTGGAGTATTTCACCGACAGGCAGAACTGGAGGTCGCGGATAGCTATGTGCGGATCCTACTTGGCTCCCAACGTCAGGGGCTTGAGCGCAAGCCTGCCGGTG